>UMIC01001385.1_pt1 | contig 34723 bp, 31 predicted proteins | sample 1965681 | NCBI WGS metagenome assembly UMIC01 (sample SAMEA4836114, study PRJEB28245) | human gut metagenome | biome: gut microbiome; material: fecal sample | place: Denmark | collected 2008
TCCCTTTCCAGGGGAGCCCCTTCAACCTCTTGGGTACTTCTGCCGGTTGATTTCTTATTTATATATGAAGCTGTGCATTATATTTCTCAAACGGAGAGAGTGGGATTCGAACCCACGCGCCCTTTCGGACAAACGGTTTTCAAGACCGCCTCGTTATGACCACTTCGATATCTCTCCAAACGTGCTTTCATATTTTACATCAGGCAGTTCGTTTTGTCAAGCACTTTTTTATCTTTTTTTGAATTTTATCTTTTTTTGATTTAATTCAAGCATTTGATAAAATATATCTCGGCAGCCTCCGAAAACGGTTGTTTATCAGGGCTTTGTCGCTTGCTGTCTCAGCAGCAACGTCGATAATCTTATCATGTCTTTTGCCAAGTGTCAACTACTTTTTTCAATTTTTTTCATTTTTTATTTTCTGCCTTCTACAGCAGGATTCGACCCGTCTCAAATTTACTGTTAATTCAAGCGGCCGCAGGCAGCCAAAAGGCGGCCTGCGCTGTGCGCCTGCCGCCTTTTGGAAACGTGCCGGAATACCTTTGGCTGATTTGTATCCTGTCCATATTGACCGTCTACGAATTACCGCTTACCACCAATTCACAGACGCCGTTGTGAAATGGAAGTATGGTTCCAAATGAATTACCTTTTATAATCCGTTCAAAGTCTCCCCTGCTCTGGTGATGGGGAAACATGTACTTTTCGGCTTTCCCCTCATTTAGAAGTCTCTGCACAGCGCCGCCCTCTCTTACCCGTCCGGTAACCAGGACAACGTCCCCCTCAGAAACCATGGCCTGCACGTCTGCTTCATTTTTTTCGTTTTTCAGATGTGTATCTGCAATCAGCAGGATATTAAATCCACTCTCCGCCTCTTTCCGGCAGATTTGCTGCTGCGTTATATCCCTGAGCATATCGAGGGATTCTTTTTTATACCACCAAATATCTCCGAGCGTTTCATTTGCACACTTCATAAAAGTTTCATCCACGCATATTACGGCATAAGGCAATTCACTCTTTAATAAATACAGAAGTTCTAACCCCCTCCCATACAGCGGGACAGGCAATATCACTCTTCTCCCTGTCTCAAGCTTTTCACGGACTCTCCTGATTAATGCCTGGCGCAGTTTTTTTGCCCCAAGTCCGGTGCTTTCATGGGCACAGTCAATGATTGCCAGCTGCGCCTCCCTGTTTCTGACCGGGTCGCAGAGATAAAAAACGGTATCCTCCTGATAATCTCCGCTGAAAAAACAAGCTCCCAGCTCATCCTTTATCAGAAACCACAGTCCGCCCGGACAATGCCCGCTCCTTCCATAGTTAACCCGGACCGTCTTATATCCGATATCTGCAAGGCTCTTCCCCTCACCTTCCCGGTTATCCTCCGTCTCGTCCAGTATGAGTATCTTATTATAAGCGATTCCCGACAAGCGCAGCGTTACCTGCGATGTCACAAGCCATCCGCGGAATCCCTGTTCCGCAAAATAGCCGAATGCTCCCGCATGATCTTTATGACAGTGCGTGAGAAAAAGAAAATCTGCCTGAGCCAGTTCCTCAGGGGTGACAGCAGGCCACGGAACCGGATCGGTATCCATGATTCCGCAGTCCACGATATAACGGCGCCCTTCCGTCCCATATTCTACCATAAAACAGCTCCGGCCGTGTTCTCCGTAACCGCCCTTTATACTAATTCTTCTCATAGATATACAGCCTCTCTTTGGCTATGCAGGCATATCCCGTCTTGCCCTCTTCCAGAAAAACCTGATGGAGCAGGCAGAAGCCCTCTCCCTCCGCAGTCATTACCTTAATACGGTAAACGCCTCCCTCAAAGGTGGACATCACCACAGTGACCGGGATTGTATTCTCTCTCTCCGTCTCCTGCCATCCGCATTCTTCCGGCCTAAACCGCAGTTCGGCCCGTGACGGAGCCGGTGTTCCGTCCTCCGTTCCCGCTTTGCCGGTGGGTTTAAAATACAGCCCCGTCAATTTTTTTCCTCCCAGGGATACCTGACAGAACCCACCTGAGCCGGAAGTGATTAAGGCTTTCATCAGACAATTGCCTGCTCCCAGAAGTCCTGCAACCATGCTTGTCCCCGGCTGCAGATAACAGGCAAACGGCGTATCCATCTGATCAATCATGCCGTTATTCATTACAATAATCCGATCCGCCATGGCAAATGCCTCGGACGGGTCATGAGTTACATGAAATACCGTCGTCTTCAGGGAGTGGAACAACTGTGCCATCTCTGTGCGCATCTCAATCCGCAGTTGAATATCCAGATTACACAGCGGTTCATCCAGAAGAACAATCGCCGGTTTCGTAATTAGCGCCCTGGCAATTGCCACTCTCTGCTGCTGCCCGCCGGACAACTCCGACGGGTACTGCTCCAGCAGACCCTCCAGATGAAGCAGGGATACCACCTCATTAAGACGGCTCTCCATTTCCTCTTTTCCCAGTTTTTTCACCTTCAGCCCGTACAGAATATTTTCCCTTGCTTTCATATGAGGCCAGAGGGCAAAATCCTGAAAAACCATATTAATGCTGCGGTCCTGTATGGCAACCATTTTACCAGCCGCCGATACCTGCTGCCCGTGAATGGCAACAGTTCCTCCATCCAGGGGTAAAATTCCCGCTATAATATTCAGCAGCGTCGATTTTCCGCACCCGGAAGGCCCCAATACGCTGATAATTTCGCCCTCCTCAACGGAAAAATTGATTCCCCTGAGGATTTCTTTTCTGCCAAAGAACTTTCTTACATCGTTTATCTCCAATATTTTATCCATTTCTGTTCCTCGTTTTTTCTGATATTGCCCGGCATGAAATTTCCATGCAGCGTACCTTTGCCGGGGTCAGGGACGTGTCTGCGAATCACCTGCGAAGCGGTCGCCGCAGCCTGTTTCTGCGGCGCGGTTCCGGCGCGGACTGCGGGCGGCACAGGCCGGACGGTTGGTACCTGACCTCGAAAGATTCATCAAGTATTCCAAAATCAGCATAATCCCTATAATAAATGCAGCGCCCACAATGGTTGCGGCAGCCGCGTACCCGAACTTCAAATCATTGTATGAATCGCTGATGTAAACAGGCAGAGTGCTGTAGTTCGGCGGATATAAAATCGTAGTAATGGCCAGGTTGAATACGCTTCCGCCAAATGCGGCCAAAACGGCCGACACTACGCTGCCGTGCAGAAGCGGAAGCAAAACCGTGCGCATTCTTCTTCCAAATCCGGCTCCCTGCACCTGGGCCGCGATCAGCAGGCTTTTCGGCACCTTCGCCATCCCTCCGACCAGAACACGGTTAATCAGCGGAATGGCCGCCGCCACGCTGGCTAAAACGAGAATAGACGGTTTTCCATACAGATGCAGGCCCAAAGGCGTCAGCCATTTCTGGTTCCAGACAAATATGTAACCAATACCCAGCACGACTCCCGGAACCGCCATTGCTATCAGTGTCATCATATCGATAACCTTTTTTAATTTAAACAGAGAATAAGTCAGCACATAGGCAACACAAAAACCGATTATAATACCGATGGCAGCCGCTACCCCGGCCAGGCTTAAAGAGTGCTTTACGCCGGTCAGAAGCTGACTGCCCGTTTGAAATACTTTTGCATAATTATCCAGAGTAAACCGGAACCGCTGGATACTTACCGAGCTTGAAAACGACATAATCAGATTGGAGCCAACCGGAATCCCCAGAGCCGCCAGACAGAAGCAGAAGGTCACTGCCGAGAGCGCCGCCGATTTGATACGTCCGATACGCTGGGGCGTTACCTGCTCCGTCCCGTTGTCCAGAAAGTCAAATTTTCGTTTCCCCATAGCGGCGTACTGGATAATCATTGCAATCATGATCATAATCATCAGATAGAACGAAAGGACCCCGGCCATATCAAAACGGACCGGAGAAGAACAGATAGCGCTGTAAATCGTATAAGGCAGGGTCGGAAACGAATACACAGCCGTAATCGTTGACGACATTCCATAGTCGCCTACCGTATCCATAAAAATCAGCATGGCCGCCGAACAGTATGCCGGAATACAGAGCGGCAGCTGGACAGTAAGCCACGCCCGAAAGGGACTGGCCCCATTCATCCTGGCCGCGTGTACCAGCCTGGACGGATACCATTCCATGGCAGTTTTAATCGTGACATAGGCAAGGGGATATTTGCATAACACCATGACGCAGACCAGCCCCCAATAGCTGAACACAAAGCCGCCGACTCCTTCAATCCCCAGCCAGGCACTCGCAATCCCGTTGCCGGAAGCAAAATAAACCCAGCCCTGGGCCAGAATAAAGGAGGGCACTATCATGAGAATCCAGCTTACAATATCCAGAAACCGCGCCCCGAAAAAGCTGTATCTGACTCTGACATGTGCAAGAAACGCCGCCAGAAGCAGGCCAATCACCGTTGTTCCGATACTCAGGAAAAAGGAATTGAAAAATGCCTTTTTCCACAGAGGGCGGACAAACACATCCAGAACCAGCTTTAAATTAGACGGATCAAATTTTTCTATCTGCAGACCCGGGCATACAACCTGAAATAGTACCGCCGCCAACGGCAGCAGTACTAATAGAATCAGGATTGCAAGGATGCCAAAGCCCGCTGCATTATCCTTACTTTTCATTTTTCCCCCGCTCTTACTGTGCCGACATGTCTGCAAACCAGGCCTTGATGTCAGCCTCATTTTCTGCGCCGAATTCAATATCAGCCACAGCCATCCTGGCGTTTGCGTCACGTTCCGGCTTCAGAGCCACGCCCTCTACAGACGGCTCAAAGTAGCCTTCGTCCCCCATGTCAACGAGTTTCTGCTGTGTATCGGCATCCAGCAGGAAATTTACAAATGCTTTAGCAATCTCCTCCTGTTCCGTAACGGCGCTGATGGCCGCCACACGGGTGGAACCAGGCGCTCCTTCTTCCGGCCAGATAATCGAAATCGGTTCGCCGCTTTCCTTCATATCATAGGCATTCGTTTCCTGGAGCAGAGCCACGGAAATCTCACCGCTTGCAAGGGCCTGCACGACCTGCGGATTTTTAGGGAATACCTTTAGTCCCTGGGAAAACATCGTCTGGAAGTATTCTTTTCCTCCCTCAAGTCCCAGGCTGTCCATAAAATAAGCTGCCAGAGGGTAGGCCGGGGCCGCAACGCCGGGATCCGCCATGCCGACTTTTCCGCTGTACTTTTCATCTGTCAGATCCGCAAAGGTTTTTGGAGCGTCTGCTTCTGTAAATACATCGGTGCGGTATACAAGCACGCCTGCCGCATGGATACCGGTCGGATAAAAGCATTTATTATCCGGAACCAGCTTCCTTGAAAACTCCGTCAGATTGGCGGCATTCTCCGGTTCCCAGTCTGTCAGAAGCTGTCCCTCACCAGCCAGGTTATATACGTCATACATGGAGTCAATCCAAACCACATCCCACTGGGGATTCCCGGCTTCCGCGGCAATCCGCGACATTGTCTCGGCGCCGTTGCCTGATACCACTTCCACATCATAGCCGGTGGCCTCCTTGAACATTTCCGGAATTACAGCGTCAAAATCATTCAGATACACCACCAGAGGCTTTGTCTGAGTTACCCTGCCCTCCTGGGAACCGTCATTTGCACCGGTTAACGCCTCCTCCGTATTTTCTGCCGTATCGGCAACCGTTTCGGCGGCCGCTGTCGGAGCGGAATCCGCCGAAGTGCTGCCGGACCGGCAGGCTGTTAAGGATGCTGCCGCTGCGATACAGGTAAACAGAGCCGCTGTTTTTCTAAGTATGTTCTTTCTCATTTGTGTTTTCTCCATTCCTCAGTTATTCAATTCGTTAATTCTGATTTCTTAATTTTATAATATTCGTGTAAAACGTAATATCATAGACTGGTAAAACATTTGTAAAGCTTTTTTCTTCTTTTGTGTCAAACCATGACAATTCACCCGCATCTGTGGTAAACTGTTTGTATATCGGCAGAAACGGAGGCACGGCCATGTCAAAAAAGGCATATTCAGAGCAGGAACGGAAACAGGTAGGGCAGGATTTATTGTCCGTAGGGCTGGAAATGCTGTCCCAGAGGGGGCTGAAAGGGACAAAGCTCCAGGACATTCTTCAGGCAGTGGGAATTTCAAAGCCGTTCTTTTATGGGAACTATTACGCTTCTCTGGCAGAGCTGGTTCTTCACATCATCGATTATGAAATTTCCCTGCTGCTTGAGACGGTACGGGATGATATTGCCAAACGGGACGCTCCCGTGGAGGATCGGATCAACCATTTTCTGAAAATGATGATTGACAGCCGCCAGCACCACTTTTTTGTCATGACCCAGGAAGAGGAGGTGCTTGTCAGCAAACATCTGACCCCTGAGGAGCTTGAGGCGTTCCAAAAAGGACAGGCGGCTTTTTACGGAGAGCTTCTCTCCCTCTGGCACATACCGGAAGAAAAATGTACGCCCAAAGAATTAGGCAATCTAATCCTCTCGGTGGTTCTGATCTACAACTCGGCGGCCCGATCGCTCCCATTTTTCTTCCCGGAGGAATTAGAACGGACGGCCCGGGCCCAGGCCACCGCCCTTTCCAGATATCTGGCCTCGCTGGCGGACAGCAGTGACTAGCGGCAGCGCATCGTATGAACCGATGCGCTGTTTTCTTTATGGACAGGCTTGCTTTTCTTAAAGAATTCCAGTATAATCCATTTAAATACTTTCATTTGCACAATCGTAATTAAATGACGCTTACGGTCACGGTTCCAGAGGCGTCAGACATTCGGCCAATCTGAAGTATTTCTGCGCTTTAATCAAAAGTTGCAAAGTAACTGTAAAGTATTAGCATAGGAGGAATTAAATCATGGGATTATTCGGAAATCTGTTCAAGGGGCCCCAGGTGGACATGGCAAAAAGTGATGCCAACCGTAAGAAAATGCGCGCCTTGTTCAATCAAGCGGTAGAAAACGGAGAGGACTACAAAATACTTTTTGGCTTCACGGAAGATGTGAGCCGTTTTAATTACGGCATTGTCCACGGCAGCAAAACGAAAATCGGCAATCTGATCGTAGGCTGGAATGAAAGCAGCCAAACTATCGTTGTCGTTCCTACTGTTCCCGATTTGTCCGGCTGCGGTGATGCCGCATTCTACCAGCGGAGCGAAATACTGAAAGCATATCAGAATAAGTTCCCCACCAACGCTTTTATCATTTACCCGGACAGAAAAAGCTATATCGGTATCGAAGTCTGTGACTGGCTGGAGGACGAAAAGCTGTATGTTTATGTTTCCCAGGATGAGGAGGTAAAGGCGTTTACCGAGTTCTTCCTGAAGCAGTTCCAGAAGAAATAAGTTTCGGCGGCATGATTCCCTGCCGCCGCAGGCATTGGCTCACTTAGCGAATGTAACATGCTTAGTGAACAAGCCCTCTTTAGAGTTGCGATCCTCTGCGGAGCGGTTTTCATTTAACAGGAGAACTTTCCTGTTAAATGAAAAAGAGCAGCAACCGAAGTCCCTGCTCTGTCCGTACTGTCTATTTTATTTCAGAAACGCCTCCGCCACAAACATGTCCTCCGGCGTTGTCACCTTAATATTCCGGTAAGATCCTTTTGTCAGCCTCACCTTTACGTTTGTCATCGACTCCACCACCATGGCGTCGTCGGTAACGCCTTCCTGGTATTCCTCACAGCTCATCATCTTATCATAGGCTTCCATGAGCAGGGGATAGGAAAATCCCTGGGGGGTCTGAATCATCCAGACCTTGTTCCGATCCGGCGTCATTTTTGCAAATCCGTCGTCATCGGACAGCTTCACCGTATCCTTGGACGGCATTCCGGCCGCACAGGCTCCGTAAAGAACGGCATCTTCCATCACACGGCCGATTATTTCCCCATCTGCAAACGGCCTGGCTCCATCATGGATCATGACATAATCCCCCTGACCGTAGCCGCCCCGGCTTCCCAGGTATTTGAGTCCCTCATAAACAGAGTGATAGCGCTCTTTACCGCCGGAGACCACAGCCATAACCTTACCGATTCCATACCGCTCCACGATCTCTTTCCGGCAAAATTCCCTCTCGTCCTCTCCTGTAACAAGAATAATATCGCTGACCGCGCTTTGTTCAAATTGCTTCAGCGAATAATAGACAAGCGGTCTGCCGTCCAAAAGCATATACTGCTTCCGGATGCCGCTGTTCATCCGCTTTCCTTTCCCTGCCGCCAGCACTATGGCCGCCGTTCTTTTGCCTTCTCTATCCGCCATCACCGTTCTCCCAATTTCAGGTTCGGCACCGCATTGAGATCCCATCCTGCCCTGGAACCGCCTATATATTCATAGTAGGCCGCCACGCCAATCATTGCGGCATTATCCGTACAGTAAACCGGTGACGGATAATAGAACTTAAGCCCTGCCTTTTGGCATGCCTCCTTTATCCCCTCACGGAGAGCCGTATTGGATGCAACTCCTCCTGCGATTGCCACCTTGTCGTAACCATATTCTTTTGCCGCCAAAACCGTCCTTGTAACCAGCACCTCCACCACGGCATTCTGAAAGGATGCGGCCAAATCAGGAACCACAATCTCTTCTCCTGTCATCTTTGCATGGTTAATGTAATTGAGAACCGCTGATTTCAGGCCGCTGAAGCTGAAGTCATAAGGATTGTCCCCGACTTTTGCCCTTGGAAATTCTATTGCATGTTTATTCCCGCCCTGCGCGGCCTTATCAACCTTGGGGCCTCCCGGATATCCCAGTCCGACAGCCCTCGCCACCTTGTCAAACGCCTCGCCGGCGGCATCGTCCCTCGTCCTTCCGATTATCTCAAACTCCCCGTAATCCTTCACGATCACCAGGTGAGTATGTCCCCCCGATACAATCAGGCACACAAAAGGAGGCTCTAAATCTTCATTTTCTATAAAATTGGCCGATACGTGGCCCTCTATATGGTGTACGCCCACCAGCGGTTTTCCGGCCGCATACGCCAGCGCTTTTGCCTCGGCCACTCCCACTAAAAGAGCGCCTACAAGCCCCGGGCCATAGGTGACGGCAATTGCCGTAATCTCTTCCAGGGTCATATCCGCCTCTTTTAACGCACTCTCAATGACCTGGTTTATTTTCTCAATATGCTTTCTGGACGCAATCTCCGGTACTACCCCTCCATAAAGTGTATGAAGGGCAATCTGTGACGATATAACATTCGAAAGCACCTGCCGGCCGTTCTTAACTACGGCAGCCGCAGTCTCATCGCAGGAGCTTTCAATCGCCAGAATATAAACGTCCCCGTCTGCTGTATGTTTCTTCATGACGTCCTCCCGATTCCTAATCTTCCTCAAATCCCAGTTCCGCCGTCCAGCCGTCCTTTGCTGCCTTCGCCTCAGGGAATATCTCTCTGACCTTGTCCATATATTCTTCCGGTCTGTTAAGGGACGGGCTGTAGTGAGTCAGCCACATCTGTGCCGGCTTGGCCGTCCTGGCCAGGCTGGCCGCCTCATACATGGTCATGTGCTTATATTCTCTGGCTTTGGACTCCTTTCCGTCCTCGCCGTACATCCCCTCACAGATAAAAAGATCCGCCTCTTTTGCATATTCGGCAATGACCGGAACCGGCCTTGTGTCGGTACAGTAGGTGACACGGATTCCCTTCCTCGCAGGGCCCAGAACCATATCCGGAGTCAGCGTCCTCTCTCCGTCCTGCACCGTCTCCCCCTTCTGGAGTCTGTTCCAGTATTTCTGGGGGATCTGCTGCTGCCTGGCCCGCTCCACGTCAAATCTGCCTTTTCTCGGAATGGAAATCGAATATCCATAACACGTTACGTTGTGGTTCACCTTATAGGCATCTATTACGTAAGGTCCGATCTGAAACTGCTCTCTCGGCTCCGACAGTTCTATAAAACGGAGGGGAAAAGGCAGCTCCGGCGCAATTGTCCGAAGCGCTCCCACCACTCTTTCAAGGCCCTTCGGCCCAATCATAATCACCGGCTCCGTTCTCTCAGCATTGCCCATGGTCAGCAGAAGTCCCGGCAGGCCGCTGATATGATCCGCATGGTAATGGGTAAAACATATCACATCCACAGGCTTCGGACTCCATCCCTTTTCCTTCAGCGCTACCTGCGTACCTTCTCCGCAGTCTATTAATAAATTGCTTCCGTCGCAGCGGGTCATCAGCGATGTCAGCCACCTGTATGGCAGCGGCATCATTCCCCCTGTTCCAAGCAGACAAACGTCTAACATGTATATTCCTCTTTTCTGTCTCTTTCTGAAAATAGTTCCTCCAAATCATACCATAAAAGGAAGCATAGTTGCAAGTATTTAACGGAGGTTGGGGGGACACATTTGGAGCGGACCATGTCCGGTGTGGTGAGGTTATGTGTCTAAGTCTTCTGTCCCCGGGATGGAGTTTGTCGTGATGGGGAATCCGGCCGGAATGAATTCCTGCGGGGACCGTTTGCACTCTTTGGAGTGCGCATCAGTGCTAAGCTCGTAAGGAACCTCGCTAAGCACCGGCGGATTCCCAGGGCCAATTCACAAAATTGAGCGGAAGTAAATCCGGTACTGTTCTTCCGGCCTTCCTTCCGCTCAATCGATTAGGAACTATTATGAAAATCAAACGCATCCTTCTCCAACCCACGACAATCTTCCCACCGGGACGAAAGACTCATATACACATTTAACCACCCCGTCCGCCAGCCGTCCCGGCAGCGTCCTCACCGCCTAATTTATAATAATTCTATCTGTTCTTCCACATCCACCGGAATACAGAATTCTGCCGTCATTCTGTCATAACATTCTTCACACAGGTCAAAATGATGCACTTCTCCGTCCTTCTCTGAAAAGTAATCCCAGACGTAATCAAAACGGGCAGCCCCTTCCCTCAGGATTCCTTCTTTTACAACCATCTTTTTTCCGCACATGTTACAGCAGACTGCGTCCAACTGTCCATTTTCTTTGTACTTCCTCATAATATCCTCGCCTTTCTTCTTATCCTGCGTTACCATTTTCAGGTTGTCCATCCCGGGCAACAGTTTAGACAGCATGAACTGTTACCATCCCGGACCTTTTTGTTTTTCCTCATACTTTCCCGTCCGCTCTCCTGTCTTTACCGGCTCGCCTTACAGCGAAAAAAGGAGCATCACCGACAGGGATACTCCTACATTATATCTGGTTTATTCACGATTTTAAGTGGTAATTATTTCAACTCCCCGGCGCCACATAATCAGCGCATCCTCCACCGGATTTGAATAATACCTTTTTCTGACTGCTTCAATCTTAAAACCGTATGATTTATAAAGGCTTATGGCCGCGGCATTGGAAGCTCTTACCTCCAGGCTTATCTCATCCACCCGGTTTGCCCTGGCATACTCCGCCAGAATTTCCATCAGATCCCTGCCGTACCCCCTCCCCCTTGCCGCAGGAAGAACGGCAATCCGCATCAGTTCACCCTCTCCGGCTATCACGCGGAAGTTGCAGTAGCCTGCGATTTTACCGCCTTCTTCCAGTACCCAGACCTTGTCTAAAGGGCTGTCCAGACAATCTGAAAGAAGCGTCATAGACCATGGTACGGTAAAGCATTCCTGTTCCAGTTCTGCCACGGTGTGCAGATCCTTCGTCTCCATCAAACGGATCGCTGCCATCTTACTCCTTTTCCCGGCACGGTTCACAGACCGGCTAATCTAAGCGGCGCCATGAACGGTCCCCATCTTCCAGTTATAATATTGATATTCAAGCTGCCTTATCTCTCCACAACTACGATTCCGGCCGCCAGCTTATCCATCTCTCCCTGACGTTCCGCCACCTCGCGTTCACGCTCCGCCTGGGATTTCCTCAAGTAGTCGGGTTTATGCTCCGCAGCCGTCTGAAGCCTGCCCTGTTCATAGTACACAGCCCCCAGAGCCGCAACGGAGGCCCCTCTCTGCCGGTTCACATGAGCCGGGGCAAATTCAAAGGGCACGTTCATTGTCTCTTCTATTATATGACGGCAGACAGGCACTCCGTCACCGAGAAAAATAACTTTTTCTCCCATCCGGTTAAGCTCCTGCGTCAAATCCCTGATATCCGACGGCCACTGCTCCCTCACCACTTCGAAAGAATCCAAAAAACGGTAGAGTCCCGTATATACCTGGCTGCGCCTTGCATCCATAATCGGGCAGATCAAAGCGTTTGCGCCGTAAAGGTTGTAGGCCATGGCATCCATGGTTGGAACGTGGATCAGCGGTTTATTCAGGGCCAGCCCCAGCCCTTTTCCCGTCGCCGAACCGATGCGAAGTCCGGTAAAGGAGCCTGGACCTCCGGAAACGGCAATGGCATCCACGGTGTCAAGTTCCACCTCCAGCAACCCCATCATCTGATCAATCATCGGCAGAAGTGTCTGGGAATGCGTCTTCTTAAGGTTGACCGTATATTCCGCCGTAACCACATCATCCGTTACAATCGCCACAGAGGCCACCAGGGATGAACTTTCTATTCCAAGAATTCTCATTTTCTTTCCTCCACAGTTATTTTACGGTAGTCAAATCCCTTTTCCAGATCCTTTTCAATCCGTATCTGCGTAAGCTGATCCGGCAGAATCTCCCCGATCAGGCTGGACCATTCAATCAGACTGACGCCGTCGCCGTAAAAACAGTCTTCATAACCGATTTCATCCATCTCGCTGATGTCTCCAATCCTGTAGACATCAAAATGATAGAGCGGAAGCCGCCCTTCATCGTATTGCTGGATAATCGTAAAGGTAGGGCTGCTGACCGGCCCTTCAATCCCCAGTCCTTTGGCAAAGCCCTGGGTAAATACGGTTTTCCCCGTACCCAAATCACCGTCCAGGCAGTAAACCTCACCCGGCCGGGCCTTCTGCCCGAGCTGTTCCCCCAGTTCAAATGTCTCCTCCGGTGTAAATGTCTCTATTGTCATCTCAGATTCCCTTCCTCAATTCTGCCGGAACATACTCCCTGAGCAGATTCAGGAACTGTTCCTTTTTTCCGCCTTCCAGCACCCGCTGCGGAAACAGGTAGGCCCTGTCTTTCGTCAGATACAGCACATAGATGTCCGACACCTTTCCCACTTTTATAATCTGTTTCCAGCGGATCACGGCTTTATCCCTGCCCTGGTGAACTCTGAGCCCGTTATAATCTATTTTAAAATGAGTTTCCTTTGATCTCTGAGGATCCAGCGCTTCCCGCCCCGCCTTCCTGTACAGGACAAACGGCTGGGTGCAGGCAATCAGCACTACTGCCAGCGCCAGTATGGCTTTCATAAAACCGGGCTGGGCCGGCCACGTCGCCACCACGGCTCCGAGGGCAAGTATCGTGCAGCCGATACTTATGAATCCCGGTACTGAATGGTAATAGTGGTGCAGCGAAAACAGGAAAATCTCCCTAGACGTAACCTTAACTCGTAAATCCATCTTCCACTCCTCTTTTCTATCAGCTTTCCTTCCCACATCTTAATATAGGATTAGCAAAAAGTCAATCCGCCGTTACTGTTCACAGGTGAGGAGGACGCGTCCGGAACGGACCATGTCCGGTGGGGTGAGGTTTTGGCTGAGTCTTTTGTCCCGGCGAAAACCTGGCCTTGGGGCGGCATCCGCAGACTTTATCTTCGCCCGCAGCCCTAAACCACGGCAATCTTCCCCGTGACGAAAGACTCATATACACACCGCACCCCCTTGCCAGCGATTTGCGTTTCCTGTATACTTGTGGTAACAGTTCAGGCAGGTCTGCGCATTCACTGCGCTGACCGTGCAAAAGGGTAGTGGCAGCATGCATCCGGCTCATCGCATAGCGATTTAATTAACCGGATGCCGTAACAGTTCATGCTGTCTGTACTGCTACTACCTGTGAACATAAAGGATGGTAAAATGCGATGAAGAAAATACTTTTATTCACAACCGGAGGCACGATAGCCTCAAAAGAAGGTAACAACGGCCTCGAACCGGAAATGGATGCAAACGAGCTTCTCTCCTATATGGGAGATCTGGCCAACCGATATGATATTACCTGCCGCGAGCTGCTAAGTCTGGACAGCTCCAATATCCAGGCGGAAGAATGGAGAAAAATCGCGCGGAATATTTTTGAAAATCTGGAACAGTATGACGGCATCGTCGTAACCCACGGTACGGATACCATGGCATATACAGCTTCCATGCTCTCTTTCATGCTTCAGAACCTGAAGGTTCCCGTCGTGCTGACCGGTTCGCAGATGCCGATTGATAATATGCTGACGGATGCCAGAAATAACCTCTACGCCGCCTTTGCCGCCATTGATGCCGGGATTGCCGGGGTCAGCGTCGCCTTCAACCGGCGCATTATGCTGGGATGCCGTGCGGTCAAGGTGAGAACGCTTGGCTTTGAGGCTTTTGAAAGTGTAAATGCCCCTTATCTTGCCGAAGTATTTGCCAACGGAATGCGCAGATACCATGAACCGGAAAAACCAGTCCCCGGCTCCCGTCCCGGTACCGGTGCTTCCTCCTCAGAAGGACATCATCCGGCTGTCCTGAAAGACAGTATCTCAACGGATGTCTTTCTGCTGAAACTGATCCCCAACACAAAACCTGCCATTTTTGATGCTCTGCAAAAACTGGGTTACAAAGGGATCGTCCTTGAGGCCTTCGGAGCCGGCGGACTCCATTTTTTCAGAAGAAATCTGCTTGAGAAGCTGGAACAGCTCACAAAGGCCGGCATCAGCGTTGTAGCCTGCAGCCAGTGCCTGTATGAGCCCAGCGACTTTTCTATCTATGAAGTGGGACGCCGCCTGCTGGAGTGCGGAGTAATCCCGGGCCGCGATATGACGACGGAGGCGGCAGTGACCAAACTGATGTGGGCGCTCGGCCAGACACAGGATCCAAGCGAAGTGCGGAAAATTTTCGATACGGATATTGCAGGAGAGGTTTCTATAAACGGAGACTGACATACCAAACCGCCATATGACCGGAACAATAGCCCTGAACTGCAACTATTTTAATGTAAATATATACAGGAGAGAAAATCATGAATGAGACAGAAAAACGAATTATACAGTTGATTGATGAACACCGTGAAGAACTGATCACCATGGGAAATGAATTGTACACACGGGCGGAACGCGGCTTTGCCGAAGTGAACACCTCCGCCTTCATTGCAGATAAACTTAAAAAGCTTGGGCTTAACGTTCAGACCGGACTGGCCGGGACGGGACTGCGCGCCTCCGCCGGAAAAGAGGGCGGTGTCAATGTGGCTCTGATAAGCGAACTGGACGGTATACTCTGCCCCTCGCATCCTCAGGCCGCACCGGACGGTATGAGCCATGCCTGCGGCCACCATGCCCAGATGACCGCTATGCTGGGCGCCGCGATTGCCCTGACTTGCCCGGAGGTTGCCGCAGAGCTGGACGGACAGGCTACATTTTTCGCTGTCCCCTCGGAAGAATTTCTCAGCGAAGATATCCGCTGCGGACTCAGGGAGAAAAATATCTCCACCCACTCAGGCGGAAAGGCGGAGCTGATTTACCGCGGCTGTTTCAAGGATATTGATATGGCCATCACGACGCACGCCCACATGCTGCCGTTTGATGACTATGATTTCGTGCTCGGCAACAGCGCCTGCACCGGCTTTATCGGAAAAACCGCTGTTTTCCACGGCAAAGCGGCCCACGCCGCCGGAGCCCCTCATGAGGGCGTTAATGCGATGAATGCCGCTGCACTGGCCTTAAGCGCCCTGGGTATGATACGCGAGACATTCCAGGAAAAAGATTATATCCGCGTCCATCCCATCATGAAAGAGGCCGGTTCCGCCGTCAATGTCGTTCCCGACAAGGCGGTTCTCGACATGATGGTGCGGGCCGGTAACTTAAAAGCCGTTGCCGAAGTGTCTGAAAAGACGGATCGCGCTTTCCGGGGCGCTGCCTACGCCATAGGCGCCGAGGTCGAAATCACGGATGTCCCCGGTTATCTGCCTGTCATCGAACGACTCCCCGACAAGGTGATGACAGAAGCTGCCGGACTGCTTGGTGATTCTGTTAAATGGACCTCCATCACCCCCGGACTCGAAAACATGACGTCCACTGATGTCGGCGATCTGACCCATCTGATGCCGGTGCTCAATTTCACATTCGGAGGCTTTGAAGGCGCCCTCCACAGCAAGGATTTCCGCCTGACCGACGCCGAGAAAGCTTTCGTGCTGCCGGCAAAGCTGATGGCGCTCATTGCCTATCGTCTTCTGACCAATCAGGCGGAAGAAGCCAGGGAAATTCTTGAGAATTTCACCCCGGCTCTGACCCTGGAAAAATATCTGGAATATATCGGTTAAAATTTCAAGGCGGCAGGACGCTGCCGCCTCATATTCAGAAAAAGACCTACTGCCCGCTACCCGAGTAGTCCGGGGAGCCAGGTTATCAGTACCGGCACATAGGCAAATATCATAACTGCCGCCATCTCAATCAGCAGGAAGGGCCATACGCCCTTAACAATATCATTAAACTTCAGTCCTGTCACCGAACATGCCGTAAACAGATTATACCCAAACGGCGGCGTGACATAACCAATCACAAGGTTGATAACAAAAATCATACCCAGGTGCAGGGGATCAAGCCCCAGCGTAATTCCCAGCGGCACAATTACCGGAGCAATAATAATAATCGCCGCCACTGTGTCCATCAGCGCTCCTACTATGAAAAGCAGAAGCATCAAAACCAGAAGATAAATATACTTATTTGTGATAAATACCGACAGGGCGCCTACTATCTGATTGGAAATCTGTGTGACAGACATAATCCAGGACAGCAGGTTTGCGGCTGCAATAATAAAATCCACCATTGCCGCCGTCTCCATGGACTTGACAAGAGCTTTTGGAAGATCTGATATCTTAATTTCTCTGTATACAAAAATCCCCACGAAAAGCGCATACACGACTCCGACTGCCGCCGCCTCGGTAGGCGTAAAGACGCCGCTGTAGATTCCCCCCAGAATAATAATGGGAAGCAGAAGCGCTCCGAGAGCAGACCACGTATTCTTCAAAAATTCCCGAAAAGAAAATTTTTCTCCCTTATACTTGAGTATTTCCGGATTACGCACTGCAATTACCGCATTGACTCCAATCAGAAGCAGCATCAGCGTTACCCCCGGCACAATTCCGGCCACAAACATTTTTGGGATGGATACGCTCATGGTTACCCCGTAAATAATCATCGGAATACTGGGCGGAATAATCGGCCCCAGTGCGCCCCCGGCCGCGGCCATACCGGCCGCCGTTTTAATCGGATATCCATTTTTCACAAGGGATGGAATCATAATACTGCCGATAGCCGCCACCGTGGCAGGGCCTGAGCCCGTAAGCGCGGCAAATATGGCGCACGACACAATCGTCACGATTCCCAGGCCGCCCGGAAGCCAGCCAAGCAGGCTCTCCGCCCATTTAATCATCCGTTTGGATATTCCTCCGCGATCCATCAAATCCCCGACAAACACAAACAGTGGAACAGCCAGCAGAGGAAATGAATCCAGCCCCGTTACGGCTCTCTGACAGACCAGAGTCAGCGGCTTCATGCCGGTTTCCAGAAGAAAAAATATCCCGGAGCCAAGGATGGAGAATGCAACGGGCACGCCGGCAAAAATCATAAGTATCATAATTAAAAACATTATGCCTATCATAACCGTTCTCCCTTCCCCGCCAGTTCTGCCAGTGATTCTGCCAGATGTACCGCGGAATAAAATATAACAAGAACGCCGCAGACCGGAGCGGACGCGTAAACATACGACATGCTGATCCGGAGCGCCGGACTGAGCTGCATCCTCGTGGACATTACGACCTTCCAGCCATATCTTACTAAAACATATGCGACTAAAATAATAATAAGGTTGACCGCTATTTTTAACACTGTCTGCACCTTTTTCGGAAGGGCGTCCGTAATCGCCGTTACCGTCGCATGGGAACTCTTTTGCGTACAGATAGCCGCCCCCAGCAGGTTAGACCAGATAAATGCATAGCGCGCCAGTTCCTCTGTCCATGACAGGGAATTATTCAAAACAAAACGGGTAAATACCTGAAGGACACAGGCTGCTATTAAAATGGTAAATGAAACCGCCACCATTATATTCAATACTTTTTCGACAGCGGCGTTCATCTTTTGAATTCCTTTCACTGTCACCCCTCCTATCCTGTGTTTCCCCGCGTCCGGTACGGCCGCGGGGAAACAGACTGTCTGCTTGCTTCTTCTATTTTACTCTCCCAGCGCTGCCATCAGATCATCAACATAGCTGCCGCCGATCGCTTCTTTCCTGGACTCATAGAAGTCTCCGAGTACCTCTCGGAATGCCGCCAAATCCACGTCGCGGACAACCGTCATTCCCTGCTCTTCCATTTCGCTCAGCATCTGCTCTTCAACACGGGCATTATTCTCACGGCAGGCCTTTCCCGCCTCCACGGCAGCCTCCGACAAAATCTGCTGTTCCTCCGGACTCAGAGCGTCGAACACCTCACCCGACACACAAATCAAAAGAGGGGAATAGAAGTGGCCTGTCATATTCAGATATTTGGCTATATCCGGAAAACCGTTGCTGTATGTTACGCTGACAGGAATATCAAGACCGTCTATTGTTCCCTGCTGGAGTCCGGTAATTGTCTCGGACCATGCCATGGGAACCGCGTTCACGCCTAAAGCCGCATAGGTAGCCAGGTACGTCTCCGTCTCCATACAGCGTATTTTCAAACCTTTCATATCTGCCGGTTCTCTTACCGCCTTATTCAGAGTCACCAGATGGCGGAATCCGCCTTCTCCCCATCCAAGCGCTTTTACACCGTAATTGTCATACTCTTTTAAAATGCTCTGCCCGATTTCACCGTCCAATATATTCGCGGCAGTCTCATTATCTTTAAATATAAACGGCAGGTCAAAGAGACCGGATGCCGGTACGTATCCGCTGGCGTAGGCATTCGTCATTACCGCCATATCCGTTGTGCCCATCTGCATTCCGGAGAACATTTCTCCTTCCTGTCCCAATTGTCCGCCTCCCATCACGTCGATCCGGATCCCGCCTCCGGTGCGCTCCGCCACGATGTCAGAAAAATTTTTAGCAAACACATAGTATGGATCATCCTCCACCGCAGCCGTCGTAAATCCTATTTGGTACACCTTTGATGCATTGGCCGCATTTTCCTGCTGCCCGCCTAAGCTGTCCCGGCTCTCTCCGGCCTCCGCGGCTTTTTCCGTTCCTTCTCCTGATGACGCGTTCTTATTCCCGCATGCCGCAAGGCTGACCGCCGCTGCACACAACAGGATGCCTGACACCCATTTCTTCATAAACCGTTCCTCCTTCATGCTGTTTTTGTTTCCACTGTTAATATCTGTTTTGTTTCGCTCCCTGTCCGTCTTTTTTCTATTCCTTCCAACAGGCTCTTAGGAATATCACAGACCATGGTTCTTATCTCTCTTTCTGTAAATCCATTTCCCAGCAGCGCCTCAATGAAGCGGATCATCCCCTCCACCGGCGGTTCCCTGAATGCCTGGCCGCGATCGGTGGCAATAAAGTTATTCTCTGTCCCGACTGCTCTGATATGCTGCGCCATCTGCTCTGCCGTGCAGTCGCCGTCTTCGATGTTAGCCCAGTTCCGCTCAATTACAACACCGATTCCGGCCAGTTCCTTCTGGATCTCCGTCGGAACCACGGTCCGTTTCCATTCGGGATGGGTGAGTACTGCCCGCACTCCCGCCTCCCTGGCGGCTCGGCATGCCGCAACAGATTCCAAAACACTGATATGTCCGGTCGCCAGCACAGCATCATACTTTTTTATCACTTCAAGGACCTCATAAAACCCGGAAACCAGTTTTCCCGATTCGTCAAAAAGCCCAATTCCGGGACGTGAAAAAAAATCGCCCGGCATATCGCCATATTGCAGGCAGTGAGCCGCATCTCTGGTGGGAAGCCAGATAAAACCCGCTCCCAGTTTCAGCGCACTTTCGACTGCATATGGATTAATGCCTCCGGCCGGCCAGTTGAGTACAAGTCCTCCATAGGCCCGTACCGGCAGCCCGCTTCGCTTATTCATGAGAGCGGCCCTGGCTGCTGTGGATTCATAATGGTTTTTAATCATTACGCCTGCCATTCCGGCTCCTGCCGCCTGTTCCAGCAGCTCAAAATCATCCACAGAGCGGCTGACATGGGAGGGGAAACTGTGGGCATGCAGATCATAGCCGCCCCTCAAGAGTTCTTTGGCCTCCCCATATTTATCTGTCATTTATCCCTCCAAATATGAAATTGTTTATTTTTTCACTCCCTGCAGGTTGTTATATCCATATTTTAGCATAATTTTTCAACAAATAAAAACAAGTAGTTTATATCCATCCACAAGTAAATGCTTGTCAATACGGCATTCTTCCCCTGCATTTTCCTTTCCCCAAACCGTGTAAAGACAGCACGGACTGTTACCAGACCGCAGCATTTCGTAACAGGTCAGACATGTCTGCGCATTTACTGCGCTGACCGTGCGAAAAGGTAGCGGCAGTAAGCATTCGGCTCATCGCGAAGCGGTTTTAATCAGCCGGATGGCCTAACAGTTCAGATGCCTGAACTGTTACGGCAGTTCCGTTGGAATATCGTTAAAAATGGATAATCTGCAGCCTTCTGACAAAGACTAAGGTATGATACACCGGCCGGACAGAACACAGATACCGCCACAATGTTTTACGGAATGCCTACAAGTGATTACTTGTTATTAATCGTTGTGCCTGCTATGTTAAAATAGACAAAGAAGGAGGCGGAGGATTTTGAAACAGAGCTTTAATATTTTTTTACTGGTAGCAGAAGAAATGAATATCGGACGAGCCGCCAGACGGGCTTTCGTAACGCAGCAATGCGTAAGTGACCATATACGACGCCTGGAACAGGAATACGAGGTTGCCTTGTTTGAAAGAAAACCTAGTCTCCATTTGACAAAAGCAGGAGAAACCATGCTGAAAACACTGCGCAGTATCCACATCCTGGAATCCAGCATGGAAAAGAACTTAAAAGAAATTTCATCCGGACAAAGAGGCTCCTTTACCGTCGGCATGAGTACCTCCCGCGCACAGGTAATCCTGCCTCTCGTCCTGAAGGACTATTACGAGCATTTTCCTGAAGTGGAGGTTTCCTTCTATGTCAATGATACGATTGTTCTGGAACAGCGCCTTTTAGACGGATCCATCGATTTGTTTTTAGGCGTCAACACGTCTCAGAACCCGGCATTTTCCGTGCTTCCACTTGTAAACGACGAAATGTACCTAAGTATCAGCGAAGGCCTCTTCCAGAGGCATTTTGGAGGGAAGTATTTATCAGTTTTTGAAGAAGGGGTGGATCTTTCCGAATTTTCAGAGGTGCCTTTCTCTCTTTACTATGAAACAGGGGCGCTCAACATCGTAATCCGGCAGCATCTTTTAGATTACGGGATTTCTCTCAACAAGATACCCTATCACATCAGCGACTGTGATACCCACATTCTGCTCTGTGCTTCCGGACTCTGCGCTACACTGATACCCAAAATGCTCTCCCTCAGGGTCCATGAGCATAATGCGAAATGCGAACCGGACAAATTTATTCACATCTTCCCCGTCAAAAACTTCAATTATCCACTGCGGGTTGATCTGATATGGCATAAAAATGTGGAGCAGCCGTTTTATATACGGGCTTTCTGTGAGTTAATCCGCGATGTGGCCCGGCAGCTCGTATAAAAGGCGTGGAAGGTTCTTGTCAAACCTTTCCACGCCTTTTTATTCTATAGGAAAGCCCTCCGGGCAGGATCGCATTTTCAGCGGGGCCGTGACTATAGCTTCATCGTCAGGGATATCCTCTTTTTCGCCAAATCCACGCCCAGTACTTTGACCTCCACGATATCACCGACACTGACCGCCTCCAGAGGATGTTTGATATAGCGGTCCGTCATCTGGGAAATATGCACCAGTCCGTCCTGATGCACGCCGATGTCCACGAATGCGCCAAAATCAATAACGTTTCTGACCGTTCCCTTCAGCACCATACCAGGAGCCAGGTCCTTCATATCCATGACGTCCGTCCTGAGAATTGGCTTCGGCATCTCGTCACGCGGGTCCCTGGCCGGCTTTTCCAGCTCACTCACGATATCGCGCAGGGTAATCTCTCCGATTTCCAGCTCCTGTGAAAGCTTTTTATAATCCGTAACTTTTTTACTGATGCCCTTCAGGCCTCCGGAGGTCAGCTCCTTCACCTCGTACCCGAGACGTTTCAGCAGCGCTTCAGCCGCTTTATAGCTTTCCGGATGGACGCTGGTCGTATCAAGCGGATTCTTTCCGCCCTGGATTCTCATAAACCCGGCACACTGTTCGAATGCCTTCGGTCCCAGCTTGGCCACCTTGAGAAGTTCCCTCCTGCTTTCAAACACTCCGTTCTCTTCCCTGTAAGACACAATATTTTTGGCAATTGTCTTGTTTATGCCGGAAATATATTCTAAAAGGGAGGCCGACGCCGTATTCAAGTCAACTCCCACCTTATTTACGCAGTCTTCCACCACACCCTGCAGGGCCTCACTCAGATTCTTCTGGTTCATATCATGCTGGTACTGGCCAACTCCGATAGATTTGGGATCGATTTTAACCAGCTCCGCCAGCGGGTCCTGGAGCCTCCTTGCGATTGAAACCGCGCTCCTTTGTCCCACGTCAAAATTCGGGAATTCCTCCGTAGCCAGCTTGCTTGCCGAATAGACAGACGCTCCCGCCTCATTGACAATGATGTACTGCACCTGCTCTTTTATCTCCTTTAAAAGCCCGACGATAATCTGCTCCGACTCCCTGGACGCCGTTCCGTTGCCCACTGAAATCAGTGAAACGCCATATTTCGTAATCAGGTTCTTCAGGATTTTCTTCGATTCTTCCACCTTATTCTGGGGTGCGGTTGGGTAAATCACCACCGTATCAAGCACTTTGCCGGTACCGTCCACCACGGCCAGCTTACAGCCCGTACGGAATGCCGGATCCCATCCCAGTACGACACGGCCTGTAATAGGCGGCTGCATCAGAAGCTGCTCCAGATTTTTTCCGAATACCTTAATAGCTCCCGCCTCCGCATTCTCCGTCAGTTCGCTGCGTATCTCGCGCTCAATGGCAGGGGAAATCAGGCGCTTATAGCTGTCCTCCGTCACTTCCCTCAGTACGCGGGCCGTCTCCGGATTCTCCCTGGTGATTACCTTCTTCTCCAGATAGCGCAGAATCTTCTCTTCCGGAGCAGTGATTTTCACAGTAAGGATCTTCTCCTTCTCCCCCCGGTTAAGTGCGAGAATACGGTGCCCCGCCGCCTTCTTTACCGGCTCCGTAAAGTTATAATACATCTCGTAGACAGATTCCGCGTTCCCGTCACGGGCAGATGAATCGAGAGAGCCTTCCTGGAATGTGGCCTTGCGGATATATGTCCTGTACTCAGCCGTCTCCGCTATACGCTCGGCCAGAATATCCTTCGCTCCGTTCAGGGCCTCCTCCGCAGTCAGAACGCCCTTCTCCTCTGAGATATAATGCTCCGCCTCTTTCAGAAGCGGCGTCTTTGTAAGCTGCATAAGAACCAGATTGGCAAGAGGCTCCAGCCCCTTCTCCTTCGCAATGCTGGCCCGTGTCTTCCGCTTCGGTCTGTATGGAAGATAAAGATCCTCCACTGCCACCAGCGTCGACGCCGCCAGAATCTTTTTCTCCAGCTCCGGAGTCAGTTTTTCCTGTTCACGTATGGAATTGATAACCTGTTCCTTCCGCTCCTCCAGGTTTCTTAAATATTTTAATCTCTCATCCAGATTTCGCAGCACCTCATCGTTCAAAGAGCCTGTCGCTTCTTTGCGGTAACGGGCGATAAACGGGATGGTATTGCCTTCGTCAATCAGTTTGACCGCAGCCTCAGCCTGGCTTCGGTTAATCTGGAGTTCGTCTTTTAAAATTTGAATAATATCCATTTTATTTCCTCACTTTGTGTCATTGCATCTGATGACGGTATGAAGTCCGCCGTGAACGGCCGCCATAAATTTCCTGTGCCAGATTATTATACAGGATTCTTCCTCCGGCTGCAAGTTCAGATATAGGATGGCGGACGGGAACTGCTTTCATCTAATGCAGCGTTACCACAGGAAAATTTATAGTTGACAAATTTCCGAATACTGGCTATATTAAAAAACATGGTGATCATATGACTGACGGAACAAGTGGAAGACCACGTGGAGTATGATCGATAACCGGCCGACCGTCTGGGCAGAAAAAAGCCCGGACTGCCGGCTTTTTTCGATCATTTTTCATCAAAAGGAGGTTATTCATTTGATATCCGGACGTATCCATTCCATTGAAAGCATGGGGCTGGTGGACGGCCCCGGCATCCGTTCCGTGATTTTTCTGCAGGGCTGCCGTCTCCGCTGCCGGTACTGCCACAATCCTGATACCTGGGATCCAAACGGAGGCTCTCTCTGTACGGCGGAGGTTCTGATGCAGAAGCTGAAACGGTTTAAACCCTACTACGGCTCTAAAGGAGGCGTAACCTTTTCCGGAGGCGAACCTCTGCTCCAGAGCGGCTTCCTTCTGGAACTGCTTAAGCTCTGCCGGAGCGAGGGAATCTCCGCCTGCCTCGACACCGCCGGCTGCGGAGCAGGAAACTATGAGGAAATTCTTAAGTACACCGATCTGGTGATTTTCGATGTGAAACATTTTACTGCCAAAGGCTATGAGCGGGTTACGGGACAGTCCCCGGACGAAGCGGCCGTTTTCCTTGACGCCGTACAGAAATCAGGGACTCCCATGTGGATACGCCACGTGGCGGTTCCCGGGCTGACGGACGGAGACAGCCATTTTGAAGGGCTGAGGCAGTTTTTAAAAACACTGCGCGGAGTAGAAAGAGTGGAATTGCTTCCCTACCATGTTTTGGGCGTACCAAAGTACCGCGAACTCGGCATCCCATATCCGCTGGAAGATGTCCCGCCCATGAAACCGGAAATCACGGCACAGTGGCAGCAGCTCATGAACCGCGGCTGCTGCCCGGCCCGTCAGAATAATAAATGGAGGATTCATTATGCCTGTCAATAGCAACAACAAAGCCTGGGAAGGATTCCGCACCGGGGAATGGCGCCATCTTGTAAATGTACGCAATTTTATCCAGAAAAACTACACCCCCTATACCGGTGACGCCGGTTTTCTTGCCCCCGCATCCGAGCGCACGAAAAAGGTCTGGGAAAAAGCCCATGCCCTGATTATTGAAGAGGTGGAGAAAGGCATCATCGGCGTGGAGACACGGACCGTCTCCGGTATCGATAATTTTGCCCCCGGTTATATCGATAAAGAAAATGAAGTAATCGTCGGCCTGCAGACCGACGCCCCTCTGAAACGCATCGTCAATCTGTACGGAGGCATCCGTACCGCAGAGCAGGCGCTGGAACAGTATGGCTGCCGCCTGGATCCCATAATTGAAAAACATTTCCGTCTCTACCGCAAGACGCATAACGACGGCGTATTTGACGCCTATCCCGAGCGCACGCGCCTGGCCCGTTCGGCAGGTCTGCTCACCGGTCTGCCGGATGCCTACGGGCGCGGACGCATCATAGGCGACTACCGCCGGGTTCCGCTTTACGGCACTGATTTTCTGATCGAAGAAAAGAAAAAAGACCTGGACATGATGGACGGAGCCATGACGGATGAACGGATCCGTCTGAGGGAAGAAGTGAGCATGCAAATCCGCGCATTAAAGGAAATGGCCCGGATGGCAGAAAAATATGGCTGTGATATCACGCGCCCCGCCGAAACAGCCCGTGAAGCCGTACAAAACCTTTATCTGGCCTACCTCGCCGGAATCAAGGAAAACAACGGCGCCGCCACAAGCCTGGGCCGCACCGCTACGTTTCTCGATATTTATATCCAGCGCGATCTGGATCTGGGAATTTTAGATGAAATGGGTGCGCAGGAGCTGATTGATCAGTTTATCATCAAGCTGCGCCTTGTACGCCATCTGCGTACCCCTGAATACAATGAGCTGTTCGGAGGCGATCCCACCTGGGTCACAGAAGCCATAGGAGGAATGGGCGTGGACGGACGTACCCTCGTCACCCGCAGTTCTTTCCGGTATCTGCACACTCTGACTAACCTCGGAACGGCTCCCGAACCCAATCTGACCGTGCTGTGGAGCCGCAATCTGCCTGCTGCCTTTAAGTCCTACTGCTCCCGCATGAGCATCGAAACCGACTCGCTCCAATATGAGAATGACGAATTAATGCAGCCCATGTATGGAGATGACTACTGTATCGCCTGCTGTGTATCTGCGATGGCGGCCGGCAAACAGATGCAGTTCTTCGGGGCCAGGGCCAACCTCGCGAAAAGCCTGCTGTATGCGATCAACGGCGGAGTGGATGAGATAAAAGGCCTGCATGTAATTCCGGGCATTCAGCCGGACACCGACGAAGTGCTCGATTATCCCAAAGTGCTGGGAAACTATAAAAAGGTGCTGGCATATGTGGCCGGACTCTATGCCGATACCATCAACATCATTCACTATATGCACGATAAGTATGCCTATGAAGCCAGCCAGATGGCTTTGCATGACACCCTGGTGGAACGCCTGGCCGCTTTCGGCGTGGCCGGTCTGTCTATTGCAGCGGACTCCCTGTCTGCAATTAAATTTGCCCGGGTTAAACCGGTTCGGAATGAGAATGGGATTGCCGTTGATTTTACCGTGGAGGGGGAATACCCCAAATACGGAAACGATGACGACCGGGTAGATGACATTGCAGTGGAGCTTGTGGATTTCTTCTCTTCCGAACTGAAAAAACACCCGCTGTACAGGAATGCCGTCCACACGCTCTCCGCTCTCACCATCACAAGCAATGTAATGTATGGCAAGAAGACCGGCTCCACTCCCGACGGCCGAAAGGCCGGGGAACCATTTGCCCCCGGAGCAAATCCCATGCACGGGCGGGATTTGAACGGCGCGCTCGCCTCACTTAACTCAGTGGCTAAGATACCGTACCGGGCCGTCTGCCAGGACGGCGTTTCCAATACCTTTTCCATCGTCCCGGATGCCCTGGGCAAATCGCCGCTGGAACGTGTTGACAATCTTGTATCCATACTGGACGGTTATTTCGCCCAGGGCGCTCATCACCTGAATGTCAACGTGATGAACCGCCGGGTACTGACGGATGCCATGGCTCATCCCGAAGAGTATCCGACACTGACCATACGTGTTTCCGGCTATGCCGTCAATTTCAGCCGCCTTACGCGTGAGCAGCAGCTGGAAGTCATTAAACGCACCTTCCATGAACACATGTGACTTTGTCCCCCCGCTGAAAATCCCGAGTTGCACGGCGAGAAACTGCATTATTTTCAGTTTCTCGCCGTGCAACTCCATTTCTGCTCTCTGGACAACCTCTGAAAACCATGTTACAATCATAAAGATACAAAGGAGGTTTTTCCATGGACTATTATGACAGCAATGATAACCAATATAAGGACGGGCAGGGGAACGGTAAAAATAACGGCAATATTCCCGGCAGCAGGCCCGTGAGACAGCCAAACGGCACGGCAACCGCCTCCCTGATTTGCGGTATCATAGGCACGCTCTCCCTCTGTGCCTGTATTGCTTTTCCGCTCTCTATCATTTTGGGTGTGGCTGCAATCATCCTCTCTTTTCTCTCACGGAAGGGGGAACCGTTTACCGGCCTGGCTATTGCAGGACTTGTTTTAGGCATCCTCTCACTGATTCTCGGTGTGGCGGAAGGTCTTTATATGATAGCAATTAATTTTATGCTCCGTGATCCGCAGATGTCTTCGATGTTTGACCAGATATTGGATCAATACCAGAACATGCAGTAACCGCATGATTTCAGACGGCCCACGGCCGGATGTACGCAACAAGACCCGGGAATTTTTCCATTCCCGGGTCTTATTATATCTTTTAAATTTCAACCGCTCCGCGGAGGAACGCACTGAGGCGGCAGGCCGCCGTCAATAAATAAACGCCAGTAAATCCACATGCCTTACCAGCAGAAAATAATTCTTTATAATAAAGTTCATTACCAGTATTATAATTCCGGCGCCTAATGCCGTCATCCATACCGCAGGCCGTACCGGCTTCTTTTTCCCTGCGCAGTAAAAACGGTAGAGCAAGAAAGAGGGAATCGACACCGCCATATACAGAACCAGCGGGTTCAGACGGATGCTGTCCGCCAACCGGCCGTGCAGCAATGCCAAAAGCGCCCTTGTGCCGCCGCAGCCCGGACAATATGCCCCTGTCACCAAATGAAAAAGACAGGGATATATGCCCTGGCCGGCACTCTCTATCAGCTCTGCCAAAATTCTCATAGAACCGTCTCCTCTTTAAAAGCGTGCATGTTAGTCTGCCAGAGAAAATGCATCATGCACCACCCGCATCGCACGGCTTGCATCCTCCTCATCAATCAGCACGGTTATACGGATCTCGGAGGTTGCAATCATTTTAATATTGATATTGGCGCCGGACAGCGCTTCGAACATCTTCGCGGCAACGCCTGGATTACTGGTCATACCGGCTCCGATAATTGAAATTTTCGCGACCGTATCATCGGCGCTCACCGAATCGGCAGTCAGCATCTCCAGATGATCGTTTATAATCTTCATGGTTTCCTGCAAATCCGTGCGGGCAACTGTGAAGGAAATATCTTTCCTGTTGTCACGGCCCACGGACTGGATAATGATATCCACATTGATCCGGTATCTGGCCAGGAGGTTGAACAGCCGGAAGGCGATTCCCGGTTCATCCTTTACCCCAAGCACAGAAATTCTGGCTGTATTCTTATCGGCCGCCACGCCGCTCACTAACATTTTTTCCATACTGGTCTTCTCCTTAATGATTGTCCCCTCCGCTCTCGTCAAGCTGGAAAGCACCACCAGTTTCACTCCATACCGTTTCGCCATCTCCACGGAACGGTTGTGCAGAACCTTCGCTCCAAGAGATGCAAATTCCAGCATCTCATCATAGGAAACTTCAGAAAGTTTTCTGGCATTCGGCACGATTCTCGGATCTGCCGTATATACGCCGTCTACATCTGTATAAATCTCACAGAAATCTGCATGGAGGGCAACTGCCAGTGCAACCGCCGTCGTGTCGGAGCCGCCTCTGCCGAGTGTCGTCATATCATCATATTTATTAATTCCCTGAAATCCTGTGATTACCACAATTTTCCTGGCATCCAGCTCATTGCGGATCCTCTCCGTATCGATTCTCTTGAGCTTTGCCTGACCATAAGCCGATGTTGTCCTCATCGCCACCTGCGCAGCATTGAGGGATACCGCCTGCACTCCCAGAGATTGGAAGGCCATGGCCATCAACGCAACCGATACCTGCTCTCCCGTTACCAGCAGCATGTCCAATTCCCTTTTAGACGGCGTCTCAGTTATCTCCCGGGCCTTTTCAAGAAGGCCGTCCGTCGTCTTTCCCATGGCGGACAGAACTACCACCACGTCATTACCCTTCTCGTAATCCTCAATGCAGCGCCTTGCCACATTCATGATCCGCTCCCTGTCGGCAACAGAACTGCCGCCAAATTTTTTCACGACCAGCATATAACGCCTGTCCTCCTGTGTAGTTTAGAAATTCTATTTTATACCAAATCAATCCCTGTGTCAAATATCGAGCTGACGCATATTTCCGATGTTACCGTTCACCCCCCCCGCTAAAAAGCGGCGTGGTGTGAACAGTAACTTTTTGCTGCCGTCCGTACATCGCAACAGGTAAGAAGCCTGGACTGTTGCCGAGAATCCCTGTGCCTGCCGATAACGGCAAATACAGGGATTCTCGTATGGCTGCTATTATTTCAAATACTTTTTAGGCCCGTATCATCTGGCGGATATCTCCAAATGCCGCGGCAACTTTATGATACTTCAGTTCCGTCATCTCACCGGTCAGAACGGCAAACTCGTCCATGCCGGGCAATTCAATTATTTCCGTTTTTCCAAAAGCGGCTTCCACATCAGCCAGCTTCTCGGCCGCAGAACCTGCAAAGCGGATAAAATAACGGAACCGCATCTCCTTGACATCGGAAAGCTGCTGCTTCTCACTGCTCCAGCCGAGAGGAACATTATCCGTCATATGGCAGGCGGCCTCCATAATATCGGCAACTACCGCGCTGGCCGTCGGCAGCTTACCGGCGCCGCTTCCATAAAACATCAGCGTCCCCACCATATTGCCGCGGACCATCACCGCGTTAAATACGTCGCTCACTCCATAAAGGGGGTGATCCCTGTCTATCATCATCGGGCATACGAATACGCTTGTTTTCCCGTCAGCCATGCGGCTGCTTCCAAAAAGCTTGATGGAGGTTCCCATCTTAGCCGCATATTTGAAATCCGTATCCGTAATCTTTGTAATTCCCTCCGTATACACTTCCTCATAATTCACTTCTTTTTCAAGTGCAAGGGAGGTCAGAATCGTGATTTTACGGCAGGTATCATATCCTTCGACATCCGCCTCCGGATTACGCTCCGCATATCCAAGCTCCTGAGCCTTTTTGAGGGCTTCCTCAAACGTCTGCCCCTCACGGTCCATCTTGCTGAGAATAAAGTTTGTCGTACCGTTCAGGATACCGCTGATTTCCAGAATCTGTTCTCCTGCCAGGCACTGAACCATCGGGCGGATAATCGGGATCCCGCCTCCCACGCTGGCTTCGAAGAAGAAATTAATATTTTTATCCCTGGCAATCTGGAGAAGCTCTGTTCCATGGGCCGCCACCAGCGCCTTATTGGATGTAACTACCTGTTTACCGGCAAGCAGGCAGGCTTTTGCAAAAGCGTAAGCGGGATTCACTCCGCCCATGGCCTCCACAACAATTCCCACATCCGGATCCTTTTCTATAGTGGAAAAATCATGTACTATCAGGTCCTCATGCGGATCTCCCGGAAATTCACGCAGATCCAGAATGTATTTTACCGAAATATCCTGACCGGTCTTCCTCTTTATAATCTCTCTGTTCGTCTCTAACACTTCCACGACGCCGGAACCAATCGTTCCGTAACCCATTACTGCTACCTGAATCATAATCTCTACTCCCTGGCTATTATTTTGACATAGTGAACGCCTTTTTTCTCTTCCATTTCCTCAACCATCCTGGAAATATTACCGGTATCCGGCCTGACTTCCACGCTCAGTGTCAGCGAGGCCACGTTATTGACCGGAATACTCTGATGGATAGTCAGAATATTCGCCTTATAGACCGCTACGGTGTGAAGAAGATCCGACAACAGCCCCTGCTCGTCGTCCATCTGCAGCACCAGCGTGATTGTTTTTCCCTTTGCGTTGTCGTAAAACGGGAAAATATCGTCTTTGTACTTATAGAAGGAACTTCTGCTGATCCCCACTTTCTCCGTGGCCTCCTGTATCGTGATGGCGCGCTCTGATTCTATCAGTTTTTTTGCCTCCACCACCTTCAGCAAAACTTCCGGCACCGCCTTTTGTTTTAACACAAAATATTTTGTCTGCTCTTCCATATACACTCCCCTGCGCTGTACGTCTTTATGTATGCTTGAGAAATACATTTGTATTCATAGCAAAGATATTAACACATTTAAAATGTGGGTGCAATAACTTTTTACGTGGAAATTCGATTTTTATACGTATAAATTGTTTTTTATGCAATACAAAGCCTGCTCACCGCAAAATTGCGGCGGCAGGCTCTGGTTAATCTGTCTTTATTCAAAAGCTGTAGCGGCGCCGGAACCATTCGGCTCTGTACCGCCTCTGGTTTTGCTGCCCCTGATTCTCCAGTCCGCTTCCGCATCATTAACCGGAAGCGCCTTAAAGATAAACAGCCCTGTGGATGCACACAGAATACTGACCGCTATATTGACGTAGGCAAACACGACATAGGGAGCGAAAAGGGGAGCCGTAAACCCGAACAGCCCCATATAATAGATGCAGCCCGTATTCCAGGGAACCAGCGGAAGAATAATCGTATTAGCCTCCTCAATCGTTCTAGACATAACACTTCGGTGAATTCCTCTTTGATCATAAAGTTCCCTGAACATGTTTCCCATCAGCACTACCGATACATAAAAATTTGTCACAAGCAGAACCGTAAGAATTCCACAGACAAGTGTCAAAAGAATTGTGGAACAGTCCGAGCGGATCGTTTTTGTGATGCGGCCTACTATTACATGGAGGAAACCAGCCTCGCTGAGTATCCCTCCCAATGCAAGAGCCAGAACAGCGGTACAGATTGTCGTCATCATGGAAGAAATGCCCCCCTTGCTCAGCATACTGTCCACAACCGCCGTACCTGTCTCTACCTTAACGCCGTTATAAATTACGGATAACACTTCTATCAGGCTGACCTTCTGGACAATCATTGCCAGAACCAGACCGGAAAAACCGGAAATAAGAATAGCCAGAATAGCCGGCACTTTCTTCAGGCTTAATATTACAATGAGAATAACCGGAACCAGTAAAAGCAGATTGAAATGATACAGATTTGCCAGACTGCCCCTGACTGTGCTGATTACGCCCTGCTCCATCGCCAAATCCGCATATCCGGCGCCCAGGAAGTAAAAAATCACAAGGCTGATTAATACGGACGGAACCGTTGTGTAAAGCATGGAGCGCACATGGTAATAGATATTGATATCACTGGTGCTGGAGGCCAGAATCGTGGAATCGGACAGCGGCGACAGCTTATCTCCCAGAATTGAACCGGAAATAGCCGCCCCGGCAGTCAGAGGCACCGGTATTCCCATACTCATGCCAATGCTCACACAGGCCACACCCATTGTACCCGCGGTTCCCAGGGAAGTGCCGATACAGAGTGACAGCAGGGAACACATAATAAAGGTAAGGGGAAGAAGCATGCGCGGTGTAATAAATCCCAGGCCATAATAGATTATCATCGGAACCGTACCGCATTTAATCCATGCGGCTATGAGAATTCCTACAAACACCAAAATCATTACACAGTCAATGGCCCGTTTTACACCGCTTATCATACCTTTCTCAAGGTCGCTGTAGCGGTATCCGGCCAGCATGGCGATGATGAGAACCAGAAAAATGTTAACTACCAGTAGCGGAATCGTGGCAACCCCGGCGATAATTCCCGATGTGAGAACCGCCGCAATCACGGCCAAAACAGTAACAGACAATAATAAACCTGGTTTTCCTGTAGCTTTCTTCATAGACATCTCTCCTTCACTGATGAACTTACAGAAAACAAAAAAGCACCCGGAAATTCCGAGTGGCGAAGGCTGCTGCAGGCTGTTTACTTTGATTGAGCCAATCAAAACAAAGCGCCGGATTGAAAAAAATGCGCTTGCCCTTCCTTCGCCTACGAGATTAGCTGACGGGTTCGGGGAAGAAGGTCCCCTATCGCCCCAAGGCGAATGCACCCCAATAATTGGTTCTCCCGCTGCCCCAGCCCGGTTCGCAGGCTGAAGGCATTCGGCGTGATATGTTTTCTGTTTTATTATCTAACTGTTAATATGATTTTAACAATTTTTCTGTGTATTTACTATATAATATAGAAATAATTAATAAAACTTTAAAAAGCGGGAAAACCGCTCTGATGCCGGTCTTCCCGCTCTGCCGTCACCGGCTTACTGTTCTTTAACCTCCTGGCTTTTCAGGCTGATCCATTTCAGATATGCACTGATAAACAGATCGATATCGCCGTCCATCACCGCATTTACATTGCCGTTCTCGGCATTGGTGCGGTGATCCTTGACCAGTGTATAGGGCTGCATAACATAAGATCGGATCTGGTTTCCAAAATTGATATCCTTGACATCGCCCCGGATATCGGAAAGCTTCTCCGCATTCTCCTGCTGCTTTAACAGATAGAGCTTTGCCTTTAACATCTGCATTGCCTTATCCTTATTCTGGAACTGGGAGCGCTCATTCTGGCACTGCACCACGATTCCGGTCGGGATATGGGTAATACGGATGGCAGACGACGTCTTGTTGATATGCTGTCCGCCTGCGCCGCTGGATCGGTAGGTATCAATACGCAGATCATCCTGATTGACCTCAATATCCAGATCTTCTTCAATATCCGGCATGACATCACAGGATACAAAGGAAGTCTGCCTCTTTCCTGCCGCATTAAACGGTGAAATACGTACCAGCCGGTGAACGCCTTTTTCTGATTTCAGGTATCCAAAAGCATTCTCGCCGTTAATCTGCACAGTGATTGACTTGATTCCCGCCTCATCACCGTCCAGGAAATCCAGCACTTCGGTCGTATATCCCTTCTTGTCGGCCCATCTCTGGTACATCCGGTACAGCATGCTGCACCAGTCCATGGCCTCAGTTCCGCCTGCTCCCGCATTCAGCTTCAAAATCGCGTTGCAGTTATCATACTCCCCGGAAAGCAGCGTTTTTGTCCTGATATCTTCCAGGCTGTTGATAAATTCATCCAGCATCTCCTGAATTTCAGGGATCATCGAGGGATCATTCTCCTCGTATCCCATCTCTATCATTATCTGGATATCCTCATACTGCTGCTCCAGGTGGCGGTAGGTCTCCACCGTGTCCTTTAGATTCTTTGCTTCTCTTACTGTTTTTGTAGACCTCTCCGGATCGTCCCAGAATCCCGGTTCCTCCATTGATTTGTCCAATTCATCGATTCGCTTTACCTTGTTATCCAGGTCAAAGTGAATCCCTCACTTCCACTAAAGTTGTATCATACGTTGATAACGTATATTTGAACTGATCTAATTCAACCATAGCTTCACCCACTTTCATTCTATTATAGTCAGACATGTTTTATTTTACAGGAATGGTTGTTGATTTACAAGGTGTATTTGCAAAATTTAAATAAGCAGGTGAGGACGCCGCCGGTACGGCCAGCGGACGGGGTG
>UMIC01032749.1_pt1 | contig 34275 bp, 28 predicted proteins | sample 1965681 | NCBI WGS metagenome assembly UMIC01 (sample SAMEA4836114, study PRJEB28245) | human gut metagenome | biome: gut microbiome; material: fecal sample | place: Denmark | collected 2008
ATTATTACAATAAAATAATCCAAAAACAACAGCATAGAAAAAGCCTTTTCACAAGCCATAAAAGCTACATGAGAAGGCTTTGTCATCATATCTTATTCCTGATCAAGGGAACCTTTCTTTGCAATGGTCTTTGTGTATGCCAGAATCAGAAGTCCGCCTACAATCACACCTGTCACTGTGTTGGAAACTGCGGCAAATACACCCTGAGCAAATACCTTGTTTGCAGGCTCTGCATAAATAAGGATGTCAAGTACCGGAGCTACAACTACCCAGCCAATCACATGTGCGATCACGTTGGAAACTACGAATACAGCAACTTTGCCTTTACCGAATTCGCCTTCCTGAACCTTCAGTTTCTTGGCAAACAGGCCGATAACCACACCAACGAATGCGGAAGTGATTACCCAGCTCCACCACGGGCTTCCGCCCCATGACAGGTCGATCAGTGCATGACCGATGAAACCGATCAGACCACCGGCTACCGGGCCGTACATTGCAGCCAGAAGTGCAAGTACTGCATACTGAAGGCTGATGTTTGTGTTCGGTACCGGGCTCGGTATTGCAACAAAACGTCCCAGTACAAAGAACAGTGCTGCGCCGATTCCGACGGCAACAACGGTTTTGATACTGCTGTTGTTTTTCATGATTATATCCTCCTCAAAAAGTACATGTTCTCCGGTCATACCGGAGACAGTGATAGTATAAGTCTTTTATAAGGTTTTTGTCAATGGATTCCAAGGGCTTCTTTTGCAAGTTCGTCGACCATATCGTTGTATTTGTCATTGGAATGACCTTTGACCTTACGAAATTCGATGTGTACCTTTTCTTTTGCCTTCTGATAAAAATCGCGATATGCGATCGTGCCCGGTTTATTGGCTTTCCAGTCTCCGTTGCACCAGCTCGCGATTCCCTGATAATCATGGTATATAATAATAGAAGAAATTTTGTGATCCAGTGCATACTGCATCGCGGCTTCGCTTCCTTTGATCTCACCTGCTACATTTCGCATCTGTGCAAGCTGTGGATCTGTCATCTTCTGAGAAAATTTTTCCTCTTTTCCGTCGATCAGGACGACCATTCCATAGGAAAACTCCTTTGTTCCCACGTGATAACTTCCGTCAACGTAAATTTCGACCGCATCTGAATTTGCCGTCTCCGCCCGGATGTCTCCGCTCGTCTCCGGATTCTTTACAGCAGATTTATTTTCTCCGACATTTTTTTCATTTTTATCATCACTGCCAATTCCCAGGTACTCTTTTGCTTCTGCTTCTGTGCCAAAACTTTTGTATATTGCTCCTGGATACCCCATCACCTGCTTCTTACATTCATCCCAGGTAAGGAACATCCCGGTCTTTCTTCCCTGTCTTACTGCATAAAATTTCTTCTTTGCCATGCTGCCTCCTGCATAATTTAATATCGTAACTGTTCCGTACTCTCACCGTTACGATAGTTCTATTATACCTGCCCGCAAAAAAAACACAACTTTTTATGTAATAGGAACATTACGGAGTAATTTCCTATTACATAAAAAAAGAAGACCGCTCCGTCTCCGGAATGATCCTCTTTTCACCACATGATTCAGTCTGAATCAAATACAGTCAAAAAATTATTCAGCAACTGCGATTGCTTCTACTTCACACAGAACGTTCTTCGGAAGCTGTTTAACAGCAACGCAGGAACGAGCAGGTTTGCTTGTGAAGTATTTTTCATAAACTGCGTTGAATGCTGCGAAATCAGCCATATCAGCAAGGAAACATGTTGTCTTTACAACGTTGTCAAATGTAAGGCCGGCTTCTTCGAGGATAGCGCCTACATTCTTGCAGGACTGCTCTGCCTGAGTTTCAATCTTGTCGCCTGCAACTTCGCCTGTTGCCGGATCAACCGGGATCTGTCCTGATGCAAATACAAAGTTTCCTACCATTTTAGCCTGAGAATATGGTCCGATTGCTGCCGGAGCCTTTTTAGTTTCAAGAGTTTTCATGATTAATCCTCCATTTTTCATTTTTCTCATCTTAGCACCGAACGAAAAATGCGTCAATGCCCATCACGTTTTTCATGGTTTTTTCGTGATTTCACAGTTACTGTTCACACTATATTTCTGACAGATATTTTCCTTCTTTTATACCGCGCAAAAAGATTCTTCCCGAGAAAGCGATATGCGGAAGTTCATAAAAACTGCTGCTCTTCGGACAGATTGGTCTGTACAGTGGATCCGCAATGATAATCCTTGCATCTTTTAAAAGTTCCTGTACTTCTTCCTCACCTTTTGTGACACGGTCATTCGGGGCAAGAAGTCCCGTATTTGTCTCCAGCGGACATATCACACGGACGGCTTTATGGTATTTCTTTTCGATTGCAGCTGCCAGTGATCCCATCGTTACTGCCTCTCCGATCAGCGTGATTTCCTGTGGTTCAGACAAACGATTCTGAAGATATGGAATCTCCGATTCGTCCTGACAAACTGATGCGGATTCTTCCTCAGATAATTTTTTCTCTGTATTTTTCGTCACATGTTCCAGTGCCATTACAAGATCTTCTGTAAAATCACCAACCGGTGTGCCGATAACATATGGTGTGCTGAATTTATCTTTTAATATTTTTGCTGTCTCAAGTCCCACAGATGATACGACAAGATTGACTTCTGCTTCTGCCGCATGACTTATGTTTTCCAGCGAATCTCCCATTGCCCAGGTCGATATTACCTGCCATCCGTGCTTTTCGAGATTTTGTTTCATGCAGTCTACGTTTTGCTGTGGGCCGAAGTCCAGAGGGGTAACTCCGAGAAGATTGAGTGTGTGGAAAAATCTATCTGTTGATGTTACATCAGAGATGTCAGTTCTTGTTGCACCTGTTACTTTTGTTGCGCCAATTGGTTGTACAAAACGTTCCGCAAGCTTCGCAAGGGCAAGTCCGGCGCCATACGTATAATCATGCATCCCGTTTGTCGGTATTGCAAATGCCGGGATTCCTGTCTCTTTCTCAATTACCTGTGCAATCGCAGGAAAATCCGTGCCATTCATAAACGGAATCGGCGAACCTGCCAGCGCAATAAATTTTGGATGCAGTTCTTTTGCCGTCTCCTCAATGTCACGGATAAATTTTGCATCGTTCCCCATCACAGCATCGATCTCAGTCAGTCCGGAAATGTAGATCAGGCTGTCCTGTTCGTACCAACGGATCTCATCGTGGGTATTGTAAGTAGAATTACATCCTGACGGATCGTGCATAACTACCATGCCGCCAAGCTCGTAGAGTGCGGAACACACTCCGGAAACATCCGCTGTATAAATCGGTATGATTCGATATGCCTGTCTCATATGCAGCTTTCGCACCCCCATCCTTTACGTACAACCAAATCTTCCGTATCTTTTTCTTCAAGAAACGCTTCTGTCATCAGTTCCGCTGTCCTGCGGATTCCGTCAAATCCCCATAAACCGCCGCCCTGCACCATATTGACAAAATTTCTGCTCCCCGTAAACCACGCTGCTTTCTGTCCGATGGCAAGGATTTTTCCCTCATTTTCTCTCGGGAGAACACGCATCTTCGGATGAATCGTAGCACGTAATTCGAGATTCGGACAGTTCACCTTCAGCCAGTCAAAAGCTTCTTTTTCCTCCGCACTGATACTGTCAAGATAGATCGTAGTCACGTTAAAATCATGTGCAAGAAGAAGTTTTGCCAGTCCGAGCGGTCTCGGATGATAAAGATAATCCAATGCGATCGGAGTTCTGCCGATGATGGATTTTGCATGTTTAAGGGCATCTTCGCAAAGAACAATCTCCTGTTGGAAAAATGCTTCAAGATCTTCAAAACTCATACTGTTTTCTGTATTCCGCAGGATCGCTCCTTTGTCATTTTTTTCTACATTACTGACTGAATTCTTCACTGCCTCTGCAAATGTCCGAATCTCTTCTTTAATTTCTTCATAATCAAAACTGCCCGGCAGATACAGATGTGTACGCTGTAATCGTTCTGCCAGCATCTCTGCGCCGTACTTTGCCGGAGGATAGCAGAAAATCAACATTTTTCCACTACCAAGTTCCTGATACTCTTCCCAGTTTGTACAGGCCGTCAGTTCTTTTAATGTATATCCGCCGGATCTCAGCAGACGTTTGATATCGCAGGTTTCATCCAGTGCAAAATCATTTCCGACAAGGGTGACGACTTTTTCATCCGATGACCTTTTTTCCAGCGGATCATATAATGCTTTTCGCAGTTTCTGATCCGGTGTCAGCCCATGTTTCTGCATGATCGGGTCCATAAAACAACGTACAAATATAATCTCCGGAAAACGGTTTTCCAGTTCTTCGTATACCCTGTCCAGATCACATCCGAGAAAATGATGGAGGCATACTGTAAAGAGTAATACCGCTTTTGGTTTTTCTTCTGTTTTATTTAAAACATCGGTCACACCTTCGATTGTAACATCCTCGAGATTTCCGTTCAGAAGATTTTCTTCTTCTACAATTACAAAAGAAAAACGGTCTGCCGCGTTCATTTCCGCCGCTGTGAGCACCACCCCGCGCATACAGTTGTCCGCACAGACATAAATCTGTATGGCCTCGGGCATCAGCATCCCGGTATGTACGATATTCCAGTTGCCATGTACCGGAGAATTAAATTCCAGACCAGGCGGAAACGGCACAGGAAATTCAGCCTCACCGATCGTCGTGACTGCACCTTCCGGATTTATTTCTCCGCCGACTCGTTTCAACATAACCCGTCCTCCCTGCAGATTTTCAGGATATTTTCTGTCAGTGTACGGTACTCCTCTGCCATCTCACTGTGCGGATAGCATTCCATCAAGGTTTTTCCCTGCTCTTCCGCATCCGTGACCAGTTCGCTTCTGGTAAGTTTTCCGACAACAATTGTCTCAAAATCATCTGCCAGTTCCTGCACTTTTTCTTCTTCCCGTTTGACATTCCGCCGGTTCAGAATAATGCCGCCAAGAGATGCATAGCCGCGATTTTTGAAATTCTGCACCGCCATGGCGATGTTTGCTCCGGCATGAATCGCCATATTTTCTCCGGAAGTGATGATAAAGACTTTGTCTGCATAGCCTTTTCGCATCGGCATGGAAAAACCGCCACAGACAACATCACCAAGAACATCATAGAGGACAATATCCGGTTTATAGGTCTCGTAAGCGCCTGTTTCTTTCAGTTTTTCGAGAGCTGTGATGATACCTCGTCCTGCACAGCCAAGTCCCGGTGTCGGGCCGCCTGCTTCCACGCAGATCACTCCCTGATACCCGGTCGTAGACATGTCTTCTAATTTTAAATTCTGTTTTTTTTCATTATACAGATCGAGTACGGTGCGCATTTCTCTGCCATGACGCAACTGAATCGTAGAATCAGCTTTCGGATCGCAGCCGATCTGCATCACAGTCATGCCCTTTTCGGCAAGGGCAGCTGCCACGTTGGAAACGGTGGTAGATTTGCCGATTCCGCCTTTTCCGTATACTGCAATTTTAATCATGTTTTTCCTCCGTATGTGTGATCACATTGGAATATGCGGTCTTGGTGGACACTCCTTTCAAACGGCCGATTTTTCCGGAAAGTGCACTGATGATATCCTGTGAGGCATCAATGGCGATGCTGATGATGCTGATTCCTTTTTCGCGGTACGGGATGCCCATACGGCCAATGATGTGATCGCGGGCATCATAAAGAAGCTGGTTGAGGGTTTCGATGGAATCGCTGTCTTCAACGATGATGGATATTACTGCTACTCTTGTATCCATGTTAGTCCTCCTGTATATAAAAAGTATTCCAATTTCACAACTGCCTCGAGTAAGAAAACAAGTTTGTAAATTCTGCACATTTTTATATTGCGGACCACCTTATATTCTACACAATTTTTGCAGTCCTCTCATTATGTGCATAAACTGTCAAGCTTTTATAACTGCTCTTTCTAATTTGGACACGTTCACGGTTACCCTTGTATCATATATCAACAAATTCTCGGTAACAGTTCTCCGCCCGGCTGTGGGAGCAGTGCCTGAGTTCCAATCTCGGTGATCATGACCACTTTGCCTGACTGATCCGCGGTGACTTCTCCGATGATTGCAGCGTCTTTAGAGTACGGGCACTGGCGGAGTGCTTCGACGATTTTGTCTGCTTCAGTTTTTGGTGCCATGATTACCATACGGCCTTCGCAGGCAAGATAAAGCGGTTCCAGTCCGAGCATTCCACAGACACCTTTTACCTCCGGTGCTACTGGTACAGACGCTGCATCCAGTCTGATTCCTACATTACTCTGTCCCGCAATCTCATAAAGAACAGTTCCGACCCCGCCACGTGTCGCATCCCGGATCACATGCAGATCATGTGTCGTATTCATTACAGCTTCAACTGTCTTCCAGAGTGGTGCGCAGTCACTCGTGACATCTGCTTCAATTCCGAAATCCTCTCTTGCAAGAAGAATCGTGCATCCATGTCTTCCCACATCACCAGTCACAATGATCGCATCTCCCGGCTGTGCAAGCGTTCCGCCTACTTTCACACCATCTTCAATCTGACCCATTCCGGTCGTTGTGATAAATACACCGTCCACCTGTCCTTTACCTGCGACCTTTGTGTCGCCGGATACGATATGTACACCTGCTTCTGCTGCTGTTTTTTCCATGGAAGCTGCAATTTCTTCCAGTTTTTCCATTGGAAAGCCCTCTTCAATAACAAATGCGCAGGTCAGATACAATGGTTTTGCCCCCATACAGGCAAGATCATTGACAGTTCCGCAGACAGAAAGTTTGCCGATGTTTCCACCCGGAAAAAATGCCGGTGAAACAATAAATCCATCTGTAGAAACAGCCATTTTCCCAGCCGGAGGTATCAAAACCGCCGCATCATCTGCAGTCAGATCCGGATTCGCAAAATGCGCTGCAAAAATCTTGTCGATCAGTTCGGAGGTCTGACGGCCACCGGCTCCATGTGCCATCGTTACTGTTTTATCTTTTAAACTGCTCATAGGATTATCCTCTTTTCTTGTAATATAGTCATATCTGCAGAGTGCTTCATTACTTCGTAATTCCCGCAATCTTACAAACATTCGGAATCCGCTGATATTATTTATTATCACCATATGCGTAATACGCTGCGCATGCACCTTCATTTGAAACCATACATGCCCCTACCGGATGCTGCGGAGTACAGACTTTTCCGAATACTTTGCAGTCCGAAGGTTTACATTTTCCCTGCAGGACATCTCCACACCGACAGGCCGGATTTGCCTTGCCCTGAATCGGTGGAATATCATATTTCTTTCTCGCGTCAAATGCACTCCAATCTTCTTTCAGACAGACACCTGACCCCGGAATCATTCCCAGTCCTCTCCACTCACTGTCACAGGCTTCGGTCATTTCATCGGTAAGCTGCTGCGCCTCCCGGCTTCCTTCTGCTTTTACCACTCTCGGATAGCAGTTTACAAAAAACGGTTTTCCTTCCTGAAATTTCACCAGTGCAACCGCCAGCGCGGTAAGAAGTTCCTTCGCTGTAAATCCGGCAACCACACCACTGACACCTTCTTCTGTCAGTTTCTCACAGAGTTCTGTGCCTGTTATTGCATTCACATGTCCCGGATAAAGGAAAATATCTGCACTTCCTTTTAAGGCTTCATATGCCTGTGGCATAGTCTTGTTTGCCATCAAAAGTGAATAGTTCATAAGCCCGTCTTTCTTCGCTTTTTTTACAGAAAGACACTCTGCCGGAGTGGTCGTTTCAAAGCCCACCGAAAGAAAAACCACCTGCTCCTCCGGATGTTTTGATGCATATTTTTCTGCATCTGCCGGAGAATATACGATGCGTATCTTTGCTCCTTTTTCTCTTGCTCCTGCAAGGCTCATCTTCGTCCCCGGTACACGAACCAGATCGCCAAACGTACAGATCGTCACACCTTTTTCCAGTGCAAGCCAGATTGCTTCGTCAATAAATCCGACCGGTGTCACACAGACAGGACAGCCCGGTCCCGAGATCAATTCGACCTGAGGTGGCAGAAGTTTGCGGATTCCAAGACGAAAAATTTCATGTGTATGTGTCCCGCACACTTCCATGATTCGTACTTTCGGGCCATCATAATTTTCTATGATCTCCCGCGCTGTTTTCTTTTTTTCTTCTTCCATTACAGCAGATCCTCCATAAGCTGATCAGTCTCGTCATCATCTTCTTCTGTGATTTTTGCGATTGCCACGCCGGCATGAACCATTACATAATCACCCGGTTCCAGATCTTCGAGAAGCTGTGCAGAAACTTCTCTTTTTGCTCCGCCTGCATCTATTACTGCTGTTCCGTCACTTATTTTTACAACTTTTGCTGATAATCCAACACACATGTTAAAGCCTCCCTTTGTTTTTCTCCAAATATTCCATCGCATACACCGCCTGTCCGAGTGCGATTCCGCCGTCATTTGGCGGCACAAGCTGATGTTTCAGCACCTCAAATCCCTGATCTTTAAGTCCATGATCTGTCAGCTCCAGAAGCAGCCGGTTCTGAAAAACACCGCCGCTCAATGCCACTTTATTGCATCCATTCTGCTGCCTGATCTGTACGCATGCATCAATGATCTGATAAGCAAGTTCCCGATGAAAAAAATATGCCAATCTGCCCGGATCTTCATCATTCAGACAGCGAGTCATGAGTTCTTTTATTAAGGATTCTGTATTGAGCAGCAGCCGGTCACTTTCCACAATTCGTAGCTCATCGTTAAGAATCATTCTGTCCCCAGTCTGTTTTCGATACATTTCATCTGCTATATCCGGCTGATTTTTATTTTCAACGAGAACACCTGTATTCTTTTTATGATAACTATATTTTTCAGTTTCCAAAATTTGCTGCGTACTCTTTTCACGTAATGTTTTCTGGTACTCTTCCGCTGCAAATTCCAGTGCCATCGAAGCTTCTCCTTCGAATGTGGATTTCCTGCGGATTCCAAGTATTGCACTCACTCCGTCAAATAACCGCCCGGCACTTGTTGACATCACAGCATTAATCTTACGGTCTGCCATGGTAAACTGTACGTTTGCTTCCTGCTTCGTACAAAGCGCTAACTTTTCTATTATTTCGGCAGCCTTTTCTCTGTCGCCGGTCATTCCGTAAATCAATGAAACCGCAATTCGCCATCCTTCCTTCGAGGATGCATCTCCTCCAATCTGCAAAAACGGCACCACACTTCCGACTCGCTTAAATTTGTGCAGATCTGCCAGAAGAATCTCGCCGCCCCAGATAGTTCCGTCCGTTCCATATCCGGTTCCGTCAAAAGACACTCCTATCACCTGCTCCGCACAGTCATTTTCCGCCATACAGGAAAGAATGTGCGCATAATGGTGCTGCACTTTTACGACCGGAAGTCCAAGTTCTTCCGTTACCATCACGGAATTGTACTTTGGATGCATATCACAGCAGACGAGTTCCGGCTGTACTTCCAGAAGCGTTTCAAGCCTTCCGACCGTTTCCCGAAGTGCTTTGACTGTACGCAGATCTTCCAGATCTCCCACATATGGCGATGGATAAAAACGGTTATCCACACCTATGCAGAAAGAATTCTTAAGCTCTCCACCGATGGCAAGCACCTGTCCCCGATATGGTGTGGAAACCATGAACGGAAGTGGTGCATAACCTCTGGAACGACGGATCATATATGGTTTATCCTCATAAAAATCCATCACGGAATCGTCCGCCCGGATGCGAATTTTTCGGTCATGAGATAACATGCAGTCACAGAAACCGGACAGTTCAGATTCTGCTTCCTGATCATCTCTGCAAATTGGTGCACCAGAAGTATTGCCACTTGTCATCACCAGAAATTCCGGCATTTCGATTCCGTCATCATATGTAAAAATCAGCAGCTGCACCGGTGCATACGGAAGCATCACACCCACTTTCGGATTCCCCGGAGCCACCGACGGGCAGAGAATTTCGGATGTTTTCTTTTTATCCAGAAGAAGGATCGGTTTTTGGTGTCCGTCCAGAATTTTCGCCTGCTCTTCTAATACTTCACATTCTTTTTTTACTGATTCCAGATTTTTTGCCATCACTGCAAAAGGCTTCATCGGACGACGTTTAAGCTCCCGCAGGTGACTGACTGCCACTTCATTTGAAGCATCACAGCAGAGGTGAAAACCACCGATTCCTTTGATTGCCACAACGCCGCCTTCTGCAATTGTTTTTCTCGCAAAAGTGATTGCATCTCTGCCACGTTCTTTGCGTCCGATCAGGTAAACTTCCGGCCCGCATTCATTGCAGCATACCGGCTGTGCATCATACCTTCTCGTCGCCGGATCATGGTACTCCGCCGCACATTCCGGGCACATCGGAAACTCTTTCATACTGGTACGTTCCCTGTCATATGGCAATGAATCCAGAATGGTAAGGCGCGGTCCGCAGCAGGTACAGTTGATAAAAGGATGCAGATATCTGCGATTCTTTTTATCAAACATTTCTTCTTTACATTCGTCACAGATTGCAATATCCGGTGAAACAAAAATCTCTCCTTTTGTTTTCTCACTTTCAATAATATCAAACTGCGTATACTGCTCCGGCGTTTCTATATTTTCTACATTTATTTTCAAAATTGCAGCCCGTTTCGGCGGCCGGTTCTGTATATCTGAAATAAATTCTTCTACCGCTTCTTCGGACCCCTGCGCATAGATTTCGACATAAGGCCCTTTGTTACAGACATTTCCACGGATTCCCCTCGCAGTCGCATGGCGGCTGACTGTCGGCCGGAATCCCACCCCCTGTACGATTCCATAGACACGGATCTGTCTGGTGATTTCCTGGTTCATATGCTCACTCCCACCCTCTGTTTTTAGTCCTTCCATTCAAATTATGATTCTGGTTTTCCAGACTACATCAGGCTTTCTTTTATTTATTTCTCAATTAATTTCCCGGACACCGCAAAATGCCTTGTATTCACAAATGTTCCTTCAAATCCCGGTGTCATCCGTTCCATGCATCCATCTGCAAAAATAATATCAAACTCACCATTCTGCACCAGTTCTATGTAGGCATCTTCATCACGAAGAATCACATCTCTATCTGTCTGAAGTTCTTTTTTCATCATAAACCAGCACGCTGTCTGAACCGTTCCTGCGCCTCGTTTCAGCAGTTCTTTTCGGATAGAATCGGCAATCACCTGCTGGTGTACGACAAGGATTCTTTTACCCGTATAATCCATCTCCGGAATCAAATCTTCCACCAGCGGATAATAAATTTCATATGGTGTTCCAAATGTTTTTTCCAGATATTTTGCTGTCGCAAGTGCAGCCGGAGAAACCACAATATTTCGGCTCACGGAAGAGGATTTTTTTACTTCTTGCAATCCATCTCCCATACAGTAACAGACTGCTTTCTGTCCGTATTTTTGCTGAAACAAATCCCGTATTTTATCTGTCGCGTCAAGGTCGCTGACATCCTGCGGAGTCATTCCGAGAATGCCGATTTTTTGCTCATCTATCGGATATTTTTCCACTGCAAATGTCTTAAAAAGTTCCAGAAAGGCTTTTTCTTCACCCTTATCGTAAAGCTCCATTCCATCCGTATCCACAGTCAGAATCGGAAGATTTATTTTCTTTTCACTCATGCGTTTCAGAGCCAGATAATCCGTTGCAATCACTGCCGGAACCGGTGTCCCGATCACCGCCGCAAACGTCGCATCTACCTTCCGTGCCGCATCCGCAAGCTTCGCTACCAGCCGGTCATCTCTCCCCAAAATCGCATCCATATCTCGAAGTCCCGCACTGAAAATCGCACTTTTCTGCTCAAACCACCGCGGCTCGTCGAAACCACAGACATTGCCGGTACAGCCTCCCGCATCGCAGATCACCACAATGCCTCCCAATTCAAAAAGCACTGATACTGCACCTGACTGATCCGGTGCAAACGGTGTCAGATATTTCCGAAGTCCTCTCATTCTGCCACCTCCTTAAGTGCCTCAAACAGTCTTCTCACCCCGGCAAATCCAAACGGCTGCTCATCCTGATTCCACATCAGTCCCGGGCAGTCCTGATGGTAATAAAGGGCATCTTTTCCTATGGTGATGTTTACGCCGCTCTCCTTTGGTTCATAATAGATCATGGTAGGTTCCATATTTGAAAATACTTTTGTTGTCGGACTTAAAAGAGCAAGCTGTTTCATATAAACAAAGTTTTCTACCGTGATCGTTCCATAGATCTCCGGTACTTTAAATCCATATTTCAAGAGCGCCAGTGCCAGTTCAAACGGATCACCGTTCATGCATTCACCAACTGCGAAAGAAGCATCCGGACAGACTTTTCGGAAGTTTTCTACCGCCTGTTCTGCCGCCTTTCGATACGCAGTTGTATCAAAAGCAACTCCCAGCACCGAACCAAATGCCTGATACTGGTTTTCTATTTTGTCAGTCTGATACAGGCGCCGAAGTTCAATAAACGGAATCTTTAAGCGCTCATGAAAGTCCTCTGCCGCTGCTCTTGCTTCCTGGTGAAGTACCAGATTGAAGTTCGCTTCAGACATTGTTTTGTATTCATCAAAATTCCTGCATCTGGAGATTTCATGGATTGTTTTTATACCCGCACTGTGCAGAATATCATACAGCTCACAGTCATCCACTAACGGTGAAAAAAATCCCAGAAGATTAACAACATTTCCTTTTTTCTTTGCCGGTTCAAGAAGAGAATACAACGACTGTCGTACATGTACCATCGGCGGTTTTCGCCCTTCACGAGTCAGCGCATACATATAACACGGACGTACCGGAAGCCCTGCACGCTCCTCTGCTTTGCGGCAGACACGCTCCATATCCGTACCGAGAAGTGCGTCCACACAGGTAATACAGATCATCACGACTGATGGTTTTTTCTCAAGACTTTCGCAGATTTCCTCAACCGCTTTCGGAATTTTTTTGAGATGGCGTCCGGTCACAATGTCAGTCTCATCCATCATCAGATAGAAAAAACGATTGTCATATTCACGCATGGAGCTGATCAGGGATGTGTTTCGCCCACAGCAGCCCGGCGCCACGATCAGCATGATCGAATCCGGAATAGCAAGCCCGGCACGCTTTACACCAAATCCTTCTGCGCCCGGCGAGTTAAACGCAAGCGTTGCCGGTGAACTGTAGATCAGATGCATGTTGGACTTAAACTGATCCGGAATATTCTCTTTTCCAAGCTCATTTAATTCTTTTACCGTACAATAATAGGCTCTGCTCATTCTTCTTCCTCTGCTTTCAGAAGCATTTCTGCCAGGTCAAAAAATCTCCGGCTGATCTCTGAATCTTTGTCTCCCTCGATCACGGTCTTACCCTGATCTTCCCACCGGATGATCTCATCACTTCTCGGGATTTCACCCACGATCGGGATGTTGCTCTTCTGCGCAAATGCCTGCACTTTTTCCGTTTCATTTTCGACGTTTCGATGGTTCAAAACAATTCCGAAAACCCTTGCATAACTTCGGTCTTCGAAGTTCCTTACTGCACTTGAAATGTTATTTGCCGCATACAGTGCCATCTTTTCTCCGGAGGTCACGATGAGGACTTTTTCTGCATAGCCTTCACGTATCGGAGCTGCAAACCCACCGCAGACAACATCACCGAGGACATCATAAAGTACGACATCCGGCTGATATGTTTCGAATAATCTCAGGTCTTCCAGAAGCTGAAAAGTTGCAATGATCCCTCTCCCGGCGCAGCCCAGTCCCGGTGTCGGTCCACCTGTTTCGATACAGAGTACCCCTCCGAATCCTTCTTTCGAAATATCCTCCAGAGTCTCCGGTTCCTCGTCCTCCTCACGCATATAATTCATGACCGGACGAAGCGGTTCTCCGCCCAGAAGATTGATTGTTGAGTCTGCCTTTGGATCACATCCGATCTGGATGACTTTCTTTCCCATGGATGCAAAAGCCGCCGCCAGATTGGAAGTCACGGTAGATTTCCCGATGCCACCCTTTCCATAAATCGCTACTTTCAGCATTTGTAAATACCCTCCTCATAAAAAACAGTTCTTACAGATTTCACCCGAAAAATCCTCTCTTGCATTCTTTGGTATACAAAAAGACTTCTCCACCGTCAGGGTAGAGAAGTCCTGTAAATGTCACTGTATGATTCGCTCGCAGTAACCTGTAAATTTCACATCAACAACTATTCCCGCTCGGATGATTCCTTGCCGTCAGAGTCTGTTCTGTTTTCATTCTTTTCTTTCTTATTTTACGTTTTTATCTGACTTTATTGTACTTTACAGAAGTGTAGTGAGTCAATGCTAACAGGTATTTATCCTGTTATTTTATCATAACAAACCGGCTGCTTTCATACAAACCTGCAATTATAACAGTCCGGCAAACAATCTCATCAACAGCTGCCCCAGACGAAGATATGCGCTGCGCCCGGTGCGGTATTTTTCAGTAACATCACGGCACTCTCTCATCGTCTCCTGAAGATCCCTTCTGATATCCAGAACTGCATCACAGTCTGCCATAAAACAACCATTTTCAAAATGATGATACAAACTTCTATAATCCAGATTGATGGTTCCACAGGTTGCCATACAGTCATCTGCAACGCTCATTTTGGCATGGCAAAATCCTGGTGTCCATTCATAAATATGTACACCATCCTTTACCAGTTCATGATAAAAAGATCTGGTGACACTGTAGATCAGTTTTTTGTCCGGAATTCCCGGCGTAATGATCCTTACATCCACGCCCCGTTTGGCAGCAAGTGTCAATGCATGTGCCATTTCATCTGTAATGATCAGATATGGTGTCATAAACCAACAATATTTTTCTGCCTTATTTACCATACTGATATAAACTTCCTCTCCCACCTGCTCATTATCCAGCGGACTGTCTGCATACGGCTGAATAAATCCGGTCTGCTGTGCTTCATACGGATAATCTGTCAGAAACCTTGAAAACTCTGTATCATTTTCATCCCTGTCACTGACCGCATTCCACATCTCAAGGAAAGTCACCGTCAGAGAACGCACTGCGTCTCCTTCCAGACGGATACCGGTGTCTTTCCACTGACCATACGGATGTGTCAGGTTAAAGTACTCATTTGCAAGATTATATCCTCCGGTAAATCCGATTTTACCATCAATAACTGTAATCTTACGGTGGTCACGGTTGTTCAGAAACATATTCAGACCCGGCATGAATGGATTGAAAACACGGCATCGGATTCCGACCGCTTCCAGCTTCTTAATAAAATCTGTATTAATAAAGCCAATCGATCCCATATCATCATAAAATACCCGAACTTCCACCCCGGCTCTTACCCGTTCTTCCAGCACATTCTGGATTCGATGCCAGGCTTCCGCATCCTCGATTGCATGATATTCCATAAAAATAAAATGCTCTGCTTTAGCCAGTTCTTCAAGCTGTGCCTCCAGACCTTTCAAAGCCTCGTTATAATAAGTTACATCTGTATTCTGATACACAGGGTAAAGGGCATTTCTCTGTATATATGAAGAAATATTTCCCGCTTTTGGGATTGTATGCTGTAATTTTTCCTGAATCTTATGATTCTCCGGAAGCAACGGTAAAAGCCGTTCATCAATATCTTTATAACGTTTCCTCATCTTACTCGTGCCGCCGTTCAGACCAACCATCAGATACAATGTAAGTCCCATGATCGGAAATACCATGATCAGGAAAATCCACGGCATCTTGATCGTCGAGGTAACCGGAGATGCATACATATTTAAAATGACAATCAATCCCAATATCCTCGTACACAGGTTGATTGCCTCTGCATATCGATTCAGTCCGGTAAACAACAGTAAAACAAATATCACTTCCAGCAAAATGCACACAACCGAAAAAACAAGTCTTGTTACACCGTTTTTCGTTTTCGCCCTGCCCTCAAGCGTCGTATCCTTCATAAACTCCACTCCCTTTTCTCTGGCAATTCATTTTTATGATTGTGATACACATCATAGCACTTTATATGAGTTTTTTCTATATAATTTAAGATGTCCCGGCAAAAATCAGCCAGGGCATCTTAAAATTTGGTAATTCTATTTCTGCTATTTTTTCACCGTTACTTTCACGGTTATTTTCTTTGAACCGGACTTGATCGTAATCTTTGCTTTTCCGGCTTTTTTGGCAACCAGTTTACCGGATTTGGATACGGTAACAACCTTCTTGTTAGAAGAAGCATATGTGACTTTCTGAAGAGAAGTCAACGGTGTTATCGTCGTTTTTAACTGGAAGCTCTTCTTGCATTTCAGCGTAATTTTCTTTTTGTTTACAGAGACTTTGCGTGTTTTGACCGCAGTCTTCTGAACCTTGATCGTTGCACGGAGCACCTTACCACTGGCGAGTTTTACATACAGCTTTGTATTTCCCTTTTTCTTTGCTTTAATCTTGCCTTTGGCATTTACTGTAGCAATTTTTGAATTTGCAGTGCGGTAAGATTTTATATAGTCTCCTGCTGCCAGTCCACTTGCTTTCACAACGCTTGTGGACTGTTTTACTTTCAGTGGAATAGACGACATGTTTAAGCGTCCTGTCGGATCTGCTTTATCGATATATATGCTGTCCGTTGCCCCACAGATCCTGCATGTTCTTGTCTGAATTCCTTTTTCAAAAACAGTCGGAGCTTTTGTCAGTTTCCAGCCGCCATATACATGTTCATGAGAAATGCCGCCATGATTATCGTCATCATCTCCATCATCCGGCGCACAGATTTCAAATGTTACCGTCTTGCTGCCTGTATATAAACCGATACCGGTGAAAATAGCTCTTGCAGTTCCCACATTTTTGTTGTTCTCAAAACGTACTATGAAATCTACATTTTCAATGAGCACTCTCCAGTCAGAACTATAGACATCATAGAATGGTATGACTTCCTCTCCATCCTTATAGTCTGTATCATCTATCTTGATATGGCAGTCTGAAATATCCACTTTTGCATCTGCACCCAGAATTTTCATATTATTCTCTTCTGCATATTTCTTCGCTGTTTCAGAATCACCTCTCAACAAGAATGACTGTTTTTTCTCAGGTTCCTCACTGCCATACGCATAATTATATCCAATAGCATATTTGCCTATAGAAGTGACACTGTCCGGAATGATACAGCTGTTCAGACGCCTGCATTCAATAAAGGCATAATCTCCGATGCTCTCAAGAGTATTCGGGAACGAAATCTCGCCTATCGAATCAACACTTTCAAACATATAAGCTCCGATTCCCGTAATTCCCTCTTCAAAAACAACCTTCTGTATATTCCATGCAGAAACAGAATCAGACCATGGTCTCTTCTTATCGCCTTTTGTATAGTCCGGAAAATTGCCTGTACCGGAAATTGTAAGTGTATTGTTTTCATATTTCCAGGTAAATTCATCATTATCACCGAATTTTCCGCTCAGAGCTTCAAGAGCTTTGAATGCTATATCATGATTGGAGGCATATTTCTCTGCTTCACTTCCGTAATATCCGTAAATTGTATCGCATGCCATGAAGTTACCATATTCAATTTCCGTAACACTCTTTGCGATTTCAACTTCTTTCAGTTTTTTGAAATAATCCGTATCAAAAGCCGCATAACCTATATTTGTTATGCCTTCTTTGATCACAACTTTTGTAATGTCATTTCTCAACTCATACCATGGGTAATCATCTGCTTCCCAATTTGAATACATCTCTCCGTCACCGGCAAGTGTAAGCACACTGTCTTTAAAATTCCAGGAAACTCTTCCGAATGTTCCACTGTAACCTGCGTTTCCTGTTCCCAGAGATTCAAATGTCAGATTTTTTGTTTTTGCCCAGAACTCAGCCTGAGAATTTGTATATCCTCTGACAACGAGGTCGTCATCGCAGTATGAATCAATTTCTGTAATACACTCCGGAATTGTCAGTGTTTTTATACCATAAAAATTGCATTCTAATTTTTGTACAGGTTTTCCTTCAATCTGTGCAGGAATCTCAACCTCTGTTTTTTCCGTGGAAATGTAGTCTATTGTACCTGTCACAGGATTAAAATCGTATTTGATATCGCCGAAATCGTATGTTAAAGATTCGTCTCCTTCTGCGAACTTGTTGATGTAAACCTCGCTCTGTGTTTCATCTCCGTTTCCGTTGCTGACTGTCAGCTGAACATTAAATTCATCATTTACATCCTGCGGTGCAAAGGTGCCTTCCCAGCATCCATCTTCTGTTTCTGTCATATTACAGATAATGTTTTCCTGAGACTGGCTGTATCTTCCGACCCACACTTTTGCACTTACAATATATTTTTCGTCGGTATCTGTCTCAACTTTTGCCCGGATTGTTGTACTTTCTCCATCCAGAGTATACTTCGGCACAAAAATTTCTTTAAACTTCGGCGCATCTCCTACATTAAACGGATACTCTACGCTGTCGCCTGCTTTGCCTTTTCCATCCACAGCCGTAAAGCTTATCGTATGATCACCTTTGCTGAGTGCTGTATCCATTTTATAAGAAAATTCACCTGTAGATTTGTCATAATAATCCGCAAAATCTGCCTCTGTTACCAGCGCTTCTCCGTCCAGATCCACCGTTACAGAAGAGACTCCGCTGATGTCTGTGATATTTGCTGTAATTACAGGATTTTCTGTCGTTCTTCCTACAACATTAATATCTGTAACAGATGGTGCAGCGCCATCATAGATCAGGATATACTCGCCGGCCTTATCTACCGGTGCGGTTACCTGCTGCGCATTTTCATCCACTTCACTGTCCGCATAAACATAGACATTATTTTCTTTATCGAGACGATAAATAGCAAGATCAGAAACGTCCGCAAGAGTTGCTCCTGCATTCTGAAGTTCTTCCTCTGTATAGCTGAGAGTGATTTTCAGATCTGCACCGGAAAAATCAGCTACTTCTTCGTTTTATCTTCGTCGGTAACTGATACAATAAAAACATCACCCACCGTATTTGCTGTTTCTGCTGCTTCTGTATTTCCTTCTCCAATCTGTACGGCTTCCGCTTCACTGGCCGCTGTATATACCGCATAGCTTTCTGCAATATCCTGTGCAGACTCTTTCTTTCTGCTGAGCAGATTTACCATCCAGTTCTTTCCTGTCAGTGCTTTCGATGAAATGGAAGCTGAGCCGAGCTTTAATATATTTCCGATACTTGATGTTCCTAAATGCAGAAGATCTTTTAACTGTTCAGATACACCTTTTGCAGCAAAAAGCATCACTTCTGCAATATTGTGATTGTCTGCATCATTTTTTGCACGTTCTATTGTGCTTGAAGAATCCACATTCTGAAGGACTGTGTGGTCTTTTACTGCACCATTGGATGTTTCTGTTGACCATCCATGTGTATAATGCAGAGAAAATCCGGCATTCAGTAACGGAGTAACATCTTTTCCTGCCTGTGAAGCCAATTCATCTGCCTTAGTTTTGAATACCTGTATAGACGGACTGAACTCGTAAGAATTCGTCAGATTATCCTTTATCGAATAAGTATATCCATCCTTCGAATCCTTGATTGCCTTCACTGCTTTTGCAATTTCTCCTGAGGTTATAGGATAATTCTGACCTCTGTCAAGCGCATACAGTGCCTGATCTGATTTTATAAGTTCACTTGCATTCTTGATTGTCATGGAACTACTTGAAATAACCTCATCATATCCAACCTCTTCCTCAAAACCGCTGGAATATTTACTTTCACTGAGGGTAACATCATCATTATCATTTACAGACAGAGAAGAAGAGTTGACATTATGATAGCCCCACAATCCTGCATCTCCGATCAGAGAAAGTGTACCGGTAGAAACCAGTGCAAACTGGCTGGATGATTTCACACCCGCCAAAAATGATTCGTTACCATTCTCATCCCAGTTCTGAGCTGCTGAATATGTAGTACTTCCATTCAATCCGCCCAGCTTTACATCAAAGATATCTCCCAGGCTGTCCGTCTTTAAATTCAGTACGGAACTGCTTCCTGAAACACTTACCTTAATTCCCTGTTCAGAAATTTCAAAGTTCTTCATTGCACCACTGATCAGAGATTTTCCGAAGATCATTTCCAGCACGGAATTGACTCCTGTGATATCCGCTTTAATCAGCATCATAAGTTCCAGATATGATGCCAGCAGCTTCTGCTGATTCGTATTGTGGATGTCAAAATTTGCAAGTGTGGTTGAATAAGACGAATAACTTGTTGCTTTATCAGATCCGCTTGCCTTCAGAACTCTGATATTCGAATTCTTATCTGTTCCCCACTTTCCATCTCTCTCAAGCTTTGCTTTTGCCGCATAAGAAAGAGTAATTCCAAGAACCAGATCCTCGGTGCCGTCTGCCTTGTGTTTCAGGGTAATCTGACTTTCTGAATCATGTCCGTACTCAAACCATTTCCATTCCTTTGCTCCGGAAGAAACAGTCGATCCAAGACCTGCAGTCCAGGTCTCAGAATAAACCATTGGCACAACCTTTACATGTACTGTAAATTCCTCTTTGTGCTTCTTTCCTGCATCATCTGTCCACTCTGCAATGTACTCCACATCGTCTGTATTCTTTGATTCATCACTGCTGTACGTATAATACGGAGTCGTAAATTCGTATCCTCCGTCAATATCTGTCATAATCTCGGCTTTATTGTATCGATGTACCTGTCCGTTTTGGTTTCCTGCCCGTCTTTCGTATGTAAAGTTCTCTTCCGGAACTGCATTGCCGTCATCATCACAGAAGAAGAAACGTGCTGTAGCCTGACCACCTCCGTTTATGGTAACCGTACGGGTCTTTTCATTATCTACAGGTTTTCCGTTTTTGTATTTTTTCCATGTAATCTGACCGCCATAATTCTGTCTCTTGCTCTTTTTCCAAGTTTTATTATCGGCCGGGTACCAGGCAGTAAGCTCATCTCCCACAAAAGCATCATAACAACTTACAAACGCATCCCCTCTGAAACGGATATTTTTAAGAGAAGGACACTCTTCAAATGCTCTGTAGTCAATTTGAGTGAGTTTTTCAGGCAGTTTCACAGTGGTAAGATTCTTGCATTCTGATAACAGATACGTTGATATTTCAGTAAGACCTTCCGGCAGAGCAATTCTTTTTAACTCTGCGCATTGAGAAAATGCACCCTCGCCGATTTCTGTTATCGTATCCGGGAATCGTACTTCCTGAATTTTCATTGCTCTGAATGCATGCGCCGGGATTTTTTCTGTCCATCCGTATTCAAGTGCCATGCCACTTCCGATCGGTCCCACAGAATCCATCGGTGTCCCTTTGAAATCACTACTGTCTATGTATTCTACAGTTCCCGGAACAGTCAGTTTCTTTAATTCTGAACAGTTTTCAAACGCACCAAACTGCCAGAAGTTATGTCCGATTCCCATAAAGGAAACTACAGTATCAGGAATATTCACCTTCGTAAGTGAAGAGCAGTTTGCAAAGGTTGCCGCAAGATTGGTCACTCCCTCCGGAATCACCACTTCGGTAAGCAACTTGCAGCCTATGAATGTTCCGTTTAACTCTTTCACCCCAGAAGGAATCTGGATCTGCCCAAGTGATTTACATCCATAGAAAAGTCCGTATCCAAAGTTTGTAAAACTTTCAGGAATTGACACACTTGTAAGATTCACACAATCTCTGAATGCGCCATATTCTCTCTTATTCTCTAATTCCTCTACACCGGTCATCCCCTCCGGCAGTACTACGGATTCCAGTTTATCCGCACACATAAATGCATATGTCGGCAAACTTTCTCCACTTCTCCAGCCAAAGTTGATGTTATATGTGGCACCGTTTCCGGCGGTCTTCAGATTACTGCAGCCGGTAAAAACACCATGTAGCTGCTCGTGTCTTTCCTTGATATAATCCATGTATGAAACTGTGCTCGGAATATATACATTGGTCAGTCCGGTACAGTTTTCAAAGGCTGCACCACCGATATACGTGATGCCATCCGGAATGTTCATAACACTGAGACTTGAACAGTCTGCAAATGCATATTCTCCGATTTCTTTCACTCCCGATGGAAAAGTGAAACTCATCAGTTTCTCACAGTTGATAACCAGTCCGTCCGGTACTTTATCAAGATGTAAATCTTTCAGATTCAGACTTGTAAGACCAGATCCTGAAAATGCATGTTCGCCGATCTCTTTTATGTTTGAATTTAATTTAAGCGCAGATGTTCCTTCAAATTTCACACCTGTAAAAGCATATTTTCCGATTCTCTTTACCGTTGACGGAATATTTACAGATGAAATTCCCGTTCCGTAAAAAGCATAATTTCCGATACTGGTAACACCCTCACTGATCACAGCTTCATTAAAGTAATACAGCGAATTGCTCGCATACATCTGCCATGGTGATTTCAGTATGGACTTATCGCCACCATCATCCATATCTCCTGTTCCATCGATATAAAGGATGTGATCTGCGCTAATCCTCCAGGTCAGATTTTTGCCACATCTTCCTTCTTTCAGAGACGCGTTTGCATCAAATGCAGCCTCCTCCCCGGAAGTACTGTCATCAAATTCAGTATCTTCCTCAAGTATCATTTCGGCTTCTGTATCAGCGGAATCATCCTCATTATCTAATGTAATTTCAAGTTCCGAATTTTCTTCTGAAGAATCATCCGAAAAATCATTCTCATCTTCTATAATGACTTCGTCCTCTGTTTCACCTGAATTCACACTGCTGTCAGTGCTTCCTTCTGTCGGGTCTCCAAAAGCCTCCTCGTCATCACTTTGTGTCACAATTTCCTCTGACGTAAAATCCGCTGCCGGTACTGTATAGACCGATCCGGCGAGCATTGCGGCAGAAAGTGAGACTGAGATCAGCTGATTCAGCAATTTCTTTTTCATACCATTCCTCCTGTATTAGATTGTTTGCACATTTCTATGTGAATTTGTGATAATTCTGTGTCCATTATAGCAGAAAAAGACATGTGAAACAAGAATAAACAGACAAATTTTCTTTCCCAAATATACAAAAAAGGAGCAATGCTAAAATCACATCACTCCTTTAAATAATTCTATTCTTTTACACTCAGACGCACCAGTGCTCTCTGCAGTTTTGCAGATGCCATCTTATATTCCTGGTCGGTGAGGCCGCCTTTGGCGATCATTTCTTCAGCGCGTTTTTTTGCTGCCTGCGCACGCTCTGCGTCGATATCTTCTTTCCATTCCCATGTGGTAGCAAGAAGGCGGCAGGTTCCGTTCATCACGGAGAGCATTCCGCCGATGCAGGCCGCTGTTCGTCTGGTCCCGTCCTCCATGACTACGCTGGCTTCGCCCATACCAAGGGCAGTGCAGAAATTACAGTGTCTTGCAAGAATGGCAAGATCACCGCCTACACTTCTGCAGACCACGCGCTCCACATCTCCTTCAAAAAGAAGACCGTCCGGTGTTCCGATCCGTAAAGGGAAGGTACTCATAAGACACCTCCTTTACTGCTTCTTAGCTTTTTCAAATACTTCATCAATAGTGCCGGCAAACAGGAAACAGCTCTCCGGAATGTCGTCACATTCTCCGTCAAGGATCATCTTGAAGCCTCTTAAAGTTTCTTTCAGCGGAACATATTTACCAGGCATACCGGTAAACTGCTCTGCTACAGAAAAGCTCTGAGACAAATATCTCTGTACCTTACGTGCACGGCTTACCGTACGTTTGTCTTCTTCGGAAAGCTCATCCATACCCATAATAGCGATGATATCCTGAAGTTCTTTGTAACGCTGAAGCACTCTCTGTACAGATCTTGCGATCTCATAATGCTCGGTTCCGACAATCTCCGGTGAAAGAATACGGCTTGTGGAATCCAGAGGATCTACTGCCGGGTAAATACCCTGACTGGAGATCTCACGGGAAAGTACGGTTGTCGCATCCAGATGTGAGAATGTCGTTGCCGGAGCAGGGTCTGTCAGGTCATCAGCAGGTACATAGACAGCCTGTACCGATGTGATGGAGCCTTTACGTGTAGAAGTGATTCGCTCCTGTAAGTTACCCATTTCTGTTGCCAGTGTCGGCTGATATCCTACTGCAGACGGCATACGTCCGAGAAGTGCTGATACCTCAGAACCGGCCTGTGTGAAACGGAAAATATTATCAATGAAAAGAAGCACATCCTGATTCTTCTCATCACGGAAATACTCCGCCATGGTAAGTCCTGAAAGTCCGACACGCATACGTGCTCCCGGCGGCTCATTCATCTGACCATAAACCAGCGCTGTTTTGTCAATAACTCCGCTTTCTTTCATTTCATTATAAAGGTCATTACCCTCACGGGTACGCTCTCCAACACCGGTAAATACAGACAGACCACCGTGAGCAGTCGCTACGTTGTGGATTAATTCCATGATCAGGACTGTCTTACCTACACCGGCACCACCGAACAGACCGATTTTACCACCCTTTGCGTAAGGACAGATCAGGTCAACAACTTTGATACCAGTCTCGAGGATCTCCGTTGCCGGCATCTGCTCTTCATAAGAAGGCGCTGGACGATGGATAGACCAACGTTCTGTTGCCTCCAGAGCAGGCTGATTATCTACAGGATCTCCGAGAAGATTAAATACTCGTCCCAGGCATGCATCTCCTACCGGAACTGTGATCGGGCCGCCGGTATCTACTGCCTTCGTGCCCCGGACAAGACCGTCGGTAGAATTCATGGCAATACATCTTACGACATCGTCGCCAATCTGCTGCGCTACCTCGGCTGTCAGCTTTGCGCCGTTTGATTCTATTTCTATGGCATTGAGAAGAGCCGGGAGTTCATCGTGCGCAAAGCGGATATCCAGAACCGGACCGATGACCTGTACTACTTCGCCAATGTGTTTTTCACTCATGTTTTAAGTCTCCTATGATATTTTAAAGCTCTTCCGCACCTGCAACAATCTCCGTGATCTCCTGCGTGATGCTGGCCTGTCGCGCTCTGTTGTAATACAGATTGAGCTTATCGATCATCTCTTCTGCATTGCTGGTCGCAGCGTCCATAGCCATACGTCTGGCTGCAAGTTCACTGGCTGTACTTTCGCAAACACCGCCATAAACCAGACCTGCCAGATATTCCGGAACAATGGCATCAAATACAACTTCTGCATTCGGCTCGTAGAGTATCAAATTTTTTGTATCTACTTTGCCGCCGCTTTCTTCCCTGATATCAGTCATCGGAAGTATGGAAAACACATCCGGCTGCTGGGAAAGCATTGATGTGAAAACTGTGTAACACAGTTCAATATGCCCAAACGTTCCTTTTCGGAATTCTTCACAAAGCAGATTCGCAATCTCAAAACAGTCTGCGACAGAAACACCTGCAATCTCTGCAAAACGGTCTGTCAGGCATTCAATGCCCCGCTGCCTGAAATACTCAACTGCCTTTTTGCCAACCGGCAGAACCATATAATCCTTACCTTCTGCTGCTGATTCCAGACATTTAAAAAGGTTTGCATTATATCCGCCTGCCAGACCTCTGTCACCGGCAATCACCACATAACAGCAACGAGGGTTGGATGACTCTCTGGCATATACGGAGGAAAAATCAATATTTTCTCTTGCAATGTCTTTTAGTGTCTCATGCAGCTCTGTAAAGTACGGACGGCAGGTTTCTGCACGTTCCTTTGCCTTACGCAGTTTGGAGGATGCTACAAGTTCCATGGCCTTGGTAATCTGCATCGTACTCTGTACGCTTTTGATACGCAGCTTTACCGCTTTCATATTTCCAGCCATATGATCATACCCTCCTAATCACATTATTTTTCAGGTCTTGTATTCAGGAAATTCTCTGTATATGCTTCCAGTACCTGACGCAGTTTTTCTTCAGTCTCCGGCTCAAGTTTACCTGTGGAGCTGATCAGCTGCATTACTTCAAGTCCGGCGGCATCTGTATCAAGATACGTATACAGTCCTGTTTCATATGCATTGACATCCTCTACCTTTACTTTCTCAAGGATACCTTTGGTAACTGCATACAGGATTGCTACCTGCTTTTCTACCGGAACCGGTGCATTCTGGCTCTGTTTCAGAACTTCCACGATACGTGCACCCTGTTCCAGACGTGCCTTCGTATCCGCATCCAGATCAGATCCAAACTGAGCAAAACTCTGCAGCTCACGATACTGAGAATAAATCAGTTTCAGAGTACCGGCAACCTTTTTCATTGCTTTGATCTGCGCATCTCCACCAACTCGTGATACGGAAATACCAGGGTTTACCGCCGGCATGATACCGGAATGAAAAAGCTCTGTTTCCAGGAAGATCTGTCCGTCTGTAATGGAAATTACATTTGTCGGAATATAGGCAGATACATCGCCTGCCTGTGTTTCAATGATCGGCAGTGCCGTAAGTGAACCGCCGCCATGTTCGTCATCAAGTTTTGCCGCGCGTTCCAGCAGTCTGGAATGCAGATAGAAAACATCACCCGGATATGCTTCACGTCCCGGTGGACGACGGATCAGAAGAGAAAGTGCACGGTAAGCAACCGCATGCTTACTTAAATCATCATAAATGATCAGCACATCTTTTCCTTTATTCATAAAGTATTCGCCCATCGCACATCCTGAGTACGGAGCAATATACTGCATCGGACTGGATTCGGAAGCCGTTGCCGCGACTACGATGGTATAGTCCATCGCACCGTTTCTGGTAAGATTTTCTACCAGTGAAGCAACTGTAGAACGTTTCTGTCCGATGGCTACGTAGATACAGATTACATCTTTGCCTTTCTGGTTGATGATCGTATCTGTCGCAATCGTTGTCTTACCGGTCTGACGGTCACCAATGATCAGCTCACGCTGTCCACGACCGATCGGAATCATGGAGTCGATTGCCTTGATACCGGTCTGGAGAGGCTGATATACGGAACGTCTTTCGCAGATTCCCGGTGCTTTCGTCTCTATCGGTCGAAATTCTTTTGTATCAACAGGTCCTGCACCGTCAATCGGCTGTCCCAGAGCATTTACTACTCGTCCGATCATTGCTTCACCAACCGGTACAGACACAACCTTGCCTGTACGCTTTACGGTCTGACCTTCACCAATATTTTCATCGGAGCCAAATATTACGATAGAAACACTGTTTTCTTCAAGGTTCTGTGCCATGCCGAAATTTCCGTCTTCAAATTCCAGCAGCTCGCCCGCCATACAGTTTATGAGTCCGCTGGCACGGGCAATTCCGTCACCAACCATCAGGATCGTACCTGTTTCGTTCTGCTGAATGGCATTTTCATAATATTTTATCTGGCTTCGGATGACTTTGGATATTTCTTCAGGTTTTAATTGCATGTGTCCATTCCATCCTTTAACATTTTATAGCTTCATAGCCTGTTATCGTTTGCTATTACTTTTTACTACACCACTACTTCGTTCAATCGTTTTTCAATATCTGAAATACGTCCCTGCACCGTTCCGTCAAGCTGTCTGCCTTCCATCTCTACACGAAGACCGGCAAGTACGGTCGGGTCTGTTTTCTGTGTCAGATGTATCTTCTTACCGCTGACTTTTTCAAGTTTGGCGCTCAGCGCTTCCATCTGGTCGTCTTTTAATTTCACTGCGCCGGTGACTACCGCTTCCACAATTCCGTGGTCGGTATTATACCGCCGCGTAAATTCCTCGCAACATCCGGCAAATTCTCTTAAGATTTTCTTTTCGCACAAAAGCTTCAGAAAATTCAAAAGATACAGTTCTACCTGTCCGCCAAATGCCTCGTCCAGCATCTTTATCCGCTCCTCCTGCGGAATTGCCGGCTCTCCCAGTAATTTCAGATATCCTGGATTTTCCCGAAAGATCTGTCTGATTTCATTCATCTGCTCCATGATCTGTCCAGCGAGCTTTTCCTCAGCAGCAAGATCATACAGACTGCCACCATACACTTTGGCAGCTTGTGTCATGATGCCTCACCTACATTCTCAATAAAATCATTAATCAGTTTCGTGTGATCCTCTTCATTAATTTCGCGCTCGATTACCTTGCCGGCGATCTCAACAGCCATACCGCCAATCTCTCCCTTGATCTCATTGACAGCTTTACGTTTCTCCTGTGCAATGTCTTTCTCTGCCTTTTCTTTCATGGCTGTTACCTGACTGGAAGCTTCTTTGAGCATCTCTTCACTCTGAACAGCCGCTGTTTTCTGTGCTGTCATCACGATTTCATTTGCCCGTTCTTTTGCTTCCTGCATATTCTTTTCATACTCAGCTTTCATGGCCTGAGCTTCTTCTTTGGCCTTCACCGCATCCTGAATCTCGGCATCGGCTTTCGCCTTGCGTTTGTCCAGCATTTCGTTGATCGGCTTGAAAAGGAAACGTTTGATGAGATACACCTGAATAAAAAGGTTGCAGATCGTCGCTATAAAATTCCAAGGCACAATTCCTACTAATTCCTGTACCTGCATGTTTGTAACCTCCTATTGCTGCCGCCTGATCTGTCCGCTGCAGCCTTCTGCCTTTACCTTATATTCTCTATCATCCAAGGAAATTCATGAACATGCCCGGTGCTACGAAGATAAGAAGAAGACCGGTTACAAAACCATAAATACCGGTTGTCTCTGCGATTGCACAACCAAGAAGCATAGTAGATGTAACATCTCCTTTGCACTCCGGCTGACGTCCGATTGCTTCCAGAGCACTTGCAACAGCATTACCTTCACCAATACCAGGGCCGATACCTGCGATCAGCGCACATCCAGCTCCAATTGCACAACCTGCTAATGCGATACCTTTTGCCAATAACTGAAAATCCATAGTAAAATCCTCCTGTAATAAATTAATTATCCGTAACTGTTCAGTACCCTCACAGTTACGTTATCCCTTGTTTCTGCGAGTGCCCCACACTCAAAATCCCTAACCTTCTTCTGCTGCATTCGCAATGTACATAACTGTCAGCATACAGAAAATAAATGCCTGCATAATTCCTGAGAACCAGTCAAAATATACAGATAAAATTGCCGGCACACCTACATCAAGAACAGGTATCTGTGACAGAACATCACCCACAAGTCCCGGGATCAACCCCAGAAGTGCGGAACTTGCCACTGCCAGCGCCCCATAGATCAGGCCATTGATAACAACACCGGAAAGAATATTTCCGAAATGACGGCATGCCATGCTGACCGGTGTTGCCAGTTCGGAAAGAATATTAAATGGTGTCATAACCGGAATCGGCTGTGTAAATCCCTTTAAGTAACCGCCGAAACCACTGGTCTTGATCTTCTGCGCAGTGATCATGATAAATACCACAACCGCCCACGCTGCTTCTGTAGACAAATCTGATGTCGGGCTTCGAAGTCCGACAAGGCTGATCAGGTTTGATACAACACTTGTTGCGAAAAGCGCTGCAACAAATGGAATCATGTATCTGAATTTCTCTCCCATGTTGCCTATAACGAATTTGTTCGCCTGTTCAACCAGAAGCTCTGCTACTGCCTGCCGTTTGGAAATATTTTCTTCTTTAAGATCATGTGTCAGCCAGATACACAAACCTGTGATCAGACTCATAACGATCCAGCTTACGATCATGGTCTCGCTGATTTTTAACTGTCCCAGAACCGGCAGGTCAATGGGTAAAGTGAAAAATATCCTTGCCCCATTAATATCCAGTTCCATACGTTCACTCACCTCCCGTCTCTTTAAATTCGTCCCCTCCTAGTTTGCTTTATGAAATATCCCCACAAATTTCAGTCCCGTTCCCGGAAACAGAAGTGGAGCAATTCCCGCTACAAATTGAAAACACGGAGCAACGATTGCAACGATCACCCACAGAATCATCATCATAAAACGCTGCGAATAACTGGCTTTGAGCTTCATCCTCGCTGTCCCCTCATCTGTGGCTGACGCAGCTTTCTGTACTGCAAGCCCCATCAGGAAAAAATTCAGGACTGCAATCACGCCGCCGCCGATGCCACCTAAAATTACCGTATAATCAAATGGTACTTTATCCGGCATTGTGAAATGAAGTATCGCAAACAGGATCCACATCAGGATCAGTCCTGCTCCTGTGATCATCACGACCCTCTTTGTTTCCTTCTTTACTGCCGGCTGCACATTTTCCAGTAAACCACTCATATTTTTTCCATTCCTTTCATTTATTCTGTCCTTCATTTAGATGTTTATGAATGTCTGTTAAAATATATTTTTTTACTTTTTGATTGTTTCTTGTTCTGTCTGTTTACAGAAAGATAAAATTTATATGCCACAGTAGCTGATCCGCCCATGCCGAAGAAAAATCCCGGAATGTAGATCCAACCGCCCACACCTGTCTTTGAAATAATGAACCAGCAGAGAGCCAGACACAAAAGAAGCGGTGTAATAAACGACAGCCCCAGCTGAGACAGCATCGTGACATTACGCATGATTTCCGACCACTGTTTCAATACTATTCTCCTTTTTTACCAATATTTGTCTATTTTCCCCTTTGCGCATAGTCAAATTTTACCACAACAGCATTAAAAGCTCAATGCATTTGTACAATTTATTCAAATATTTTTGTCTCCCTCAAAATATTTTTGTCACAATTATAACATCTTCGTCTTTTGAATGTCAGGATTATAACATGAGTCTCCATCCACAGTCATGTAACGAAAAAGAGATTCTGTCCCAAAATGAAACAAAACCTCTCTTCTGTAACTCTGTTTTATTTTCTTATCCTTACCCGATTTTTATGATACATACATCCCATGAGCCAGGAGAAACTTCCCGGTGTTCCTCATCTGCTGTACCGAGTACTGTACTGAATTTCTCTGAAACTTTAATTTTTTGCTCTTCCCATGCATAATTCAGGTAAAAGCGAATCCTTTCACCTTTTTCATTTATGCCCTCACGGACAATCACCGGAAACTGTTCCGGCGCTGCCGCATGGATTCCGTTCTCTCCCAGAATCCGGGCAAATAACTGCTGCAAGTACTTTTCTTCAAACATACATCCGATATACCACGCTTCACCTTTGCCATATGCATGACGCGTAACCGCGGCATATTTTTTCCAGTTTGAATGCTGATATGACAAAACAGTTTCCGCACCTTCCGACATCAGAAGCTCCATAAAATGTTCTGCCTCCGGCGCACCACTCTCAAATCCGGTCAAAGTCACATTTTTCGGAAATGTAAACTGCTGATAATATATGCCAAACACTTCGTTTAAAATGTGTGGCTGTCTGTCCGGATATACTTTCACATTTTCATTGGCAAAGGCTGTCTTGAATGTAGCGATCAGTGTGCCTCCATGCATTGTATAATCTTTCAGACGCTTCAGGAGCTTTTCATCAGCCACATACATTGCCGGCAGGATGACTGCTTTATATTTTTCGATATCCGTACTCTCTGAATAAATAATGTCACACTCAATATTCATTTTATAGAGGGCATCATAGATCCAGCGTACCACATCGTTATATCTGATTCCATTATTTCCGGCAGCGTTCGCTTCGATTCCGAACCATTTGAGCGCGGTCAGAGATTCATTATTCACCATAATTGCAACTTTATTATTTTTCTTAAGGCCAGACAGAACGGAAGATAATTTTTTAAACTCATTTCCTATAATACATGCCTCGCGGTAAACGGCATTTTCTTCCATGTCATGGCTCAGAAGTCCCCGCCAGTACGTCTCGAAAGAATTATGAATGGAATGCCAGTGCCAGTACATGACGCCAAGTGCTCCCGTTGCCAGATGACTGTATGCCTGCAGGCGGAGCTGCCCGTCATACGGAGTCCATCCCGGATATCCCTGTGCTTCCGTCTCCAGCACAAGGTAGTTATCGTTTTTCAGGGAACGAATCAGATCCCCGCCAAAAGCGATTTCAGCACCTGTAAGTGCATCCTGCGTCGGATGATAAATATCCACACCGGCAAGTGTCAGGTGTTTCGCACATTTAAAATGATCTACATCCGGCTGCACACCATAGGAATAGCCACGCCATTCAAAATCCAGATTGTGGGTGATAAACTGATCTTCTCTCTTATATTCTGAAACAATCTCTGCCTGCCAGCCCAGGAACTCCTCAACAAGGCTGCGCTGATATTTTTCAAACTCTGCACCAAGGCTTCCATTGATCGTTCCACGCACATCCGGAAAATCTTCCCATGCATTGATCCGGTTGCTCCAGTAATCCAGCCCAAACTCATGATTCAGTGCATCAAGATCATTGTTGAATTTTTCTCTGAGATATTTGACAAAGCCAAGCTGAACATTTTTGCCCGCAGTTCCGTAATATTTTGTTTCATTGTCAAGCTGGAATCCGATCACACATTTTCGGTGTGCCGAAACTTCCATCAGTTTACGGATCACGCGTTCTGCATAATAGCGATAGACCGGATGTGTGATATCCATAATCTGTCTTGCACCGTAAATGCCATGTCCTTTGACAGTCTCTGCAAGCACATCCGGATAAGCTTTCACCATCCATGTCGGCACCGCATAAGTCGGAGTCCCAATGATGACGTTGATTCCCGCTTCTTCCATCGCATCCATCACACGGGTCACATGCGAAAAATCAAAGACGCCCTCCTGCGGCTCGCATGTACTCCACGTTGATTCCGCAATCCGGACTGTGTTGATTCCGGCCTTTTTCATCATGGCAACATCTTTTTCAAGCCGGTCATATGGCATATATTCATCGTAATAGGCTGCTCCGTACAGTAATTCTTTCATAGGCTCCCTGCCCCCTCTTTTTATTCCTTAGTTATACTTTAACATAGTTGATCGATATTTGACATTATTTCCTCTGAAATCCAGGAAACTATTTCTATTCCCCCCTTATTGTCACGAACCTGATTTTTATATATAATTGTTTTATATCATTTTCAGGAGACGATCATCATGCAGAATCAAAACAATACAAATCCCATGGAAACGGGAAGTATCCCGAAACTACTGGCGCAGCTGGCAATCCCTGCCGTTGTCGCACAGATCATCAACCTGCTCTATAATATCGTAGACCGAATTTATATCGGACATATCCCGGGGATCGGCGCGGCTGCCCTGACCGGTGTCGGACTTTTTGCACCGATTTTGATGCTCCTTAATGCATTTGCCATGCTGGTCGGTTCCGGCGGTGCACCGCGCGCTGCAATTGCAATGGGAAAGAAAGACCATGATACGGCAGAAAAAATCGTCGGTAACTGTTTTACTTTGCTGACAGGGCTTGCCGTTATTCTGACAATCCTCTTTTACATAAGCGCACCAACCTTATTAAAGCTTTTCGGTGCAAGCAGTGCGACCATGTCCTATGCCACAGCTTATGCAAGAATTTATATTCTCGGAAGTTTCTTTGTACTGATCGTACTTGGTATGAATCCTTTTATCACTACACAGGGATTTGCAAAAATCAGTATGATGACCACCGTCATCGGTGCTGTGATCAATATCATCCTTGATCCGGTTTTTATCTTTGTTCTGGGAATGGGCGTAAAAGGTGCCGCACTTGCCACGGTACTCAGTCAGGCAGTCGGCGCCATCTGGATTCTTTGCTTCCTGACCGGAAAGAAAACAATCTTACGATTAAAGAAAGAAAACATGCGTCTTGAAGTTCGTGTATTCGGTCCGTGCCTTGCACTCGGTATTTCAACATTTGTCATGCTATCCACAGAAAGTCTTCTGTCGATCAGTTTCACAAACAGTCTTTCTCGCTACGGTGGGGATGTAGCAGTCGGTGCCATGACGATCATCACAAGCATCAACCAGCTTGTAGCAATGCCGGTTCAGGGAATCTGTCAGGGCGGGCAGCCGATTATCAGTTACAACTATGGTGCAGACAAGCCGGAACGTGTCAAAAAGGCTTTTTTCACGCAGTTCTGTGCATGTGTTGCTTATACCTTTACATTCTGGGCTGTGATCATGTTCTTCCCTCAGGTATTTGCTTCTATATTTACTGCAAACAAAGAACTGGTAGAGTACTCTTCATGGGCGCTGCGCATCTATATGGCGGGCATCTTTTCTACTGGTTTTCAGATAAGCTGCCAGCAAAGCTTCATGGCTCTCGGTCAGGCAAAGGTCAGCCTGCTACTTGCCTGTCTCCGTAAGATCATCCTGCTGATCCCGCTGATTTTTATCCTGCCGCACTTCCTGCCGGATAAAGTCTTCGCAGTCTTTCTCGCAGAACCGGTAAGCGATATCCTTGCCGCCGCCGCGACCACGATCACGTTCCTGACACTGTTCAATTCAATCCTCAAAAAAGAAACGAAATAAATCCCCTGTAAGAAAAATCACCAATGATCCTTCTGATAAAGCAAAATTCCCTTCTTATTTTGTATGGGGAGCAGCTACCAATTCCTATCAGATTGAAGGTGCTGTAACAGAAGACGGCAAAGTACATGATCCGAACCGTATCGACTTCCTTGCAAGATATCTCGGCGAAGAACAAAGCGGACAAGTCCGCTTCAAACTCCCTGAATCCC
>UMIC01011510.1_pt1 | contig 34146 bp, 47 predicted proteins | sample 1965681 | NCBI WGS metagenome assembly UMIC01 (sample SAMEA4836114, study PRJEB28245) | human gut metagenome | biome: gut microbiome; material: fecal sample | place: Denmark | collected 2008
CGCCCGTGCCGACGAGGGAACGGGGGTGGTAAAAATTGACAGCGGACGCCCCACCGCGGGAAGTGCTGTCGAAACCCGAACCACGGAACGGAAGCCGCTCCCCGTCATTTCTCGCATAGAACCGATCACCGCCATAAATGGCGCTGCTCTCCGGGGACATTCCCATAGCAATCAAAATCTTGGGAATGGTCACGCCGGAAACTGCTGCCAGGTCCTTAAACGGCAAAGACGGCCACTGTTCGCCGCTTGAAATGTTGGTCAGCGTGGTGCCGATCTGCGGCGTTGCTCCTGCTGTCTTTAAGTCCACTTTTAAGGTGCCAGCCGTACCGGGTGCCACCAGGGTGCCGTCCGGCTTAATCGCTTTCCATTCTGTAGAGTCAGCCGCCATGGAGCAGGTGGACTTCATGGCGTTGCCATACGGAATGATCTGGATTTCTCCATCCACCAGGCGCATACCAGAAACCCACTCCCACACGTTGCCGCACAGATCAGCAATACCCGCCGGGCTGTGATCGTGATACCAGGTCACAGGGCCGCTTCCTGTGGCAGTTCTGCCGCCGTCATGCTCCCCGTCAATGTATGAGGTGATACCCTTTTCATGGGCGTGGGTGTAACTCTTTCCCCAGTTGGTATTCCCACGGGGCACAGTGCCATTTTTCTGGCTCCACAGGTTCAGCGCTGCAAAGACGCCGTTTTGGTTAAGGTGCCAGCCGTTGCCTTTCTTCCGGCAGGCGGCCAGCGCCGTATCAAAATTAAGGCTTGCTTTCGGGTCTACCATGGGCAGTGAATATGCCCGGTCATGCTTGATAATGTTCGGATACTTGGAAACCCAGATAACTTCCTTTTCCACGCCATCCACAACCCACCAAGGCAGCACCTCCTGGGTTCCATCGGTGATAACATCGGAATATTTCATTTTTGGAACCCCTACCATAATGGAAGGCAGGCCAATGTCATCAAAAATCACTTTATTTGTGGACCCAAAAGACGCAACCGCCAGGGCCAGATCATCAAAATTCTGCATATCCTTTATTCCTCCATTCCCCATAAAATCAGTGTGCAAAGTGTCATATCAAACGGCACTGCTACCGGGACCATAACGGTTTCCCCGTTTTCGCCCTTCTGGTCACTTTCCTGGTCCACATATCTGCGGGCAGGGATAACCACCTGGGCAGCATATCTGCGGGACTTCTCCGCCACGCCGTTGATCAGCCCGCCGTCGTCATCCAGGCAAATGTCAATGGTGTTTTCTTCGTCCCTTTCCTTGGCCGATACCTTCACGGTCAGTTCGTCTTCCCCGTAGGTAAATGTAATTCTTTCAGTAGTTACGGAATAACCCAAGTGCTGGCCTGGTGTCTTTTCTACTACATTGATTTTAGTAGCCATATTTTTTTCCCTCCTTCATAGCTTCCTGGCTTCTCGCCACAATGACGGCGGCAGCTTCTCTCTGCTCCGGGGTTCCCCGGCCAGACACGCCATAGGAACGCAGCACCGCCGCTTCCTGCTGTCTGCGCTCTTCACTCTTAATCTGTACGTTAGCCACTGTAAAAGCCTCCTTTCACGAATAATTTCAGAACTACCTGGGTGGCACTTCCTGTAAATTTCACCTTAAAGCCATTTACCAGCTTGTCCGTGATCTCAACACCATTTACGAAACCGCCAGACGCCGAAACAATCTCCGGCTGTACAGTGTAATTCAAGTTGTTGCGGTTAGTTCCCAGTGCTATGGTCTTCTGGCTGTTGTTGAACGGGTAACTTTCAGAATTGTTTAACGTCACCTGGATGGTTTCGCCTGCCAGGTCATCCAATTTCTGTCCCTGGTGAATTGCCGAAATAACTAAAAGCCCCGCAAGTGCGTGGGCTTCTGAAATGCCTGTTTCCATGTGGTTGAAATTCTGGGCGTTCTGTGGTGTGCCCTGCTGCAATACCTCACCTTCAACGGGAATGTGGGTGATCGTCCCGTCTGCGTTGGTCTGCTCCCTGTATCGGTCTTCAAATTCCGTTACATGGTCAAGCCACAGTTTTTCTTCATACATCGTTTACACCTCCTCTTCTAAAAATTTGAATGTGAAGCGGTACAATACCCCTTCCTGTACACCCTGCAACAAAATACCTTCCCCCTTGGTTGCCCATGGCTGGTTATTTTTGTTGTAAAGCTGTACCTTCTGGATGGTCACGTCTGTGCTGCTCTCCGGGGTAATCTGGATATAAACGGCGGTGCGCCCATCCTTCATATGTTCCCGGCGGTAAATCGGATATTTGCTCGTTTTGCCGCTCACCGTGACCATGGCATAAGAAATAATGTCATCCAGGAAGGTCTGTAAATCTGTAAATGCCTGCGGTTCCAGCATGGCAGGTTCCTCCTTTCTTTATAATTTCCGGGGACTGCCGCACAGTCTTGTATTGTACTTAACCCCCGTGCCCTCCGCCTGGCTTGTTACGCTCCCGCCTGCGGTCTGCTGGTGGGTGTTTCTGCCTGGCACTGTCCCCGCAACGGGCACGGCGTAGGTGCTTCCCTCTGCTTCTGTCTGCGCCGTAATGTCAGCGGTTGCAACGCCGCCCCTGGCGCTTCTCTGCGGCGTTTTCCCGGCTTCTGTGACGCCCGCAGGTATATTTCTATACTTGAACATTTCCAGGGCGGTTTCTGCCGTGATATGGCTTTTGCGGCCTTGGAAAATGACGTTTCGCTGCGGTACAGTTCCAGCCTGTGGCACATTAAAAATAAATCCTGCTGCCTCTGTGCCCACAATAATGGCGGCCTCTGCTGTGCCGCCTCTCATGTTTCTGTATGGATATGTGCCAGTTTTTAGCCGCCCCGTCATGGGCGTTTTATAGACCACATAGTCTGCATGAGTCTGGATGATACAGGAAATTCTGGTCTGGTAGACCACGCTTTCCAGATGGGAAGAAAGCCGCTTGTACATTTTAACGGCATTGACCAACTGGCTAAAGCTGGCCGTTATTCGGTCTTCTGTTACATCACAAACCGCCCGGAAGTGGTGCGGCTCTCCGCCATAGTCGAACCATTCTTCTATTTCACTTTGAGGCCACAGGCTCCCCAGTGCCGTTTCAACGGCATATTTTGTGCCCATCTTCTTATGGACCTTGACGCTGTTTTTTACCAAGTCACGTTTGACCTTTAACGGGTAACTGTAGTCGTACCAGTCAACGTGCATATCGTAGGCCAGAACATCCACCAGTTCTTCCGGCAGTTCATCGAACCTGGAATAAATCAGTACATTATCCAGTTGTCCGCTGGTGGTCAGAAGTTCTGCTGCCAGCATTTTTGCCAGTGTCACCATTTTAGGGTCATGGGTCAGCGCTCCGGGAAGAAAGCGGGAAAAATCAAAATCGTAAATGTTATTCATCCTCTATTCCTCCATTCAGAACCTGCTGGCTGCCCAGCCTTGCTACATGCGTTTCCGGCACCACGGCGAAAAGCGGTTTTCTGATCTCCACCCGTTTCACGCCTGCTGCCATTAGCATACTGTTAAGGCGGGAAGGGTTAATGTCACGCCCCATTTTTCCTGTCTGCCATTTTATATACTGTGTCACCGCCTCTTTTGCGGCGGCGTCAATAATATTGCTGCCGGCCTGGCTGTATCTGGGTATATAATAGGTCACATCAATGTCAAACGGGCTTTCCTGGGGTTTTGATACCGTCACCATATCGGTTAAAGGGCGTATATCGCTTGTGTTCAGCGCTTCCTGTATCTCATTGATCACGGCGTCCGTGGGCAAGTCCCCATTCTGTAGCAGTATTCTAATATCTACCACGCCAGGTTCTGGGCTTGTTGCTGTCACATCCGCTATGGCCGGGGTAACTGTCTTGACATGGTAAATGTACCCGTTAATTGGCCCCGCAGTGCTGAAACTCTCCATACTTTCCCGCATACGTTCATAATAGCTGGCGTCATCCTCTTCGTCCGCACCGCCAGCCGTCCGGGTAATGTTTTCGATTTTCAAGAAATAATCGTAGGCGTCTATAATTTCCTTGACCTGCCCCACGGCAAGATCATTCCCGGCAAGGCCCGGAGTCAGACACCGGGCGTTCACATCCCCGTAAGTATCCCCTGCCTTAATTTCCAAATCTTTCACCGTGGAAAAAATGATATTGCCGTCAAAGTTTATCCGGGTTCCGGCTTTTACAATAACGCTTTGCGGCTGCGCCTCTGAAATATGACAGCGAAAAACCGCTATGGCCGGGGAAGCAGGAAGGCGGGGTGTATCCTTGAATAATTCTGCCAGGCTGTCCAGGTATTCCCCTTTTGCGTATCTGGGCACGTTCTTTTTGGCGGTTTCATTGATTAAGACCCTCTGCTGTACAATGACAGCCGCCGCCCAGGCTATAAAAAGGCGTTCCGGGGAAGCAGGGTACACTTTTTTCTTTTTCCCGGTCATTTCCTCATACATCAATTCATATAAGGCAATCAAAGAATTTTCTATGGTTTCCACATCGGTTTCCACAAACTCAATATCTGGGTATTCTTTATTCTCCATCTTCTTTCACCCCTTCCAGTTCCACTATGGGAATAAGCTGTCCCGTTATGTGGTTTGTTTCGATTGATACACTTGAAATAATCGCCCTTGGTTCGTATTTCTCGATCTGGTCATATACATTCGCCACCATTTCATTTTCAATCACATTTAGCGGGCGTCCGTAATATTCACTACTTATACCCAGTCCACGCAGCATAGGGGCGGACCCCTGTATGCTGTCCAGAATAATGGCGATATTCTGTAAAACCGCCTGGTGCATATTAGGCGGGTCCAGGTTAATGTCTGCCAAAAGCTGCCCGTCACCTCTTATAACGTCCATCCCATCACCTCTTCCCGTATTCTTTCAGCGTCACGCTTACTTCTGCCGCCCAGCAGTTCCCTTTATTATCATAGGTGCCCATGCTGGCAGATTGTTTAATGATCGCCCACTTGTATGCCCCGTACACTCTGCCGCCAATTACCAGGCGTTCCGCCGTGCCGTTTCTGACCATGCCCCGCAGGTCATTGACCGCCTTTAGTGGATTTACTCCCAGGAATACGCTGAATTTCATTTTGAAGGTGATCTGCTCCGGCTCCGGTCCTAGAAATTCCAGAAGATCATCCTTTAAGTGCCTGTCATGGGTTGCGTATTTTGCGGAAGTGTCCCATTTCAGTTCATCAAATGTTTTTACCGTATTCGATGACACTATGAAGGACAGTTTCCCAAACGTGCCTATTTTTGCCATGTGCTACACCTCCCCCAAAACGTACCCGTCACCGCCTCCGTCTGGGTAATATAAGCACAGAACCATGGTATTTACTTTCGGGTTCCAGTCCGTCACATAGGCAGCGTGGGTATGACTTTCCGTGGACAGTGAATCGTTTTTGTCATATTTCAACGTAGTTCCGGCAACCTTGCTGCCTTCCATGGTTCCATCCGCAGGCACAATGACCCTGGGGCGAGATAGCACTTTAATGGGCGGGGATATGATACCGCCCAAATTGTCAAATTTAACCCTTGCCATCCGTTTGGCCGGGTCATAGGCATGGACGGTTCCTATCCTTACGATCTCTTTTAATACCTCCAAAACCTCTTTTTTCTTATCTCCCGTCATTTAGTAGCCCTCCAATATCTGTACCAGTTCGATGTCCGTGGTGTAGCCGCCTGTTAGGCTGTGTTTTGCGCTTTTAACCCGGTACTTTTTGTCGAATTCCTGGAAGCCACGCAACTGCACCACGATACCTGCCACCAGTTGAACATCCCCCACCATTTTGAAACTGGCTGTAAACTCCTGGGCGTTTTTCTCCCGCAGGCGCTTCTTTGCCAGCCTCATGGCTTCCTGGGTATTTGCCACCCGTTCATTGACTTCCAGAACCTGGCCTGTCCCCACGGTGCTGTCCGGGGTATATGTATATTCAATGGTCTGTTTCTTGTCCGTGTTGGTATACGAAACGTGACAGCTTGTGTACGCTGCGTCCGTCAACTTTGTTGCCATACGGAAGGAAAGAATATCACTGCTTCCATAAGTGATTGTTTTAACCGCTGGCTTTCCGTCATACTCCTGCTTATCAAAAATAACTATGGACAGTTTAGTAACTTTCAGCGCCTTTCCTTCTGCGTGGCATAAATCCTGCAAAAATCTAATATCAGACTGCTGCACCTGCTCTTTCTTGTCATACTCCGGGTTATCGCTGCTTTCGTATAGCATTTTCAATCCCGCTTCATTGGCAATCTGTTGGGTAATTGCTTTTAGGCTGATCTTCTCCCAGTTGCGTGATTTCTTCATCATCCGCAGGGTGGACGTGTACGGAATTGATGTACTTTTCAGCGTGGTTTTAAGGGGTGGCCCGGATAAATCCACGCTGTCTATTTCAAATGTGCCGCAATCCAGAACGGCGTTTTTCCCGGTATCATTCCAATTTTTCTGTACCAGGGTGACTTTTACCATTCGTGGTTCTGCGCCCACTTTGATTTCTTCCTTTGTTTCTGTCACCGTGGTGGTAACAGCGCCCCCGGTAGTAATGCGGAATACTTGACCGGGGTAAATCAAATTCGGGTTTTTTATCCCGTTTTCCTGGGCGATCTGCGGGTATTTTGTCCCGCTCCCCAGGTATTTTCTTGCTATGGCCCATAGCGTGTCACCACGCTTCACCACATAGTTGATCACTTCGGTTTTGGCAACCTGTTTCTTTACCTGTTTGGTGCTTTTAATGATAGTCGGCTTCACTTCAAGCCAGGACCCGTTTAAATTTCTTTCCCGGTCATCGTAGGATAGCTGAAAATCGTCTGCGCTATCCTCTTCGTTATCGGTGTAATTGGCCGTCAGCAAATGACGTGCCAGATCATCCGGCACGTCAATATTGAGAAATTCCAGCCTTAATTCCACCCGGCGGGCTTCACTCATTCCAAAATCCCCCTTTGCCACGGCGGTAACTGCATATCTGGTTCATCCTCCACCGCCGGGATGGTCAGTACCACCCCGGCAGGGAAAATGATGATAGCAGCGTGTCTGATATTCGCCTTGACCAGTTTGTCTGTGTATAAGACGCTCCCCATCTGTTCGTATGCGATTTTATCCCACATATCGCCTTGTATGGTTGTGTAGGTCTTTTTACTCATATTCAGACCGCCTTTCGTCTTCATTCTTCTGGCGGGTAATTTCTTCAAACTCCCGCAGAAGTTTCTGGTTGTTCTGCTCTAACTTTTCTTCCAGATCGCCCGGCGTGTCACCGTTCACCACAATGGTGGGGTTATTGTTCACGGTCACGTTGTAGCCTCCGCCGCTTCCGGCTGTCTGAACAACTTCCGGCGCTTTGTTGGTTTCCACCGTTTCCGGGGTTTCTGAATAGAATTTCTGTACCTGCGGCACCTGTGCCGCTGTGTTCATGGTTACTTTTTGCGTTTCCGGCATGGCCGCTACGGAAGCCGCCGCCTGCTGGCTGCGTTCCATAATCTGCTGGGTCTGTGCTGCGGTGTATACTACCCGCCCCGGTGCGTTGGTGATCAGCTCCGGCCCTTCTTCGCCAGCTATGAACGTATCCGGCGTACTGCGTGTACCTTTGGCAAATGTTGGCAGTGTAGGAATATTTATTCCTTTGCCGCCCACGCCGGGCACCCAGTCTGGTATCTTAATACTGTTCAGTGCGGAAATAGCGCCGTTTATGATACCGATAATTCCGTTAATGACGCCCTTTACTATGCTTGTCAGTCCGTCCCAGGCTCCCTGGAATATAGTTTTTATTCCGTTCCAGGCTTGTGACCAGTTGCCGGAAAAGACACCAGTTATAAACTGGATAAGGCCGGAAAAAATCTGTGTCACTGCTTGAATTATGGAACCTATGGTAGAAAAAACAGTGCGAAAAACCGAAAGCACGTTCGGTAAGACAGCCTGCACAGTGGTTAAAATCTGCTGCAATATCGGGGAAATGATATTCCAGATTGTGGAAAATACCTCCTGGACCACAGGAAGCACCGCAGAAAGAACGGTGGTAATCGTGGTTGCCAGTGTCTGGACTCCTTGCGATATAAACGGCAGGACTTCCGCCACTATGAAATTGAAAATCTCCTGTACAATCGGGAAAACATAAGTTTGAATAAAGGTTATAATCTCGCTTATGATCGGCATTATTCCGGCGATAAACTCACCGATCACAGGAATTATTCCTGCGATAAAGTCCGCTATGGACTGAACAATTTGCATGATGACCGGGGCGGCCATCTGTATGCCGTTCAAAATGCCAGGGATAACGCTATCCACAATCACTGACAGCACCTGTTCTGCAACTGGCACTATATGTTCCGTGATAAAGCCCACCAGGCTTCCGATGACGCCCTGCACGGTCTTAATAACGCTTATAAAACCGTCAAAAACCGCCGTTCCCTTGGCTCCGAAAATTTCCTCTATTTTCCCCCTGGCTGCTCCCAGGTTTCCGTCCGAAAAGACGTTTTTAATCGCTTCGCCCGCCGCTGTGACTGCGGAAACGATCTTGTCAAATACTGCCAGTCCGCCTTCTCCAAATATCCGGCCTACTGCGTTTCGCACTTCGTCAAAATGGTTCCGTAATAGTTGAACTGCCGTAATGACAGCAGTTACTATGCCAATTACCGGGAAAAGTTTTCCGGCTATTCCGCCCAGGGGTCCCAGCAACGTGGTTCCCAATTTACCCAGTGGCCCCAGTGCTGTTTTAAGCAGCTTCCCAATCGGGGAAATGACGGTGCCTATTTTGCCAAATCCGGCGGCAATAAACTTTCCGATTGTCCCCAGCGGGCTTTTGGCAATAATGCCCCCCAGCCCAGACAGTACGCTGCCCAGTTTCCCGCCCAGTAGCGAAAACGGCTTTACGATCACACCCACCGCTTTGCTTCCCAGACCAGATAATGGTCCCAGCAGTTTGCCTGCCAGGCCCTGTGCGCCGCTTGTGATCACCCCGCCGATCTTCGTAAAAAGACCGCCTGCGGATTTTGCAAGCGGGTTGTTTAATAAAATATTTCCCAGGGCTGAACCAACGCCGCCCAGGGCAGTTTTTACATTTCCAAAATATGAAAGTACACCGCCCCCGGCGGCTTTTAATTTTCCGCCCAGGCCAATGCTTGCTACTTCCGCAAGTGCCACCCGGCTCTTGAATAATTCCAGAACATTCTGTACGGTTTTGATGCCGCTATAAATATGCAAAAAGCCCAATTTTGCTCCCAGACCTGCAACCTTAAAGGCCGCCAGTCCTGCCGCTACTTTTAGGACGGTCTGCACCAGCTTGGGGTTTTCCTGTGCAAATTCGGACACTTTAGTGACCAGAACAGCCACTTTATCAGCCACGTTGCCCACAATAGGCAGAAGGTTCTGGCCTAAAACAATACTCAGGTTTGTGATACTGTTCTTTGCCTTTGCCATCTTGGCTTCCGTGGTGTCGGACATAAGCGCAAATGCGCTGTCAGTCATTCCGCCGCTGTTGACCATATCGGCCACGCTGGCATTGAACCCGTCCACGCCGTTTGACAGCAAGGAAACTGCTGCCTTCCCGGCCTCTGCGCTTCCGAACATATCCGCCAGCGTCTTACCGCTTTTTTCGGCCTCTGTCTGCAATATTGCAAGGACTTCGCCCAGGCTCATGCCGCTTGCCATCAGATCAGAAAAGCCGCTGCCTGCTACCTTTCGCAGTGTCTTGTCTGCGGTGGTGCCGCTCTTGCCCAGTTCGTTCAGCATAGAGTTGGCGTAGGTAGTAGTTTCTGCGGCTGCAATACCTTTGGACGTCATAATGGCGTAGGTTGCGCCCAACTGTTCCAGCGATACATTGTAGGAATTTGCCGTAGGAATGATTTTACCCATAACGCTGGATAATTCCCCAACGGTTACTTTACCTTTGTTCTGTATCTGGACCAGCATATCACTAACCGTCCCCACTTTATCCGCCGACATACCATAGGCGTTCAAAATGGTGGTTAATACATCCAGTGTCTGTGACGTTTCCGCAAATCCGGCTTTTGCCAATTTGGTGGAATTTGCCACAAAATTCACGGCGTCCCCAGACTTCTGCCCTGCCGAAATGGCATTGTAAACGTCTTCCGCAATCGCTGTGGCCGCCACGCCCGTGGTATTGGACAGCGCCATGATCTCCTGGGAAAACTTCTCAAGCGGCACCGCCTGGGTGTCCGCAATCGTGGAAACCTTCGCAAGTGCCGTTTCGTATCCCTGCGCCGCACGGACCGGACCGGCATAAAAGGCCGTTGCTACCGTTGAAATGGCCCCTATTGTACCTGCCAACTGCAGCCTGGTGCTGGAAATATTCTGTTTTATTTTGGCCTGTTCTTTATTGATCTTCTGCAAATTTTCCTGTGACGTTTTCAACTTGTCATAGGAACTTTGCAAGCGTTTGTTTGCACCTTCTAGGTTGTCCGTGTTTACTCCGGCGTTCCGCAGTTCCCGGCCCAACTCTTCCAGTGCCTTTTCTTGTTGTTCTATGGTGGCAGTGGTCTGTTGTATCTGGCTTTTATTCCCGTTTAACTTCTCTTTCAGCCTGCCATACTCCCGCTCTGTAGCCGTCAGTTCGCTTTGAAGCCGTTTATAGTCTTCAATGTTTCCGTCAGCCTCTGCGGTTTCCATGGCTTTCTGCAACGCTTTTTTCTTTTGGGCGGTTTCCTGTAGTTCAGACTGTAGGCGGTCATGCTCTGCGGTCAACTGGGAAAGTTTGCCCCGGTTCTTTTCAATAGCGCCGCTGGCTTTCGTGTATCCGTCAATCTTCGATTGTAGGGAATTAACCTCTTTCACGCTTTCCGCAAGCCGCTTTTGGGTGTCAACCGCAGTCTTAAACGTACTGTTGAAATTGCCGCCCAGGGTTGCTTTTAACTTGAAAAGCAGTTCATATTCCCTTTGTGACCCTGCCACTTTCTTTCCACCTCCCTACTTCTGATTGTTACGGGCGGCTTCATCCTCTTTCTCCACCTCATTCACGCTGCGTATCCAGTTAAAAAGGCGGTTAAGCGGTAGACCCATCCAGTAATTTACAGGCGTGTGAGAAAGCCTGGCTAATCTGTACGATTGTTTCCGTAAAAAATTTGCGGGCTGTTCAGTTTTTAATAACCCACAGCTACTAAAAAATTTCTTGCGGCGTTCTTGATCTTCATATAATCACGCAGAGGAAGGCGGCGGATTTCATCGGACGCCATGCCTGCTGCCCTAGCGGCAATAGAAGACTGGAAAGCAGAGGAAACCTCCGCAGACAGAACCACAATATTGCGCTGCTGTAATTCCAATTCCACTGCCTCCACATCGTCACCCGTCAGTTTTTCAAAGTAAAAGGTCAGACTGCTGTACTTCTGGCCCATAATTTCCACAGGCTTGGCAAACTTATGGGTATAATTCAAAGACTTGTCTTCCGGCTTTTTGGCCTGGGTAAAATCCACCACGCCTGCTGCCTGGGCCTGGGTAATTTCCTGGGCCTGGGTGTTCTGCACTGCCGGGGCGTTCTGCTCCTGGTTCTCCTGTACCTGTGTTTCCTGTCCATACTGCATATTTTCCATGTTCTTTCCTCCATTTTCTTGTGATATAGTGAAGAGCCAGCGGCGCTTTGCCGCTGGCTCCTGCTTACTTTACTTGCCCAGTGCTTTTCTGACTTCCTTCAAATAGTCTGTGCCATTGACATAGCAGATAAAGTTCATCGGGTCAAGTTCGATCTTCTTCTTGCCATCCTTGTACATGGCATAATAATAGCAAGCGTGTTCACCGCTTGCCTCTGCCGGGGACGCCACCGCCGCTTTGCCAGGGGCAAACTTTTTCGGCATGGTCCGCAGGATATGTTTAACTGCTTCCTGGGTGGTTTTGCCCGTCCGGGTGTCATGCACCTGCTGGGCAACCCGGCAGTCAATATTGTGAATACGGGGTTCTGTCAACTTGATCGCTGCGTCCGTAACAGTATTGAAGTTAAATGTTGCGGTCATAGCTTCCAGGTGGCCGATCACAATAGCCTCAATGTTTCCGGCAATTCCAGCGCCCTTGATTTCTTCGGCCAGAAATGCGATTTCCGGGAACTCAACTTCACCAGTCCCCAGATACTCCACAGCGTCTTCATAGATCGCAAAGTTTGTGACCAACTGATCGGATTTAGGCATGGTCTTTTCCTCCTTTCATTATGCTGCCAGGGCGGCGGAAAGATAGGAAATATCGTATTCCACAACCCAGTCCATCTGCTGTAACGGGGAAGGCGGCGTGATATAAATGTGGAACTTCACACGTCCCGCCATAAGGGCAGTAAGGCTATTTTCACTTTCCAGCATTTCCACTCTGCCGCCCAGAATTTTTTCTTCTGCCGTTAAGCTGTTCAGCCAGTTATTGACTCCCTGCAAAATAGCGTCCAGAAGGCGGCGGGTAAGACGGCGGTCAATGTAATTCCAGTAGGACAGAACCACGGTTTTTGCTACCCACTTAAACATGCGGTTAATGCAATAGAAGTAGTCTACAGGGTCCGTGGTAGCCGGGAAAGCCGCCGTGTAATTGCCCCAGGATACAAAACCGCCATAAAAGTTTAATGCGGTAATAATGCCATTATCATTCAGATAATTGGCCTTCTGTACGTCCAGGGTTACTTCTTCGCCGCTTGCCAGGACCATACTGTCAGCCTGCAAGGTCTTGTTTGAAGCGCTTTCACATGGCGTTCCGCCGCCCAGATCATCATTATTATCTGTAGCAGAAATAGAACCAGCCAACTGTACGGCATAGTTAAATACACGATCACCCAGTTTTACTTTGGGCCAGCAGGCCAATTGGTTTACGCCGCTGATATTGTTCTTCTTTTTCAGCGCCGGAACCTCCGTATAATAGGTTGCGCCGCCGTTGTCTGCGCTTGCCAGGTCAATCACTGCGTCAGCCTCAAAAACTCCGTTAATATTTTCCCCTTTGGCTGCCATGACTGCTGCCACCTCCGGGTCATGTGACCAATTCGGACACAAAATCAAATCCGGGGCCATGGTGTATTTAGGGAATACACTGTCAATCAGTTCCAGCCCTGTGGTCTTGTGGTTCGCCACGCTATAGCCGCCAATCACATCAGCCTTTGTGGCCTGTGACGGGTCAACGGAACTGCTGGTGATTGTTACCGCTGCCGTGGTGTCTTCGGTAAATTCCACCACGCACGCTGCGTCTGTATAAAATACCTCATAATCGGTTCCCTTGGTCTTGCCTGTCACTTCCACTGTGTCTGCGATCACGTCAAGCGGCAGTGTCACCTGGTTGTCTACCGGGGTATAACTTGCGCTCTTGTTTTCTACTTTGTGTTTCGCCGGGTCCAGCACATTGACCATAAATACCGGGGCGATCTTGTACAGCACAAAAGCGGTATACATTTCCATGCAAAGATCATACTTTTCCCAGTCATCGGAATATCCCAACAGCCGCACAGCCTCTTCATAGCTGTTCAGCATGATCACTTCATTGGTTTTCCCGCCTACCATCTGCACAGGCGCAGCGCCCACAGCAAAATGGACGCCAGACGCAACGGTCACGGGCGTGGAAACGCTGGTGGCTTTCTTACTTGTGTTCATTCCATGCGTTACTGCCATGTTTTAGTCCTCCATTTCCTCTTTATTTACTGCGGCACTGATCAGAGAAACCATATCCGCATAGTATTTATGCAGTACGCTGCCGCTGCTCTTCACCTTGTTTTTTGCCTCTGCCAACTTTGACACAGGCACCAGCATATTTTTAACCAGCGGGAAACTTTCCAGGACTGTTTCCAGTTCTTTTTCAATCTCCTGCCTGGTGCCAACAAAAATGCTGTTCTGTTTCAGCCGCCCTTTAGGCAGTGACGGGCCAACATATACTAGCGTCACCTGCTCCTGGGCTTCCTGGGGCGCTTCCTGGGCCTTTTCTGCCGCCTGGGTGGTATTCTTTACCTCTGCGGTTTCTGCTGCCTGCTGCGCCTTTTCTGCGTTCTTTACAGCCATATCTGTTCTACCTCCTGTTTAATTTCCGGCAGTGACCAGTTAGTTATCATTTCCCCAAAATAATACGGGTGGTAGTCATCCGGGTATATGATATATTCCAGCGGGTCCTGCAAAACAAATTGTTCGGCCAGTATTCTGCTTCTCTGTAATTCCGTGCGTAACCGCATGATAATATTGAGAACGTCATAACTGCCCACGTCTTCATCCTCTGAATACGTTCCCACAACTATTCTGATCTGGCAGGTGCTTTCCTGCTGCCCACGATCATTCATTCCGTCTTTCCCGGTCAAAATCTGTAAAAGTATGTACGGAATACGGCGTGTGCTGTCTTCCTTTTTGGGAAGCCGCATTTTGTGGACCTCCGCCGCCCGTTCCTTTTTATCGGCTCCCGGTTCTGTGCGAACCTGTAAAATAATATTTGCCGTCTGTTCTTTCACAAATTCGGCCAGGTTATCCAGTAAAACAATGGGTGTCATCCCTTAACCTCCGTAACCGTTCAATAACCTGTCTATCTCATGTTCCAGTCGTTCATTTACCAGCTTCTGCGCTTCTTCCTGTACCTGCGTGGATACGGTTTCTTCCCCCACCATCTGGGCGGCAGAAAGTCCCATAAGTTCACTTACCTTTTCCGTATGCTGTGTTCCGCCTTTGGTTTTTGTCTTTGCAAGTCGTTTCTGTATGCCCTGTTCTCCGGTTCTTTCAAATACACCAGTATGACCATTTTTCATGGCCGCAATAAAGGCGCTTTCAAAGACGGCACCGCCGCCCTTTTTTACGGCGGCATGAACCAGCTTTTTGTTGCCTGGTTGTTTGGGTGATACCTTGAATTTGTACAACGGGATTTTATAGCCAGCAAAACGTACAAAGCCAGCAAGGTTTCCCGTGCTGGCTTTCTCTATGCTGGTATTGGTTGCGTCTTTTAGTGCGCTACTTTGTACAGTGTATACCTGTTTCACATTCCGCCAGGCCGCAGACTTCACACGGGAAAGCCCCCTGTTTATAGCGTTTGAATACGCCCTTTCTGCTCCCTTCGGAATGTTCGCCAGAAGTGCCTGCACCCGCTCCATGGTTTCTGAACTAATTTCAATCCCTATGCCACTCATTCAACATACGCCCCCAGTTCCATGATGATTTCCCCGTCTTCATAGTCCACCTTTTCAATGTTGTATTCCTGCATTACTCCTGCAACCTTTACAGCAAATTCGTGGTTTCTTTCCGGGATAAATCCCAGGTCTTTGTGGGCCACATATACCAGGGCGGCGATTTCTGAAACGCCTGGGGCATTATCACCGCTTTTGCGTTGCCGCTCCACTGCGGCTTCATGGTCCAGCACGGCGGGGGCTTCCTTCCACTCCCTGTCATAATAAAAGCCCGTAACCGTGGCAAATTCGGCGGCGTTGTGGAATACCGCCATATCAGCGTCACACTGGGCCTTGAAGTCCATTAAAACACCTTTGCCACCAGCCAACTGTCAACCTCATGCGGAACGGGAAGTGGTGCGCTCTGCAAAGACAGGAAACGGCGGTCCGGGCGTTTCTTGGTAAACGTATCCGGGACGTACTTTCCTTCCACAGTCTGGAAAAGACCGCTTTTCTGGTCCAACATGGTAATGGCGCCGTAATACATGGAATACTGTGCCCCCGTGCTTGCCATCAGCAAGGTGCCAGAAGGAACCATGGGCAGTTCTACGGGGTTTTCCGGGTCTGTCCAGTCATCCACATACCATTCATTGTACTTGTACAGGTCCAGGCCCAGTTCATGGATAGTTCCCATATAGGTGACATTATTTTCCTTCTGGGTAGGCTTGATCACGGCCAGATTATAATTTTTCGTATCCAGCATTTTCTGGATACTTTCATCCTTGATAAACTCCGTTGCCACATCAGAAGCCATAATGCACACATTGCAGTTGGTGAAGCCCGTCTGCTGTACTTTTTCATGCCACTGTTTCAAGTCTTCATACTTGGTCTGGGCAGTGCCGCCTTTCCATTTTTTCTTGGCGTCCTTGGATAAATCCACCATATTGGTGAAACCAAAATCCAGGACGTCCGAAACGCCTTCACCCAGGACAATGACCTTGCCAGTCAGCATGATCTGGGCGCACATCCACTCTTCCCTGCGTGTAATCATTTCCCGCAGTTCCGTGAAGTCATCCCGCATTTTAATGACTGCCCGCTGTGCCGGGGTGCGTTCAGAATACAGGGTTTCACCAGGCTGGCGGCTCAAAATATCATCAATGGTAGTCACCTTGTCCGGCGCTACCAGGGGCGGGGTGTAGGTCTGCGTCTGATAGCCTGTGTTCGGTACGATTTTCCCGCCGATCATGCGGCTAACAAAGGGGGCCATCTTCCGTGCGCCTTTCTTATAGTCAACGTCCACTTTTTCCGTCACGAAAGTTTTTTCGTGAGAAAAAAAGGTGCTTCTGAAGAACGTATGAACAGGCGGCATTTTTCTGATAACGCCCATCATCGTTCTGGGTTCATAAATGCTTACAGTGTTAGGCATTTTCTATTCCTCCTTTTCCTTACTTCAAAAAGATAGACAGCTTTCTAAGCGCTGCCTTTGCTGCTGCTGCGTCAACGGCACCGATGTTCACGGCGTCTGCAAATACTTCCCCGGTCATAATGTATACCACGGGTTCTTCTGCTTTCGCTGCGTTTACTGCAATTCCCACCACATTGGCGATACCTGCGGTGGTCGCAGGTTCCAGCGTTACAGCGCCGCTGGCGTCATCAGTTACCGACATGATCATGTCATACTGGGCAATTTCCTTGCCTGCGGTTCCCGTATCTGTTACCACGGGAAATTCTCCGGCGTAAAATTTCTTGGGCGTAAATTCTCTCTTTTCAACCAGGTTTGCCACGTTTTTTTCCTCCCTTCTTACAGCACTTCTTCAATGGCACGATCAAAGACGCTCTTTCCGTCATCACCGCCGCCAGTCTGGGTTCCGCCCGGCTGCACATCGTCAATTCCAGACGCCTGGGCGTCTGCCGCTGCGCCTGCCTGGTACTGGCTCCCGGCCTGCTTCTGTGCCTTAATAATGTTCAGTGCCGCCTGGCCTGCGTCCACCGGGTTGGTAAACATGGCGTCTTCCACGATCTTTTCAAATCCCTTGGGGGCGCTGTCCATAATGGCTTTAATTCTGCTGCGCTCGTTTTCTGTGGCGCTGTTTCTAATCTGGCTTACCAAATCCGGGTAGGCAGCTTCCAGGTCAGAAACGGTTTTAATGGTGTCTTTCGGTTCCATCTGTGTTCCTCCTTTTTGCTTGTTTTTATTTTGTAAACCGCCCGGATTGTGCGGACCGTTTAACAACTTTTCCGGCAGGGTGTGAAACCCTGTTAAGTCCATCGGCACGGAATTGACCACCACCTTGTTGGCGTTTTCAATAACCGTCTGTGCCTCTTCAAACATAAGCTCATCACAAAAGCCGTTTTTTACAGCGTCATCACCTGTCCACCATGTTTCTGCCGTCATAATATCGGCAATGTCTTCCGGCTTTTTCCCGGTTTTCATGGCGTAGGTGTTCATAATGGACTGTTTGATCACCCGTAATTCCTGGGCCATTTTTTCAAAATCTTCCGCTCTGTAGGTGTCATATACCGTCATGGCAGGATCATGGACCATAAAAACGCCATTTCTGGCAATTTTGATAACATCCCCGGCCATGGCAATAATTGTGGCTGCGCTGGCCGCCCATCCGTCAATTTTCACAGTGACTTTAGCGTCCATATCCCGCAGGCGGGTGTAAATGGCGTTTGCGGCGAACACGTCACCGCCGCCAGAGTTAATGCGTACTATGATTTCATCCACTGCGCCCAGGGCGGCCAATTCCTGGTTGAATTGTGCCGGGGTTACAGTGTCCTGCCACCAACTCTTCTGACTGGATATAGGACCATACAGAAGAAGTTCTGGGGGTTTTGTATCGGTTCCCGGAATGAAATTCCAGAATTTATTTTCCGTTACCCCCAGCGGGTTCTGCCCCTGCTGCCGGGGCTGTGGTCTGCTCTGTGCTGGCAATGTTCTTTACCTCCTTTAGCTTGCTTTCCTCTTGCTTTAACTGCTCTACGTTTGCGTAGAAGTCCGAACCTGTCATTTCCATGGTTTCAGACTGTCTGGTGGAAAATCCATTCTGCACCCGTTTTTCTGCGGCGCTTACTTCCTGTACCGGGTTCAAAATTCCCCTGGCCGGGCCGTTCCACTCTGCTTTACTGTACGCTTTCCTGTACAGCGTGTCTGTAAAAAACCCTGGTGCGGAAATACGCCCCTTTGCCACAGCCTCTGCCAGCCACTCTTCATAGATTACCTGGCAAAAATCCGTTGCCAACCATGTGCGGTACATTTTGAACATTTTCCACGCCTCTTCCAGCGCTCCACGGCTGGCGGAATAGCTGGCTGTAAAGGTCTTCAAAAGCAGTTCGTATGGAATTTCCAGGGCGGCACCGATCTGGCGGCAAATCGCTTCCACAAACCCCGAAAAATTAGCGTTTGGCCTTCCTGGGCTGGTTGCGTTTGCTTTCTCGCCTTCGTTTAGGTCGATTACTGCACCCGGTGCCAGTTCTATGGTGGTTTCGTCCTCTGCGTCCACCTGCATTTCCTCTGGTATGCTGGAACCAATCGGCGGCCCATCTTCCGGGGACTCTTTTTCAATAAATACGGTAAACATGCCGCTTACCACTGCCGCCACAAGTTCTGCGTCCGTATAACGCCCCAACTGTTTCAGCGCTTCAATTACTGGGGCAAGGAAAGGAACTCCCCGGCGCTGGTCTATGCGTTCCCGTGCCATAATATGGATGACGTTACGCCGCCCGGTCTTTTCTCCGTATGCGGGCACCCGCACCCATTCCATGTCCGTTCCGCTATATGAAAGCGGGTGGTGCTTTGAAAAGTGATACGCAACCACTTCCCCTGTGCTGTCTGTTTCCACGCCGCCTATGATATGATCGTCAATAGTGTCATATCCGCCGGGGCTGGAAAGTCGGTCTGCTTCGATCAGCCGGACCCGCAGATCATACGGTTGGTTTTTCCTGGGTTTCATCGGCATTAAGACCAGGCAGTCCCCGGACATAAGCCAGGACAAGAAAGCCAACTGCTGCAACTCATAGAAATTATCCAGGCGGGCAGCGTCACAGTCTGGACTATCTGCCCACAGTGCCCATTCTCTTTCGATCTGCCTTTCCAGGGCGTGTGCGTCCTCTGCTTCAATCCCCAGGACTTCCCGGTCAATCGTTGGCTTTAATCTCAACCCACGCCCCACTACATTGGTTCGCATGGTTTTAATTGCCCCTGTTGCCAGCGGTACGCCCATGTACAGGTCACGGGACCGCTGCCGCAATACATTTAGATTGTCTTCTATATCCTCACGGGATGACCCGCCGCTATACAGCCATCCGGCCAGAGATTTTTTATAGCTACTGGCACCATAATTTCCATATCCGCTGTTCAGAATATCCATTTTCTGTCTTGCGGCCATTCTTTTCAGCCCCTTTTCCGGGTCTATTGAAGTAATGATATTGTCAAGCGTCTTCCCCAAAATGCCCATTTTCTCACCTCCCAGGGCATGAAAAAAGCACCTTTTTACGGGTGCTTTTCCTCTTAACCTATTTTGACGGTACTATTTTACCACGGAAAAACAGGCAATGGCGGGCAATCTTTACAGATCACGGGGCACAACCCTGCGGACTGCGTTCCTACTGCCGTATTTTTCCTGGCTTTCCAACTTTGTGACCATTCCCTGCCAATATCGGATAGTTTCCCGGATTTCTGCCAGGTCCGCCCGTGTCAGTGTCCTGCTGCCGATTGTGTATGACTGGTTTGTGGTGCAGGCCAGTTCTGCGTCAAGCCATGCGTCAAGGTGGGTTTTTGCCGTCTTTAATGTAATTCCTGCCATTATAAAATACCTCCATTCGTTCTTCTGCCCCTTTTCTTTTTCGGGGGCGGTGTTGTTTTTTGCGGTGTGTCTGGTTTCTTTAGCGGAACCCCGGAAATTTCTATGGCTGCGGAAGCATAGTTCCGGCAGTCCAGGGCTTCATTTCTCTTGTGGGCGGCGTCTTTTATACGCCACTCAAAAAACGGGCGGCCTTTTTTGTAGACCAGCACCTGTTTTTCTGCGGTTAAGCCTATGAAATAACTTTCACCGTATCCCTTGTTTTCTTCCTTCGGAAAATGACAATATCCCGGTCCCTCTTCCTCCACCTGTAGGCGCTGTAACAGAAGGCTTTTTCCTGTGTCTACGCCCAGGGTAAACAAATACGCCTGTTCACGGTTGCTTTTCGTAGGTTTTTGGATATATGCCGCTGCGCTGTCATTACTTCCCTTTATAGCAAAAATCCGGCGGTTGAATCGGGCTTTACAAAACTTGTATACCTGGTTTGTGCGGTGGCCGCCGCTGTCCACGCAGGTACAAATAATTTTCATGCGGGTGCCGTCCGGCTTCTGGAAAGTCTGCGCCAGAAATGCGTCCAGATCAGCCCATACCTGGTGCTGTAGGTTGCTTGTATCTCCGTACAGGACAGAATACTGTATGCCCCAGCTTTCATATTCTGCGCCCCAGCCCACTACTTCAATTTCAAAACGGTCATCCTGGGTATCCACTCCGGCAGTTAAATACAGCACTTCCGGCGGAACTTCGCAGTTGTACCGCTCCCGGCGTTTCAAAAGTTCTTCGTCATCCACCTGGGTTCCTTCTTCTTCCCAGGTTTGACCCATTTTTGTATTGGTCCATGACTTCAATGGTTCTATATTACCTTTTTTCTTTTCTTCGTTTGCCAGGATGAACTTTTCCGCAATGTCTTTCCACTGGGCCAGTGTAGACCCCAGGGCATTAAGGTGGAACCCTTTTACCGGGTTTTCCGGGTCTGCGTGTATGTACCGTCCTTCCTTGAAATGCTTTTTCCATGCCGCTTCCGGCGATATGCACCCACATTTTGCACAGGCATACTGGATACTATCCAAATTGTCCCGGTCAAACACCACGCCGGACCATTCCAGGGGTTGCAACTCTCCGCACTCTGGGCACGGCACGTTCCATTCCCCCTGTGAACTGTGCTGGTATTCAATTTCAATCCGGGAAGCGTCTTTAATTGTCGGCGTTGACACATACACTTCCTTGCTATTCCAAAATGTAGTCAGACGTTCAGACGCCAGAAAAAGCGGGTCCCCCTCTTTTCCTGCGGTGGCCGGGTATCTGTCCACCTCATCCGCCAGCAGTATCTGGATGGGACGGGAAGCCAGAGAAGAAGGGCTGTTCGCTCCTACCATAGTAATATGGCCGCCCGGAAAGATTTTTTGCAGTATAGTGTTTCCAGTGTTCCGCCCCTTGTCATTTACCAGGCCGGACAGTACCGGGGTATCTTGCAACATTTTTGAAAGACGGTCCTTTGAAAATGCTTCTGCCATCTGGATTGTAGGCTGCATGATCAGTACCGGGGCCGGGTCATAGTGCATATAGTAACCGATTGTATTCAGCACAGCACCTTCCGTCTTTCCGATCTGGGCAGAAGACATGACTACCACTTTTTTGACTTTTACGTCTGCGATAGTGTCCATGATTTCTTTTTGGTGCGGCACTTTTTCCGTGCGCCAGCGCCCCGGTTCTGCGGAAGCGCCCTGGGAAAGTCTTCTGTACTGGTCCGCCCAGTCAGACATTTTCATTTCCGGCGGTGGTTTCAGTTTTGAAAAAATCCGCCTATATATCGTCTTGGCGTATTGTTCCATCGTCTGTCCCCTCCTGTCCTTCCTGTGTTGAAAATGCACTGTCAAAGTCTGCTAACTCTTCCAGGGCTTCATCTGTTGCCCGTTTCAGTGCCAGGAATATTTCCGTCTGGTCCGTTTCCGTTGCCAGAGTCGGACTTAATTTTACCGGGATAGCCCGCACCCTTTGGCGGAAGCGTAAAAGCATATCGGTCATAACTTCTTCCACCTCACTGGCGGCCAGGGCTTCCCGGCGTTCCAGTTGCAATTCCAGTTCCTGGCGTTCTCTCTTCGTCCGCACCAGCTTTGCCCGCTCCTGGTTATAGTCCACGGCGGCGTCCTCCGTTCCGTCTTTACGCAGATACTCAATATAACGGTGTATGCAATCTTTTAAGCTGTACAGCCCCGGTCTGGCTTCTTCCAGGACCTTTTCATCACGCAACTGCCGCACCCTTCTTTCCGATATGTCAAGCCACTTTGCAACCACGGCGGCTGTGTATAGCTTCATTTTTTTGCACACCCCCTTTATTTTTTCACCGCCTTTCCCGGAAGCGATTTTTTTTGAATTGTAGATAGGCAGGGCCTGGGCGTCGCTGTACCCGCAGTCCCGCCGAGCGCTGAAAGAACCTACCCGCAAGCCCGCCGGGTGCCGCCTACTCTTCGCCCTCTTCCTCTTCTGGGTCAATATCGAACTCGCCCAGGGCTTTCTGCTTCGCTAGGTTGTATTTAAGTGTTTCCAACTCTAGGCGCTGGGTTTCCATCTCCTGCGCTCTCATGCTGTCCAATAGCTTAATGATACGCCCATTCAGTTTGTTTAGTTCTGCTTCCACCTTCATGGCACGGTCAAAAGGGCTTGCTTTAATGACTGTCTTCATGGCCGTTTTCATACTCTCTGTGCCGCCCTCTGGGTCTGCTGCCTGCCCCATGTCCAGCCCCATACCCTCTGCCTGGGCTTTATCCTCCGCAGTCATAGGGACTATCATATGGACTATCTTGTCCGTATAATATTCCCCCTGCTTCTCTGGGTCTGTATACTGGCTTAATAATCCAGTCAAATACGCCTTGCGTACCAGAAGACCCTGCAATTCCTCATTCATTCGTAACATGGTTTCACCAGGCTTCATGCTCATAATAGCCGCCGCCTGGTCCTCTGGTATATCTTCAATTCCTGCTTGTGCAAAAGCCCCATGCGTGACAGCATTTTTATTGCCATTTTTTGCAGGGGTTTTTCCGGCGGCGTTTTTATTGCCAGGTTGTCCCCCTCTCTTTTTGGGTATGCTCTTTAGGGCTTCATCCCATCGGTCTTCTGATTTCCATTTCCTTATGCGGCTTTCCGGCACACCTGCTGCCGCCGCCAGTTCCTTGGTACTGATCTGGCCGCCACTATCCAGGTACTTTTTCTTTGCTTCATCCCGTTTCGGGTTCCGTGGTCTTCCCATGGCTTCACCGCCTTTCGTTTGTTTTCATTCTTTCAATGCCCCCCATTTCTGCGGAAATAATAAAAAATGACAGGCTGTGAAAATAAATTCAAAAGCCTGTCATTTCTTGGGGGCTGACTTCAAAGGCTTTCCACCTTTGTTTCACTTGCCATTATATCAGAAAAAACGGGCAATAGCGGGCAATCTTTATGCTGTGATCTTAAAATCCGCAATAGCCGGGTTGTTTTCAAACCTGGCCGCCAGCGTTTCAACGGCTATGTTTCTGATATTTTTACACTGCCGTTCAGAATAATGGTTCCGTACCGAAACCTGCTCCCATTTCAAACCATGCAAATAATAGTCTGTAATTATGCACTTGAATTTCAGTTCCAACCCGGAAACCTCTTTCAGAATTTCTGTTTTCAGTTTATACAGGGCACTGATTTTAGAATTATAAAATTCTATATCTTCCCGCAGGTTGTCCGGCAAATTCAATGCTATGGTTTCAGTTGGCTGTGATACGCCGTTTTTTCCCCTCGGCATACCGTCCAGCGGCTGTGCGCTTAACGGTTCGTAATAGGCTTCCAGGTCCGCCACCGTGGACTTGTACAGCCGGATTTCCCCGTCAATGTTTCGGTAGAAGGTCAATATTTCCACCACTCTACTTTTTTTCATAGTTGCCATGCTATTTCCTCCGTCTTTTCATTTTACGGCGGACTGTCTTTGAAGTCATACCAGCGTAACTGCCGCCCCCAGCGGTTACGCCTTCTTTTCTACCCTTTGCCGGGCGTAATAGAAAATATACTGCTGAATAACCCCCGCAAACCCGCTGTACATTTCAACGGGAAACTTCCCGCCATATTCAGCGCTTATGATCTGCTTTATCCATGTGTCAATAGGGAAACTGTCCAACTGGTGAAGGCTAAAAAGCTGAATACAGGCCGCAACCTTTGCGCCTACTCCGTAAATGCTTTTCAGATAGTTCCCGGCCTCTTCCTGCTCCATGGCGGCCAGGGCTTCCAGGCTGATCACGCCGTCCGTAACATTCTTTGCCAGTTCGGTGATATATTTTGCCCTATACCCCAGTTTTGCCGGGGCCAGGTCTTCTTCCACTAGTAACGCTTCCGGGCGTGGAAATTCATACCATACTCCGTCAGCCTCTTCATGGCCTTTTCCGCAGAATAAACACAAGGTTTCAATGCTCTTTTGTATCCGTGGTATGCTGTTATTCTGGGAAATAATGAAGCTGACCATTGTTTCCCACAATTCTTGCCGCAAAATCCGTATTCCGCCGCCAACCTTTACCGCTGCGGTCAAATACGGGTCTTCCGGGTCTATATGGTCTATGTAATAGCGGTAATTGGTTTCCAGGTCAAAATACCGCCGCCACAGGTCCTTATATTCCTTCTCTTCGCAGTGAAATGTTACTCGCTGCCCTTCCTGCTCCACAACCAGGCGCTTTCCGTATGCAATCACCTGGAAAACTCCCGGTTTGATTTCATTCATGCGGAAGCATTGCCCGGACTGGGCAATCTGCTTCACGCTGAAATTATCCAAATTTACCTGTACCATATCCGTTCCCCCTTATACCAGTTTTCTGCCGCACATCGGGCAGCAGTGAAATACAATGCTTTCCACAATCCCGGTTTCTTTGTTTATCACCTGTACCGTGTGGCCTTCCGGCTCATACGCCAGCAGAAAACCGCCTTCCGCCGTGCTGACTTCCCGGTGGTGCTGCGGGTGGCAGAAAGCGCACCCGTGCTGTTTTTCTGTCTGGCGCTCCACATATACCACCTGTGGCTGCTCCTGGGGCGTTTCCTGGCGGTTTTCTGCCTCCTGGGTGTTATCGTCTTCCCTTACCTCTATTTCCCGCTCCTGGGGGCGTTCCTGGGCTTCCTGGGCAGTTTCTTCCACCTCTTCCTGCTCTGTTTCCTCTTCTTCCTGGTATTCCTCTTCTTCCGTTTCTTCCTGCTGCCGGGCAGGCGTTTCCCTTTCCGGCCATTCCATCTGTCCCGGTATCTGCTGGGCGGCCTCTTCCTGTTTTTTCAGCGTCTTTGCGTCACTGATTGACAGAATACCGTTTTCCATGTACATTTCACAGGCTCTTTGCTGGTATTCGGATGATAAACCAGATAATTCATAAACCGTTGAAATGTTTATATTGTTTGCCTTAAATTCCGCCATAAGCTGGGGGCAAAGGTTATTCTTGATTGCCTTATACCTCCCCAGTTGTGCTTCTTTAATGCCTGTAAACTCCGCCAGTATGGAACGGGTGCGCCCTTCCAGGCTTATTTCTTTCCGTAGTTCCAGCACCAGCGCTTCCGTTTGCAACGCTTCTTCCATCTTCTCCCAGTCTGTCTTTTCCCGGAAGCCGTTAGCAAAGATCAGCGTCAAACGGTCCAGGATAGTATTTACATTCCCGGTTTTCTCTTCCTCCGCCTCCTGCCGGATAACACACGGGACGAAACGGAACTTTTCCTGGCCTTCATCCGCCAGCGCCATGCAGGCCAGGCGGCGGCGGTGCCCCGCCTTAATGCGGTATTTATCACCGTCACGCTTTACCAGAAGAGGCTGTAACACGCCCACCAGGGAAATGGACTGTTTCAGATCGTTAATATATTCCACGCTGTAGAAATTTTCCTTTGACGGGATAAGATCGTAAACGTCCAGGGTCAACTGCTCCATGCTTTCCGCCGGGTGTGGCTCCTGGGTACGCTCAACTGCTGCCGCCTTTGACCGTTCATTTAATAACTGGTGTAAATCAAATTTTGCCATCTTCTTTTCCTCCCTTCATGTGTCCAATTCGGTCACATTCCCAGCATTTCCAGGTATTCTTTGACCAGCAGTAAATAGTCCATGGAAGCTGCGGACCTGCGGGAATACAGAAAAATAGGAAGCCGTGCAAAGGTGCTTTCACTGACCTTTTTTGACGTTCTTATTTTTGTATTGAAAATGGGGTATTTCCCATCATTTTTCAATTTTTCTGCCCCCTGGGCGTGTGCTTCATTCCGCCCGTCATATTTTGTAATAAAGCAGCCTCTGAACGTCAAGCCGGGGTTTAGGTCTTCCCTGGTGCTTTCGATCTGCTCCACCAGTTCTGCCAGCCCTTCCGTGGTGTTGTCATCCACTTCCAGGGGGACGATCACGTCATCACTGGCCACCAGGGCGTTAATGGTGGATATGTTAATATCCGGGGCATTGTCAATCACGCAAAAGTCATATTGACCCGCTACTGCTGCCAGCGCTTTTTCCAGCCTGGTCTGCTGTGGTCTTGACTGGTCCAGCAGCACTTCCAGGTTGGCTTTTAATAACTTCATGTTCGCCGTGATAATATCCAGGTTCTGGAAGTCCGTGTGCTGTACCAGGTGTTTCATGTCTGGCCGCCGGGCGGTCATAATTTCTTCAATGCCTTTGCGGTCTTCGCTCCTGCGGTTCAATCCCCTGGAAGCGTCCCCCTGTTTGTCATTGTCTACCAGCAGGACACGGAAGCTGTAAACCTCTGCCAGAATGTAGGCAATAGCCACACTGGAAATGGTCTTTGCCACTCCGCCTTTTAAGTTGATTACCGATAAAACCCGCATTTTCTTTTCGTTCATGTGTTGCCACCTTTCTGCCCGTTGTGCCGATAGCCCAGCTTATAAAGTTTTCTTTCAATCTTGCTTCCCGCCTCCTGCCAGGGGTTATTCCTCTGGCTGCTCTTCGCAAATAATGTGCATACACAAAAGCCCTTTAATGGCGGAAGGAAGGTCAAACGGTATGATATTTTCCGTATTGCACTGGTCCAGCATGGCGTTAATTCCTGCCAGTTGCCACAGTTCTACGTCATATTCTGCGTTTTTGAGGAAGTTTATAGCGTCCCTGGTTTCTTTTAGACAGCTTTTCATTACTCTGGCGTTGTTCTCGCTACAATCCACCATCATAATTACTTCGCCCGGCTTCTCTTTGCACTCCTTTTCAAATCGTGCCTTGTTTCTGGCTCCCTTCTCTTAAACCCGGCCAGTCTTAATGCTATGTATCGCCAGAATATCTGTGATCACTGCCTGTTTTTCTCCGCATTGGATACGGTCCCCGATCTCAAAAGGGGATACCGCTACAAAACCCGCCTTTTTCATTCTCTCTTTTCCTCCTGCTCTTTCTTTTCATGTTTTCTGCGGTTCTCTGTCCGTACTACCCAGGCCGCTTCCCTCACTACGATCAGTACCAGTATGATGATACCCATCGCCACGCCTATGACGATAGCGCCGCCCAGAACTTTCAGCGCCCACAAGATTGCTTCAATCAATGCCATTGTTATTCCGCCTTTCCACAGTCTCTGCCACTTTCGGCTGTATTTTATTGAGTAATTCCAGTTGCCATGTCATCCAGTTGGTCTGCTGCCTGCTGGCCTGCCGTGGTGTCTCCTGCTGCCTCCTGTGCTTCCTTTTTCTCTTTTTCTTCGCCATTCGTTTACCTTCTCTTTCTGTAGCGGTATTTTTTCTTCGTGGCACGTTCCCGGCGGCGCTTCTGGAACCCGGCTTCTCTGGCCTGGCTTACCGCCTTCTTTACTGTGTCCGGCTCAATGTTGTTTTCCTCTTCCTGTAAGACCTCTAATGCTTCCACCTGGTCAAGTCTGAACGTGTATGAAGCGCCTGGGTCATATTCTCCCGCCTCCCAGGCTTTACAGAAGCCCTCAAAATCGTTTTTGTATGAAGGGAACGGGTGGTACTGCTCCGCATGATACAGCGCCAATTTGACCCGCTCGTCCTGCTCCTTATCCCAGTTCCACAGGTGCCAGGAAGAATGATTGTCATAATTCCACATTGACAAATACAGTTCCAGCCCATTAAAAAACTGATCAGCCTTCTGCATGGCTTTAAAGTCATTTACGGTAAACCCCTGCCCCTTCAACTCTTCCCGGTATTCCTGCCACCCTCTGGCCGGAATTTTTATTCTTGCCCGCACCACTTTGGGCTTATACTTCTTTTCCTGCTGCCGCATTTCTCTTTTTCCTTTCCAGCCGGTCCGCTATCCGCAGAATGGCTTCCATTGAATTTTGTATATTTCTGTCTGTGTTTGCAGTTATCTTCAAAACCTCTGCTATGTCCCGCAGTTCCTGTTCTGGTTCCAGCTCCGCCGGGCCGTATTCACTCATACAGACCGGGCATACCTGGGAACCTTCCGGGATGATTGCCCCGCACAGTAAGCACCGTTCTGGTCCCACGCTCTTCCCTCCTACTCCCAGCCTTCCAACTTCTCCACCCGCCGGGTCAAGTTTCTTTCCCGCTCCATAAGGTTTAATACCTCTTGCGGGGTCAGCCCTGTGGCTTCATAGGCGTTCAGTTTTCTGGCTGCCTGGTTTACAGTTACCCCCTTACGCAGAACTGCTTTATTTTCATTCTGGCTGCGTTCTGTCAGCAGATATTCTTTTTTCTTCCTGCTACCCTGGGTTTTCTTTTCCCGCTGCCGCCCCTGTGTAACTGGCGGCATGGCTCTTTTAATGTGCCCGTATTCCGGGATAACGCTTTTCATGGTGTGGTCAATCGCTTTCATTTTCTCCCTGCCTCTCTGCTTTGCAAATTCCTATGAATACCCGTTCAGCGCACGGAGCGGCAATACTGTTTCCAAGTGCCATATATCGGGCGTTATCGGACATTTCTTTGCCGCTGGCTCCGTACTGTGTCCACCCATCCGGGAAGCCGTCCAGCCGTTCACATTCAAGTGGTGTCAACCTTCTAACCCGGTATTTGACTGCCTGGGCGATCTTTTTTATCGTTTGCACCACCAGGGTTTCACTTCCGCCGCCTGCTGCCCCGCGGCTCTTTTTCAGCGTCCCCACGCCTTCTTTGAACTCTGCGTATCCGCTTTGTGTGAAGGCTGTCAGGTTTTCCGGGTATGCAATGGCGTGGCGGTCTGCCGTGGTCAATGTGGGTGATATATCCGTATCAAACCCTTTGCCGTTCCCTCCGCTTTTTGCGGTTCGTCCTATAATATTCCCGATGATTGTATATACAGGCAGAAGGTAAAGCCCTGTTTTGCCGCCTCCGCCGCCCGCTCTGCCCATCAGTGTGACGCTTTGCTTTGCGTTTATGTAAATCCTGTCAGCCGTTCTGCCAAAATCCAGCGTCAACTGGCCGCCTGCGTCCTCTGCCAGTCCTCCACAATCCGTTCCAGCAGTGCTATTTTCAAGATCAGCGGTATTTCCTTCTGCCGTTCCTCCGCCCGCCGGATGATACCCCAGCAGGCTTTCGCACTCAAATAATATTTGTCCGGCACGTCCACTTCCAAAATCATGGACAAGATAGATACGTTTTCTACGTTGGGGGACTCCCCAAAATTGAGCGTCAAGTTGCCGCCAAGCTGTACTATGCAAGACCCCCCCCCCGCTCCCTTAATTCCAACCATTCCGGCTGCTGCCCATCTTCCACTTGCAGGCATTGGAATATTACTTTCTGTGATTTCTTCCAGGACCCGGCGAAAATCTTCTCCTTTATTGCTTGAAAAAGCCCCTGCCACGTTTTCCCAGATAATGTATTTTGGGTATTGTCCATCCGTTTTCAACCTCATTTCCCGTATAATTCGTACCGCTTCCAGGAATAGCCCAGACCGGGCACCGTCCAGTCCCTTCTGCTTCCCCGCCACGCTTAAATCCTGGCAGGGGCTTCCGAAACTGATAATATCTACCGGGTCAATTTCCGCCCCGTTGATTTTTGTTATATCTCCCAGCCTTTTGGCCTGCGGGAAGTGTCTTTCTGAAATGTCAATGCAATTCGCTTCAATCTCACTGGTCCATATGGTTTCTATGCCATGTCTGGCCGCCGCTAGGGGAAAACCTGCGATACCGTCAAATAAACTTCCTAAAGTCAGTCCCATATTGCTTCCGCCTTTCTAACAGTACCGCCCGATCAGCCACCGTGCGTATACGTCCGCCACGTCATCCATGGTCTGGCACCGTGAATAATCAGCCCCGGCCATTGCCGCTTCTATGGTGGTTTCCAGGAAGGCGTCCTGCTTGTCTTCGTCCTGCTCCATGATGATTTCCAGAATATGGTCTGCCAGTTCTTTTCCCAGAATAGTTTCCAGTTTTATTTCATTTTCCTGCCGTTCTACCTGTTTCTGAACCTCTGCCCTTGCCATATTGTTTACATAGTCCAGAAATAGGCAGCAGCCGTTAAATTTCACCCGGTATGCTTCCAGGTCTTCCGCCGTCATATATTTGCGGCCATACAGGTTTTTCATATTCCGCCACACTCCCCACGGGACGAAACCAAAAACATCACCTATTCCCACGCAGACGCCCGCTTTTGCTCCTGCTGCCCAGTGACGTTCCAGGCTGTCCCACTGTGTCTTTGTTATCACAGACTGCAAAATCTTTTCCGTGCTGGTGTACTTTGCTTCAAAACAGACCGCCCGGCCACCCCGCAGGGTCCCCATGAAGTCCGGCTGGGCGTTTGCTGTAAAACGCCCCGTGAATGTTCCGTCCCGGCCTGTGCTGGTGGTTTTGAACGGCTCTGGGATTTTCTCCACGATTGCCACCCCTTTGTCCCTGTAATAGCCGCAGGCGGCGTTTATGTATCCTTCAAAGAAATGTCCCTGGGCGTTGTTCCTCATGGCCTGCCAACTTCGGTTTGTCCGTGCCTTCGGGTTCATTTCTTCACCCCCGTTTCATCCAGCCAGGTGGCTTCCAGGTCTGCTATGTGGGCCATGACCGCCAGCGGATATTTTCCCCAGGCTTCCTGTAACCCATATCCATGCGCCCTTATATCAAAACCGCCCATATGCCAGTTAATTGCCACTATTTCTTCATCAGTCAGCCTTATAAAGCGCATGATCAGCATAACGGACTTTTCACCATGCCCCGCCAGGAACTGGTCATTGAAGGTATAGCAGGGAACCTGCTGCCATTTGCCCTGTTCATCCTTCTGATTTCTGGTGGACTCCTTGTAAAATTCCGCCTTGCACAAATCATGCAAAAGTCCCACAATGGCGATACTGTCCAGATCATAACCCGCCGCCAGCTTCAAAAGCCGTTCATACACGTTCAAGGAATGTTCCAGCAGGCCGCCTTTATAGGCTCCGTGATACTTTGTGCTGGCCGGGGCGGTGTAGAAGTCCGTTGTTTCCAGCCATCCCAGTAAATCCGTTATGCCTGGGCGTTCTACTGCCGCCAAGATTTTAATAAACGCTTTTTTCATTTCCTCTGGGCTATATTTTCCCATGTTCGTTTCCTCTCTTTCTTTACATTTTGGGACCCCGGAAGATTACCACCATTGACGGGAACGGGGCACCCGTTTTGCTATCACCAAACTTCAAACGCCCACGCACGAAACGGATTTCCGCCCGGTGTTCAATATAATCGTGAAAATAGGTGGTGTCTGTCCTGGCTGGTATCAGCAGTACCACCAGAGTTTCTTCCTTGTGCCCTTCGTGATAGCATTTAGCCACCCAGTCTTTTATACTGCTGCCATATGGTGGGTTGCAGAATACCCGGCACCCCCCCCAATCCTGCAAAAGCCCGTTTTCTTCTTCCGTGAAATATTTTTCGCATTTATGGTTTGTTTCATCGGCGCAAGGGTCCAGGTTGAAGTCAAATTCCCGGTTCAATTCATCAAAGAACGTCTGTGGGGTTGCCCACTTGTCTGTTTTGCTACTGAATAATGTTTTTGTATTCATTCCCTTGCCCTCTTTTCTCCTTCGGTACACGGAAACGGTTCTGTTTCCAGGCAGTGTTTACAGCACTTGCCGCATACTGGCCGCCCTTGTCGGTTATATGGGCACGGCTCCACTTTATCCACAACTTTTCCACAAATCGCACAGGTCATTTCTGGTTCCCGCCCCTTAAAATACTGCCATGACTGCGGCGGTCTGAATATGCCGTACAGTTCCAGCGGTATGGGGCGGGTGTATTCCTTCGCAGAAGACACAGACCATCCCCACAGGGCTTTCCCGCTCTCTCCTGCATATGCTTTTAGTTGTTCTTCCGTCAGACAACTGGCCTTCTGGGTGTTATACTGCCCAGCGTGTCCGCACGATCTTTGCGGTTCCGGCAGTGTTCTGATTTTGTGAATACCCGTGCAATTAAATTCACCGCATACGCCCACGCCGCCCGTGACATATACCAGAACCCGGAAAGGCGGCTGTAATGTTTTGGGATATGTTTTTCTGATTTCCAGCACCTTTTCCCCGGAAACCATCTTCCGCCACCAGCGTTCATGCAAAGATAGAATTATTGCTTCCACTTTCTTCAACCTCCCTTCGTTCCGGCTTGTCAGCAAAACTGTAATTTTCAACCACGTTCCGCAATAACCGTTCCGCCCTGCGTCCCATGTGTGAGTGCATGAATTTTAAGTCTGCCGGGTCCATTTTCTCTTTGAAGGCGTCAATAAAAGCCGCTACTTCCAGTAGTTCCATGGGGCTTGCGGTTTTCATCCCTGTGGCGAACTTCTCCCGGTCTTCTTTGTTCATTTTTACCTTTTCCATGCTTTACTGTCCTTTTACAATCACCCTGGTATAGATCAGCATTTCCAGGTCAGAAAAACCATAATCACTGATACTTTCCACAGGCACTTCCTGGGGCAGTTCCTTCTGGTTGCTGGTGAACTGCGTTCTTTTCTCTTTGCGGAAAATCTCCGTTGCCAGACCGAACCGCTTTACAGTCTGCGTCATATCAATATTGTGGTGTTCCACGGTTGCCACATACCCCCGGTATAGTACATTTTCCGCCCCGTCCTTTATGATCAACCTGTCACTGGGTATCATATGTTCAACCAACTGCGCCAGGGTGATCTGGGGTGCGCTTCCTTCTGTCATTGTTTCTTCTTCCTCCCTTTTTGCTTCGCCTTTTCCTTCTTCTTTGGCTTTTTCCACATTTTTAGATAAATGTGCCACCCGGTTTCTTCGTAATATTCCGGCTTAATCTCACTGATCGTATAATCCGGGAACTGCTTTTCAAAAAATTCCCGTCCCTGGTCATTGGACTGCGCCAGGGTTTCCGCCTGCTTTTTGCTGTACTTATGGTCTGCGTTTGGCTGCTGTACTGGCCGTTCCAGGTTCCGGGAAGAAGACCAGCGTTTCTTCCCGTGCGGGTTTTTGGTCACATACATGCACAGGGCTTCAATGCCGTTTTTGTCCAACTGCAAGCGGTCTGCGTTGACCCAGCCCAGTTTCTTCACCTGGTCCATATATTCCGGCTCTGTGTTATATTTCCGCCAGTTGATACGCTCCACCGTCCACATCATTTCCACCTCATCCCGGCTCTGTCCACCGTTCATAATAATGTGGTGGTGTATTCTGGTTATCTTCTCCCCGTCCTTGCTGCACCCGTATTCTGTGACAAGAATGTATTTCAGCGGCGGAAGGTTCAGCTTTTTTCTGCGGTACGCAATCCGGCGCAGGTAATTCCCCACAATCCGTTCCGCCTCTTCCTCTGTATCCGGCAGGTTGTCATCCGTATAGGTGCAAGTCACATGAAGATCACCTATGCCAAAATTCCCATTTCCCAACTGCACCAGATACCGCCTTGCATTTTTATCGTTTATGTCTTTCTGCTTCGGTTCTGTGACCTTCTGCCTTTTACCTCTCTTTCCTTTGACCGCCCTTTCTGCGTTGTCTGTCCGGGGTATAACATCCACTTCCCGGTAGTTCCGGCAGTCCACCTTCTTTTCCCGTATGAACATTGTCTGCCCGCCTTCCCTTGTACCAGGGGCAGGGGTATCCTAACCAGGGCAGAAGGTGGCACCCTCCCGACCTTTATGTACTCCATTGACAGGTATATAAATATCTGGTTTGGTAGGAATGTTAATACCCCATACAAGCCCGCTTTCCGGGGCACTTTCCCGGAATTTTGCTTGCATTTTGCCTGCCAACATGGTACAATATAAATGTAGTGTATATATCAGTTGGCAAAAGGTTTTGACCGTGTTTCCCGGCACGGTCAAGACCTTTTTCTTTTGGTTTACTGCGGGGCGTTGCCACGCCCCGACCAGTTATTCAGTTGTCGGTTTGCTGTATTTCAGATATAAAGCGGAACGGAAGCCGATGCCCGTGAGGACGTGGGAACGGGGGTGGCCCAAATAGACAGCGGACGCCCCACCGCGGGAAGCGCCGCTGAAACCCGAACCACGGAACGGAACGGCTTCTTTCAGTTCGCTG
>UMIC01020157.1_pt1 | contig 30787 bp, 30 predicted proteins | sample 1965681 | NCBI WGS metagenome assembly UMIC01 (sample SAMEA4836114, study PRJEB28245) | human gut metagenome | biome: gut microbiome; material: fecal sample | place: Denmark | collected 2008
GTTCCGGACGCGTCCTCCCAACCTCAGTTAAATCTCCAATTTGCTTTAGCAGCCGCCCGTCTGCACTATTACAATTATATAGCATTATTTGTAAGATTTGAAGCACAATATTTATAGAAATTTATTTTATATCAGTATATAATGGGTATAAAGAGGAGTGCGTCTGTTAATGTCCGCAGGGCATAACAGCAGGGCAGCCGGCAGAGCAGACTATGAACTGCTGTCAAGCGTTGAAGTTGGGAGGATACGCCGATGAAGAAGGTTACATTTGAGAAGTACCATTGTATGGGGAATGATTATCTTGTATATGATCCGAATAAGAATGAGATGGAGCTGAATGAGGAGAATATCAGGCTGATCTGCGACAGAAATTTTGGAGTTGGCTCGGACGGGATTCTCGCGGGGCCATATCTGGATCAGGAGAAAATGTATGTTAAAATTTTAAATCCGGACGGCAGCGAGGTACCTAAGAGCGGAAACGGAATGGGTATTTTTGCAAAATATCTGAAGGATGCCGGGTATGTACAGAAGACCAGTGTTTCCTGGATGACGATAAGCGGCGAGGAGAATGTCTTTTACCTCAATGAGGAGGGAACAAGGGTTAAGATATCCATGGGGAGGCCTTCTTTCTGGAGTGATGAGATTCCGGTGACAGGGGAGCGCCGTGAGATGGTGAACCAGACCATGATGTTCGGGAAGATACCGTATGTAACCACCTGTCTTTCCCTGGGAAATCCACACTGCGTTATCTGGATGAGCGAGATATCCAAGGATCAGGTATGCAGAATCGGTGAACATTCGGAAAATGCCGATTACTTTCCGGAGAAGGTGAACACGCAGCTTTTGAATGTGCTGGACAGAACAAATATACAGATTGAGATATATGAAAGAGGCGCAGGATATACGCTGGCCTCAGGAAGCTGCGCCTGCGCGGCGGCCTGTGCAGCCCTAAGGCTGGGGCTTGCGGACAATAACATGTATGTACATATGCCTGGCGGAATCCTTGAGGTGGAGATTAAAGAGGACGGTACGGTCTATATGGTGGGCGAGGTCGGCCATGTGGGAACCATCACCCTGGGAAATGAAATGACGGAAAAACTGCGCGCCATGCAGGTAAAAAAATAATTGACAGAAAAAAAACAGACTGCTATAGTTTAAGCAGGTCGGGGAGCTGAACCGGTGCCGGTACGGCTCCCTTTGGCGTTGAAGGCGGTGACCTGTGCGCGGAGCGTGCAGGCTGTCGTTTCGCTTAAGGAGATATGGATATGGAAAAAGAGAGAAGAAACGGATGTTTTTCAGAGGAAGAAGTGGATCTGTTAAAACTGCAGTTTACAGATTTATTTGGCCAGCTCAAGATGGTGGAGATGACCGGAGGGCAGGCAGAGAAGGCAATAAAAGAGGGCTATGCAATCAACCGTTATGCTCTGGGAGGCCTTAGATGCGAAGGAGCGGCACCCGATTCTGAAACTTTAAAGGACAGGGCCGGGAATATGGAGCTTTACTTAAAGCCCGACATGACAACATATCAGATCCTGCCGTGGGATTCAGGACAGGAAAACGTGGCCGGAGTCATCTGCGATGTCATGGATCCTGACGGAAACCCGTCGTGGGCGGATACCAGGGGACTTCTGAAGGAGACGGTGAGCCGGCTTGAAAAGCTGGGGCTGCAGATTTATTTTGATTTTCAGTGCGAATTTTACCTATTCCACTCGGACGATGAGGGAAGGCCGACAACGATTACGCATGAGGTGGCCGGCTATTACGATGCAGGCCCCATTGATCTTGCGGAGAGCGTTCGCCGCGATATCATGCTGAGCCTGGCGGAGGCGGGGATGGAGGCGGAAAGCAGCCACCACGGCCTTACACCGGGTCAGCACGGCTTCCTGATTCCGGCAAGGTGCGGGACAGAGGCGGCAGATTACCTCCAGACATTTAAAACGGCGGTTAAAAGAATCGCAAAACGTCACGGCCTTCATGCTACCTTCCTGCCAAAACCGGACAGGGACAGCGATGGTTCCGGCCTGCATGTCGGAATCACCCTCAGGGATAAGGAAGGCAGGACAGCCCGGGAGGCGGCCGGATATTTCAGGGCCGGTATATTAAAACATTTATGGGATATGATGATCTTTACCAACCCATTGATTAATTCATATAAGCGTCTGGCAGCGGGAAAGAGAGGCATTTTCCAGCCGGAGTTCCCGGCAGCGGCATGGGAAGACGGAACCGACAAGGTGGTCCGCTTTTCAGAGGATAAGGAAGGCAACTGCCGCATTACGGCGCTCTATCCGGATCCGGCTGCCAATCCCTATCTCGCATTGGCTGCTATTACGGCGGCGGGAATCGACGGAATCGTACAAAAGCTTCAGACGGAGGCCCGCGATGGAAAGACGGAATTTCCGGAGACTCTGGGAGTCGTCCTGAGAGAGCTTGACAATAATACATTTGCAAAATCTTCATTCGGGGAAAAGCTTTGCAGGATGTATAAAGAAGGCAAGCAGGAGGAATGGGACCGCTTCTGTTCCCATGTGACCGACTGGGAGATGAAAGAATATCTTTACCGCTGTTAACAGGGGCACGGGGGTGGCATGAAACAGTGAGGTGAAACTGTGTGATCAATATCATAGTGGCATTTTCCAGACCGGAAGATGGAAGGAATATTAAAAACATATTAATAAAGAATGGACTTCAAGTGACGGCGTCCTGCACTTCCGGTTCTCAGGTTTTGGCTCACGCGGACGATTTGAGAAGCGGAATTGTGGTCGGCGGTTTCCGGTTTGGCGATATGACCTGCCGTCAGCTTTACCGTCAGCTTCCGTCCGGGTTCGATATGCTCCTGATTGCATCGCCGGCAAAATGGAGCGGTGAAAATATGGGGGAGATTGTATGTCTCCCGGCCCCGTTTAAGGTATGTGACCTGATTTCCAGCGTGCGCATGATTGAACGGATGCAGTCGGAGAAACGCAGACAGAGAAAAAGCCGGCCGCAGGAAAGAAGCGAGGAAGACACAAAGGTCATTGCCCAGGCTAAAGCCGTCCTGATCAGCCGAAACAGCATGACGGAACCGGACGCCCACAGGTATTTGCAGAAGTGCAGCATGGACAGCGGCACCGGGATTGCGGAGGCGGCAAGGATGGTATTAAGTCTGTATCAATGACCCAGGGAGGAAAAGATGAAATTTACGAAAATGCAGGGAATTGGCAATGATTACGTATATGTGAACTGTTTTGAGGAAAAGGTGGAGGATCCGTGCAGCATGGCGATTGCCGTCAGCGACCGCCACTTTGGGATTGGCTCAGACGGCCTGATTCTTATCAAACCGTCTGAAGTGGCCGACTGTCAGATGGATATGTATAATCTGGACGGCACCAGAGGCGCAATGTGCGGCAACGGAGTGCGCTGCGTGGGAAAATATGCCTATGATCACAAAATAGTGGATAAGCCCCGTATCAGCGTGGAGACGGCATCCGGGATTAAATATCTTGATATGAAGGTGGAGAATGGGAAAGTCACGGCTGTCACCGTGGATATGGGAAAACCGGTTCAGACTTCGGAACTGTTCGAAGAGTTGGAGATAAAGGGAAAGAGCTATCGGTTTATCGGGATATCCATGGGGAATCCGCATGCGGTAGTGTTTGAAGATGAATTTGAGGAGCCCATCGAGACGCTTGACCTGGAGAAGATTGGTCCCGACTTTGAGAACCATGAGAGATTCCCGGACAGAACCAATACGGAATTTATCAGAGTAATTGACCGCGGGCATGTCAAGATGCGCGTGTGGGAGCGCGGTTCAGGTGAAACCATGGCCTGCGGGACAGGCGCCTGTGCCGTTGCAGTGGCAGCCATACTGGCCGGCTGTACGGACGATACAGTGGAGGTGGAGCTGCTGGGAGGCACGCTCACGATTGCCTGGGACCGCGAGAAAGATACCGTCTATATGACAGGGCCTGCGGTTGAAGTCTTCCACGGTGAATATCAGTAACAGTTCAGACGGTATGAACTGTTACCAACATCGGCAGGAGCAGTAACCTTTTAACTCTTTTCACATACTTTAATAGTACAAAGGTATGTGAGAGGAGTTTTTCTTTTGGATATAAGACAGAGAGTGGTTATAGATGCAGGCCATGGCGGCGAATACGATCCGGGAGCTGTTTTCGAAGGAAGACAGGAAAAGGACGACAATCTGCGGCTGGCGCTGGCTGTTGGTGATATATTGGAAAACAACGGAGTGGAAGTGATTTTTACAAGGGTTACGGATGTATATGATACGCCCTATGAAAAGGCGGATATGGCCAATGAGGCCGAGGCCGACTTCTTTGTTTCCATTCACCGCAATGCTGCCGCAGAACCCGGCACCGGCTCAGGGACAATGACGCTGGTGTATAAAGAAGAAGGACTTGCAGCTGAGCTGGCGCAGTCCATCAACAGGGAACTTGCCAGAACCGGCTTTACGGATTTGGGAACATTTGAAAGGCCGGGACTGGTCGTGCTTCGCAAAACCCAGATGCCGGCAGCGCTTGTTGAGGCCGGATTTATTGATAATCCTGAGGACAATGCCAAATTTGACGCACAGTTTGAGGAAATAGCCGGAGCTATCGCAACCGGGATACTGGATGTTGTAAAACAGCAGGAAGAGAACTATTATTACATGATCCAGACAGGAGCCTACCGTATCCGTTCTCTGGCTGAACAGCAGCTTGAGGAATTGAAATCAGAAGGATTTCCGGCATATCTGGTATTGGAAGACGGGTTATATAAGGTCAGGGTCGGAGCGTTTAAAGAGATGGATAATGCGGTGAAAATGGAACAGGAGCTGCGAAGAAACGGCTTTTCCACAGTTCTGGTCCACGGCCCGGCTGTTTACTGATAACATGCAGGGAAAGACTGCCGCTGGGAAAAGGGAACCGGTTCCGGCTTTGGAACCCTTTCCCTTCTTTTTATCTAATAGACAGAGCAGTGTAACAGTAACACAGCTTATGCTGTCTGAATTGTTACTGATAAATGGAATTGAACCCGACCGGAAGGTATAGTATGATAAGTGTAAATGAAGAACGCGGTAAAGAGGGAGGAGAAACAGGATGGATGTACATAAAATAGCGGTGATTCCGGGAGATGGGGTCGGCCCGGAAGTGATTCGGGAAGGCGTGAGCGTTTTGGAGGAGGCAGCCCGGCTGGACGGAGGTTTCCGGTTTGAATTTACCTGGTTTCCCTGGGGATGCAGGTATTACCTGAAACATGGCAGAATGATGGAGGAGGACGGGATCAGCCGCTTAGAGAAATTTGACGCGATTTATCTTGGTGCGGTAGGCTATCCCGGCGTGCCGGATCATATTTCCCTGTGGGATTTGCTGCTGACAATCAGGAAAAGCTTTGACCAGTACGTGAATCTGAGGCCGATCACGCTTCTGAAGGGGGCACCCTGCCCGTTAAAAGACGTACGGCGGGAAGACATAGACATGCTCTTTGTCAGGGAAAACAGCGAGGGGGAGTATGCGGGAAGCGGAAGCTGGCTGTTTAAAGGAAAGCCCAACGAAGTGGTGATACAGGACGGTGTTTTCTCAAGGACAGGCTGTGAGAGAATCATCCGGTATGCGTTTGAGCTGGCAAGGAAGAGGAAGAAAAGCCTGACCAGTATCAGCAAGGCAAATGCGCTGAATTACTCTATGGTATTCTGGGATCAGATATTTGAGGAGGTCTCCAGAGAATACCCGGATGTGGAAACCCACTCCTATCTGGTTGACGCCGCAAGCATGCTGATGGTGAAAGACCCACGGCGGTTTGAGATAGTGGTGACCTCCAATCTGTTCGGCGATATTCTGACGGATTTGGGAGCGGCGATTGCAGGCGGAATGGGGCTTGCCGCCGGTGCGAACCTGAATCCGGAAAGGATATATCCATCGATGTTTGAGCCGATTCACGGTTCTGCCCCGGATATCGCCGGGCAGGGGAAGGCCAACCCTCTTGCGGCCATCTGGTCGGCCAGCCAGATGTTGGATTTCTTCGGCCATGAGGAAATGGGAAGCAGGGTCCTGTCCGCAATCGAGGCTGTCTTAGAGGAGGGCAGTGTCCTGACGCCCGACCTCGGCGGCACGGCTACAACAAGCCAGACGGCGGACCGTGTTATTGCGAAGCTTTGCGGATAGCAGAATTAGGAATATTATGGAAAATAAATAGAAAACAATGGGATAGTGTGTTATAATGTAGATACAATAAAGGTCGATCAATGTGAAGGGGAGGCGTTATTATGGCAGGGAAAAAAGTAGTTATCACCATTGGAAGACAATATGGCAGCGGCGGAGCCGACACCGGCAGAAGGCTGGCAGAAGAACTGGGACTTGGTTTTTACGACAAGAATATCCTGAGGATGAATTCAGATGAAAGCGGAATCAAGGAAAGCTATTTTCACCTGGCAGACGAGAAGGCGGGAAATAAGCTGCTGTATAAGATTATCAGCAGTCTGACACCGGAAAAAGGCGCTCCCTCCTTTGGTTCGGATCTGATCTCCGCCGACAACCTGTTCCGGTTCCAGTCGGAGGTAATCCGGAAACTGGCGGCGGAAGAATCCTGCGTCATCATCGGAAGGTGCGCCAACTATGTCCTGGACGGAATGGAGGGACTGCTCCGCGTCTATTTGTATGCAGACATCGAAGTGAGGGAGGCAAGAATCAGGGAAAAGGATCTTTACGATGAGAAAGAGGTATTGAAGAATATCAAGAGGATAGACAGGGAACGCCGCGATTATCACAGATATTACACGGGACGTGACTGGCAGGAGCTGGACAATTATGACCTGGTAATCAACACCACTCATATTGGCGTGGATGGGGCCGTAGCTGTAATCAAGAATTATCTGACCGTGATGGGATATGATTTGGAGAAAGATTTTCATTGATGAAAAGGGGCGGTAATTTCAACTGATGTGGTGTATGATTTTTATTGGTAATATCAGCCGGCCGCATAATTAATGATACTAAAAAAATCGCTGAAGTCTCACGAACTCAGCGATTTTTCTTTTGGGGAGGTTTTTTACAGCCCTTTTTTAACGGGAAAATACTCCTGTTAAGTGAGCCAATGCCTGTGGCGCTTGGGAATCATGTCGCCACAGCGGCCCGCGCCAGGCGGAGAATCCCGCGAGCGATATTCTTTCTGGCTTTTTAAACGGCCTGCCGTCAGGCAGATTAAAAATGAATTTCTTCAGGAAAGGCTTCCCTGCGCAGAATCCCCCACATTTTATCGATATAGGAAAGTGTATAAAAGTTTTCATAGTAGTGATAATAGAAAGCTCCTTTGAGCGTCATCCGGTATTCTCCGTTCTCCTCGGTGGCAAAGCCCAGCTTTTTAGCAAGCCAAAGCTCGGGGCCGTATGCTTTTTTGAGAGGCGTGTTGAAAAACACTTCAAAGTCTTTTGAATTTACTCTGGTACTGTAGGCGGTCCAGAATAAGTAATACACCATACGCTGTCTTTCGGAAAAACGCAGAGTCAGAGAAGTGGGAAGTTTCCCCTCCTCAATCCTTTTTTGATATTCCGCCACAGAAAAGGTGTTGATTTTAAACTGGTCCTTTAAAAGCGTTGTGGCAGAGCAGCCAAAACCAAGGAAATTATCTCTTGTCATGGATGAATATCCGGCGGTGCCGGAATTGGAGAAGGTCCAGATGGAATCGCGTCGGTATCCCATCTCTTTACAGTAGAGGGTGATTTCATCCAGAAGTTTTCTCTTTTCCTTCTTTTTCAGCGGCTTTATCCGGCTGTCCGTGAAGGTGAAGTCAATCAATGGATAGATTGCGATATGGTTGGCTCCGTTAGCAAAGGCAGTTTCAATATCGTTTTTCAAATCTTCTGATGTCTGACCGGGCAGTGCAAATATAAAGTCCATTGAGACCGTTTCAAAGGAAAAATTCGACAAAGCCTCAGCCATGCGCTTACAATCGAACGCGCGGCGGCCCAGGATATTTAAATATTTGTCCTGAAATGACTGGATTCCGATGCTGATTTTAGTGATGCCGGCTTCTTTCAAAAGCCGGAGCGTCTCATTGGTCACATTGTCCGGATGCAGTTCGAGGCCGATGCCTTCAGTAATGATAAAATGCTCCTGCAAAGCATCAATGATTTCTTTCAGACGGGGGGCCGCAAGTGCAGGCGTTCCGCCGCCAAAATAGAGGCTGGTGACCGGCTTCTTCTCCTTTTGGCGTCCTGCGCTCAGGTGGATTTCTTTAATTAAAGCGTCGATGTAGAGGCTGCATTTTTCCGCCGAATACAGCTCCTTGCAGTAAGGGCAGAAGGAACAAAGCTGGCTGCAAAACGGCAGATGAACGTAAAGTCCAAGTCCCGTGCATTCCACGTAATTCAACCGGGAATCATATTCATTTTTAAAGGTAAACGGACGGAGCGTCCTGGTGAACCACATCCGTGTGAGAGTAGTGACAAATCCCATAAATCCTCCTGGCGCTGACTCTTACATGCATTTTGTCTGATGTCTTATAAAAAATATTGCTTTGTACACCGCATTCATTATATGTATTTGAGATAGGTACAGAGAAGTTCGGCTATGATCTTTATGTTTCCGCTGAACAGCAGGGTATATTCCGCTACGAAAAAATAGCCGCATTGTTCACACAGGCCCGGACTGTGGATGCATCTGCCGCAGGTGCTGATTTCCCCGTCTTCCATTACAATACATTGATGGCAGGGCGTTGGAAAGCTGTTGTTTATGATATACGGAAATGCGCTAAGCAAGTTGAAAACAGGAGCTCCCTGCTTTTTCATCAGGGCAATGGCATCACAGCAGCCGGCTTTTTCTTCCCTGGAAAGGGCAAGCTCTGCGGTATCGGGATAAGGGGTGTGGAAATTAAAAGAAACGGCCCGCACGTTATCAGTGTCTCTGGCTTTGATACATACGTCACGGACCGTATGCCTGTTAATCCGGTTTATTGCCATATAGAAGCAGATATTATCGGAGGAGGCATTTCTTATATTTTCCATAATCCGATCATAGGTGTCTCCACGGATCTCATTGTGCTTTTCTTTATCCCCATCAAGACTCAGCAGGATAAGATCCGCCTCAGGCAAATCCAGGGGAAAGGTTCCGTTCGTCACCGTATTTACAATGAGGAAACCCATCTCCCTGGCCTCTCTGACCAGATCACGGAGCGTTTTATCACCATCATTCCATAGGAAGGTCTCACCTCCGCAAAAAAACAGGATTCGGATGCCCATACCGTACAGCTTTTCCATCTCGGCCCTGATTTGGCGGTAGGGATGGAGGACGGCGGTAATATTATTTACAGAGCAGTGCTTACAGGAAAGATTGCATTTATCTGTCAAAATAATAGTTCCGAGAATCGGATTTTTCTGCCTCAAAAGAATTGTTTTAATACTGAAACAGGCCAGGTGGAAAAATGACGATAATTTCATAGGGCGGCCGCCTTTCGCTGTTAATTGTTAAGCTGCTCTCACCAATCCAGTTCGACCGGAGTGTATTCATGGTGAATGGCAGGAAGGATCCTGCCGATTAAATCGTCTTTTTTAATCTTCAGGCTGGAGGTATTGATGCAGGGATGGCAGCCGATATATTCATCTTTCAGGATATCTTCGTCAATGACAAGGCGGACATGGTTTTCCGGATCATTCATCAGGCCGAGGACGCTGACAGAACCCGGGGTGATATCGAGATACTCCTCCATATGTGCGGCATCGGCAAAGGAAAGACGGGAACATCCCATTTTCTTGGAAAATACTGCGGTGAGGAATTTCTTGTCACCGGGCATCATCAGAAGGTAAAAGCTGGTTTTCTGGGCATTGCAGAGAAACAGGTTCTTGCAGATGCGGATGTCCAGAAGCCGTTCCACCTCATGGCAGCTTTCGATTGTCTCCGTCGGGTCGTGATCAATCCTGGTATAGGAAAGCCCCAGTGAATCGAGGAGAGTATAAACACGCTGTTCTTTGGGCAGACGGAGAGTGAAATTATCCGGTCGGCCGGTGTACAGTGTCTGATCAATATAGATTTCGTTCGGTGAAACAGCCTGATGGGCTGCGGCTGATGGATTCATATTCTTACTCCTTTTAGTCTGCTGACGTTTTCTATTGTTTGTATGGTTATACCGTAACTTAAATTCAGTATTTGTAATATATCCGGTAACGGGTCCACTTGTAATTAGCGCTGAATCGTGGAAAAACGGATATGTTCTCCTATTATACCAAGCCACGGCGAAAAAGCAATATTTTAATCAATGTTTGTATTGATTTGACAGGGCATATCGACTATAATAACGAAGTTTGGGATATTTCGATAGATTGATAGCAGATATATAAGATTTAACTGAGGAAGTAATGGGAAAATCAATAGAAGAAGCTATTATAAAATCAATATAAAATAAGGATAGATAGGGCAAAACCATGAGACATCAGACTGATATAGATAAAATGAATACGAACAGGAATCTGTTTTTTATGTCACTGCCAATATTCGTTGAGCTGCTTTTACAGCTTTTGGTAGGAAATATTGACCAGATGATGGTCAGCCGTGTTTCCCAGCAGTCGGTGGCATCCATTGTTAATGCGAACCAGATTATGAATCTGGTGATTATTGTACTCAGCATGGCATCTACGGCAGCTACGGTAATTTTATCACAATACCTTGGGGCGGAGGATAAGGCAAATTCGTCCAGAACCTGTATGGTGTCGATTCTGATGATCACGGTGGTAAGCCTGCTGTCCACACTTCTGGTATTTGCAGGTTACAAGCCGCTTTACAAAGCACTTCGTGTGCCGGAGGAAATATTTGATGAAGCTTCGCTGTATCTGCTTATCGTCGGGGCATGTATCACAGTGCAGGGACTTTACCTAATCTTCTCCGCGATTATCAGGGCGTTTGCGATGATGAAGGAAGTCATGATAGTTTCCATTGTTATGAATGTTATGAATATTATTGGAAACGCAATTTTAATCAACGGCTGGTTCGGCATGCCGAGGCTTGGGGCAGTAGGTGCGGCTGTTTCTACGGATATCAGTAAGCTGGTGGGACTGGGGCTGATGATCCTGCTGTTTGTGAAGCGTACTAACGTGAAGCTGGGACTGCGGTTTTTAAAGCCGTTTCCGGTTCAGATTATGAAAAAACTCTGCCTTCTGGCGGTTCCCTCCGGTGTGGAGAGTTTCTCTTATAATATGTCACAGATGTGCATTTTGGGAATTGTCAATTCCTTCGGCACGATGGTGACGGTCACAAAGGGGTATTGCAGTATATTCGCTAATCTGGCCTATGTTTATGCGATGGCGATTGCTTCGGCAACCCAGATTGTATTGGGATATCTGATAGGGGCGAAGAAAATTGATTTAATCCAGAAAAGAGTGAATGCGACGCAGAAGGTGGCTCTGGCGGCCTGTGTGGGCCTGGCGGTTCTGCTGTTCTTGGGCAGCAATTATATCTTTCTGATATTCACGGATGATCCGGAGATCATTGCACTGGGGCGTAGGATTCTGTTTATTGAAATTTTTCTGGAAATAGGACGAGCCGTCAATATAGTAATGACGAAATGTCTGATCGCCGTCGGAGATGCGGTCACACCGACAGTAGTCGGCGTAAGTTTTCAATGGGGAGTTGCCTTTGTCGGGGCATGGGTATTCGGAATCATATTTGGCTGGGGCCTGGAGGGCGTCTGGGTGGCTATGGCAATAGACGAATGTCTCAGAGGATTGATATTTGCCGTGCATTTTAAAAAAGAACGGTGGAAAAAAGTGTTCAGAAGTGTGGATGATTGAGCCGGATAAATTAGCAATTGTGGATGATTGGCTGGGATTTAGATGACGAGTTGTGGAAATGTGGATGAAATGGGCGATAAATGTGGATAACATGAGATACAAGCTTGAATTTTCTGAGAATATGTGGATGTAAATGGAAGAGATTGATAAGGGAGGCTGGGATGGAGAAAAGTGGGAATGGTTTTGGGAAGTATGAGGCGGAAAAGAGGAAGAGCGGCGTGGATGAGAGAAAGAGCGGGGCGGAAATGAGGAAGAGCAGCATGGAAAAGAGGAAGAGCGGAGTGAATACGAGAAAGGGCAGGGCGGAAATAGGGAAGAGCCGCGTTGATAAGGGGAATGGGGCGGATACGAGAAAGAGCGGTGTGAATATGGGGAAGAACGGAGCGAATACGAGGAAGAGTGGCGTGGACACCGGGAAGAATGAAGTGGAAATGAGAAAAAACAGGGCGGATGCCGGGAACAGCGGAACGGATAAAAGGAAGAGTGGGACAGGCATAGGGAGCCTTGGAGCGGATAAGAAGCGTGGAGCCGATAAATGGGAAAATGGAACAGATAAGAGGAAGGGCAGAGCAGGCAGCAGTAAAAGCGGAGCGGGGGAGAGTGACTTCTCTCAAAAGCAGGTGAAGGAAGCTTTTCGCGGAAAAAACAGTAAGGATTTTTACGGCAGAGACCGCTTCGGGAATAAAAGAGCAGACGGAAAGAATGAGGAAAGTGTAAAAAATACCGGGAATGGCAGCAGGAAAAGGAACTCGCCCTGTCCTGTTTATGAACAGTGCGGCGGATGTCAGCTTCTGCACCTTCCTTACAAACAGCAGCTCGCTGAAAAACAGAAGCGGATGGAGGAACTCTTAAAAGGAATCTGTCCGGTGAAGCCAATTATTGGGATGAAGGAGCCTCTGCATTACCGGAATAAGGTACATGCCGTATTTGGGCATGACAGAAAGGGAAATCCGCTCTCCGGCGTTTACAAAGAAGGAACGCATATTCTTGTCCCGGTTGAGAAATGCCTGATTGAGGATGAGAAGGCAGATGAGATTATCGGGACTATCAGAGGGATGCTGAAATCATTCAAGATCCGGACATTTGATGAGGATACAGGATATGGCTTTTTGAGGCATGTTCTTGTCAGACGCGGATTTGCCACAGGGGAAATTATGGTGGTACTGGTGACGGCTTCGCCGGTATTTCCGTCGAAAAATAATTTCGTGAAGGCTCTCAGAGAGAAGCATCCTGAGATTACGACGATTATTCAGAATATTAACAATAGAAGTACAAGCATGGTGCTGGGCGATAAAGAGCACGTGCTTTATGGCAGAGGCTACATTGAGGATGTGCTGTGCGGACTCCGGTTCAGGATTTCTTCGAAGTCGTTTTACCAGGTGAATTCTGCGCAGACGGAGCTTCTCTACAATAAGGCCCTGCAACTGGCTGGACTGACCGGAAAAGAGAAGGCTTTAGATGCATATTGCGGTATCGGTACCATTGGCCTGATTGCAAGCAGGAAGGCCGGAGAGGTGATTGGGGTGGAATTGAACCCTGATGCAGTCCGTGACGCAGTACAGAATGCAAAAATGAATGATGTAAAGAATATCCAGTTCTACTGCAATGACGCCGGACGGTTTATCGTAAATATGGCGGAAAAGGGAGAAAAGGTGGACGTCATTTTGATGGATCCCCCAAGAAGCGGAAGTACGAAGGAATTCATTGACGCGGTCGCCAAGATGGGTCCGGAACGTGTGGTCTATGTCTCCTGCGGGCCGGAAACACTTGTTAGAGATCTTCGGTGGTTTATGGGGAATGGGTACCGGGCTGTCGAGGCTTGGCCGGTGGATATGTTTGGGGGGACTGGGCATGTGGAGGCTGTGGTGTTGATACAAAGGAAAGATACCTAGAAATCCTTGAATTTACGCACTTTGTGACATTTTTCAGTTTTAACAAAATCGGTGAAAATCACAAGGAAAAGATACTTGTGAAGAAAGTAACCGTAGTTGTGGCATTAGACCTCGGTACGGGGAACACAAAAAATCCTGATAATGAAAGTGAATAGAGAGCTATCAAATATAGTGATAGATTATAGGGATGCTTGAGTTAGAGTGTCCCTATTTTTTATATAGGGCATTCCATAGTGGGATGCTCTTTTCAATTCAATTTTAAAAGGAGGAACTAAAAAATGTCAAACACAGCGTTAAGAGCAGAGAAAGCGAAAGAGATTATTTTTATCAGCGATGCACATGAAAAATTCTACTATGAGAAATTGAAAGAGGTCAGGGATCAGGACGTGTACCACAAAGCACTTGTATATTGTCTTGGTATCAGCGATGACACGAGAAGAAACATTTACAGTATCTATGATTTTAAGACAGGCTGTGTAAAAACGGAGTGCCTGCATGAAGGCTGGCAGACCAGCGGGAGCGTGAAAGTGGTCAGGATAGCGTATAACCTTTACTGCAACGGTACGCCAAGTGTCCTTGATTACGGTGATGCGGAGGAACAGGTGGACGAGTGCAGGCTTTATACAGTGGAGGAATTATTCTGCTGTGCCTATGCACCCTATTTTTGGCAGGCGGTACAGATCAGGTATCCAGAATACGCAACGTATAACCACAATCTGTACGCCATGTTCGGAGGACGGGATTGATGTTAAAAGTCAGGCTTATGGGAACAAAGAACGATATTAAGTGGTTCGGGAAGATTTTACAGAGGAACCCGAAAATCGAAGTGACGGAGTTTTCCGATATGTTCCCAAACAAAGGGACAAAGAAATATTACAGGACTTATGTGGAAGTCAGGAAAAGCAATGTAAAAGAAAACCAGTAGAAGGCAAAGGAGAATGATCATGTGTAAAATAATCGCAATCGCAAACCAGAAAGGCGGTGTCGGCAAGACCACCACCACAAGCAATTTAGGAATCGGGCTGGCAAAACAGGGAAAGAAAGTGCTTCTGATTGATGCGGACGCACAGGGCAGCCTGACCGCAAGTTTAGGCTTTACAGAGCCGGACAGTCTGGAAGTCACGCTTGCAACCATTATGGGGAACTTAATCAATGACGAGGAAATAGAGCCGGGAGAGGGTATCCTTCACCATGAGGAAGGGATAGACCTTATGCCGGGGAACATTGAATTATCCGGTTTAGAGGTTTCCCTTGTGAATGTCATGAGCCGGGAAACGGTACTCCGGTCATACATAGAGATTGTCAGGGAGAGCTACGACTATATCTTAATTGATTGTATGCCTTCCCTCGGTATGATTACCATAAACGCCTTTGCCAGCGCCGACAGCATTTTGATACCCGTACAGGCGGCATACCTGCCCGTCAAAGGCTTACAGCAGCTTATCAAGACGGTCGGCAAGGTAAAGCGGCAGATTAACCCGAAACTGGAAATTGAGGGGATTCTGCTTACAATGGTGGACAGCCGGACGAACTACGCAAAGGACATCAGCTCCATGCTGAAGGAAGCCTATGGAAGCCGGGTGAGGATATTTGCCAATGTTATTCCCATTTCTGTCCGGGCGGCGGAGATTTCAGCGGAGGGCATCAGCATTTATAAGCATGATCCAAAGGGAAAAGTGGCGTCAGCCTATGATTCTCTGACAAAGGAGGTGCTTGCAGATGGGCAGTAACGCAAAATCGGGGAGCGCAGCAAAGATTACGCTGGAAAAATTTGATGATTTATTCGGCGGGAGTGCCGCACAGGGAAGCGGGGCGGAGCAGATTGTCAATGCGCCGCTGGCGGAGCTTTATACATTCAAAGACCACCCGTTCCGGGTGGAAGATGATGAGAAGATGGAGGAAACAACAGAGAGTATCCGGCAGTATGGGGTGCTTGTGCCGGGGATTGCAAGACCGAGGGCGGGCGGCGGCTATGAAATCATAGCCGGACACCGCCGCAAACGTGGATCGGAACTTGCCGGGAAGACGGAAATGCCTGTGATTGTCCGCAATTACACCGATGATGAAGCTACAATTATCATGGTGGATTCCAATATCCAGCGGGAGGACATCTTGCCAAGCGAAAAGGCGAGAGCTTATAAGATGAAATACGAAGCCATGAAGCATCAGGGGAAGAAGTCAGGGAAGAACACCCTTGATGAAGTGGGGGAAGCTGCCGGGGAGAACGCAAAAAAGGTTCAGCGGTATATCTGGCTCTCCCGGCTGTCTGACGGACTACTTGCTATGGTGGATAATAAAAAGCTCGGATTCTCACAGGGCGTGGATATTTCCTTTCTGGCGGAAGAAGCGCAGCAGTGGGTACAGGTTATTATTGAGGAAAAGGGCTGTAACATCAGCATGGTGCAGTCGGCAAAAATCAAGGAATACGGCAAGACAGGGGAGCTTACCCTTGCAATGGTGCGCCTGATACTGACGGAGGAAAAGCCGAAGGAAAGGAAAGTGACACTGAAAGCGGATAAAATCAGCGAATATTTTGCGGAGGACTGCAGCAGTGAGGAAATAGAGGGCATCATCATTCAGCTTCTGGATGAATGGAAGAAAAAGCAATAGAGGGGAGGTGCATCAGCGTGGATGGCACGATAAAATTTGACTATTATTATGGCATCGAAGCGGAACAGTTTTCCTTTTACCGGGTTCCGAGGCTGCTGATAAAAGACGCAAGGTTTAAAGAGTTGTCCAGCGATGCAAAGCTCCTTTATGGTCTGATGCTTGACAGGCTGGCATTGTCAATCAAGAATGGCTGGCTTGACGAAGAAAACAGGGTGTATATCCATTACACGCTGGATAACATAATGGAGGATTTGGGATGCGCAAGGGAAAAATGCGCAAAGGTGATTGCGGAGCTTGACAGCAAAAAGGGCATCGGTCTGATCGAAAAGAAAAGGCAGGGATTGGGCAAGCCGGACATTATCTATGTGAAGAATTTTGCGACACTGGATGCCGGAAAAGAACCGGGCAGAGAGCCGGAAAAGCCTGATAATGCTGACAGTTTTGCAGAAGTTCGGAAACCGAACTTCAAGAGGTTCGATAATCAAACTTCAAGAAGTTCGGAAATCGAACTTCAAGAGATTCGGAAACCGAACTTGCAGGAGTTCGGAAATCAAACTTCAAGAGGTTCGGAAACCGAACTTGCGGAAGTTCGGGAATCGAACCCTAATTATAACAATACTAATTATACTGATCTGAGTTATACCAATCCTATCAATCAATCGGATAGGGAAACAGAAAAACAGGAACCGGGCAAGCCGGATAATGGTATGATTGATGTGATGGATAATGCTAACACCTACATGGAAATCATCAAAGGGAATATCGAATACGAGCATCACATGAAATATGGGGATTGGCAGGATAAGGGGCTGTATGAGGAACTGTATGAGGTTATCTGCGAAATTGTGTGCGTGAAGCGCAAGACGGTAAAGGTCAACGGGGAAGATTACCCTTATGAGCTTGTAAAATCAAAGTTCCTGAAGCTGAACAGCTCCCATTTGGAGTATGTTATTGGGTGCATGAGGGATACCACAACCAGAATAACCAACATCAGGGCGTACATGGTGACTGCCCTCTACAATGCGCCTAACACCATGAACCACTATTACCAGCAGTTGGTGCAGCATGATATGTATGGCGGCGGTTGGGAAGAAAAAGGGATGTTCCAGCCCAAAGCGGAAGGAGATGGATAAATGGAATCCATGAGGGATATTGACCGGGTAATGGAACGGGAGATTGCAAAGGGGAGCTGCCCATTAAGATTTGTGAGGATAGAGTTTAGCGGCTCTCCTTATCAGGAGATTGCGTCAAAAGAAAAGCTGCTGGAGGTGCTGTCCTATCTGCTGCGGATTGGCGATTATGGCAGGTTTGCCGGGAAAGGGACAGGGAATAATGTTTACATGGACTTAAAAGGCAGGAAACCGGCTTTTAAGCGCACCCGTTCCTTTATTGACCGGAATACCCTCTTTTCCACAATCCGCAGGTACGGAAAGAAAATAAAGCCGGATTTTGACGGGCATACTTATCTGGAAACAGTGCGGTGCTTCTTTGAACTGCCGGAAGGGGAACAGGATAAATACAGGGTAACATATGACGGGCAGGAAACATTCGCTTTCCCTATGTCAGATAAATATATCCTCGGACTTTACACGCACTGTATCTCGGCAAGGCGGGCGGCATCGGCGGATATGGATATTCCCGGCACAGGCTTTTCAGAAACAGAACAGGGGATTGCAAGCCTTGAGGGTGTGCGTGACGTACTGTTCCAGTGCCTTTTGTTTGACACGATAAAATGCGGGGAAGGCGTATTATATGCTGACCTCTGCACGATTTACTGTTTAAAAGAGAATAAATAGCTTTTGGACTGTTTGTCCAGAAGTGGATCAGGAGGATGCGCTATGGCAGAAATATATATTACGGAAGAACAGAGGGCAAAATGCCGGAAAGTGGCGGATGCGTTCGCAGAGCTGTATGAGCTGACCGATGTGATGGTGGCGGATGCCGGGAGATTCGGCTTTGTCCGTCTGCAATGGTTCAGTGAGGGCGAGGGGTTTGATTCGGCAATGGCATTTTCGAATTGTCTGGAGCTGTTTGAGGAACTCTGGCGGATATGGTATGAACATGAGGTTTTAACGCCTGTTTTGGGTACGCCGCTTGCGGAGCTTGACTATGACGAGATATTCCAGACGCTTTCCAAAGACAGGCAGGAGGAAATCTTGGAAAAGAAGAAATATTTCATTTCCCGGTGTGAAGATGCTTTCGGTTAGGCGGCAGATATTTTTTACAATTCCGGGGCGTTTTCTGTTAAAATAGACCGTATCAGGATAAAGGCAGGAGTGGTGTGTTTGGGAAACAGGAAGCGGCTGAAAAGGGCAGACAGGACATATAAAGACTTAAAGCAGAAGCAGAAAGCTAAAATAGCAGACTGTATGTTTGAAAAGACCTGTGATTATTACAGGGAGCATGATAAGCTGCCGGAAGGAGAGGACAGTGAAAAAATAGCGGGGCAAATCTATCAGAGGGTAAAGGGAATAGCGGAAAAGGCTTCCTTTGATGAAGTATACCGCCTGTATCTTTACCGTCTGCCACGTTATGAAGCGAGGATTGCGGAGAATGGACTTCCGGAAAGGAAAGAGAAAAAGAAAGAAGATGCAGACAAGCCGAAAACCAAGAAAAAGGGCATGAGCAAAAAAGTATGCCCGAACTGCGGAAGGAAGATGAAGCAGCAGTTTATCGGCTTGCAGCATTGTAAATGCGGCATGAGCTGGAAAAAGGACATCGGATATTTTGAGCGTACCGGGGATATGGTTTTCGCTTTGGAACGCAGGAAGGTAGGGAAAAAGACAAAACAATGTCCGGTGATCCGGTACAGATAATTAAATATCAGAAACAGCGTAAGGGCAGTTATAGACCGTAAACAGCGGTTTGTAGCTGCCCTTTTTGCGTTTATCAAACTTTTGGACAAAAAGTCCAGAAGATGAAAGGAGGAATCAGGGAAATGAAACACAAAAAAGTAGCGTCAGCCCTCTCTGCGGCTGTGGCAGGCGCAGCGGTATTAGGCGGAATCCATTATGTGTCAGGGAAAAGGAAACCCAAAGAGGGGCAGGAGTCGGACATACAGGAGGAAGGATTGACGGAGGGGCAGGTGCGGGAGTGCTTTCTGCGGCTGTTCCGGCTGTATGAGGAAAGCGAGTTTGATGACCTTGCGGAGCTTTTAGGCGATGGAAGCGAGCCGAGAGAATATGCGGCGGACAACTATTCCAGCCAGTTATTCCCTTATATCAAAAGGAACATGACGGACGTGATGATGCTGGAAGGGGATGACGGTACGGGGAAAGAACCCTTCGCCATGACGGACGTGCTTTTCTGTTATCCAGCCTGTAAGATAGGCTGTGAGATAAGGGAACTGTTTTCAGACAACTTTGTCCTGTGCCTTGAAAGCGAGATGTGGATACTGGAAAACGGGGAGTTTGCGTCTGTATACTGTGTCAGTATTGGAAAGGACGGAGGGCGGCTCAGTTACCGCTTTGTGGATACCTATATCAAAAATCCGGGGGATATTCCTATCTGCTTTGAGGATTTGGAAAGCGGTTTTACAGAGATAATCGAAGCGGAGAAAGAAGGGAGAAAACCTTATCTGCCATAACCCGATCAGAAAGGAGAACGTATGAAATATTTAATCCACAGGCTGTACGTCCCACCTTGACGGGGGTACAGCAATAAAAAAAGAAGGAGGAAAACCATGCAGGAGGAAGTGACACAGAAAACGATTGCCCTTGTGTTCAAATCTTCCCGGCTGACTGCCGACGTGCTGAAAAAGGCTATGAAGATGTATCTGGAACACCGGAAACAGGGAAAGCAGATGCCGCATGGGAAAATATCAGTGAAAGAGCTGGTCGGTCAGGGTATGGGTGCTTCGAGCATTGAGGTGACGGATAACAATATCAAGTCTTTTGAGAGAGTGGCAAAGAAATATAATGTGCAGTTTGCTGTGAAGAAGGACAAGACAGAAAAGCCGCCGAAGCACATCGTATTATTCAAGGGCAAGGATGCCGATGTGATAACACAGGCATTTAAGGAGTTTGTAAAAGTTAATGAGAAAAAGCATAACCGCATCTCCGTCAAGGAGAAGCTGGCAGAGTTCCGGGAGCAGTTAGGCAAGGGCAAGAACCGGGAGAGGGCAAGGGAACATTTAAAGGACAGGGGGCAGTCATTATGAGTAAAATCGTAGACGGCATCGCCAAAGACTTAAAATCAATCCCTGAAAAGCTCAAGGCAAAGACGGGGAATGTTGACAAAAAGAAACTTCTCCTTATGAATCTCCCCTATGTGCTTGCCGGGTATTTCTGCGACAAAATAGCGTGGCTGTGGCGGGTATCGCCGGGACAGGACGCTTCCGCAAAGATGATGGCGGTCATGGCGGGGATGGAGGATTTATTTTCCAACCCGTTACCAAGTTTCCACCCAAAAGATTTGCTGATAGGGGCAGGATGCGGCATTGCGCTCCGCCTTGTGGTGTATTTTAAAGCCAAGAACGCCAAGAGGTTCCGGCATGGCATGGAGTACGGTTCTGCGAGGTGGGGGACAGCGAAAGACATTGAGCCTTATGTCGATCCGGTATTTGAGAACAATGTGCTACTCACAGAAACGGAAAGGCTGATGATGTCCGGCAGACCAAAACAGCCGAAATATGCGAGGAATAAAAATATCCTTGTTATCGGCGGCTCCGGTTCGGGCAAGACAAGGTTTTTTGTAAAACCCAACCTGATGCAGATGCACTCAAGCTATGTTGTCACAGACCCGAAGGGTACAGTATTAGTAGAGTGCGGAAAAATGCTCTTAAAGAACAATTACCGGGTAAAAGTGCTGAATACCATTAACTTCAAGAAGTCCATGCACTACAATCCTCTCGTTTATATCAGGAGCGAAAAGGATATTTTGAAACTCGTAAACACAATCATTTTAAACACCAAAGGGGAGGGGCAGCAATCCGGCGAGGATTTTTGGGTGAAAGCCGAAAAGCTCTATTACACCGCACTGATCGGGTACATCTGGTATGAGTGCGTGGAGGAAGAACAGAATTTCACTACCCTGCTTGACATGATAAACGCAAGCGAAGCGAGGGAGGATGACGAGGAATTTAAGAACCCTGTGGATTTGATGTTCGATGAGCTGGAGGAAAGAGAGCCGGAACACTTTGCGGTAAAGCAGTATAAAAAATACAAACTGGCGGCGGGCAAGACAGCGAAAAGCATCTTAATTAGCTGTGGCGCACGTTTAGCCCCCTTTGACATCAAGGAACTGCGTGACCTGACAAGCTATGACGAGTTGGGGCTTGATATGTTAGGGGACGAAAAGACAGCATTGTTTGTCATTATCTCCGATACGGACGATACGTTCAATTTTATCGTGTCAATCATGTACACGCAGCTTTTCAATCTGCTCTGTGACAGGGCGGATGATGTGTATCATGGCAGGCTGCCCGTCCATGTGCGCTGCTTACTCGATGAGTTTGCAAACATCGGGCAGATACCAAAGTTTGAGAAGTTGATTGCAACAATCCGGAGCCGGGAAATATCAGCTTCCATTATCTTGCAGTCGAAGTCGCAGCTCAAAGCGATTTATAAGGATAACGCCGACACCATTGAAGTGAATTGTGATACCACCTTATTCCTCGGAGGGAAGGAAAAGACCACTCTAAAAGAGATGGCGGAAATTTTGGGTAAGGAAACCATAGACCTTTACAATACCTCTGACACAAGGGGTACGTCGCAGTCCTACGGTTTAAATTATCAAAAGACTGGAAAAGAGCTTATGAGCCAAGATGAGATTGCAGTCATGGACGGAGGGAAGTGCATCATGCAGCTTAGAGGGGTAAGACCTTTCTTCTCCAATAAGTTTGATATTACGAAGCATAAGCAGTACCGCCTTCTGTCCGATTTTGACGACAAGAACGCCTTAGACATCGAAAAATATGTAAAGAACCTGTGCAAAGCGAAAGTCAGGGACAATGACACCGTTGATGAGGTGGAGGATGCGGGCGTGATTGAAGCATGACAACTGAATATTGAAAAACTGAATATGGAACCCGCTAACCAGCAGCAAAACTTTTGGACAAAAAGTCCAGAAGTGGAACGGAGTTTTGAATGTACTTGGGAAAGGACAAAAACAAAGCGCCCGGCACAGCCAATCGCCAAACTGAATGTGCCGGATGCCCGCAGGGTTCTTCCTAAAGGATTGCCCTGTCTTTATTTTACCATAAGGCAGGGCATTTTAACACGAAAAACTCTTTCAGAAACCAGACAAAAACTATTTTTGAGAAAGAAAGAGGTAGAAACATGGCATTTTTTACAACAGCGGTAACAGGATTAAAGACAGTCGTAACAGCAATCGGAGCAGGCGTGGGCGTATGGGGCGTTATCAATCTGCTTGAGGGATATGGAAATGATAATCCGGGTGCAAAATCACAGGGAATCAAGCAGCTTATGAGTGGAGGGGGCATTATCATTGTGGCGCAGACGGTGATCCCACAGCTTTCCAGCCTGTTCTCATAAGATAAATGGGCGGCATCATAGACAAAATCACTGATTTCATAAAGGAGATGCTGCAAGGGTGGGTGCTTAGCAACCTTGATACCATGTTCTCCGATGTCAATGATAAGGTCGGGACGATTGCGGGGGAGGTCAGCAAGACACCCAGCACATGGAACTCCGGCATATTCAGCATGATACGGACGCTTTCGGAGAACGTGGTAGTACCCATAGCAGGCATGATAATCAGTTTTGTGCTGATCTATGAGCTGATAACAATGGTAATCGACAAAAACAATATGCATGACTTTGATACAAGCCTGTTCTTCCGTTTTTTATTTAAGGCTTGTATCGCTGTCATGCTGCTTTCCAAGACCTTTGATATAGTCATGGCGGTGTTTGACGTGGGAAGCCATGTGGTGACACAGGCGGCAGCATCAATCTCCGGTTCAACGAGCCTTGACGTTCAGGCTACCCTTACAACCATGTTCAATAACCAGATTGACACGATGGGGATAGGGGAGCTTATCGGTCTTGGTCTGGAAACTATGGTAATCAGCTTATGTATGAAAATCATGTCCGTCCTCATCACCGTCATTCTATATGGGCGCATGATTGAAATATACCTTTATGTGTCAGTTGCGCCAATCCCGGCAGCGACAGTTACCAACCGGGAATGGGGTACAATCGGGACAAATTATTTAAAAGGGCTTGTCGCACTTGCCTTTCAGGGGTTCTTTATCATGGTGTGCGTGGCGATTTATGCTGTGCTTGTGGCGAGCGTCGCAGTGGCGGGAAACCTTCACAGCGCATTGTGGTCGGTGGCGGCATATACCGTAATCCTCTGTTTCAGCTTATTCAAGACAGGCTCATTATCAAAATCAATTTTTAATGCCCACTGAGTACAGGGACACTGTGCTTGGCGGGCATTTCCCACGAAAGGAGCAGACGATGGCAATATCAGTACCAGTGCCGAAAGACCTGAGTGGAATCAAGACAAAAGTAGCGTTGAACCTTACCAAAAGGCAGATTATCTGCTTTTCCGGCGCAGCCCTTGTGGGTATCCCCTTATATTTCCTTACCAAAGGGGTATTGGGTACACAGGGGGCGGCGTTTATCATGGTGGGCGCAATGCTGCCATTCTTCTTTTTGGCAATGTATGAAAAAGACGGTTTCCCGGCAGAGAAGATTTTATACTTCATGCTCCGGCAGAAGATACTCACGCCGGGAATCAGACCGTATAAATCAGAAAACCTCTACAAGCAGTTGGAGGAACGGGAAAGAATCAGGAAGGAGGTATGTTTCCTTGAAGAAAAAGCAAAAGGCGGGGGCGGCAAAGCCAAAACCGCAGGAAAATAAGCGGACACCGGAAAAGGCGGGGCTGACTTTTTCGGAAAAGAAACGTCTGGCGGAGCTTCGGCGTGTCCTTGCCGGGAACAGTAAGGAGCAGGCGAAGCCGGACACCGCACAGAAAACCATTACATTCAAAAAAATGTACCGGGACGGCATCTGTCAGGTGGCGGACAATTATTATACGAAGATGGTGGAGTTTTATGACATCAACTATGACTTGCTGGAGGTGGAGGATCAGGCGGATATTCTGGAGGAATACAGCAAGCTGATTAACTATTTCGATCCGTCCATAAAGTTCCAGTTGTTTTTATTTAACAGGCAGGTCAGCGAGCAGGCTCTTGCGGAGCAGTTTGACATTTCTCTGCAGGAGGATGATTTTGACGATATTCGTGATGAATACACGCAGATGTTAAAGCACCAGTCGGCAAAAGGCAACAACGGTATCATCAAGTCAAAGTACCTGATTTTCGGCGTGGAAAGCGCCGGGTACAGGGAAGCAAAGAGCAAGTTAGGCAATATCGAGAAAGACGTGGTACGCAATTTAAACAATATCGGCACAAACGCCAGAGGTCTTGACGGGAAGGAAAGGCTGCGTATCCTGCATGAGTATTTCAATCAGGGTACAATGGAGCCTTTCCGCTTTTCGTTTAAGGAACTGTCGGAATCTGGGAAGTCGGTCAAGGACTATATTGCGCCGCCGGGGTTTGATTTCCGCTATCCGAGCCGCTTCAAGTCCGGCAGCATCTACGGGAGCGTGTCTTACCTTGACATGATTGCGCCGAAGTTTACGGACGAGATGATTAAAAAGCTGCTGGATATTGATGACAACCTTACCCTTACCATGCATATGCAGACCATTGACCCGGTAGAGGCAATCAAGATGATAAAACGTGTGCTCACCGACATTCAGAAAATGAAGATAGAGGAACAGAAGAAAGCTGTGAGAAGCGGCTACGATATGGATATTCTGCCTACGGACATCGTGACTTATGAGAAGGACACGCTGGAGCTTTTAGACGATTTGAACACAAGCAACCAGAAACTTATCAAGATGACCTTCCTCATTACCTGTTACGGAAGGACGAAGCGGGAACTGGAGAACCTGACGCAGAGGGTGTCCGGCATTATCCAGCAGGCAAACTGCAACTTGCGGTGTTTGCAGTATTTACAGGAACAGGGGTTAATGGCGAGTGCGCCGATTGGCTGTAATGAGGTAGGGATTGAAAGGAACCTCACCACAAAAAGCGCCGCTGTGCTTGTGCCATTCTGCACACAGGAGCTTTTCATGCCCGCACCCGCCATTTACTACGGTCTGAACGCACTTTCCAATAACATGATTATGGCAGACCGGAAAAGGCTGCGCACACCGAATGGCGTGATTTTAGGCACACCCGGCAGTGGTAAATCGTTCAGCGCAAAGCGTGAGATTTTATCCTGTTTCCTTATCACAAAGGACGATATTATTGTCTGCGATCCAGAGGGCGAATATTTCCCACTGGTACAGGCGCTTCATGGGCAGGTGGTAAGGCTTGCCACAAACTCAAAGGATTATCTGAACCCGATGGACATTCAGCTTTCCCATAAAGGGGATAAGGAGGCGCTGAAATTAAAGAGTGATTTCCTGATTACCCTGTGTGACCTGATAGCCGGAGGGAAGGACGGTCTGGAAAATGACGAGAAGGGCATCATTGACACCTGTATTAAGCACATCTATGACGGGTATTTTAAGCACCCAAAGCCGGAGAATATGCCCATACTGGAAGATTTGTATAATGCGCTGTTAAAGTATGAGCCGAGGGACGTTGCGCCGGAGATGCAGAGGGAGGCGAAGCAGAAAGCGGTTCGGATTGCCAACAGCCTTGTCTTGTATGTACATGGCTCGCAGAATTATTTCAACCACCGTACTAACGTGGATTCCCATAACCGGATTATGTGCTTTGACATTCGTGACTTGGGTAATCAGCTCAAAGAGATTGGAATGTTGATCGTGCAGGATGCGGTATGGAACAGGGTTTCGCAGAACCGGGAACGGAAAGTTGCCACAAGGTACTACTGTGACGAGTTCCATTTGCTTTTGAAAGAAAAACAGACTGCCATATATTCCGTAGAGATTTGGAAAAGGTTCCGAAAATGGGGCGGAATCCCTACCGGGCTGACACAGAATGTGGGCGATTTTCTGAAATCGGAAGAAATCGAGGGCATCTTGGGGAACAGCGATTTTGTATATCTGCTGAACCAGAACGCCAAAGACCAGCATATCTTGGCGGATAAGTTAGGGCTGTCAGAAAAACAGCTTATGCACGTCACCAATTCCGAACCGGGAAGCGGTCTGATACTGTTTGACAACGTGGTTATCCCGTTTGTGGATAAGTACCCGGCAGATACAAAGACCTATGCGATTATGAATACAAAACCGGAGGAATCAGTGAAAAAGGAAGATGAGGACAGTTAATGGCAGAAAAGAAAGGAAAGAAAAAACAGAATACCGTCTACCGTAAAGAAGCAAATACAGAGTTCCAGAAGGGAGCTGGAAATGCTTTTACGGGCGGCGGCAGCGCTGCCTATCAGCCGAGGGATTCTGGCATCGGGAGGGCGGGGCAGAGCGCAGGCAGGAAAAAGCAGGCAGAAAAGAGTATGCAGGCGCATCAGGAAACTTTTGGACAAAAAGTCCAGAAGTCCGAAAAGAGCCAGCCGGGAAAGGGCAGCACATTTACAGAGAATAAAAGCATGGATTCCCGGAGCAGCGATGCCGGACAGCGTAAATCGAACCATACTTCAAAGGTTCATGCAAAAAAGCAGATGTACCAGACCACTTCTGGACAAAAAGTCCAAAAGTCCGATGTAAAGCCGGGACAGGAAGAAAAATCTGATTTTGTGAAAGAAAGCAACGCCTTTACCGGGCAGGAGAATTTCAGCCAGACGGAGGAAACAGGGAAAAAACAGCCGGATACGGAAGATTACCACCGGAGGGACACTTACAGGCAGTCGCAGAAAAAGGGGAAATACCATAAAAAGCGGGTGCAGAAGGAACACAGGGTAAAAGACGGTACATATAAAAACCCGGAAAATAAAACCTTTACAGAAAATACCGGAAATTCTTTTCAGGGGGAAGGAGGCTCTGAATTTACCGGAAATAAAAAACTGCAAAAGAAACAGCGGCAGGCAGAGAGAGCCGGGAAAAAAGTACAGAAGGCAAGGGCAAAGCTGCCAAAGACAAGGGAATACACCTTGCAGAGAGTGTTTGACGAGAAAACCGGGAAGGGAAAATATGTAGTTGTCCCTTTGGATAAGGAGAAACCTTTCAAGCAGGAGGGCATACCCAAAACCACCATGCGCCGGATGCAGAACGAGAGCAAAAATTTTGTTCATGGGAAAATCGCTGAAACGGAGAAAGAAAATTCAGCGGTGGAGGGCGCACATAAATCGGAACAGAAAGGAGAGGAGCTGTTTTCTTTCGTCAAAAGGCAGATAAAAGGAAAAGAGCAGAAACAGCGGGCGAAGATAGCAAAGCTGGAAAAGAAGCAGTTTAAAAAGGAAGTTAATTTCCAGTACCAGAAGTTCTTGGAGGAAAACCCGCAGATACAGAAAAAGGCGCTGCGGAAGCGGTTACAGAAACAGCGCATCAAGCGGGAGTACATCAAGGCGAGGAAGAAAGCGGCGGCAGGGAAAACAGCGGAGCAGGCGTTTGAAAAGACAAAAAACGGCGCAGTCACTGTGGCAAGGAAGTTACAGGAGTTTGCGAGGAAAAACGCAGGGCTTCTTGTGACGTTGGGCATCATGGCTCTGCTCCTTATGATGATTATGGTTTCCGTATCGTCCTGTGGGGCGATGTTTGCGGATACGCAGTCCACCATATTAGCGGCAAGCTATTTAAGCAAGCCGAAAGAGATTGACGCCGCCGACTTACAGCTTACCCGTCTGGAGCTTGACTTGCAGAATGAGATTGACCGGGTGGAAACGGATTATCCGGGGTATGATGAATATTCCTATAATCTTGGGGCAATCGGGCATAACCCGTTTACCCTTATCAGCTATTTATCCGCTGTCCATACGGAGTTTACCGCAAGTGAAGTGGAAAGCGAGATACAGGCTTTATTTGATGAAATGTACACGCTGACGCTTACGCCGGATACGGAAACGAGGACAAGGACGGTCACAAAGACAGGCACGAGGACGGTCACTGATCCGGTCACAGGAGAAGAAACCGAGGAAGAATATGAGTATGAGGAGGAAGAAGAATACGAGGTCAGTATCCTCAGAGTGACGCTTATAGCCATACCGTTAGAAAGCCTTGTTTCCGGGAAAATGGATACGGAGCAGGCGGAGATTTTTGCCATGTACCGGGAAACAGGCGGTCTGCTTCAGGAGTTTGCTTCGCCGCTTGACCTTTACTGGTATTATTATGTGTCAAGCTATTACGGATACCGGAAGAACCCAAGTACAGGGAATGAGGAATTTCACAGGGGCGTGGATATAGCAGTGCCGACAGGAACAACCGTTTATGCGGCGCATGACGGTACGGTGACAGCGGCGGCATATGACAGCCATTACGGGAATTATGTAGTGATTGAGATAGACGGTTACACAACCAAGTATGCCCATATGGACAGTATCAGCGTGAGTGCGGGGCAGGAAGTGGAAAAAGGGGCGGTCATCGGCACAACGGGCAATACCGGGAGCAGCACAGGAAGCCATTTGCATATCGAATGTTTATATGGCGGGGAGTATTATAACCCGTTATTTTATTTTGATGTGGGCGAAGGCACACTGTACGGGGAAACGCCGGGCGGACTGCCGGGAAACGCCATACCGCCGGATGCCTATGATGACGCATCGGTGCAGGCGCTTATGGAGGAAGCCGCAAAATATTTAGGATTCCCGTATGTGTGGGGCGGTTCAAGCCCTTCCACAAGTTTTGACTGTTCCGGCTTTGTGTGCTGGGTATTTACCAACAGCGGGGTGCATAACCTTCCACGAACAACCGCACAGGGGATTTATGACCAGTGTACTCCGGTTTCCGCATCGGACGCAAAGGCGGGGGACATCATCTTTTTTACCGGGACTTACAATTCTGCCGGGGCGGTGAGCCATGTGGGGATTTACTGCGGCAACGGGACAATGATACACTGCGGCGATCCGATCAGCTACGCAAGCATCAACTCGTCCTACTGGCAGAGCCATTTTTACAGTTTCGGAAGGTTAAATTAAGGAGGCATTTATGACAAAGGAACGCATTGAAAAGGAGCTTACCAAAGTGCGGGCGCAGCTTGAAACTTTGCAGGCGAAGCAGAAGGACTTGGAAGAACAGAAACGCATGGCGGAAAGAGCCGAAAAAATGGATATTATCGAAAAGCATAAAATCTCGTCCGAGAAGCTGCAATTACTTATCAAATTCAGCGAGGACGAGATTTTGAAGTTATTGGAAGAAAAAGAAAACGCAAAGGAGATGGCAGGAAATGAAGAAAAAGTTATCAGTTAGGGCGGCGGTGTCGCTGCTGTTATCGGCATTGCTGTTCTGTATGCCCGTAGGGGCGTTTATGGCGAACAGCAAGAATACGGTAGATGCCTATGCGGAAGGTGCGCTTACAGAGGAAAGCGGCGGAGCATCAGCAGAGGGCAGTACCGAAGGGGAAACAGAGGAAAGCGCTGAAACCGGGGAAAATTCCGAAGATGGGGAAGATGAAACCGGGGAAACAGAATCAGAGTCCGGCAGTAATGAGGAAGAAACAGAAAGCGGGACGGTATCCGGGAATGAAGTGCCTGAGCCGGAATGTACCTGTAAAGAAAAATGCACACAGTATTCCATTGATAAAGACTGCGAAGTATGCAAGGGGGATTACAGCTTATGCGAGTATGTGAACCCGAATGTAAAAATTACAATCTCCACTCCGTCCGGGTGGCACAATGACACCACAAAGGTACATATCTCCATAGAAGATGTGGCACATTCCGGCAACTTTACCATAAAGACGGTTCAGGCGAAAGTCGCACAGAATGGGAGCTGGACGGACATCACAGAGGATATGTATGTGGAGATTTCAGAGAATACCACCGTATATGTGCTTGTGACAGACCAGAGGGGCAAAACCTATGAGAAGAACCGTTATATTAAATGTTTTGATTTCACAAAGCCTACGCTGAATGCCGCAGTCAGTGACGGTCTGTTAAGCATACAGGCGCATGATACGGATTCCGGCATTAAGGCGGTATATGTGAACGGGTATGAGTTTACGGAGCTGACAAACGATGTCTTAAATATCCGTCTGCAACAGTTTGACGCAGGCTACCAGTATTTTACCATTTCCGCTATGGACAATGCCGGGAATATGTCAGAGATTTACAAAACAGCCAACCCTTATTACACCGATCCGGAAAAAGAGGACGGAAACGAGAAGAACCCGGCAGAGCAGCTCCCGGTAAACGCACAGGCAACCAAGCCTTCCTCTGCAACCGCACAGGTAACGGAGCATACTAAGACGGACAGTGACGGGAACACCGTATCGGAGAACAGCCTTGCGGAGCAGAAAAAACAGGCGATGGCGGAAGCGTCTGCATCGGAGAAAGCGGAAGAATCCGGGGAGAAGGAAAAAAGCGAAACGGGGAAGGAATTTTACACAATCCAGACCGCATCGGAAAAAGTGTTCTACCTTATCATTGACCGGGACGGGGAGACCAGCTATGAAAAGTCAAGTATAAATTAGGCGAAAATT
>UMIC01002870.1_pt1 | contig 30590 bp, 40 predicted proteins | sample 1965681 | NCBI WGS metagenome assembly UMIC01 (sample SAMEA4836114, study PRJEB28245) | human gut metagenome | biome: gut microbiome; material: fecal sample | place: Denmark | collected 2008
CCATGTACGCCCGCCGTCGTCGCTCTTTTCAATGCAATACAAAAATTCATTGTCGAACGATTGACGGTTTATATAGTCGTAATCATCCCGGACAAAGGTAATTTTGCCGGATAATTTGGCACGATAAAACCGTTGGTTGGTTTCTAATTCGTACTCCTTTGCCAAATCGTCCTTATAAATCGGATGCACGGTTTGACCTTGTAAGACGTTCGGGGCGTCCAACGTTCCCAATCTCAACCATGCCGTCCCGTCGGCGTAATGCGCTTTGATTACATTAAACCGGATATATGCGGCATTGCTTGGTATGTCAAATTCCGTATTTGTGGCGGACGGGTCGCTCCCCCAACCGCCGATAATCTTTTTATTGCTATCGTAAAATACGCCCCCGGATTGCGGGGTGAAATTCTGAAACAATTTGCGGGGGTACACATTCCCAACCGGGACAAAAGTACGGGTATAATAGAACCTTGTACTATTCCCGTTTATGTTCCCGGTTGTGCGACTTATCGACCCGTTCGCTAAAAACGCATTTACAAATGAATGTCTATAAATCGGGTTCATATCAATTTTTAATTTTACGTGTCAAATTCTTGTAAACCTCAATAACATTGCCGTTGCCATCGACGTAACGACGGCGGCGGTTTTGTTCCTTAATCTCCCTTACGTCGTCCTTTAAATCCCGCAAATCCGGTGCGTTATTTTGTTGAACCGTTACATTAATGCCGTCGGTATTGTAGGCATTAAGGTACTTTTGGGGGAATGTTCCCCGGTTCAAACTATTTATTACGTCCGGGATTAAACGACGGAAACGGCGGGAATTACGTTTATTGATAACGGCGAAAAATTCCCCGCCCTCGGCACGCCTCCGGGTTCCATCCGGTTTGGTTCCTAAATCCACGTCGTCCCCGGATTGGTGGGAACCGCCCGCCAACAATTCAACCGTACCGTCGCCGTATGTTTCCGTTCCTCCGGTTCCTCCGGTCTGTTTTGCCAATTGCGCCGCCTTGATTTTAGACGCTGCAAAACTCGCCCACATTACGGCAATTGCAGGTATTGCAAACGGGAAACCTAATTGCGACCATATCAACGCCGTTGCTGTTACCATGTTTCCGATTTGCTGCAATGTTTGTATTGCTGCCTGCTGTTTTTGCGCTTTCTGTTGTTCTTTCAACGCTTTTTCTTGGTTTTTCTTTGCCAAATCCAACTCCTTTTGCGCTTGTACAACATTATTGGCGTACCCGTTTGCCCTTGCTTCCAATTCTGCATCCAACGCCGATTGTGCGGCGGAAACCTCTTTATCCGCTTGCTCAACGGCTGCATCTGCTGCGGCAACACGTGCCGCCGTGAATGTATTTAACGCATCCAATGCGTATTGCATAGACGTATTAATTGCCTCTTTTTGGTCGTCGTCCAAATTAAGCCCAAACAAACCGTAAATGTCTGTTCCTCGTTCCTCCCCTTTGGATTGCTCAATTTCTTGGTCTATTTTTTTAATAGTGTTTTGAATTGTTTGTACCTCAACATCAGACAATTTATTGGCGGCTTGCTGATTTAATTCTAAAACCTTTTGCAAACGTTCCTTTTCTGCTTGCAAACGGAATTGAGTTTTCCGGGCTTCTGAATTTCTCAACAAATCAAACTCCGATTGTGCCAACGCTTGTTGTTGGTCGAATATCTGTAATTGCGCTTGCAAATATTCGTCCGCAATTCCGGCTCCCTTTGCGTCAAAACTTGCATTAATCGCCCCGGCGTCTTGCTGTTGCCCGGTCGGTTTCTGTTGGTTCTGTAATAATGCGGTTTGTCTTTCGTTTTCCAACAACTGCATCCGCAATTGTCTTTCCTGCTCGCTTCCCTTTTTGACTGCTTGCAAACGTAATTCAATGCTTTCTTTCTGCAACGCCAATTCCTGCAATTGTCGGTCTTGTTCGATTTTCAATAATGCCTCGGTTTGTTGCTGTTCCAACGCCGTAATTGTGGCGTTTATCGCTTGGCGTCCGGTTTCGTTCAAATCCTTTTCGGTCTGTAATTGGTGTTGCAAATCCTCAATCTGTCGGGAATACTGATATTGCGTTTGCTGCCTACGCTTTGCCCATTCGTCGGTTTCCAACTGCAATTGTGCATCCTGCAATTTCCGGGTTGCCTCCAAATTCTTTTTATAAGCCGCTTCAATTTGCTTTGCTTGTTGTTCTGCTGCCTTTTCCGCATCGCTTTTACCCCTTGGCGTTACGGTTGGGTTCTGTGTCGTTACGGGCTTATTGTCTGTTTGTGGCGTCGGGGTATCTCCAACAGAAACCGGGATTGTTAACGGTTTTATTTTCTTTTGCATACCCTCCAAACCCTCTTGGAAATTTTCTGTTATGTCTTTAACTTGGGCTTTAACCAAATTTCCGTACGCTGCTGCATAATCTGCCAATCCTTTTTTTACGTCGTCAAAATCTAACGTAAACGCCCCCTTTAATGCGGTTCCGGTTGCTTTGACTATATCAATAAAGAATCCAAACAAATTTCCCAACGTATCAAATGTTGTTTTGAATCCGGCAACAATCCCATTCCAAATTGCACGTATCAAAACACTTTCATTGTATAACTCAATCAAGTAATTGACAACATCAATAACCCCTTTTATTATCGCCGTCAATCCTTGGTTAACAAAAACTTTTGCCTGCGTTGTCAACGTTTCAAAATTTCCTCCGGTTGCGTCAAACAATCCGGATAATGCGTTTTGCAACTCAATTTGGCTTTGCAATTGTTCCTCCTGCAATTGCGCCAAAACTCCGGCTTTCCCTTTTACTTCATCCATGTTTGTTGAAATATCTTTCAACGTGCGCAAATACTGCAATCCGGCGTCCTCTCCGGGACCCCCGAATATATCTGCAATTGCAGCCCCGACCGTTGCCGCATTATCCGGCAATTCTGCCAATTTTGCGGAAACGTCTTGTATAACATCGAACGTTGTTTTGGTTCCGGTCTGCAAATCTTTTTGAACTTGTTCCGACGAAATACCGATACCGTCCAAAGCCGCCGCCGTCGCCGTCGTCATTTCACGCAAACGCAAATTTGCCTCCTTAATTGCGTCAACGCCTTTGTCCGAAAAGATACCCATTTTGTTTGTTTGGGCTACAATGGCAACAAATTGGTCTGCTGATATTCCCGCCTCCTTAAAATATGCCGGGTATTCTTTCAACGTGTCCAAAAATTCCCCGTTCGCATCGTCTCCGGACAAAAAACCATCCTTAACCAACTGCAATGCCTCATTTGCAGAAATACCAAATTGTTTTGATAATGCGTTTGTTGCAATCAATGTTTCCCGGAAATCTGCGTTGAATGAATCGGCGACGGCTTGCACCTCATTTCTAAACGCTTTCAAATCATCGCCACTTTTCCCGGTAAATTGTTGCGTCAATCTCGTTGCCTCAACTAACCCGGCGTTATAATCGTACCACCATTTAAACGCCGCACCCGCCGCCGCAATTCCGGCAATCGCCAAAAAAACCGGGTTTGAAAGTAATCCCAACAAAGTTTTTCCCAATGCTTTTGCCCCGTCGCCAATAGCTGTAAAAACGGCTTTACTTTCAGCCCCGCCACGTCCTAACGTCAAAAGACTTTCGCCAAATGCGCTATTTAAACCTAACGTTTCTTTTAATTTGTCGCCATACGCAATAATTGCGTCGGACGCCTCCGTATAATTTCCGACGTTCAATTGAAATTTCCCGGTTGCTTCCTGCAAACGTTTCATTTCTTCGTATATTTCTTTGGTTTGTGCAACCAATTTTCGCCCCTCCTCGGTGTTTTCCCGTTCGGCTTTAGTCATGTTGTTTAAATAAATCTTATTCAATGAATATTGCGCCGATAAACGGTTATAACTACCCTCGGCGGATTGATTTATTTTCACAATCAGTTTATTAATTTGGTTCGCTTCCTGTTGTGCCAATTTTAACTCGGCTAACTTTTTGGCGTTCTCGCTTTCTGCAAACGCCAAATCACGTTGCGCACGTGCCAAACGTTCCGCATCGTCTGCGGCTTTCTTGGTTGTGTTCCTGCCGTCCTCGGTTGCCCCGGAAACCTTTTGCAGAACCGCCGCCAACTGAATTGCTTCCGCCCTAATATTTTTCAACGCATTTGTATATGCGTCTGAAAGTTCATCCAATTGCTTTATCAAATCAGTAATCGAATTATCGGGGCTTACCAAATCAGAATATTTAATTGGGTTGTTGTTATCTGCCATATATCCGACTATTTGTTTTTGTTATTTTCGGGCAATTTGCCCTACAATCAATTTTCTTTTCTCAAATGTATAATTTATCGTCTGAAAAATAAAGCACCTTAAATCGCCTTATTTTGGCTTTTTCTGCTTGCTTTTTTCGCTTGCTCCTTAATGTATTCAAATGCGTTGTAATATTCCAAAACGGTAAACGATTTTGGGTTTACGTGCAAATGTTGGGACAACATCAAACACATATTTTCAAACTGCTTGTCGTATTGTATTTCCACGCTATCCGACCCGCTAAACGATTTGGGTTTTGTATAAGTCAACAACAACGTCGTAATATGGTCTATTTCTTCCCGTTTGTCGCTTTCGTCCCCCTTTATTATCGCATCCAACATTAACATCGTGCGTTGCTTCAATTGGTCGTAATACTCTTTAACCGTGGCGTCGTCGAATAGTTTAGGAAAATACAATTGCAATTCTTCATCTATTTTTTTTTTGACCGCTTCCAATTGGGCGGTCAACTCGGCGTTCGGCGCATCGGCGAATAAATCCAATACCTTTTGCAAACCGTCCGCCGTCATATCGTTGTATTCGGTTCCGTCCACGGACTTAACCAAACAGGCAAACGCCAAATACTTTGGCGATATGGCGGATTGGACGAAATAAACGTTTTGCCGCAAATTATCCAATTCCTTTTCCGCCAAATCCGGCTTTTCCTTTCGGATAAACCGGATTGCCTTTTCAATATGCGCATCCCAATCGTTCAAATCCGACCCAACCCCGGCGTCGATAAGCAACATTTTGTTATATGCGTGAAATCGCAAAATCGGCAATTCGTCGATACTGTCGTACAACACAACCGCCCGTTCCCCTATCTTTGTCGTTTTCATAAGAGTATGCGGGTTATGACTGTTGAACAAAACGGAACCAATAACAATGCCGGGTTCCCGGTGCATATAGCAAACAGGACGGACAAAACGACCCCCGCCCACCATGATAAGCAAAAGCCGCAATTGAACATCTTAACAAAAAAGTCGTTGCCGTGAACTTGGACGTACTCAATAACGCCCCACTTTTTTAACAGGGTCAACAGGAACGCCGCCACGGTTGCCACGACCAAAACCCAAATAATGAAAGTTACCATATCGTTAAATGTTACAAGGTTGATTAACTGACAATACACCCTCAAAGCGAAAACCGCCGAACGGGTGCATTAAAAATTGATTATCTATTTCGTCCAACGTAAACCCACGGTACACGTTTTCCGCCAACTCATAAATCCGGTTTATTACAATCGTCCCGTCTTTCAGCCAAAAACCGCCATTTAGGACGGTCAATATTTCGTTCTTCAATGCCTCGGTATTCCGGTTGTTGAGTTGACCGGGGTAAACCTTGCGCAAATCGAACCAAACAATAAGGGAAAACGGGGCTTTAATCTCGCTTTGCTCTTTGGGAACCCAACCGACCGTTTGCGGGTCGTCTATCCAAAAGAACGAAAAATTGCCAATATTGGCATCCGGGGAAACGTCGATATAATCATTGTCGCCTCTCCATTCCGTCCCGCCCGCATATACGTTCGGGGTATAATAGCGTTTGCCCTGTATCACTTTGGCGATACGTTGCGCCCGCCCAAATGCGACGTCCAACCAATCGACGTTATCCATTAACCCGGTTTGTATGTTCCCCAAAACCCGGTCGATTAAAACCGGGTTGGGAATTATAGGGGTTGTTCTCTTATTCGTTGCCATATAATACGTTTTTTGCTTTCTTCATTAAGTCCGGGAATATATATTGCCAAATCAACGCCGCAATATTTTCGTCCGTCAATCCCAATATTTGCCGCCCGTACTTTTTTATTAAGTCCTCCGTTTTGAAATCCGACGCTTTTATTTCAAACTGTTTGTCGCCGACTTCCAAAAAAAACGACGCTTCAAAATCCCCGGTATCCCGTAACGTTACCCGGTTTGTCGGTTGTCCCTTTTCCTCCTTTATGGCTATCGTCAACGGCGAATACGGGGCGTAATCCATAATATCCACGCCCAAACGGTTAATACCTTGTTCAAACAATTGTTCCTCGGCATTCATATCAACAATATAGGCGTCATTGTCCCAAATGATTTGTTGAATGTATGCGCCGGACGATAACCCGTTGTTGAACGTGGCAACCCGGTTGCGTAAATCCTGTATTGACTTTAACCCCGCCATAATCTTACGTTGTCCGGTATTTTACACCGTGGTTATTACAAGTAAGGCAAATACGGTCGATACCCTGCGTATCCAACCGCAACGCCTCGTATGCTTTTTTAAGGTCATAACCCAAACCGCCGGGGCGACCCTCAACGTTGCCGTCCAATTCGTAAAGAATTTCCAACCGGGTTGCGTTTACTTGGTTCCGGTTTACCTTAACATCGGGGTTCATTGCCAACGTGCGCAACATGATTGCGGCGACCTGTCGTTGGATAACCGTTTGGAAAATCTGCCTTTCCTTAATGATAAAATCCGTTAGGTCGCAACCAACGGTTATTTCGCAATTCAACCCGTAATTCTGCGTATTGGTGTACATCGTCAACGCAATATCCCACAACTCCGGGTATTCGTCGAATGTTTCCGGGGCGTTCATCATAAACGGGGATACCTGTAAATACTTGGTTATTTCCCGCCAACGCTCCAAATCAACGTAACCCGTACACGTCCCGCACGGCTCCCGGCTCCAATCCTTTGTCATGTTAATTGCCTGCATCCCGGCGGGCAAATCGTTTTGGTTGTAACAAAGGAACCACGACCCCCCGGCGTTGTTTCCGGTACTGATATACGGTAAATAACAATCTTTCAACGGGAACCATTGAAAACCGCCGTTTGTCTGCGTAAAATTCAAATCAAACGTCTTTATCGGGTCAATTTGGGACGAATGGAAAAGATACATACGGACAACCCCGGTTGCGCCCGTCATTTGCAACCCGATTTGTTCGATTTTCATTGTTACGCCCATAGAACGAACCGGGACAATTTCAAACCCGACTAATTTATGATTATTCGGCAACGTCGCCCGGATACGTCCCGCACCGTCAAAGAACGTGCGCCGTTCCAATAGGTTCTTTGTTTCCTTATCCAATCCCTTTATTTGCGTGAATGTTTGTACCATTTGCGCAATACCGTTACGGGTCAACCGCTCCAAATAATCGGAAATGAAATTGTACGGTTGCCAATATGGGTTGCCGTAATCGTCGTTAAAATCGCTTTCGGTCGGTTCCTCGTTTTGGTTGTCCCGTGCGGCAATCCAAACTTTGTTGTTGTGGCGAACCTTTGCCCCGGCTTTGTATTCCGGTATCATATTCCAAACCGGATATTGAAAAACGAAATCATCCGGGACGATTGCCCGGACATTATCCAAAGTAACAAGGGGGTGCGCTCCTTGAAACGTCAAACCGCTTTCCGTCTGCGTTAAATTGTCGTCTATCGCCTTTGCCGGGTCGTATGATTGTTCCCACCCGACGACGTGCAATAATGCGTCCTGTATTTCTTTAAGTCTATACATAAGCCCAAATATAACCGCCGCAAGTCTTTTTTATTCCCTTGCAACATTTAATAATATTACTATCATTCAAACCCGTTTCCCGTTGTGCATCTTTTACGGATAAAAAGGTTTTTATTAAATCGCCACAAGCGGAATACATCGCAATTTCTTTCGCTCGTTGGTGCAATCCGCCTAATCGCCCCGTCATATATACGCCAATCTTTTTATGTAAGCGGGATTTTGTTATTGGATTATTACAATTTTCTTTTGCTGTCACCCAACGCAAGTTGTCCGCATGGTTATTGGCTCGGTCGCCGTCGATATGGTCAACACATGGTTTGTTTTCGGGATTGGGGACAAAAGCCGCCGCAACTAAACGATGAACGTTTATTGTTTTACGAATACCATTACATAACACTACAATGTTATAGCCCTGTTTATTTGGAACTATTTTAAGCAATTTTGTTTTATTGCGTATATTTCCGAAATTACTTATTTCGTAATTAGGGAAATCGTTTATTACTTTCCAAGTCTCCATATCAATGAATTAAAAAGGGGGCGGGGATAACCACCCCCGTCCCCTCGGTTTAACAATTCGTTATGCTCCGGCGTTATGCGCCCGCACCACCTCCGGCGGGAAATTCCCCGGCGTTGGTTACATATACAGGCATACCCAACGGTTCGTTCGGATTGCGGGCGGCAATCTCGGCTTTGATAATCGGGTTTGCCACGGTTTTCGGGTTGCTGTTGTAAGCAACCATATACGCCACGTCAACGGAAAATCCGAAATACTCCTTAACGGCGCACGTCAAATCGGCGGTTGCGTCGCCCATGATTGCGGACTGGTCGCCAACGGCGGTGTAATAGTGCGAACCAACGGGCAAATCAATGTACGGCAAACGTACAACGTCCCATTCGTGGAAATTCGCACGGGTGCGGCGTAATGCCTCACGGTCAACACGTGTAAGGATACCAACATTACCGTCAGCAACGGCAAACATGGTTCCCATTTTGTTCGATTCGTCGATTACGTTGTTCGTATAGTGTAAAACCTTGTTGTCGTACTCCATGCGCTTGTTTACGTCGTTGTAAACGCCATGTTGTGCAAGTTTACGGATAAGGCTATCAATCCCGGCGTTGGCGATAATGTGGATATATTCCGGGTAACAGTTAGCCCGCATAATCGAGTTAATATCGCCCAAAATCTCGGTCGCCATTCGGGTTGGAACCTGTACCACGTTGCCCGACCGCGTGTAATTAAGCAACGTTTTGAACTTCTGCGATTTGTTTGCCTCCAATGCGGCAACGGCTCCGACGTCCAATTTGTTCGCCAAAGCCCGGCACGTCTTTTCCATTTTGCGCAAAAAGTCGTGTTCGTAGGAAATTTCGTTGTTCATGTAGGCGGCGGGAACCATTGTAAAGCCAATGGCATAAGTCGCCCAAACAACCGTTACCAATGCGGACGTATTTTCATCGTCAGCGATAACGCACGAACGGACATTGCTAACCTGTACATCGCCGTCGTAATTGATAACGGGTACTTGCACCGTGTTACCAATGGACGCAAACGCACGGTCACGCAAATTGGGGTTAATGATTGAGGACGGGGCGTTGGTTTGTTCAATGAAAAAATCCAATGCGCCATACTCACACGGGCGGGTCATATTACGGTCTAATTCCGGGTTTTCAATCCGCCAATTCTGCAATCTTGTTGCTACTAATGACATAATGTTAAAAATTTGATTGTTATTAAATGCGGGTTTACCCTTTACCCGTGGTTGTTTACTTTTCCGGCAATGCGGCAATATTGTTGTCCTGCCATGCCTGTTTCATTGCGGCGTCGAACTTTTCGGAACCCGCCGTTAAGCCCTGCGCCATAAGGTTTGCGGCGATTGCTTCGTAAGCCTCGACACGGGTTTTTGCGCCCGTTACGTCAATGGTTGTTCCGCCACCACCGCCGAAACCGCCCGCCGGGGGAACCGTTCCGCCGCCTCCGGCTTGGCGTCCCTTATCCAAAATACCCATTGTTTCCAATTCCTTTGCCAACAGGTCGCCGGGGGTGTACGGGTTCAACTGATTGTTCGGGTTACGCATAATTGCGCCGCTTTCGTCCTTAAAAGCAAGGATTTTACCGCCTTTTCCGTCGTCGATATATTCGGGGTTCATACCCTTAATTTTGTCGATTGCTTGCGCTAACAAAACCTTTGTTGCGCTTTCGGGCAATCCCGGTTTGAATTTCAACCCGGCGGTTGCGGTCTGCAATGCACCCTCGATACGAACGCCGAACAACTCCGTTTGGAATTTCTTTTCGGCTTCATCGTACTTGCTTTTGAGGTCGTTAAACTGCGTTGTTACCGCCGTTAAATCGGCTTTCGCCTGTTTCAACGCCTTTGCCGTTTCCGCATCGGTCGCACCGTCGGCAATTGCCTTTTCCAAACGTGCCTTTTCTTTTGTCAGACTGTCGATTTGGGTTTGCAATGCGCTTGCGCTTTCCGCTTTGGTTTTGAACTCGGCGACCACACGTTTTGCGTAATCAAACGTCTTTTCGGTTCCGTTCTTTGCGATACCGGACGCCGCCAAAATATCGGCATCCAATCCGCCGTAAATTTCGCCCGTCTTTTTGGCGATAACGCTATTTTCGTCGTTGGCGGACAATGTTGTAATTGCCGCAATTTGTTCGTCCGTCAAACCGGACAAAGCCGCATTTGCAATTAAAATTTCTCTCGTTAACATAATATTCTTACCCTTTGAATTAATTAAGTGCGATTACTGCTACTGTCCCGCTGTTTGCGTTAATAATATCAATTGTGTATTTTGGGGAATCCTTGGTTGTGTCAACCAACCAACTAACAACACGTGCATGGCTGATTTTCTTTTCAACCTCTTTTGTTACCAAAATGACGTCGGTAATTGTTCCGCCCTCAATACATTCAATCAACTTTTTCTTTGTTGCGCCATCCAATGCGGCGGCGGTTGTTGTTACTTCAATAACCAAATTGTCCTGCTGTGCAATCTGTGCCATAATCGTATTTTTAATAGTTTAATACTCTGTTACTTTTTCGCCCCGGGTTTGTTCTCGGCTTCTGCCTTTGCCTTTGCATCGGCTTTGGTTTCTTTGGCGGGTTCCGCCGGGATAACTCCCGCCGCTTTCAATTCCGCCAAAATTTCAGCCTTTAACGCCGCTTTTTCCTCGGCTTTGGCTTTCGCCTCGGCTTCTGCCTTTGCCTTTGCATCGGCGGCGGCTTTTTCCTCGGCGGCTTTCTGCTGTGCGGCGGTTCGTGCCGCTTTTTCCTCGGCTTGCGCCTTGACGTACTCGTTGGGGTCGTGCAATACGGTAATCGTGTAACCCTGTTTTTTCAGTGCGTCCCAAATGCCGTTTTCAAAGGACTTTTTGCCGAACTTCTGGATACGGGGAACGGATAAGCGTTTGCCCGTTTCTCTGTCAAACTTGCGTACCTCAATAACGCAATGATACAAATGTTGTTCATTACTCGGTACAATGTAGTTTTCGGGGGTGACGTCAGTAATTGCGACGTCCTTTGTTTTACCCTCAGTTGCTGTCTTTACGTGCATACTCGTTAAATTTACTTGTTATTACTGAAATCTTTTGGTCGAATGGTATTTGCGTTCCAAATTCCAAAATGTTTGTATTCTCCCGTTCAAACCTGCGGACAAAGTTAGCGAAATTCAACTTTATACGCAATTCATTCTCCGGGATTAAGTTACGCCCGTACAAATCCAATACCTCGCTACGGGTCAAATGGCGGTACGGCTCCAATTCTGCCAATATCAACATACGTTGCAATTGGGTTGGGTTGTTCCGGTACTCCGTTTCGATAATCTGATTTTGTAGTGCGTCCAATTCTGCCTCACTTGCGCCGCTTTCCTTTGCCAACTTGTAACGGTTCCGCAACTCGCTTGCGTCGTACAAATAGAACTCCGTGCCGTAATTGACTTTTGCAGATACGAACATATTGCCGTATCGCAATCGGCAAACCGTTTCATCGACGAACTGTTGGGCGGCTTCAAAGCCTTTTTTCACTCGGTTTAATACCGTGCTTTGGCTCTCAAATGCGGCTTTAATCTGTTGTTCGTTGAATGCCTCCCGTTGGGTTACTTCCTCGTTTTGTCCGACGACGGCGGTAATAATGTTTTCCCGCAATCGCTTTTCTTCCTCAACGTTGTAATCCAAACTTGAACGGTCAACGGTTAACATTTGTACCGGGTTCCGCAAATCGGGTTGTTTGTCCCCGTCCGGTATCGGTATTTCAACAAAGGAACCCGCCCCGGTAATCCGTTTGTCGCCGCACTTGGGGCAACGCATCAATAACCCGGCTTGGTCTAACCTGTAATACCCTTGTTTGTCTTTCAAAAATCCACCGTCGCAATAATCGCCGTTTTCGGCGTTTGTAAAGTCGCACGATTGTTCGTAACCGGAATATATCGGGTACGCCCCGTACATATCCAAATGCCGCTTCGATATATGGAAAAACAAAAACCAATCCAACGCCTCCAATTCTTTTGTTAGCGGGGATTGTTTAACGTCCGGTTCTCGCAAATTCATTGGCTCATTCCAAAAGAAACGGGCGGGGCAATAGCGCAAATCGTGTGGGTTATCAACCAATAATTCGCCTATGTTGCCGCCGTCGTCCTCTGCAAATACTCGGTATCGTTCATCGTCAATAACTGCAATACGTTTATCGGGTTGGCGGAAAATTATCCAATCCATAACCCCGGTTGTCCGGTTTGCCTCAAAGGTTATGACGCTTTCGATAGGTAGCCAATAAAAATACGGGGTCGGGTATCGGTCGTCGGGGTTTTGCTCGGCGGGCAAATCAACTATTAAGACGCTGTTTATTTCCGTCTTGAAAAACTCCCAACCTTTCGTGCTCCAAATTTCCGGCTCCTTTAATACATCTTGGCGGTAATACTCCCAATCGTCCCGTTGTTCCGTGTTTTGAAATTGATAGTTGAACGCCGGGTTACGACCGTCGAAAATACGGCTTAACTTATCAAAACAAATGCCCGTTACCTCGTTGGTACGAACGGGGTAACGGAACAATGTTTTGAAGATTTTGAATTTATCGTGCGGGATAAGATTTTGAACCCATGCCAAAAAATCGGTCGTGGGTAAACACATTAAGGGCGTTACGTTGGTTTGGGCGTGAAATTTAATGCGGTTTTGGTGTATGACCGCTTTATTTATCGTCGCCTTTTTCCTCGGTTCCGTTATTTCCTTTCTTATGCGTTTTATATCTAATCCCATTTTCTTTGCTAAATTCAAAAGGTGTTTTTTCGGGCAACTGCCAACCGCCATTGTTAGGCATCCGCAATAGGCGTTCGGCGTGGTTAATCTCAAATTCTTCGGTCGTGTTAAGGGTCGGACACTCCAACACGACCTTTGTAACTTTCGCCGTCATTACGTTTATGCGTTTTTCAAATCCGTAAGCGGGTTAAACGTCGGGGCAACAATCACCAAATCGTCCGACCAATTCGGCAAAAACGACCATTGTATTGCGTTGCTGTCCGGGGCTTCTAATCCGCCCAACGTCTTATCGCCGATAAACAACGAACGTATCGGTATCGGGTAATATATACCGTCGGTATCCCCCTTGATTGCGCCGATTGCGCCGTTTTCGTCGAAAATGAAGATACCCAAATTGTCGCCCCAAATTTCGCATTGCATTTCCTTTAATGCCTTGATAACATTCTGCGGGGCTTTGCGGATAACTCCGGTAAACGGGGTTGGTTCACGTCCAATAATTTCTTCGACGCCTCCCAACGTTTCGTTACCGCCTCCAAAGGTGCGGGCGGCTCCCGCCTCGGCGGTCGGGGCTTGGATATACGGCGAAACAACTATTTTCGTGCTATTCGTCGCCACTAACAGGGGCGTCCACGACGATAACGACGTAATCGCTTTTTCACTCATAAAACCGTTTTTGCTTTTGCCGTCTTTCATAAGACGCTGAAAAGCCACTTTCTGAACCTGTCCGAAACTTTCCGAACACGTAATTGCGGGTACATCGGGCAACGCCGTCCCCGCCGGACATTTACAAATCATACTTCTTTGTCTTTAACGTTAAAAATATAGTTACTTTCTCCGGGGTTGTCCCTTTGCCCCCTCGTTTCGGTTGCAAAGTTATAAACTTTTTCCCGTATAATCTTGCATATCTCAAAAATATTGCTAATTGCGTCGTCTTACGCCTCGGTTTGCGTGTGCGTATGGCTGTATATTGCCGTCCGCAATCTCCTTTTCATATATCCCGGTCAATCCGTCCTCCGGGTCGTCATGCTCATTTGCTGGGAAATCACGCAAAAACCCGGTTACGTGTTCATGTATCTTTGGAAAACGTTCCTCCCATCCTAACGGCATTATGATTTGGGCGTTGACGCTTGCCGAATTTGTTATAATGCGGCTTTCCTTGTTGGCACCTTGGTAAAATGGTTTGGAAATCGCTTTTATCTTTTTACGTATCAACTTTTCAAACCCGGCACCGCCGTTGTTACTTTCAATCCATGCTTTTTGCGTTCCACAACGGTTTATCATTTCCGGGACGGTAACGGATGTTACTTCTGTATTTTCCTGCGTAAATACCATGTCAGTAATTAGCGCATACAAAATCGGTTCAAACCGTTTCTTTTGTTCGTTCCATGCCTCATTACCGGATTTGTAAACGTCATAACACGCCGAAAATGTAAAGTCGTCGCCCTCGTCGGCAACGTCGGTGTAATTGCCACTACGTACATACGTCCCCCATTCGGATTTGTCAACGTATGTTCGGAACGGGTTCCGGTACAATTTACCCTCTGCGTTTCCGGGGTTGCCTTGATACAGGCATTGAAATTGCACCGGGTCTAATGCCTTTTGCGCTTCCAACTTTTGCTTACTGTGTCGGCTTTCCCATAATGCCGCCCCCGGTTCCCGTGGGTCTATCTCGGTCGGTTCCCCGGTTTTCAACCCCTCAAAGTTTATGCGCACCCACGCCCCCGGCGTTACGTCCTCCAAATCCGCCCAACACTTAACATCAATAATCGTTTCGCCGCTCTTTTCAATGCGCCCTATCAAATCGTCGTCGTGCCAACGGGTAAATACAATCAATTCTTGGCTATCATTGTGTAAACGGGTGCGTACAACGGTCGTGTACCATTTCCACGCCGCCGCCCGTACTATCGGGCTGTTACCCTCGGCGTAATCTTTATACACGTCGTCCAATATCGAAACGTCCACGGTTTTAGACGTCAGCGAACCGCCACGACCGACGACACGCAACGACCCCTTACGCCCGACCATTTCGATAACATCGGAATTGCGCAAATAGGTATTCGCCATTGTTACGACGTTCGACCCATTTAAGTACGTGCCGGGGAATAATTCACGATACCGGGGCGTGTCGATTATTCGTTGAACGTCCCGGTTAAAATCCCGTGCGATTGTCGCCGCATACGAACCGATACATATTTTGCGGTCGGGGTCTAACCCCAACATAAATGCGGGTAATTTGCGGCTTGACCCCTCCGATTTGCCATGTTGCGGCGGCTGTTGTACAATCATCTTTCGTATTTTGCCATGCGCAAACATATCCAACAGGGTATAATATACAACATGAAACGGTTCCAATACCAAATCCGGTTGCATATACCGGGCAAAGTTGATAAGACGTTTACGGGCGGCGGCTCGCACCAATTCGCCGGGGTCTGCCTTGATTGCCTCGTACATCTTCAATAATTCCTCGTTGCTCATGGTCGTACAATTTTATCGGGTGTAACTATCAATTCGCCGGGCTTTTTCGGTATCCAATTCAAACACGCCGTTTCGCTCCTTATCCGGGAACGGTTCGGGGTAAACGGACAACGGCAACAAATCGGCAATCTATTTGCAACATCTAAATTCTCATGGTCGAAATACCAAACACCGTGTCCGCAATCCCCGCAATAATGGTTCGTTTTGGTTACAACCTGTTTAACAACATTCATTCGCTTTGCCATTATTGCGCCCCTCCTTTCTCGGCGATTGTCTTTTGAAATTCGGCGGACTGCAATTTGTCGGCGACGGCAAACAACAGGTCGTCCGGGATTGCCTTAACATCGTATTTCGGTTTATCGTCGTCCGTCCCGGCGTTGTATCCGGGTATCTCGATTTTAACGGATGCATCAAATCCCAACATCTTTGCCCGGCGTTGTTGAATGTTCAACAGCAAGTCCAAAAACCGGGGATTGCCCGCCGACGTTTCAACGGTCGTTTCGTCATACCCGTAATATTCCGGGTCGCCGTCGGTCGCATCCGTTTTGATAGGACGCCCCCGGTTGGTTTTCTCTTTGGTGCGCTGCTTTCCGGTTTTGGATACCTCCCACGCCTCCCACGCTTGTTGCTCCATTTTATCCAACTTGCGCAATTCCTGCGTAACATATTCGTCGATTGTTTCCAACCGTTCCCGCTTCCATTCGATAAGGCATTGTTGCAAATCGTAATAAACCATTTGAAAGGTTATTGTATAACCCATTCCACGGGCGGACAAATCCCGGTTCAATGCGTCCGCAATTTCCCGGTACGAATAACCACGCAAAAATAAATCGGCACAAAACCGAATGTCATAAATTCGTTGTTCCTCGGAACGTTTGTTGTAGCCTAATGGCTTCTTTCTCTTTTTCATCGTCTAACCTCTTTTAATGTCAAACAGGGGTCAAAATCTGCCTTTTACGCCTTTTCGTCCTTTGGCTTGGTTCCTTATCGGCTCCTTTGCCTTTGTTCTTTCGTTCCGGGCTTTATCCTTTCCCCTGTTTACCTCCTTAAAACGTTGCTTACCCTTTGCAAGTTATTTGCACGGAATTTCCATTTTAAGAGGCTTTATTATCTTAACCAATCTTTCTATATCTCGGCGGTTATCTTTTAACCACGGGGCAAATTTACGGCTTTTCCGGTACATTGCCAACCGTTTGTTCTCTCTCACATATAAACGGCAAAACCCCGGCTTTGTTTCCGGGGCTGATTGCCTAATTGCTTATGCCTATTTCGTACCTACCATTTGAGCAACGAAAATGCGGTTGGGTTCCACGGGGGTTGGTGTATTCCGTTCCCCCTTTCATTTCTTTTATTGCCAAACATACCGGGGCGGGCTTTCCATTTACCGGAAATTCCGGGTTAAAATATCGACACGTTCCGCATATCTTTTCGGGGCGTCGATTATCCGGGGCGCATTCGGTCGGCATATTCGGAATTATATCCGGGCAATTATTTTTTGCTTTCATGCTTTTGCGCTTTGATAGTTACCCATTAACCCGGATATTATCCGGTCGGCGGTTGTGTGTCGCCATCCTAATCTTTCATCCCAAATAAAGCAAATATTGGGATTAGCAAACATCATACATGGGTTTTTGCAATTATCTTTCATTGTTGCGCCCTCCTTTTCGGTTCTTTCGTTGGTTCTTTGCCCGGCGTTTATCCCGTGGGTTCCTTTTCGGCATTTCGACCCGGTGTATTTCTACTTTGGGACCGGGGAACATCTTGCCGAAAAATTCCGCCATTGCTCGCACCTCCTTTGGGACGTCGAACGCCTCCGGCTTCTTATGCTCCGGGCAAATCCCCCGAGCCGGGCAATTGTCGCAATCCTCATTCCGCACAACCTCGCCCGGCTTATCGGCTTCTTTGAACCCGTGCCAATTGTCCCTCCGTGCGGACGCTTCGGCGAAATTCTCCATTGCTTCAACTGCTACTTCCGCCAATATGTAATCCGGGGTATCGTTAAAATGCGCCTCCAAAGAATTACGGTTGATAACCTCGGCAATCTCTTTCAAAAATTTTTCTCTTTTGTTCATCGCTTTATTGATTTTTGGGTTTGTACTCTTGGCACGGCATAACGCCGCACGATTGTTCGCATTTGAACGCCTCGCAATAACCGTTCCCGTTGACATCCTCGTTTGTAAAGTTGGCGCAATTCCCGCATCCCTTATCGCCGGGTTCTTTCGGTACGCTTACGCCTTTCGGCTCAAACTCCCGGTTAAACTCTCTTTCCGGGCGGGTTGTCAATCGTCCGTCCGGTTCCCGGACAATGTAGTACGTTTCCGGGGCGTCAATGAAAATGCCGTTGCCGTCCGGGAACGAATAAACCGCCCGCCCGTTTAGGGTTCTCGGTATCGTCATGGTTCCGCCTCCGGTAAATCTCAACAGGTCGTCCAAATTGTCCCGGCGTACCTGTATTGCGTCAACTTCTAACAACGTGCGGCAATATCGGGTTCCCGCCGTGGCGTCCGGCTCAACTAACCGGGTGCGGATTTGTTCCGGGTATTCCGTCGGGTCGTACTCGACGTTGAAAACAACGGCGACGTCTAACGTGTGGATAACTAACAAGCGTTTCCCCAATCGTCCGGCGACTGCCTGTTTTAGTGCTTCAATTGCGTTTCCCTGTATCTCGGTTGTGTCAACCGTGATTTCGTAACGGTCGGGGTTTTCCTCGACCTCCGGTTGGCTTTTGGCAATATCGCCAATCATAACCAACAATTCCGCATCAAACGGGTTTAACTTACTTTCTGTCATGCTCTAATTTTTTATTCGTTCTTACTGTTTTCGGATATACCAACCGCCAAAATATCGTTTTTCGGTCGGTTCTGTTGTACTTATCGCATTGCAAGTGCGCCCCGTTGCAAACGTCCCGGTCTATCTTGCAACGGACGCACCGTTGGCAAAACAGGGTTCCGGGGTCGTCTGCTAACCTTTGGGCGGCTTTCGTCCATAACTCGGCAATAATAACCATGCCTTTGTAAATGGCACGTTCGCCGGGCTTGTACTCCCTTTTCGGGTCGAATATTTCGGGTTGCTTTACTCTCATTCTTTGCCCGCTTCGTTTACATAGTAAAACAATGCGTCCAAATCTTCCTTTGCGCCTTTTACGCAAATTCGTACCCTATCGCCCCCGGCTAATGCGGTTTCGACAATCTCACAATTATACCGGGGGGCGTTTATCTGTATCATTGCCGCCGTGGTATTCGTTACAAACTCGTTTCTTTCTTCCATGCTCTCGGATTTTTGAAGTAAATTAAATACCTCCGTTGGTTCGTTCTCGCTTTGACACGCCCCCAACAAAAGCGTTGCCAAAGATAACAATAAAATCTTTGCTTTCATCGTTTTACCTTTCTTTTAATCCATATAAACCGTATGCCAATGCCGACAAACAATATTTTCGCCTCAATATCAACATAACGGTCGTACCGTTTATTGCATCAATGGATACCCCAAATTGCCAACTATGATATTGCCAATACTCACGGGCGTAAACATAGACGCCGACCCGTCCGATATGAAACCCAATTTGCGCCGTATGTACGTCGCCATTGTTGCGGATAATTCCAACCTGTTTTTTACTCATATCTCCAAATATATTTTTTATAATGTTTTAAACGTCCCTTACAGCAACTAATAATATTTCCATGATTAAAACCGCATCTTTGCGCATCATGTATGCAATCCCATTTCTTTATAAAATTACCCTCTAAATCATATTGATAAACGGGTTTTGCATTGTGATTATCTTTTCCGGTTTTCTTAAACCATGTATTTACTTTCTTCATGGTTTCACGTTTATTATTAATTGCTTTTTGATAATTCAAATTTTGCTTTCTCGTACACCAACGTAAATTAGTCGCATCGTTATTGGCTCGGTTGCCGTCGATATGGTCTATTTCCGGCAAATTGTCCGGGTTCGGAATAAAAGCCGCCGCAACTAATCTATGAACGAAATATGTTTTGTTTTTACCATTATCTGATAGTATTACCCGCATATATCCGTTTTTACTAATAGATTGCTTTCGTATCGCACTTTTACCCGTTCCCCGATAATTTACAGACTTTATATTACCTTTGTCTGAGACTTCATAATTAGCGTTTATAAACTTCCAATTTTCCATCTTTTTTTTGCAAAGATAATATTAAACCATAATATAACAAACTAATACGTTTCTTTTATTTTATTGTATGCCTCTTTATCCAATACCATAACTTTAGGATATTCGACAATACAACCTTTTGTATATACGAGATTATAGATACCCAATTGCCCCTTAATTGGCATTTCAATAACACGTCTTGGGTTGCGCATCATCCATCCGAACCCCTTTGTTATTTTCGCCCTCTTTTCCTTTGGAATCCGGGTGTTTTCCCAATCCTCCGGCGTAAACTCTTTTATCGGCTTTACGTCGTACAACTCAACCAATCCCAAAGTAACGCCGCTTTCCATTCCCGGATAAACCGGGGACGCTGCGGAACATATCAGCACGTCGCCACGGTATGACGTGTTTTTGCTCCGAACTTCAATTGTCTTTTTCCCGTAAACAATACCGTTTTCGTCCTTGTACGCCTCCGTTACCAAATCATTTGCGTATGGCTGTTTTACGGTCAACGCACGCCAACGGTCGTGTTTTTCCGGGTTGTAATCCTTATTGCTGTACTGCATATTTACTTTTTATTTTCGGGTTCCTCGGTTTCGTCGTCGGGTTCCGGGTAATGGATAAATCCAATTTGCCGGACGTTTTGGATTGGCTCGTAAATGATAACGACAACATCGCCGTCCTTCCTTACTCCGACCAATCGGCAATCGGCGGGAACCTCAACCCGTATTTCACTTTTCATTGTTAAACAAATCCCAATTAACAGGGACACAATACCCCGGCAATTCTCCCCGGTCAATCCCCAACGGATTAACAATACTATCTTTCCAATAGATACGGGGTTGTTCCGGGCGTCCCTCCCAATGTTCCGTAATAGTGTCGTAAATCAATCGTATTTCCCGTTTCGGATATTTGCCGCCGCTCTGCAACCCGATTTTATACAGGTCAACGAACGGATACGACAATTTGATTATCCCAATTGCCCGGTCGTACATTCCCGGCGGGATTGGCTCCACGCTTGCAAAGGTGCGGAACCCGTGGCGTTTTGCCCGTGCCAACACATTAACCCGCATCATATTTGGGTCGGCGTTCGGCTCCAATTCGTCGCAACCTGTCAACGTTGCGCCCAAAGCGATACGGGACACGTCCCAACCCTCGGACGCCTCGGCAAAATCAATGAAGCGGTTCAACCCCTCGGCGCATTTGCTCAATATCTTAACCGGGACGCCGTGGCGTTGGCATACGCCGACCGCTTGACGGGTCAACCGTTCCGTTTCCGGCAACAACGGGTCGGTCGTGAACGAAAAGAATAACCCCGTTTTCTGCAATTCCTCCTTATGCGCCAACAATTCGTTTTTGAAAATATCCAAAGCGTATGGATATTCCCGCAACGTCTTTTTCAACTCCGGGCGACTGCCTCCCAATACCTTTGCGCCACGACCTTTGCGCAAATAACAGTAAGTACAACCGTTGGAACAACCGACAAAGAAATTGGCGGCGTTCTCGGCGTATTCCCCGGCTTTACCTTTTGGGCTGTAAATAACCCGTCCGTTTATCGATCCCATATCGTCAACGGCTTAAAATGGTAAATCGTCGTTTCCGTCGGGGGCGGGTGCATCCGGCACGGGCGGCGGCGGTACTTGCGCCCCGGCTCCGGTCGCTTTCGAGGTCAACATTTCCATATCGGTTGCGACTATCTCGGTAACATACCGTTTGACGCCTTGCGCATCGTCATAACTCCGGGTTCTCAATTCGCCCTCAATATACAGTTTGTCGCCCTTTTTGACATACTGATTGGCGACCTTTGCCAACCCGTTTTGCAATACGACGTTATGCCATTCGGTACGCTCCGGGATTTGCCGCCCGTCCTTTGTGGTATAACCTCGTTTCGTGGTTGCCAACGAAAAGGTCGCCACGCAACCCCCGTTGTCGAACTCCCTAAAATCCGGGGCTTTCCCGGTATGTCCCATCAAAATAATCTTGTTTACACTCATACAAAAAACGCTTTAATTATCCAAACAATGATACTATACAACGCCCACATATAAGACGCAACCGTTAACGTCACGAACGTGTATAACGCAATTTTATATCCGGTTTTTGATTTTATTTTCATGTCACTTGAATTTTACGCAATCCAACAAATATTGTTTCTTATTGTCCGACCATCCGGCGGCATGGTTTATCGCTTTTCGGTCGTCGTCGTGTACGAACTCACAAACCCAACCGCCGACGCTTGATTTTTGAACTAATCGAACCAATTTACCAACAATGAAAGAACGCAATTTGTAATAACCTGAATTTTCGCCAACAAACAAAACCCGTCTTTCTGCATTTATTTCGGGCAGATTTTCTATTTGCGGGCGTTTCTCCCTTTCCGGGTACCTTTGTACCCTTTTAAAATCATTTTGGATTGAACGGCGGGAAATTGCCCCAAAATCGGGCGTTCTCTTTTTTGTTCTCATTCGCCTTTATATTGTGGGTTCAATTGTCCCATTTTAGACAATGCAACCCGTTTGCGGGTTATTGGATTATTGGAATTTTGTTTGCGGGTACTCCAACGTAAATTAGTCGCATCGTTATTGGCTCGGTTGCCGTCGATATGGTCTATTTCCGGTAAATTGTCCGGGTTCGGAATGAAAGCCGCCGCAACTAATCTATGTAATCGAAACGTTTTTCGTTTTTGATTAATACAGAGTACAACGCCCTTATATCCCTCTTTATCCGTATGCGGTTTCAATATTCGCCCTTTTATTTTGTGGCAATTCTGTAACCGTCCATTTACAACCATATCTTTAGAACGAACCCGCCCGTAATTGCTAACCTCGTAACGTTGGTTATAACCGTCTATCTCTTTCCAAACTTCCATACTCATTTTTAATTAACTCTATTATTTTCACATTTCCGGGATAAATACGCATTTTGGTTTTATTACCGTTTTCCCATTCGTTATGGTGTTCAAAGCAAAGTATATTTATATTCCTTGCATCGTGCGCCGCTTCCGGGAATGCGCCACGGGTTAATATATGCGAACAATAAACGGCGGAATAATTCCGTAACGGCTTTAAACATTCCTCGCATCGGTGCGGCTTATGCTCCCAAACCCAACGGAAAAAGCGTTCATTTGCCGCCATGATATTTGCGCCCCGTCCCGTAATACAATGCCCGAACAATTCCCGTTGTATCTCAACCCTCAAACGAATATCCATGCGGAAATTACGCAAATCCAAAAGGGGATTATACCCCCTTTGGATGCAATAATTGTATTCGTCCCGGTCTGTCAACAAATACGGTTCCATACTCTTACATTTCCGCCGTTTCGTCGTTCGGTTCCGGGTCGTCCTCCGGGTCGTTAATATCCGGGAACAATCCGTTATCCTCTACCTTTTCGGCATTCAATCAGAGTGCGGGTTCGCCGTCAGCACCGAACAATTCCAATTGCGCCTTTTTGCCTTTGAACAAAAATGCGTAAACCTCGTTTTCAATGTCCACAACGATTTCTTCCAATTCTTCCTCAAAACCGAACGTTTCGGTATTGAATTTCAGACGGGGCGAATTTATCGCCGTCTTTTGGTTGTTGGATACCATGAACAATCCCGTAAGGACGACCCCAACGTTATCGTCTTGACCGGAATAGGACACGCCCCGAACCTCAATGTTTTTCAACATTTCGTCGGCGAAATTGCGGGCGACCTCCTTTTGGTTCTTGTTCGCCTTAAAATCGTCGGTTTCGACCATTGACAAAAAGGACGTGATATTGAAAATACGTCCCATGATTGGGCGCAAGCGGTCGAAACATTCCCGCAAATCGGGGTGTATGTCCTTTGCGCTCTCGACGTGGTATTTGTTCGTATAATTTTCGTTGCCGATTGTTTCGGTAACTTCATAATGAACATCCAACCCGCCGTCTTTTAACGTCTTGACTTTCGATAATGCAAACGACTTTTCCGACGGTATCGGCATTACGTTTGCGGTTTCTTTTTTCTCGCTCATTTTTTGATAATTTATTTGTTGTCGGGAACCCGCCCGGCTCGGTTTTACAAATCTTCCTCAACGTATCGTTTTAACTCGGCTTGGAACAATTCCCGTTCCTCGGCTTCCGTTGCAATCAATTCGTTGTACAAATCTTGGTCGAATATCTCGTTAATCGCATCGTCCAACAAAGCAATCAATTTTTCCGGCTTAACGGCGTCTAATTCGACCTGTCCCAATCCGTCCCAATTTGCCGTCCGGCTGTCTGTTTCCTTTGCCGGGGCGGGCGGCAATCCCCATTCGATAACCTGTTGTTCCATTAGGGCAATACGGCGTATTTCAACCCCGTAAACCCCGAATTTCTCCAAATTCTCGCCAATTGACCGGGGTATATCTTCCCCGGACGGGTCGTAATCTCCGAAATACAGGATTATAGGTTGTTTCCCGTTGCTTATGGCGTCCCGCATACGCTCGGACAATTCATATAAGAACGTCAACGACGGATACCCTTTGCAAGCACCAACCGCAATGCCCCATTTGGCGCACGGTTTCGCAAAAACGCCCTCCAATGCTTTCTTTTCAATAAGTATTTCGGGATAATAGGGTTGATTTTCCCAACGGTTTTTCCCATACGAACGCATCCACGCCCGAACCTGTTGTTTTGCTTCGTCCTGTTTGTCCTCCAAATTGGTTGGCTCGGCGTGGGTATAACCACACATTGCCCTATCTCGGTCGCTGAACGCCTCAAAATCAACCCGACCGTCCCACCGGGCGACCCTCCATTGCGGCGACGACACGTTTGTAATGTTGCAACGTGTTCGTCATGCCGATACTAACCAATTGATAATGCAACGCACGGATTGTCAAAACTCCGGGTTCGTATCGGCTCAAAATCTCAACGGAATTTTCAATTATCCAATCCCGTGTAAATTCGTCTTTCGTTCGCTTTGCCATATTCTAAAAATCTGTTTCGTCCAACAAATCCTTTGTCGTCTTATTCCGGGCGACCGCCGGGCGTTGAGGTTCCGGGATTGGTTCCGGTTCCGGTACGGGTTCCCGCTTGGGGTTCCCGGTTCCGATTGGCTCCGTTACGGGGTTCGGGTCGTAAAACTCAATGCCCCCGTTTCCGGACTTTTCCGGCTCAAATTTCGCTTTGAGTTGTTCCGCCGGGTATTCCTTTTGCTTCAACTCGATAATCCCCAATTCGACCAATTCCGGGACGCATCGGCGTAATGCCTTAACGTCCTGTAATGCGTCGTGCGCCGGGAATGTTTCGCCGGGGAACAACTTTGCAAATAATTCCTCCAATTTGGGGAATTTTCCCGGTTTGCCATTCTGATACAATGCGCCGACAAATTTAATAGTTTTCATCATTGTATCAATGCGCTTTCCCTTATGCAATGCGTCCTCGGCTTTGGCGTCGTAATACTCTTTGCCGCAATAACGCAAAATGTTCGCTTTCAACATCGACGTATCGAAATAAATGTTGTGCGCACATACAAGCGGTGCGGCGGCGGCATCCGTCAAAAATTCGTCGATAACCTCGGCAAACGGTACACCCTCGGCAATTGCCCGTTCGGTCGTTATTCCGTGTATTGCGGTTGTTTCCGGCGGTATCTCGTAATTGTCCGGCTTAATTATAAAACTGCGTTCTTTGTCGCCGAACGCCCACGCCAATTGTACGACGTGCGGGAATTGGTTAAAATCCGCATCCCATTTCAAACCCTTTGCGGGTACTCCTGTTGTTTCGCAATCGAAAAAACAAATGTCTTTTAATTCAAATTTCATACTCTCGTTACTTTTTTATTCGTTAAATAATCGTTTTTGCCCGTCGTCGTTGGGCGTTTGCTCAACATATTTTGCCCGTGTAATCCAAACGCACCCGCAACGCAAACACTTTATCCGGCTGTAATGCTTTGGCGTGTATTCGTGGCGAATAATCCGCCAACCCGCCAACGGGTAATTCTTACGCTTTCCGTTACACTTGCAAAACATACCTTACAACGTTCGGGGGTCGTCAATATACGTGTTGTATTCCTCGGCGGCAATTTGTTTGAGTGTTTCGATATGCTCGATTAACTCGGCGTTCGACAATTCCGCCACGGTGCGCAATTCGTGGGAATATTTCCCGGTTTCCTCGTTGACCCGCTCGACGTACATAATTGGGGAAAACTCCCGCAACCTCCGTTCCGTTTGTTCCTCCGTAAGACGTTCGCCCGCCTCCCAAATGGCGTGTCGGAACGTGGGTACAACATAGTTGAAATAATAGCCTTTCAAAGCCTCGGACGAACCGGGCGACGCAACAATAAACCGGGCAATTATCCGGGAACCTTTCCAACCCTTGAAAAATTCGTTTAATTCGCCCATGTACATTGCCAACCCGCCGTTATTATTTATCGTCCCCGTTGCCGTTATTTCTCGCTTTCTCATCGTCGATTAACTTTTGCATTGTGATATTAAACGCTGTCATTCCAACCGCACGGATAAACGCCCGTTCGCTCGACGAATACCCGGTTGCGACCTTATCCAAAACTTTTGCGAAAAGAATAACGAAATTTCCCGGTTCCCAATGCCCGGTATTGTGCATACGGTCGATAACGTGCGCCCGCAACCTCGTATTATTCCGGGTCGCATCCTTACGGGCTTTCTCCCGGTCGTTCCAAAGGCTCGTTAATTGGCGTTTCACGTTCTCAAAAAACAACGGCATTTTCAACACGTCCGCAATTGTCATTTCTTTAACTTCCATATTGTTTTGTTTAAGGGACGCCGGGGAACCGACGCCCCGGTTAATTACTCGGTTTCGCTGTATTCCTCAATAATTAAATCGTCCTGTCCTCGCTTGACTTCCTCTATAAATCCTTGATACCCTTCTTTCCGGGCTAATTCGATAAGGGATTGCAGACGTTTTGCGCCCAAACTTTCGCCCCTCGCAATGCGGAATACCTTAACGGTCGGATTGCTTGCGATAATCAATTTTGCGGCAACCTCCATTATCTGACTATCCGACACTTTCCCGGCGACAAACGGCACACCGTTTAACTCCAACCCGTCGTCCGTGAACGTCAACCCGGCAATCGGCAATTCCGATTTCGCAATAAGGGTTTCCCGCTCTTTGAGCAAATCCGACAACTTTTTTTCGTGGGTTTGGGCGACCTTTTCGGCGGCGTCCTTTTGCTTTTTCTTCGTCAGATAGTCCACAACCAACGCATTGATTTTGTTGTGTTCCTCGGCTTGTTTGAGGCGTTCGGCTGTATCCAAATTCTCCGGGTTGTTTTCCTCGTACTTTGCCAACCATGCGGCGGCGTTGTTCTTGCGGGTTTCGTAATCGGCTTTATCCGTTTGGATTTGCGCCAATGTTTCGTCGTATTTGTCGGCGGCGGCTTTCGCATCGGCTTTGCTCTTTTTCTTTGCCGCTTCCAATGCCTTTTTTGCCTCGGCAACAATCCGGTCGTATTCGGCTTGGGCTTCCGCCTCATACTTTATTGCGGCGTCAATCTCTGTATTCTTGGTTTCCTCGGCGGCTTTGATACGACCGGGGATTGCCTCCAATTGTTCCGTACGGGTTTGCAATGCGGTACGCACGGTTTTCGCTTTCTCAATCAACCGGGCGTTCTCGTTTTGTTCCTCCATTAAATCGGCAATGTCGATTTTCTCGGCATACGTTTTGACGTCGCCCGGTTTCAACTGCTTTTCGGCGGCGGCGCAAATGGTCGTGTACGTCTTGACCTCGGCGTTGGCGTCCTTTCTTTTCTCCTTAACGGTCATAACCTCGGCGTCAATCTCGGCAATACGTTTTTGCACATTCTCCGGCAACAATGCCCGGACGTATTGCACTTGCTTTCGGCGACCCTCGGCGGTTTCAGACCACCGGGAAAACTCCACGGCGTCAAAATCCGTATATCCGAAAACCTTTTGCAACATACTTACGTTATCCGACCGCATCCCGGTTGTTTTCTGTTTGATTGATAACGTACCACGGGGGTTGGCTTTGGTAAACCGCAATTCAACGTCGTATTCCTCGCCGTCGTCGCCGACAACCATTTTGGCAAACCCTTTGTCCTCGCCATTACGCAACACGGCGTCCCGGTTCCCGGTCAACAACGCCCCGATTGCCTTTAATAACGTGGATTTTCCTAACTCATTGTCCCCGGTAATGAAATATACATTACCCTCAAAATCTGCGTTGAACTCCTTAATTACTTGGAAATTCGACAACTCTAATTTTTTGATAATCATTTTATCGCTCTTTTTATGCCGGGGTTGCCCCCGGCGGTTACTACTTATTTGTTTGTTAATATCATTCTTTGGTGTATCATGCTTTGCACCTTGTTAAGCGCATCCCGGTTGGCGTCAACCTCCGACCGGGTGCAATCGGCAATAAAGTTTTCCAAACGCTTATACAGGTCGTCCAACTCTTTTGCCGTCATTGCATGGCGAACGGCTCCCAATTCGTCCTTATCCATTTTTGCAAACTCGTTTAAGGGTTTCCAAATCGCAACGTTTGGGGTCGTCGGCGTTCTTTGTCGCATCAATTAACGGCATATCATTTGTTTTTGCCGTCCAACTTTTACCCGTAACGGGCGACGTGTAAGTTACTTTGTAATGTCCGTACCCGGCAAACTCAAACCGGAAATCGCTGATTGTTGTTTTCGCTCTCATTGCTTTTATTTTTTTAGCATTACCGGGAAAACGCCCGGTCGTTGTTATTTCATGCCACAAAAATACGGGGAATATTTTAATTACCAAAATTTTTTCTTTTTATTTTCGTGTTAGGGCAAAAAATTCCGATACGGCGCAAGTCGTACCGGGATAAAATCAAAATAATTTCATTTGCGTATCTGTTAAGACGGCAATAACGCCGTCAACTTTTTGTTCCCATGCCGTCCGGGTTGCAATCTTTTCCGGCGTTGGGTTCCGTTCGCACCTCCGTTGGTTGTGGCGCATCTGTTTAACCATGTACGCCAATTCTTCCAACGTTATTTTCGCCGGATTTTCGATTTGCGGGCTTTTGTTTTCGTCTGCCATACTTTTACCCATTCAAACAAAATAATCGAAATACGTGGCTTAAAACAAACGGTCGTGCATCGGGGCGGGCAAATTCTCCAAAACCCAACGGGGGTTGTTGTGCAAAATGTACCGTCCAAAGTGCATTATCATAAGGGCGTCGGCATTCCACAACGTCGCCTTAACATCGGGGTAATAATCGGCGGCGGCTCGTTGGTATCGCTTTTTGCGCTCCGGCTTTTCCTCCCCCTTAACCCGCAATTTCAATTCATTTTGCCATTTTTGGGGGTGTACCAAAACAAACGGTACGTCGCACATGGCAATTATCGTTTTCAGTTTCTCGAACTCGGATAACAGTTTTTGAACCCGGAACGCCTTACCGGGGTTGTCGGTTATATCATCCGGGCGCAATTGCACCTTTTCGACGAATACCAACGGGCGGCAAATACTTTTCATGTACTCAAACCATTGTTTCAACTCCATAAGGTCGCCCGGCATTTTAATAACCTCGGTTTTGTGGTTCGGACGCCAAACAGCAATCCCCCCGGATTTTCCGGGGTCAATGCCAATAATACAATCAATCGTTATTTTGTTCATTTCCAAAAATCTAAATAGTTATCAATCTGCAATTCGTCCGCAATCATACGGTCGAACGTGCGTTTTATCTCTTTGTCCCTCGCAATCTCATACGCCGTAAAATCCAATTCCGGGGCGTCGGTTCCCTTACGTTGAACGTGGTACGCCTCGTACTTGTTGACGAACCCACGGGCGACACGTTGCATATATCGGGCAAATGCTTGTTTGCGGTCGTCCTCGGTTCCGGCAACCTCATTGGCAAAACCCAACTTTCGCAACCAATCATAAATCAATATTCCGTCAGTAATCCCCAACACAAACCGCCCGGTATATTTATATTGCAAAAATACCTCCCTACATCGGGCGACGACTTGGTTGTGATAATACCGTTTTTCCTCCGGCGTCAATTCCTTTTTCGGCTCCGGCAATGCCTTATACGCTTTATGTATAACCCCGTTTTGTTTCCGGCGGTATGCGTTCAATATCTTTGCGAAATAATCGGCGTTAAACTGTTGGTAATGCTTTTTGTCCGGGTTGCCTTGACTGTCTTTCGGCAAATAGTCGTCCAATTCCCCGGTTGTCGCCAACTCAAATGCCAACTTAATATCCGCCAATGTCATTTGCGAATAGTATTTTTTGAGTATATCCAACAACCGGGTACAAATGTACGCCCAATCTTCCGGATTGGTCGGGATTATATACCCAACGTCCATTGCAATAAACCGGAACATTTGCCCGGTTTTCGCAATCAACGTGCCGTCGTCAATATCGGCAATTTGCATTTTCGTTGAGGCGGCGAAAATGTACTTTTCGACCCCGGATAACGATTTGGCAACCTCCGGTAATTGCAACATTTGTCGGCGTATGTCGATTGCTTTTGTACCGGGCGTTGGGTTGTATATCGCCAACGCCACGGATTGCGTATTTACTGTTTCCGGCAAATTTTCCATAATCAATAATCGTTGTTAAGAAATTCCATTGCGCCCGCCACGTTCAACTGTTTTTGCGGGGCTTGGTATTCCGGTTTCAAATGCAATTTCTTTTTCTCAATGTCGCCCCGGATAAAATTGCGTACCGTCGCAATCCAACCCGTGCGGGTTCGCTTAACGCCCTGTTTGGTTTCCGACCAATCGGCGACCGTGTGGAAATAATAAATCAAATCGACCTTTTCAAATTCCGGCGTCGCAAATAGTTTTTCAAACTCGGAATAATCATTTACGCCGTCCGCCCCGAACTTAACCAATTTGTAAACATCGGAATTGCGAAATATTGACGTTCTTTTTTTATCGTTCTGAGCCTCCAATTGTTCATCCGGGAACAAATCCCCGGCAACTCCGTTGGCGGGTTTATCCTTATCAATACCAAAAGAATTATCTATTTCAGTATTTAATATATGGTTGGATTTTCCAACCGGGGTGGTGGGATTTTCCAACCGGG
>UMIC01007297.1_pt1 | contig 30476 bp, 41 predicted proteins | sample 1965681 | NCBI WGS metagenome assembly UMIC01 (sample SAMEA4836114, study PRJEB28245) | human gut metagenome | biome: gut microbiome; material: fecal sample | place: Denmark | collected 2008
AAATCCTATATTTATTTTTAGTACCCCCTAAGAGACTCGAACTCTACTTGTTATTATTATAATTATGTGCTTGCATGTGACAATTAGCACATAATATTTGTAGATTATCCAAAGAGTTATTATAATGATTGAAATCTTTATGATGTAGTTCTAATGGTATTGGATTACCCATCCACTGACTTAAACCACAACATTCACATTTAGCTTCTTTAACTCCTCTGGATATTAGAATTTCTCTCTTTCTAGCATTAGAACTATTACCATTTAACACAATATCTAAAGGTTTTTGTTCATAAGGTCTAGATAAACCCTTTCTACTTTGATTACATTTATAATCAATATTTAAAATTTTCAAGTACTTTTTTAATGTGTCATATTTTATTCCTAAAGTCCTTGAAACTTCTATTAAAGGTTTTCTGAGTTTCTCATATTCTCTTATTAGGTCTATATTATTTTCTACTATATGTCTTTTTGTTCCCATGTACCTCATGTGGGAGTCGAACCCACAAAATCTTGCTTCTAAGGCAAGTGTGTCTTAACCATTGCACCAATGAGGTATATTAGTGGGTATTTATAGAATCGAACTATATTCTAAGGATTTTCAGTCCTCCGCAATGTAACCATACCTGCCCAATACCCATTTATAGAGAAACTCAATAACTCTACTGCCTTAAAGTTTTTCTTCTATTACTAGAATCTATAGGGGATGGTCTTAACTCTCTTATTAAACCCCTACGAGTTTTTGGTGGGCACAGAGAGACTCGAACTTTCAACTACTGCCTTATGAGAGCAGCCTTCTACCATTGAAGTACATCAACTATTACTCTTCTTGACCAATGTTGGGATGGTGAGAATTGAACTCACCTGTAACCAACTACTCTTTCAACTGCTTATCAGACAGAGGAGATACATCCCAATATGCTGAGAAGGAATGATTCGAACACTCATCTTTCAGATTTGGAGTCTGAGGTTTTTCCATTAAACTACTTCCCAATTACTTAGTTGCAGGTAGTGGATTTGCACTACTGGTCTCCCCATTATGAGTGGGGCAAGATTACTACTTCTCCAACCTGCTAAAACATCAAATCATTGATTACTTCTCCTTATTGCACTCAGAGAACTTTCAGAAATGATGGCATCAAGTATTGCAAGCTACTTGACTGAACTCCTTGCAAAAGTTCTTGCGGGGAAGGTAGGACTCGAACCTACTCTCTTCTGATTAACAGTCAGTAGCTTGTACCATATAAGCTCCATCCCCATTATGTTGCTCCTATTAGAATCGAACTAATGACCTTTTCCTTGTAAGGGAACTATTCTTAACCACTGAACTAAGGAGCAATAGTAGGCAGTTTCTTTAACCTCTAACTGCCCAAAAGAGGGTCAAAGCAAAAGCTTAACATTATGAAAACATGAAACAATAAGTGGAGCAGGTGGGACTTGAACCCAATCTTCCAGATTGCAAATCTAGTGCATTATCCATTTATGCTACCTCCCCATAAGCCCCTTACTAAGGTTTCGACCCTACTTTTTGTCATTAATAACTCTTGCAATAGTTACTAAAGTGTCACCCTGTACCTTTACTCTATCCAATATAGCATCTATAGCTACATATATTTTCATACTATAAGGTACTGTGTTGTAGGGGATTTATGTATAGGTGAAAAGACTCGAACTTTCAATCTCTACATCCCAAATGTAGTGCCTTAACCCATTAGGCTACACCTATATAATATGCGGAGAGCAGTGTACTTGAAACACATACCCTAAAGTACCCATTGTTTAGCAGACAAGACTATTACCTTAATAGTTTACTCTCCATAGAGGAAGAAGAGAGACTCGAACTCTCACACCACTTTTACATGATTACTGGTAGTTTTCAAGACTACTGCCTTACCATTAGGCTTATTCTTCCAATTTGCCTGCCTAACTCTTTAGGTCAGGACTTCTGTTTATACATAAGTTGCAGACTATGAGGGAATTGAACCCTAACCTTCACATTGACAGTGTGATATGCAAACCATTACACTACATAGCCTATGAGTAGTGCCATTGGGAATTGAACCCATAATCTCCACATTGAAAGTGTGGTGACTTAACCACTTCGTCTAACTCAACATTTAGTACCCCATTAAGGACTCGAACCTTAACTAAAACTTTAGAAGAGTCTTGTGCTTCCATTACACCAACAGGGCATCTTCAGTTGCTCCTACTAGACTCGAACTAGTACTCTCAGAACCAAAATCTGATGTGACTACCATTACACCAAGGAGCAATAAAAAAGGAATATTACTTAATAATGGTCAAGTAATATTCCTTACAAATATGCTAGAAATTCCCTAAAACCATTCCTTCATTTAATTACTCTGCAAAGGTGAGTAAAATTTTTGAATTAACCAAATATTTCACTAATTATTTTCAGATAGACTTATATTTCATTGTCTGGAAGAGTAAACAAATAGCTTGATTTTAGGTTTACACTAATCTAATCATGAAATCCCGGCTAACTTGTTAGCCCAAGATTCAGTATAAAAACTGAAGTAGTTCCATTTAATTCCTATCTTACTACACAGATAATGTACTATGTTATGTAGTAGTGATGGGATTTCTATTACTATCAAATATAGTGGACCCAATATATCAGATTGCTTACTATGACCACATTCATGCTGAATGGATTTTTGTGATGACATAGGATGCACAAAGAGATAATCTCCCAAAGACATGGCTGAAGATAGAGTAGCACTCACTATAATAATATTACCATCTGCCTTACCTTTTCTATATGCTACTTGGCATAATACACCTTCTATACATAATGCCAGCATATTCTGTGGTAATTGCCATAACCATTTGATTGAATCTTTAATGTAACTATTAATCTTCATATTAGAATATAATTTTTCCCTAAAAGCTGTGTTACCAACTTCTCAGGTTATATTAACCTTTACTTTAATTTATGTTTTTGTTAAACCCGTTCTTTTAATACCCCTAAAGTGTGATTCCCTGTGCATTTTCTCAGATGGATATGCTCACACAATTTAACTTATACATAAATCCTTTGTGTAGTATTGGGGACAACCTCTCTATTATTTATAGATACTAACCCAACTTCTGACCCATTACTTCTAACTCATGGGTGATAAGTAAATCCATCATTACTTCTACAAGGTGCAAAGGTAAGTAAAATATTTGATATATGCAAATGTATAAATAAAAAATTTATTTTGAATTTTTTTTTTTGAAATTTTTTTTTGAATCCATTGTATTTCTAGGAGTGGTATATACACCAACCACACCCTCCCCATCACTTAGCCCAAGGGGTCCTACCCCCTAGGGTCAAAATAACATAATATTAACCAATTAAACAATTACCATTATGGCAGATTTACAATTTAATGAGACACTGACAGTTGAACAGTTCAAAGCACAGATGAATGTATCACGCATTGATGTTAAGAAGAATCCTAAGACAGGCAAGCTGTTCTTTACCTATGGAGCAAAGACAGGTGCTGTAGCAGTTAAGGGAGTACCAGCACATCCAATGCTATCCAATGTAACTGGTAGTGATGGTGAGTCATTCTGGCTGTTGCATGAGGAAGGACAGGGTGGGGCACCAACTATTGCAACATTCTGATGAAGGGGAGCTTTGCTCCCTTTTTATTTCCTCTAAGCATTAATACAATTTTCATTTAGTTGTAATAGTGTTTAGTTGAATAGGTAATAGGTTTTATTGTGTAGGTGATACATGATTAAGCCTATTATCTTTCTCTTCTTGACATTAAATAGTGTTTAGAGTGGAATGAGATTGTTCTATAATTTATAGGATAGAATAAGAGTAATTAGTAGTTAGAGTGTGGAATACACTTTACTTTTGTTTCTCTTTCTTTTAGTGTTAATAGTTTTTGTGCATTAATAGTTTAGTGTTTGATAGTTGATTGAGTGAATGATTGAATGTGTGGTATTTTAACCCCCTCACAACAATATTCCCATTTTCACAATCATCCTACTTTACACACAATCTATAATGTATAGCTATATTTATTGCCTATATTTTATGTCAAATCTTTAAACAACTACATAATTAATACACCAATGTGCAATATTGCCTAGCTTATTTATGAAGAATAGTAGTAAAAAGCATTAAACACAGGGCTAAATGTGTTAGTATTTTCGACCTTTCTAGTAAAAAATCAACAGATTAATCAGTATATTTACTATTTGAGTCGTCTATTGAGTATGTTCCTTAATGAAAATCTACAAAGAGTAAAGGATGCCTTCACTGCTTCAGGACTGTGTGAGAAAAAGACAATATTATATTGTGGAATCATCAATAGCTTAGTGAGCAAGCATAAGTAGACTCAACTTAAATTGAGTAGTAAGTAATAAGTAAATGTGAAACTACAAGAGATAGTATATAATAGTGATATATTTGAGAGTGACACAGGTTTATGCTCAGTGTATTAAATAGGTAATGGAAGCTTAAAGTGCAAAACATTATATAATAATATTGTGCTAGATGAAGCTTGACCTTCTATCTTTCAAAGATTAATCAAAAAGAAATAAGCACATTAGTTCAATAGAAGAATAGCCTCTAGCCACAGGTAGGAGGAAGACAGTGGTTCAATTCCACTATGTGCTGCAAACAACAAATAAATAATCAAACAAACAAATAATCAAATATTATGGCACGAAAGAAACAATATCACAGAGAGAATTGTGACTCAAGAGTAAGAGCAACAATTACAGACCAATTGGGTAGAACAGTTTCACTGTTTGGAACACATGCTTTTGAATGGTCAATAGTAATTGCATCAGACAATAGCATCACTATGCAGACCTTTAAGAAAGGTGATATTGCAAGAAAAGAGTTCAATAAATACAAAAGAAAAAGATAATTATGAATGAAACTGAAATGATGTTGGTATTACTTGTAGTTGGTATATTAATTATGCCCTATTATATAAGTAATATTGGACCATCCCCAAGAGATAAAGAAAGAGAGATGATACAAGAAGAAATATGGGAGCTTGAAAAGAAACAAGATGCAACCTTTACTTCATACTCTCCTTCAAGACAAGAGAGAATAGACAAATTGAAAAATCAATTAAAGAATCTATGAAAACATTTAAACTAATTATCAAGGGTGTGTTACTATATGTAACCACTCTTGTTACCATGTTATTTATATGTGGTGTTGATAGTATTATGGAACAAGGATATTTTATCCATTGGGCATTAACAGTAGCTGTATTAATATATGCTTGCTATAAATGTATCTCATACAGAGAGTTCTATATTCTATCCTTAAACAGATGGTTTAACAATCTAATAAAAGAATAAATATGGTACGAACAATTCATGTAGTATTCTCTAATGACCTTTTTAGGTCATATAGTAAGGAGTATATGTTCCTGTGTAACTATGACATAGTAAGAGTAAGAGATATAATTAGAGACCCAAGATATAGTTCTGATATGAAAGTAGTTAATATTACTTCTGGTACTGATAGAGTCCAAGCTGGCATAACATTGAAAGACATTTATATTACTCATATCAATGGTAATCTCATAGTTCAGTGGATAGAACAACTCTCTTCTAATAAGATTGCTTGTTACAACAAGATGTCCTAACAAGTGTCCTATGTGTTGCAATAACTCATGGGATTTTGACAAACTACCTGTGGTAGATAGGTGGAACTATGAGGAAATAATGATTACTGGTGGAGAACCTTTGTTATTTATGTTGAAATTAAAAGAGCTTTTAAGTTCTATTAGAATAATAACTCCTATTCAAGGTAATTGTCCTAAAATATATATTTATAGTGCTGTATTTAATAAATATTATATAGCTGCATTATTTGCATATATTGATGGTATTGTACTTACTCCTCATAAAAAAGAAGACATAACTGAATTAATTAAGTTAAATCAGTATCTTTTAGATGGTTCAGAGTTTATGAAAAGTAAATCTCTCAGATTAAACCTCTTTCCTGACATGAAAGCTCTTTTGCCTAAAGATATTGATTTATCATTATGGCAAGTAAAAGATATAGAGTGGATAGAAAACTGTCCAGTTCCAGAGGGTGAGGACTTCAGAAGAATAGCTAACTTGTGGTAAAGTGTAGGTTAAACTAAAAATAACAAAGATGCCAAAGATTAACATTAATGACTATCAGATTGAAGAGAGTAAATCACAGTCAAGAAGAGTGAAAATGAATGCAGGTAAGAAAATCAAAAAGATGAAATGATGAAAAAGTTATCAATTTTATTAGTGATGGTGTTAGCAATGGTTGCAACATCTTGCACAGAAAACCAGAAGACACGAGTTCTTGGAGGTAATATGACCATTAAATTACCAAAAGGTCAGAAGGTTACAATAGCTACATGGAAAGATTCAAATCTATTCTATATGCTAGAGTCAATGGAAAAAGGTTATACTCCTAAAACTAAAATCTTTGTAGAGGATAGTAGTTGGGGTATGCTGGAATCTAAGATTACCTTTATAGAATCCAAATAGTGAATGATGGCAGGAGATATTAAGTCTAACAAGATTAATAATCAGCAAACTCCTGCCATTATAACATGGGGCTACGTGGTTTTGATTGGTGGTTACTTGGTAAGAGAACATGCAAAGACTGATGGAAAGACATCAAAACAATAACTGGCAATACTTCTTATAGAGTTGCTGCCTAAATAGGCTGAGTAGTACTTACTTGGAAACAGAAAGGTGCAAAATAAGAGGTTATGTTACAGACTGAGGATTCAGTAGTAGAAATACTTGCGCATATTAAATTAGCTTAAAGTGGCTATGCCTTTAAAAAGATTTCCCTGTTAGATTAAATAGGATGGTGGAACTGTTGTCATTCAGACAATCCCAGTGGATAACTAACCACATTAATAAATAGTAAGCATGTGTAATTCTTTTATTAAGAGCTGTTAAGACGAGGGTTCGACTCCCTCTAGCTCCAGAGGTACATTGTTAGATACTTCCACGTAGTGTACCTTGGGTTAAAAGCTAAATTCTAACAAAAACAAAAAAGAGATTATATGTTAATAACAGAGAGAGCAAAAAGGAAAATAAATACCTTATTAGTTAGTACTGATGGTTGTATAAACTATCCTAAAACTAATAAAGATAGTTATGGAGATATTCAAGAGATTGTAGAAGGTAAGAAACTTCACATGTTAGCTCATAGAGTATCTTATCAGCTATATACAGGAGAGGATATATCACCTGATGATATAATATGTCATAAATGTGATAATCCTGCTTGTATTAATCCTAGACATTTATTCAAAGGAACTCACTTAGATAATATTAATGATAAAGTATCTAAAGGAAGACAAGCTAAAGGTGAGAACAATGGAAGATATGTTGATGGAAGAGCTTCTGATAGGATTGTGAGAAGAGTTAATACTCATGGTAGAAAATTAACAGACCAACAAGTATTAGAGATAAAAGAATTGAAAAGTAAAGGAGTTAAGCTTAAAGATATTGCTTCTATAGTAAATGTTTCTTACCAGACTGTAAGAGATATTAGCTGTGGGAGAATATATAAATAACCCTCTAGCTCCACAACTTATTATAAATCAATTAATTAAATAAATCATTTATGTTTACACAATTAATGTTTGAATTCATGCTAATTGGATTCATTGGTGGATTATTAGGAATATTCTACCGTAATTGCCTTAAAGTTAAGAACATGATTTTCAACAAGTTGTACACTAAGGTATTTGTACCTATGGCTAATAGTGGTAATAGATTTCTGTCTTTTATTGCTTATCCTCTTGGGTACTGTATTTATTGCAGCACTATTTGGATTACATTCTTCCTTTGTTTACTCTTCCTGACATCATGGGATGTGCTTCCTAAATGGCAGGATATAGTAATAGGAGTTATTGCAGCAAGTGGTGTTCAACATATTGTAGTGGCTTCAGCTTGTAGATGGCTAATTAGTAAACACCCTGATTTAGATAAATAGTGTTAAATAACTGTTAAAGGTAAGTCATTTATTTGTATCATATAAATAATTGACTTATTTTTGCATCAAAAATTAAAAGCAATGGGAAAGATTAATTTTACAAAAGAACACTTTGAGAGAATGAAGGAACTGGCAGTAGATATGCTGCTTAATAATGAATCTGTGACCACAAAAATGGGACAAATTCTTAATATTTCAGAGTTATTCCATACTACTACTGTAGGAACTTTGAATAGTATTAGATTAGGTCTTGCAAAGAAGATTGAAGATGCTGAAAATAAGGATGAGTGGGTATCAGATGCTTCAGATTCTAAGTATCTTAATTTGTTAAGAAAACAGAAAGAACTTGTAAATCTTATCATTGGCTGGAAGAGATATAATGCTGAACAGCAGTCTATTAAAGCTGAAAGAATGGCTCTTGAAGAGGAATTGAATAAGCTTAAAGAATCTCAGAAGACTCCAGAAGATAAGATTAAGGAACTTGAAGAGAAGATTAAAGGACTTAATGATGAAGTAGAGTTCTAAATATATCAGTTACTTACAAAAATAAAACAGTTTAATTATGGTAGAGGTAAAGTTAAATAATAGTAACGAAAATCCATTTTATGGAATGAGAAACTGCCTTCAGTTATTTAATAACTTGAATGGTACTATAACTGTATCCATGCTGGATGCTGGTTATGAAGAAGTTAAGGATGATAAAGCTAAGAAAGAATTATTCTATAGTCTATTGTTTGCTGTAGGAGATATTACTAACAGACAGCATAATATCTTTAAGGGTATTAAGACTGATAATGGTGGTAATGCTAATAGAGAAGCATTCTGGACTATATTCTTGTGGTTGAAGGATAAGCACTATGACCAATTTGTCCAATTCTTGAATGCAGGATTATTCAATGAATATACTTGTTTTGATTTCTTATTTAGGTCTAGAATTCAGACTAAAGGTAAGAGAGTAGTCAAAGTTTATGATATATTCAGTGATGAAATGTATTGTGGACACTTGGCTAATTACCTATATATGATAATCAATGGTAATAACCCATTCAACAAACATCTTGTAGCTAAATTCCTGTCTATTCCTAAATTAGGTAAGAGACAGAATCATAAGAGAATGCTCAATGAAACTAAGAGTATAATGGAACATAAGGCTCAATTCCTTATTAGATTATCAAATTTAATGGGTTGGGAATACCAAGTAAATGGTACTTATGCTAACTTTAAAGGTTATAGGCAGTGGAGACAGGCTTATAATCAAGAGTTAGAATCTGTATTATTCTCTTCAAGACAGATACTATCTTATGATAAAGAACAGTTCCTTGAATGGTTTGATAAGCTTCCTGCACAGGCTAGATTTAGGGTTAGGAATAGAGTTCTTTATTCTTATATCAAAGATGAAAAAGGTGATTCTGCGGATTTTAAATATCCTAAATTAAAAGAATGGTACTTTGAATGGGAAAAGAATAAAGAAGCTAAGCAAGCTGAACAGAGAGTTCTTGAAGAAAAAGTAAGACAAGGACAAGCATCAGAAGAAGATAAGGTTAAACTTCAGAAGGTGAAGAAAGAAGCTAAAGTGAATGTAGGTGCTACTAACTTCAATGATTTATATACTGATATTTGCAATGGTACTGTGGATAAACTTAAACTTGAATCATTCATGAATAAGGTTAATCTTCCATACAATTCATTGGTAATTATTGATGACAGTGGCTCTATGAGAGGAGCATCATTTAACTTCGCATCATTCATTGCATCTGTATGTTTGGTTAAGAATCCTGATGATGATGGTAGAAATCTATTAGGTTTCTTTAATAACAGAAGTCATTGGCATGGCTATATTGATGCTACAGTTAAGAGAAGTCCTAACTCTATACTTAGAACTCAAGTAGCTCAGACTAAGAAATCTCCATTTGTAGACCCTACAAAGAGTTTCTATGATAACTACTTGAATATAAGTAATTTCTGTCAATCTGTATTTCAAGGTGGTGGTACTAATATTAGTGCTATTCCTGAAGGGTTAAAAGGTATATGTGACAGAGAGCCAGCAGTTCTTGATGCTCTTAAAGCTTATCCTGTATGGACTATTATCAGTGATGGTGGGTGGAATAATCTTAGAAGTCCTGAAGCATCAATTAATGATTTCTTCAGAAAATGTGAGAACTATTTTGGTTTCAGACCATATATTGTAGCTATTGATATAATCAATCCTAGATATAGTTCTTACTATTATGATGACTTATCTGGAGGTTCTGAGAAATTCAGTGGAATTGATAATCTCATGTATATTCCATCAAATCCAGCAATGATTGAACAGTTCCTGACTAACTTCAAAGATATGGATATATTTGATGTATATACTCCTCTTCAATCTATCTACAGAAGTAATAGATATGAATTAGTGAGAAAAAATACTCTATAATATTTGCATATATCAGATAAATTACATATCTTTGCAATCAAATAAGTGATACTTACAATGTTATACTTTCATAGATTAAATAGCCAATTGATTTAATTTCTTATGTCTAACAAGCCAAGTATCAATCTAGGGTAAGTAGGATTAGATTCCTGCTTATCCACTATAAGACACTTACAATAATATAATACATTTAGCTCACTAGGTAGAGCAAAAGTCTGCTAAACTTTGGGTAGTTGGTTCGATTCCAATAATGTGATTACTAGTGTCTATTTATGGGGAATGTGGCTATTGGTTAAGCCAAATTGTATGAGTATTTATTTAAATACTTACAATAACTTCTTTACAATTTTCTGGGACACAATCCAGAAATGGAGGTTCAAATCCTTCATTCCCCACCAATTAAATTGGGAGAGTAGCTAAATAAAAATTGATTAAGTAACAAATTGTTACTTACAATATTATTATTTCAAGAAAGGTTATAGCATTTGTCTGTCAAACAAAAGTATGCAGGTTCAAGTCCTGCCTCTCCCACAAAAGGAATTAGTGATATGTAGTGGTTACTTCATAGAATAATTGCTTCATATTTAATGTCCCCACAGGATAAACAAACTGACTTGTGGGTTTTATAACACTTTTAAAACACCATTACAGGGTGTTCTATTCCTTTAAGGGTTGCAGTAGAAATGCTGTGACCCTTTTCTTTTGTATATACTTACTTATTAGTAATATAAATTATGGTAGAAGTAAAATTGAATCTGAGTGTTGTTCTTCAAGGAAGAACAATGTTCAGTAAGGAGGAGTGCCTTAAAACAACTCAAAAAGTGATTGAAAAGACAAGCAAGAAAACAGGTAAAACCTACAAAAAGAAAGTGAATGTGTTGGTAGATGACCTTGACAAGATGGACAAGCATACTCTCAGAGTAACAGAGCATTATGCAGATAAGAAGCCTGTAACTGAGACTATTACTTTCCATACAAGGAAGTCAAAGCCTGCCACTCAATCTCTCAACATCTGCAAAGAAGGTTATAACTACATGATTTCAGGTGAATGCCCGTACTGGTCTAAACCTAAAGTTTGGAATAACCTAAGTGAAAAGGAAAGACTTGAGGCACACTTGCAGAGAATTGCTGAAGGTCTGGGTGGTACATCTTATACTTATCAAATCTTTGAGGACTGATGGAACTTATATATCTTGAATCTAAATGTGGAGTTATGTATCCTGTAGGGGATGAATATCCTACTACTACTTATCATTATGTAAGAGAAGTAGCTAGGGTAATAAATAAAACATTCCCTGAGGGAGATATAATATTAGTAGTCAGAGGAACATCTGGTACTATATTAGCTGGTGGAGTAGCTTACTTACTTAGTAGAAAGGGTAGAAATGTTACAATAACTGTATCTAGAAAGTCTGAAGAAGTCTCCCACAGCCTTAGCTTGGCTAATCTTTACTTTGATATGGAAGGTATATTTATAGTACTTGATGATTTTATTTCATCAGGGGAGACTGTAGATTATATCATAAAGGATTTAAGAAGACAGAGACCAAACTTACAACTTGATATGCTATGTGTAAGTAATCACTGGGACTATTCAGATTCTTATAAAAGTGTAATGGTGCAGAACCTATTACAAAACTTTAAGTATGTATGCTGCAACAAGCTTAGAAAAAAGGATGAATGATATGCAACTATTGGTCTTTATATTAATTGTAGCTCTCCTAGTGGGAGCTGCAATTGTATTTACTAGGTATGAACCAAAGTTAGACCTAGTTAAATCAAGGAATAAGTATATAATGTTACTCTGGTACAATAAGTATGATTGGGCTAGAGTATATATTGCTAGGACATACATTAAATTGTTTGAAGTATGAGTTTGGAATTTAAAATAAAGAAATCCCATAGCACTAAATGGTCTAAGAAATATCCAAGAGCCAGAATTAATAATAAAGGTGGAGATAGAAAGGTTGCTATAGCTGCTGGATGGTATAAATTCAATTGGAATGATGACCATTTCAATTCCTTCAATAGTGAGCTTGTTATAAAGTTCTTGAAGGCTAATGTAGGAAGACCTATTGATAAGGTATTCTCAGAGTTTCTTGATAAGTGTGATAGTAAGCTTAGAAAATCTTATCCATTAAAGGAAGAGTTCTATCATCATATTGAGAAGAAAGAGGATATAGATTGGCATGGAGGTTTCTATGTAACTAATGGTATCTTAAACTACAAGAAAAGAGTCAAGTTTAATCCTGTACAACATTCACTTAGTAACTTACCTTTGATTACTTTTAGTGAAGCTGAGGATTATAATAATGATAATATGCCTAGAAACAAAGATATAGTTCTTATATGTGAGAAAGCTAATAAAGCTAAAAGTCCTCAATATTTGGGCAATTTCTATGTTTATGACAGTCGTAATATTGTCAAAAAGGCTGTATATATTGTAGATAAAGATAAAGATAAAGATTCTTATGTTCCTACCTTTGAGACCACATTTATTGTAGGATGGGGTGATGGTATTGGGTTATATAATTTTATTCGTCAAGATAAATATACAGATACTGTTGCTATATTTGACAATAGAGGGGTATGGAATGATAAAGTTAGGTATAAACTAATGACTAAGATTAAAAGAGAAACATTATAAAGTAAACATTATCTTTAACATGTGGTTACAAATTGGACCATAGAAGGCAATACCCTGAAGGTACAGAGTATGTGTACTCAAATTGGACACCAAGGAGCTGTGCATACTTTCCTGAGGCTGAAGAAGGAGCTGTGGTATTTGGCATCCAATACTTCATTAAGGAGTATTTGATGAAGCAGTTCCAAGAGAACTTCTTCAATAAGCCTAAAGATGTAGCAGTTGCAGAGTTTAGGAGGAGAGTAGATACATTCTTAGGACCAAATAATGTAGGCACAAAGCACATTGAGGAGCTGCATGATTTAGGTTATTTACCTATTAGAATAAAGGCTCTTCCTGAAGGCACATTATGTCCTATCAGAGTACCAGCACTCACATTCATCAACACCCATCCTGATTTCTTCTGGCTTACTAACTACTTTGAGACTCTTATCTCTACAACTCTATGGTTGCCTATGACAAGTGCAACTACTGCAAGGTTGTATAAGAAGGAGTTGATAAGACATGCAAGAAAGACTGGATTCAAGGATGTAGACCTTAACTTCCTTATACATGACTTCTCTATGAGAGGCATGGCTGGAGTGGAAGCTGCCATTATGTCAGGTATGGGTCAAATGTTCTTCTTGATGATAGAGCAGGCTTGGAAAGTGCTTATAACAACTTAAAATATGTATTAGACAATGCAAATACTGAATCTGATTAGACCAGAGAATAGTGATATTAAGTATGACATCATTCAGTTTCCTGATGGTGAACCTCATATTGTCTTGAAGAGTATCAACAGGAAAGATGATGTCACAGTGGTATGTAGGATAGCAAATCCTACAGACTTGTTTATTCTTATGCAGGTGGGTGACATTCTGAATAGACAGGGAATCCTGTTTGGTTTGGATATTGTCTATCTCATGAGTATGAGAATGGACAGGGTGATAAGCTATGATGAATCCTATTCTCTCAGTGTAGTATCACAGGTAATCAATGACATGTTCCCTCAAGCAGTTCATGTACTTGAGCCTCATTCACATAAGGTGCAAGACCTTGTTGATAAGTACTGGGGAGACATTAAAACTCCTATGCCTGAGTTTGAGGGCTATTTATATGTCCTTCCTGACAAAGGAGCTAAGGAGAGATATGCCTTTCCACCTCATCTTACTGTCTATTGCTCTAAGGTAAGAGATACAAGTACAGGTAAACTATCTGGATTTAAGATTGAAAACTCTGAAATCATAGAGAGTAATCCTGATAAGCCACTTGTAGTAATTGATGACCTTTGTGATGGAGGAGGTACATTTGCAGGTATTGCCAAAGAACTGAGAAAGGTTGCACCTGACAGAAAATTGTGTATCTATGTAACTCATATGGTCAATCCTAAAGGCATTGTTACCTTGAGTGAGAATTATGATGAGGTGTACTTCACTAATTCTTACAAGGATTGGGATAGTGAGGTACTTCCATCCAATGTAAAAGTAATCAAAGTGGTATGAAAACAAGTACAATAAGTAAGCTGGTGGTATGGGTTATCTTATTTATAATCCTACTTAATGTAGGATTTAGTATGATAACAATGCCCAATACAATAGGAAATGTGATTGGGTTTCTTATTGTAGTAGCTATAGTGGTTATTTCAATCAAAACAAAGTGTTTAACATTAATTAAATTACAAAGAAAACATGAAAAGTAGGTTTATTACAGGACTTTTGTTCGCCTTTATGGTGATGACAAGTGTAATGTTCACCTCTTGTGGTTATGAGAGGGTGGATGCTGGTTATGAGGGCATTAAAGTGAACCTTTATGGTGATGACAAGGGAGTGGATGACATTACTCTTGTCACTGGTGCAGTATGGTATAATCCTATTACTACTGCTGTGTATGAGTATCCTACATTTGTACAGACTGTGGACTATGCTCCATTCAGTATCAATGCCAAAGATGGTAGCTCATTTACAGTAGACCCTACTATCTCCTTGAAAATTGTGGATGGTAAATCTGCTGAGGTATTCAAGAAGTATAGGAAAGAGGATATTACCGAGGTTATCAATACAACTCTATACAACTATGTAAGGAATGCTTTCAGAATCCAGTTGAATAATTACACTACTGATGAACTGGTGAGCAAAAGAGAAGAGTTTGAGAAAGCTATTGAAGATAGACTGGCTAAGGAGTTGCTTGCTGAGAATTTTCAGTTAGAGCAAATGACTTCAGGTCTGCAATATCCTCAGACTCTTGTAAATGCTATTGATGCAAAGAATGCAGCAGTTCAAGAGGCTCAGAAAGCACAGAATGAGGTATTGAAGATTAAGGCAGAAGCTGAGAAGAAGATTGCAGCAGCAGATGGTGAAGCACAGGCTTTGAAAATCAAGGGTGATGCAGAAGCAGAGTATAATAGAAAGATTGCTGCATCCTTATCTCCTTTGATTGTACAGCAAATGATGCTTGACAAGTGGGATGGTAAATTGCCTGTATATGGCACAGTGCCTACATTATTCAAAGATATAGCAGGTAAATAGTATGTGGTGGATTATTATAGCTATCATATTTATTCTCACTACTGTCTGTGTACTCAAAGATACTCATGTCAAAGTATATGATAGTGGCTGCTATGCTAAATTACAAGAGGAGTATGACCTCAAGTTACCTGTATGGGCATTACTGCTCATAGTACTTGTGTATCTTATCTCTATTGTAAACATTATAGCATTTGTAGCTTTCCTTGTTTTCTACATTGTACATGCAGTATGGGACCCCAGAGAATGTGATGGTGAGACTCATGTGTTCTCATTAAATGGGAATAACTGGGTAACTAAAAGCCTGTTGGCAATAAAAGAAATATTAAACAAGAAGATATGAAACAAAGAGTATTCAATGTACTCATTTCTCTTGCAGTATTAGGTCTGGGGGCTGTAGTGCTCTCAGACCACTACAAGGGAGATGACCCACCTCAATATGAGGTGGTAGATGTCAAATTAGTGCAACCAGAGTTTCTGTTATCAGAAAATCCTGAGGAAGACTTAATTGCTGTGATGGATTATTATGGGGTAAAACACCCTGAAATAGTCTATGCACAAGCAATTCTTGAGACAGGACATTTTAGGTCAAAGGTGTATAGAGAGTGTAATAACTTATTTGGTCTGTATAACAGCAGAACCAAGAGCTACTATAAATTTGACCACTGGTCAGAGAGTGTGGTTGCCTATCTTAACTTCATACAGTATAAATACAAACCTCCGAATGATTACTATAAGTTTCTTGACAATATAGGGTATGCAGAAGACCCTGAGTACATTAATAAATTAAAAAGAATAGTAAACAGAAATGACAAGAGAAGAACTTCAGATGCAGTCACTATCCCTAATCAAGCGAAGTAATAGAGTAGCACTACAATGGTGTACTGGATTAGGTAAGAGTAGAGCAGCTATTGAAATAGCAAACTATTTGGCAGATAAAGAGTTTAGAGAGTGTGAAGAGTCCCTCAATGTATTGTTGGTAGTAGCAGAAACTGCACATAAGTCTAATTGGAAAATAGAGTTTGAAAAGTGGAACTTGAAAACTGATAATGTAGCTATAGAATGCTATGCTTCTTTAGACAAGTACAGAGATACTTATTGGGATTTGGTTATCTTTGATGAAGCACATCATTTAGGTACAGATTTGAAGATTGATATTCTCAATGAGTTACATGTGAGAAATGTAGTCCTTTTATCTGCTACTCTTCCTGACCAAGTAATGGGAGCTGTATCTGGAATATTTGGGGAATTTGAAACCTCTAAAGTAACTCTCAAACAAGCTATTGAATGGGGCATATTACCTGAGCCTAAAGTATATCTTATTCCATTGAATCTTGATAATACATATCCTAATTGTACTATTATAGAGGAGTGGGGTAAAAAGGAAAAGAGAGTCACTTATAAATGCAAATTCTATGAAAGATGGGAGTATTTGAGGAATAAAGCAAAGTACCCAAATGTCACACTGGGAATTTCTTGCACACAACAACAGAAGTATGATTATCTGTCTGACCAATTTGAGTATTGGAAGAAGCAGTTCTTTAAAACAAGACAGGAATTCACTAAGAATAAATGGCTACAAGTTGGCTCAAAGAGAAAGAGATTTCTTGGAGAATGTAAGACTGATGCTGTAAGAGTATTACTGCATAAGCTACAGTGTATGAGATATATCTGTTTCTGTACAAGTATAGAGCAAGCTGAGCTTCTTGGTGGTAGAAATGCTATACACTCAGAGAGAAAAGACTCTTTAGAGATAATAGATAAGTTCAATACCAAAAAGATAGGCAGTCTATTTGCTGTTGGAATGTTGCAGGAAGGTCAAAATCTTACTGGCATTGAGGCTGGAATAATCATTCAGCTTGATGGTAAAGAGAGAGTATTCATTCAAAAGTTTGGTAGAAGCATGAGAGCAGAAGACCCTGTGCAGTTCATATTCTATTATAAAAATACAAGGGATATGGATTATTTGGAGAATGTTCTTGAAGGAGTAAGTGAAGAATACATAAATGAAGTGGATAACCTATTGGACTTTGAATTGAACAAGGGTTAATCCTATTATTAATAACATCAAAAGAATACATTATGAGAACTAGTGTTAAAACAGAATCTAAGTTTATTGTAAAGCCTGAGAACAAAGTGGTAGTATGTAACATGTCAGTTGATATGCAGATTTACAAATCTGGAGGCTATAGATATGTAGACCCTAATTGGTGGGCAACTAAGGCTCCTAAGGTAAATTGCTATGGAGAGTTTACAGTAACAGCTATAGCTAGATGTAACTCTGAAGATACCTTTGATGAAGCTACTGGTAAGAAGATTGCTGAATCAAGAGCTAAGGCTAAAGCATTCAAGACTGCTACAAATGTGTGGAATTGCATTGCAAAAGGTCTTGAAGAAAAAGCTAATATGGCTAGAACAATGGCTAGAAATTGTGAGCTGGTCAGAGAAGTTGAAGTTAAACATGTAGAAAAGCTTTCAGAATGACAATAAGTTTGAACAAAGAAGCTTGTTCAAGTAATGGCATTATTTTAGGGGAAGCCTTACTAATGCTAGCAATAGCTAATAAGGCTGACCTAAAGGAAGCTGAACAGGCTTTAATCAATAAAGGTTATATAACTGCTGACAGAGATGATTTATTCCAGCAGATTGGATGGAGACTTACTAATAAAGGCACTGAGGTAATAGATTCTGTGATTGTGGATTCTGATAAGAAGCAGGAACCTAATGACAGGTTAATTCAGTTGGCTACAAGGCTCAAAGAGATATTTCCTAAAGGCAAAAAAGATGGCACTAACTATTATTGGGCAGATGGAGTAGCTTTGATTGTACGAAGATTAAAGTTATTCTTCAAGAAATATGGAAATACTTATACTGATGAGCAAATCATACAGGCAACCAGTAAGTATGTGGAAGGTTTCAATGGAAACTATACATATATGAGGTTATTAAAGTATTTCATATTCAAAGAGAAAGTGGGTGCTGCTGGTGAGGTTGAGGGAGACTCAGAATTGATTAGTTACATTGAGAATGCTGGTCAAGAAGAGAATTTAAGAAATGATTGGACTTCAAGCATAAATTAGTATGAGCACATTCCAAGAAGTGATGAATAATCTTAGAGTAAGAAAGGAAAGAGTTGAAAAAGGTCTTTACAACTGTGTTCCTTTTCCATTTTATAGATTTAGAAGTTGGGTTCCGGGTATTGAGAAGAAGAAGTTCATAGTGGTAACAGCCAATCAGAAGATTGGTAAGTCCAAGTTTTGTGACTATTTGTTTATCTATGAACCTTTGTTCTTTGCATTGGAACATTCTGAGATGAGAGTAAAGGTACTTTATTTTACTTTGGAGATGAGTCCAGAGGAAAAGTATAATGAGTTCCTTTGCCATTTACTGTTCAGATTGGATGGGATAGAAATATCTCCTACTGAGCTGAAGAGTACTGACCAAGACCATCCTGTTGATGAGAAGATTCTTGAATTACTTGAGACTGAGAGGTATCAAAGATATATCAAGGCATTTGAGAATATGGTGATATATGTGGATGACCAGAGGAATCCTACAGGAATCAATAAGTACTGTAGGGACTATGCTCTTACACATGGACACTTGAACTTCAGAAAGGAGATGAGGAAGGACAAACTGACTGATGAATTGAGAGAGGTTGAGGTAATTGACCCTATCAATCCTTATACACCTGATGACCCTGAGGAGTATAGGATAATCATCATAGACAATGCTTCCAACTTGACTAATGAGGGTGGAATGAAGAAGATGGAGACCATTGATAAGATGAGTAAGTATGGCATTACACTCAGAAATCAGTTGAGCTACATCTTTGTTCTCATTCAACATCAGGCTCAAGCACAAGAAGGCATTGAGAATCAAAAGCTGAATAAGATGAAACCTTCTTCTGATGGTCTTGCAGATTGTAAAACTACCACAAGAGATGCCAATATGGTCATTGGCTTGTATAGCCCTTTCAAGTATGGTTTGAGAGAGTATGAGGGATATGACATAACCAAGTTCAGGAATCATATCAGATTCATGGAAGTGATTGAAGATAGAGATTATGGTGCTGGTGGTCAGATATGTCCTTTGTTCTTTGATGGTGCAGTAAGTACATTCAATGAATTACCTAGACCAGAAGATAAAGAAGGACTTCAACAAGTTTATAAATATATTGAGACTCTTAGAGGTAGGAAAACCAATAAGGTATTCTTCAGTTTTGCAATTAAAAAGATAGTTAAAAAGTTGCATAAGTGGGTATAATGTACTAACTTTGCAGAGTGAAATTAAATAAATAAGTTAATAACAATGGCAAAAATTTTAGTTTTAGCTAAGTCAGGTTTTGGAAAAACAACTTCCTATTGTGGTAGAGAGAAGTTAGGTATTAAAGGTCTTAACCCAGAAGAGTCTTTTGTTATTCAGTGTATTGGTAGAGGAGTTCCTAATCCTAAATTTAAGCTTATCACTGGTAATTTAGGAGTAGAGAATGTAGGCAAACCTACTCAAAAACTTACTAATGCAAATGCACTGGCTACTGGTAATAGAGTACAGGTAGATAGTTTGACAGGTCTTGACAGATTTGCAGCAGTTGCTGAAATTGTCAATATGATAAAGAATTCACCATATAAGAATGTTCTTATTGATGATATGAACTACTTGGCTCAAGATTTCTACATGGCTAATGCAATGAAGGGAGGCTGGGATACTCCTAAGCAGATTGGTTATGGTATGGGATTAATCTTTGATGCTTTCAAAGGGTTCCCTGAAGATAAGAATATTATCTGTTGTGCTCACTATGAGGAATATAAGGATAAGAATGGAGATTCTATTTCTTATAAGTTCAAAACCACAGGTAAGATGGTAGATGATTATATCACACCAGAGGGAAAATTTGATATTATCCTCTTTGGTAAAGTAGGTTATGATGCAGAGAACAAGAAACCTATCAAGCATTTTGTAAAGGAATTTGATGGTGAATATCCTGCAAAAGATAGTCTTGGGGCATTAGATGACTTGCCTGATGAAATTCCTAATGATTTATCTATTGTAGTAGATAAATTAAGAGAAATTTATGGATAGGAATGAGACTGTAAGAATATCAAGGTTAGCTAACTTTGGTGGACTTATTGAATCTGATGCAAGTATATTATTGATGAGCTATTGTTTGGAGCATGAAAAGCCTTATTATGAGACTACTATGTTTGTTATGAAAGTACTTTCAGATGCAGACCTTTTAAGGCATTGCTTCAATGTAGCATTAGGATATTATGAGAGAAAGTTCACTATATTCAAGCTATGGAGTAGTCCTGACTCCAATCCATTAAATAATCAAGGGCAAAGAAAATTATTACAAATATTTTAACATTAAGAAGATATGAAGACAATTTCAATTAGACAGTTTGCTGCTGTAAAAAGAGTAGCACAGAATGTAAACTTTGCAGTTACTAAAAGAAACAAAATTGCTGAACAAATCAGTAAGTTGAATGAAGAATACAATGCTCTTACAGAAGAGATTGAAGGACATGAAGCTGGTATTCTCAAACTCACTGGTCATACTAGTGAAGAATTGGTAGTGAAAGTAGTAGAGACTACAGGTAAAGTGGACAAAGAGGGAAGACCTATCAAGGTTACTAAGTATGAACCTAGAGAAGGTGTTGTGGTCTTCAATGAAGAAACCAAAGTGTATGAAATCCATGATGGTCTTGAGGAAGTAACTGATGCAGTACCTGCTGAGTCAGTAGATGATACTGAAAAAGCTCCTGAGGTTGAAGTGAAAGCTGATGAAAAAGCTCCTATTAGACTTGTTGCAGAGTTTACTGAAGAAGACAAGAAAGACATCCCTTTTATGGACTAAAGATGTGCTATGATTGTGAGTACTTTAAGTATGATGAAGCTTTAGGCTACAGATGCTTAAAGTACTTGCGAACTTACTATGATTGTATATTTAAAATTGAATTAATTTGTCCTGAAAATATAAAGATATGAATAAGACTAATAAAGTATTTATGGCATTTGCCACTGGTAAAGAGTCTACAGAAGGTAGTGTAGTAAAAAGATATATTGGAGTTGCTCCTGTATTTGTATTGGGAGTAAATCCTAACAAAGCTGAGCTTGAAAAGCTGTATGGCATTGAGCTTGAAAATGCTCCTGAATATCTAACTGAAACTGAAATTGGTCAGGAAGGTAATAAGCATAAAGTACCTCAGATGAGAATTGACTTCATTGTTCAGACTGACCCAGAGAAATGCAATGGTATTGATATGAAGACTAAGGTATCATTCTTCCTTGCTAAAGAAGTAAGATACAACAGAGATGGTACTAAAGTACAGGTAATCAATAAGTATGGTGAAACTACTTGGTTGCCTATTGAAAATGCAAAGGCTGGTACTGTACCTGAATCTCTTAGTTGGTTTGAACCTGCTGACTTCAGACCTGCACTCATTGGTGAAGAGGAACTTACTGCATTCATCAAGGCTTATTTGAATATTCCTAATAAGTCTTATAGAAAGAAGAATGGAGAAGTGGTTGAAATTCCTAATAAGGCAGATGCAGAAGCAAGACTGGATAAAGTACAGGATTACTTCAAGGGAGACTTCTCTGAGTTAAGAAATGTCATTGCACTTCAGCCTAAGAATAAGGTTAAGTGTATGTTTGGAGTAAAGACTACTGATGATAACAAGCAGTATCAGGCTGTTTATACTCAGAAGTTCTTGAAGAACAATGTTACTGACTACAGTAAGCTTGATGAGGAAATGCAGGAGAGAAAAGCTAATGGTGCTTATCCTAATGTAGAATTCAGCATTTGTGATTTGAAGGAATATGTAGTAGAATCTACTGACTTTAATGCTGGTAGTGCAGATGGTGATATGCCTTTTGCAGCACCAGATGCAGGTGCTCCTTCACCTTGGTTCAATAAACAGTAAAAGATGATATAAAGTATGATAGCAAAAGGTAAAAGCTCTGTGAGCCTTGATGATATATTAAGTAAAGTGACAGAAGCTGATATTCTGTCATTCTATTTAGGTGTCACAGAGGTTCCTTGTGTTATTCATTCCCCTCTTAGAGATGATAAAAGACCATCATTTGGATTATATTCTTTAGATGGTAAGAGAATATTCTATACTGATTTATCCACAAAGGATAGAGGAGGTTTATTTGACCTCTTATCTAGTATGTGGGGAGTTGGTTATAATGAAGTTCTTGAAAGAATCAATGAAGATATGCCCAAGTTTACAACAAGTTCTCATATTAAATCATATACTCCATGTAAAGTGGCTACTACCAGTAGCTATAATAGTTCATCAGACTTACAATGTAAAGTAAGAGAATGGAGAAAGTATGATATTGAATATTGGGAATCTTATGGTATTAGTTTGGAATGGCTCAAGTATGCAGAAGTTTACCCAATATCACATAAGATTGTCATCAAAGATGGTAAGAAGTTTGTGTTTGGTGCTGATAGGTATGCTTATGCTTATGTAGAGCATAAGGAAGGTAAGGTTACTTTAAAGACTTATCAACCATTCAATAAAGATGGTTATAAATGGAGTAACAAACATGATAGAAGTGTAGTATCATTATGGACAAAAGTTCCTGAATATGGAGATAAGATATGTATATGCTCCTCATTAAAGGATGCACTTTGTCTATGGGCTAACACAGGTATTCCAGCTATTGCCATACAAGGAGAAGGTTACAATATGAGTGATACTGCAATTAGTGAACTCAAAAGGAGATATAAAGAAATTTATATACTACTGGACAATGATGAAGCAGGTCTAAAGGATGGATTATCACTATCAGAGTCCACTGGGTTTACTAATTTAGTATTACCTCAATTTGATGATAAAGGCAAAGATATTAGTGATGCCTTTAAAATTTTAGGTAAAGAAAAGTGGTTAGAATTAATTGTCCCATTATTTAACTCTTCTAGACCACAAGAGGATTGGGATGATTTGCCTTTTAAGGTATAAAAGGTTAATTCAGGATAACAAAAATAGAATATGGAAGAGTGGAAAAGTATTGTAGGATTTTCAAATTATATTATTAGTAATAGAGGTAAAATAAAAAGTGTTAATTATAATAAGACAGGTAAATCTAAAGAATTAATACCTCATAAATTATCAAATGGGTATTTAGGAGTTACTTTGTATGATGATACTAAGAAGCCTCATATGCTTTTAATACATAGATTAGTAGCTATAACTTTTATTTCTAATCCTAATAATTATAAAATAATCAACCATATAGATGAAAATAGAAGTAATAATTTCGTAGACAATCTTGAATGGTGTGATTATAAATACAATCTAAATTATGGAAATAGAAATAAAAAGTTAGCTAATAGTTTAACTAATAATCCTATAATAAGTACTCCAGTACTTCAATATTCTTTAAATAGAGAATTTATTAAAGAGTTCCCAAGTATATCAGAAGCTGTTAGAGAATTAAAATGTCCTAATAGGGGTTCAGGTATAAAGAATATTACCAGAAGTTGTAATAACCCAAAATCAACAGCTTATGGTTACAAATGGGAATTTAAAACATTATGAAAACTTTTAAAAACAAGAAATTATGCAGGAAAGAAAAATTACAGTTGTGTCTACGAAGAATCAGAAAAAGAGTGTAATCATGTCAGCAGCTACTACATTGGCTGAATTGAAATCTGACTTGAGACAGAATAATATTGACTATGATGGTATGACCTTCTATGAAGGTACATCAAAGACAGAGTTGAAGACTGATGAATCAGTTCTTCCTCATGATGTTCCTTACAAAGGTACAACTACCAATGAGTTGGTATTCATGCTGACTAATACTAACAAGAGAATCAGAAGTGGTGCTATGAGCAGAAAAGAAGCTTATGATGCTATCAAAGCTAACAACTTACAGGCAGAATGTGTAAAGAAATTTGGTAAGAACTTCACTATGTGTAAAACTGCTGACCTTATCTCTTTGGTAGAAAATGCTGGTAAGAAAGCTGTTCTAACATCAGCTCCTAAAGCTAAAGCTGAGAAGCCTGTTCCTACTCCTGTAAAAGAAGAGAAAGTAGAAGAAGCTCCTGCATGTGCAGATGCTCCTACACCAGAAACTCCTACTGAGGTAGTAGATACCAAAGCAAGAGCAGCAATCTCAAGATTGACAGAAATTCTGTATGATGCAGACCACATTGATGATTGTGAAAGAGAAGAAATTCTTGACATTCTTGGAGGTAAAGTAGTGATTGCAGTAGCTTCTCCTGAAGAAGATAAGGCTTCTGAATCACCTTATTCTGATTCTGAGATTGACAGTATGTTTGGCTTTGTAAAATAAAGCATTGTATAACTATAGGCAGGTGGGTAGAGATACTCCCTGCCTATTTTTTTATTTTGTATGAATGCAATAATAGAAAATAGATTAGAAGAGATATATTCTACTCTTATGCTCATACCAAATCAAGTGTTTGATATATTCAATAACTTCTTTGGTGAAGATAGGGTAGATATGCAAGGGTTTACAAGTCTTCAAAGATTTAAAGAGTGGATAAATGATGCTGCTATAGGAGAGTTAATATCACGATATTCTGATGTATTCAATACTAGGAGTTATGATGAATATAGAACAAAGAAGTTATCTGATTTGTCAGATGAAGAAGCTCTTCTTATATTGAATAATGCTATAGCTAATATAAAGGAAATAGGATTTAAGAAAGGCTTCATTCTTGTACATTTCCCTCATGTGAGAATCACTAATGAGTATGACCAATTTGTTGATATTGACCACTTATATGCTAAAGTAAAGATATTGGCTGATGGTACTATAGATAATTATTTTGCTCTTAATAGAGCTGAATATTCTTATCTTCATATCAGTAATGGCTATATGCACTCTCATGTAAATAATATACCTACTTGGAACTTCACAGATTTTCAGGTTCCATGTACAGGTTCTGGACCTATTAATGATACTATATCTAATTTGAGCAGAGAATATGACCCTGATATATGGGAATTGTTCTGTCTTGAACTTAGTAAGTATGTTGAAGTAGAATCTATTGAGGGTATTCCATATCATAGATTGGAGAATATTGGCTCACATAACAGAACTGAGATAGTGGATAAGTTTAAACTTTACAATTATCTGCCTAGTTATTATGGTGAAAGTGCCAAACCTATGTTTAAAGATTTTACATCTCATTTTATCAAACAAAATAAATTGAAGTTTGATTACAAAGATGGAAGTTATTCTATTGGTATGTCATTTGCTGATTATATGCTTACAATAAGTAATGAATTCATTGATTGGTATAATGAAAAGTTCAGAAATGGAGAGTATGGATATACCTTAACTGCCCTTATGGATAGACATATCCTAAGAAAGTGCATCATAGCCAATGGTAAGCTATATGGTGATGAAACTATAGGTAGTATGGAATCCTTTAGGAGATATGTAGGTAGAAAGATATGTACATTCAAGGGTAGAGATGTATTACTTAATATCACTAATATTGGTAATACAGGTGATAACTCATCTACTGTCCTTGATATACCTTTAGCACTTTATATTTTAGCAAAAATTCTTAAAGTAATTAATTATAGATATGGAAAATCAAAACACACAGACTCAGAAGGTAATCCAGTTAGTGAAACAATCAGATACATTTAAGCTGATTATTCCTGAAGAGGTAGAAAAGAAAATAAGACATATATGTCAGAAGATTTGGAAAGATGAATGGTCTGGTACTTTGTTCTATAAACCAGAGGGTAGCTTTGAAGATGGCTCATTGGCTATCAGATGTGTTGATATTTTTGTAATGGATATAGGTACTGCTGCTTATACAGAGTTTGACATGAGTCCTGATGTAATCAGTTATATGACTGAGAATCCTGACTTGCTTGATTGTCAAATGGGTCTTATCCATTCACATAATAACATGAGTACTTTCTTCAGTGGTACTGATACAGCTACTTTGAAAGAGGAAGGTATAGACAGAAATCACTTTGTATCTCTTATTGTGAATAATGAGGGTACTTATACAGCAGCTATTACAAGAAAGCTGAAGTCTACTAAAGTGATTGAAGAGCAATTCTCTTATCCTACTTTTGAAGATAATGAGGTAGTAGATACTAAATCCTATGAGGTAGAGAATGAAGAATTGCAATGGTTCTACTTGAAGATTATATTTGAGAGAGCAGAGGAATCCTTTTGTGGAGAAATTGATGCCAGACTTGAAGAAATCAAGAAGGCAAAAGCAGAGAAAGCAAAGGCAGCACAGAAACCTGTCTATAATGGATATGGTAATTGGCAAGGTGGTAAATCTCAGCAAGGTACTACATTCCCTATTCCTTCACAAGGTGTAAAACCAGCACAAAGTACTACACAGATAGGCAAGAAAGTAACTCAATCATTTGTAGGACAAGCTGGTCCAGCTAATATTATCAAGAAAGAGCCAGAACTCCCATTTGAAGTTGAAGAAGAACCTATTGTAATACCTTATGGTGAAGTCAAATTCAATGAGAAGACTATCAAATCTCTTGTACTTCAGTTAATTACAGGTAGTATCATCATAGCTGACTCAAGTAAGATTGATGTTAATAAGTGGGCAAAAGGTATGTCTACTCTTTATAAGAGAAGATTTGGTGAAGGAAAGTATGGTTTTAAAACATTTAAAGCTTGGGCAGAAGGATATATTGACTATATCTGTTGGTGCACTGAAGATGATGCTCTTATTGAACAAGGTGCTACAGATGATGAAATAGCAGCAATATGTGCTCATGACATTGTTGAAGAGCTTACCAAATTGCCTGAGAATGAGTATATTAAAGCATACATTGACATTTTAGAAGGATATATTATATGAATGAAGAAATAATTTCAGTAGGAGAAGGGCTAATGGCTCAAGTTGAAAGAGCTTATACAGACTTAAATTTATCTCATGCTTTAGAACAATTAAGAAATGAGGTGGACAGAATTACTGGTATACCAATAGGAGAAGATGAAAGTATTGAGGTTTCATCATTAAGTGGAGAAATAGCTAGGATGAGAGATGATGAAAGAATGGCTGCTCTTGCATCTGGTAATGCAACTGTAGAGCAGGTATTAGGAGTAGAACAGCCTGATGATTCATCCCCATTAAGTGAAGAAGAAGCACAGATATTAGAGCAGGCAGTAGAAGATGCTCATAATGAAATACCTAAGAATTCAGGTTCATTACTTGTAGATGAAGCTACTTCAAGATTTAGCTCTGCTATATGGTATCAGAAGATACAAGAAAAGACTATTGTACTTGCTGGTGTAGGAGGTATTGGTAGTTATGTAGGTTTCTTATTGGCAAGAATGAAACCATATTCCTTATTTATCTTTGACCCAGATACAGTAGAAACTGCCAATATGTCAGGTCAGTTATATGGAAGAAGTGATATTGGAGTACCTAAGGTATCTGCATTGTCAAGAATGATTATGACATATACTGACTTTGGTAGTGTTTATGCTGTATCTGAAAGATTTAATGCAGATAATCAAGGTACTGATATTATGATTTGTGGCTTTGATAACATGGAAGCAAGAAAGACATTCTTTAGTAAATGGCTTGAACATGTTAATTCTAAACCTGAGAATAAGAGAGGAGATTGCCTGTATATAGATGGCAGATTGGCAGCAGAGGAATTTCAAGTATTATGTATCAAAGGTGATGATACTTATAATATTGAGAGATATAAGAATGAGTTCTTATTCTCTGATAAGGATGCTGATGAAACAATATGTTCTTATAAACAAACTACCTTTATGGCAAATATGATTGCATCATTTATGGTTAATTTGTTTGTGAACTTTGTAGCAAATCAGTGTAATCCTTTGATTGAGAGAGATTTGCCATTCTATACTACATACAGTGCAGAAACAATGTATTATAAAACTGAAGCATAATGGAATTTAGTTGGAGATATACAGATAGCCTCAATAGAATATTCTCTTCTTATGGAGAAATTACTATTAATGATACTACTCGAGATGTTGTGTCTCTTGACCAACATAATGCCTTTGATAGAATGTTTGTAGTTGATGTCTCATCTGATGAGATTGAAGTACCTATGTTTGCAAAGGCAGTAATTGAAGATGTGATAGTACAGAATATGACAATAGATACTCCTGTCCAGAAGGTGGTTATTCCTTTGTATGTAAACACCTACAATCAGACTAGAAGAACTGCTGATAGTATAATCAATGAATTCAGTAGAGTAAGCTTCAATAATAGGTTGCAGAGGGTTACTACAAATAAAGGAGAAGTGTATTATGGTGGTAGAGGTATCATATTAGATGGTAACTTCAAACCACTTATCCTATGTAGTGTGTTATGTAAGAAAGAAGAGTTCAGGTCAAATGAATATATGGATTATTATAAACCAATAATTCGTGTAAACCCTGAGGTATTTCTTAATGAGACAGGCTTAATTAATAAGACTATCATAAAGAAAATCATACCTTTCTATCTTACTCATACTATACCAAATATACACACTAGAGCTAGATTTAGAGATAAGTTACCTGAGGATAGAAAACCTCAGATATTGATTGAGGATTCCAGCAGATTTATTGAAACTCCTGCTATTCCCAATCCTAATACCTGCTCTAATGAAGCTCTTAATAAACTCCTTCTTGACAATATTGAGGATGTAATCAGTCAGATACAATGACACTTGAAGAGTATTTTGGAAGATGGATGAGGGTAATAGATAAGAAAAGTCTTGAAGAAGCACTTAACAAATTAGGACCAGAGTATCAAAGAAAGCATATTTGCCCTGTGCAGAATAAGGTATTCAGGGCATTTGAATTGTGTCCTTATGATGAATTGAAAGTAGTCATGTTAGGTCAAGACCCTTATCCTCAAAAAGGAGTAGCTACTGGTATTTTATTTGGCAATGATGAAGAGGTGGCAGAGAAAAATCTGTCACCTTCTTTAAAAATAGTTAAAGAAGCATGTATTAATTATGAAGTTCCACATAATAGTATTATCTTTGACCAGACTTTAGAAAGCTGGGCTAAGCAAGGAATATTAATGATTAATTCTGCTCTTACAGTAGAGATGAATAAAGTAGGTTCTCATGTTATGTTATGGAGACCATTTATATCAAAACTACTGAAGAACTTATCTGACAATAACACTGCTATAGTATATGTATTGTTTGGAAGACAGGCTCAAACTTTCAAGCCTTATATTGGAAAGTTCAATCATATTATTGAGGTAGAACATCCTGCATATTTTGCAAGAACCAATACTAAAATGCCTAGTGAGCTATTCAGAAATATAAATAATTTAGTAAAAGGTATTAATAAAATGCCTATAGAATGGTATCAAGAGTATTAATTAAATAAATAAAAGAAACATGAAAAAATTTGTATTAACAGCAAATGGTAAAGAAGTTAAAGTAGGTGACAAACTGGTTAAGTATGCAAAGGTAAACACTCCTATAGGAGAAGGAATCATTGCACAGGAAGTACTTGTAGATGAGAATGTCATCTCTGAGTTGTTGAAAGCTGGTGTAATTAAGTCTGTTGTAGGAGATATAGTTGCTGATGTTCCTATGGAAATTGACTACTATGTTGAGAAGATTGCCAAGAGATTGGGATGGAAAGTAGACAAAGCTTTCAATTATCTGAACAATGTAGATGCTATTATGCCTGCTGCTGCATTATCTATGGTACTTAGAGAAGTAGCCATTGAGTTGGACAAGAAGTATGAGGACCATATTGAGAAGAGTTCTGAGATTTATATAATCTCTGCACTTGATGGTAGAATCACTAAGGCTAACAAAGCCCACATCAAGAACTATAGGAACTTCGCAGCATTCAGGTCTGTAAGTGATGCAAAAATTGCCTGTTCTATTGTGAGAGACATACTGAAAGAAATGTTCAAAAGTGGCAAATAAGATAACTTTCAAGTCA
>UMIC01031918.1_pt1 | contig 30435 bp, 45 predicted proteins | sample 1965681 | NCBI WGS metagenome assembly UMIC01 (sample SAMEA4836114, study PRJEB28245) | human gut metagenome | biome: gut microbiome; material: fecal sample | place: Denmark | collected 2008
ACATTGCTCCGTGTATTCACTCGTTGGAATGAATACACAGTGCTTATTTGTACTAATAAAATACCCAATTTTCTGTTTCTTGGTTGTGTCCAAAGTTATATTCAATATCTGGTGTTGATGTATCAATATTCTTCATCCCATCAACAAGAGTTGATACAACAGCCAAATCTTGTTTGATTCTCATTAAATGGTATTTCTTCCGGCGCAATAAACTTTCAATGGCAAGTTTCTTCGTTGGGAATGCAAAAGATCTTTCTGCATTTTTTGCTACTTTCTTAATTGCATATCTATTTCTCTTTTGTTTCCATTCCTGTAACCACTGATTTGGTGCTGGTTTAAAATTAACAATCCAATGCGCAGGAACCAACCATGCATAATGCTCTGTCTGATGAAAAGCTATATATTGAAGTGCGAATATTTTGATTCCATCTTCTTCAACTGTCGCCTGGAATCTCCAGAAAACAGGCATTCCATCATGTTCAGTTTCTGATTCAGGAAAAGGTACGCTCCATGATATTGTCATATCTCACCTCAAATAAGTGGTTTGCTGCCAAAACAATGAACCATCCGGAAATTCCAGATAGTTCATAATTCACTCTTCAATACTTCCAACTTACTAATCGCCGATAGATATCCGCGCTGATAGGGCATCATCATTCCTTCGAGCTTGCCACTTCTTAACTCCTCCCTGAGCAATTGTATTGCTTGATCAATAACCTCTGCCTTAGCGCCCTTTATGGCTTGCTTGCGGGGCTTTGCTTTCTGCTTTGGCAGATTTCTCAAGCATGATGGAATGTATGTCTGATTCATCACTTACCTCGCCGTCAGTTGTTTTGATTTCCGGTAGCCTGCCGAGTAAATGGCTACGTTTGGCAGGCAAATACTTCCACTGCATTCATCTGCCTTCTTGCTGAGAAGGCTGCCAAGTGATGCTGCTTTGTCTGCTCTGACGCAACCAGAGAGCTTTAGCGCAATTTTTCGCGCCAGTCGCTGCTCTTGCATTGCCTGTTCACGTTGAGCCTGTCTGCGTGCTCTGCGGCGATTTCTGGCGTTATCGTCAGCCAGATATGTAATGACTACTGTCATGTTGACCTCCGATGATTGACTTTGGCGGTGACGCGCCGGGTGCTTATCTTCCGGTTGCCGTCGTGCAGCTGCACTTCACATCACCCCAAAGCCAACTACTCTTTGGTTCCCGCATTTCGGCGGGACAATCCCATCAATGTTAAAGAGCCTGCCAATCTGTTCCGTTTGGCTACCAGCGTCCTGCTGATGGCTAAAGAATACTGTAGGTATTTTATTGTGTAAATACCCAAGGTATTTATTTTTGATGAAATAATGATAAGCAAATGAATACAAAGGATATTTATTTTTTTCGGTGTCTACTTGTTCAGTGCTTTTTATGCGGGATATGTGAAGTGGATCCCGATAGCTATTGCTGCCGGGATTATAGGTTAGTCAGCGAAGGTTAAGACGAGAATTACCTTAATGATGTCTGCTACAACAGACACGGCCATAGATAAACCAAAGACGATCCAAGCCACAGTGATGTCTTCACTACCATCGTATAGAGTTCCGTAATCACTGGTGTAAGGCGTAAATGTCGCGCCTTGATACAATAGGTATAAGCTTGATCCATAGAGGATAAATGCAGATATCCCTTGTATTGCTATGATCACAAGAATCATGAAACGAGCTGATCTATGCGCCCAAGCCTGGCTTATTTTTTCTGATAGAGATTTCGCAATAAAAGCATGCGCTAAGCCGTAAATTGTCGAGATTGCCAACATCCCAAAAAAGCTTGCTATAGCGGTTCCAACCATAAGCGCCCCTTGCGTGATCAAACCAGCCTTAGTTTTGTCTCAATTGCAACGCCTATAATCTTGCAGTTTCCATTGATTGGCACGAGAGGCCATGCAGGATTAAGTCCCTTGAGGTATTTATTTCCGCCGTCGATTATCAGCTTCTTGAATGTTGCTTCGTTAGAGTCAGAAAGTTTTGCTATGACCAAGCTGCCGTTGATCGCCTCCCTTCCGGTATCGAAAAGAACGAATGTTCCCTCTGGAATGCTTAACCCAACCGGTGCCGTCATTGAATCACCTTCCACTTTAAGCCAGAACGCATTACCTTGAATATGCGCGTCAGACTCAAGCCAAACATCTATGTCTTTAATGGTGTATGGTTCGCATGCTTCACACCACGAGCCAGCCTGGATACTGCTTAACACCGGATACCTCTTTCCTGCTCTGTATTCCCCTGCATACCTTACGTTGGCATCGCTCTTAAGGCTTTCTGCCTGTTCTGCAACCTTGGCAGCAATTGACTGGCTAAAATCAGCAATTGAGACTTGCAACAATCGTGCAAAACCAGATGCAACCTCAACGTTTAGCGCGTTTCTGCCATTAAGATAATGCCCTACCGCTCCTTGGGTGATACCCAGTTCATCAGCGATTGAGTATTGGGTTATTCCCAATTCTTTCTTTTTTGACTCATACAAAGCCTTAAGCCGCTTAGCGTCTTCGAGCTGTTCTGTCGTCAGTGATTTTTTATTTTCCATAGCTTAATTCTAATAGCTAAGGTACTTAAACTAAAAATACCCTGAGTATTGATTGCTTTGAATACCTGTAGTATTCTTTGTTCATGGTTAATAACGGAGAGTGCATATGATTCGAATGACACTTGCCGATTACGCCAAAATCCATGGACAGGCTAAAGCAGCCAGTGACTTTGGTGTAATCCAGTGCGCTATCAGCAAGGCCATTCTGGCAGGCCGTAACATCATGGTTACGGTAAAGCCTGATGGCAGTGTGATTGGAGAGGAAGTTCGTCCTTTCCCAAGCAACAAGAAAAACAAATAGTAACACCGCTCTTTAACAGTCATGGTCCTCATTCCCGCCGAAATGCGGGAATACAACGCGCATAAGTTGATGCGCATAACTTCTTATTAGTTAAGGAAATACTTACATATGCAACTTACAAGTACTCGCAAGAAAGCGAATGCAATTACAAGCAACATCCTGAATCGAATTGCTGTACGTGGTCAGCGAAAGGTTGCCGACGCGTTAGGGATTAATGAATCGCAAATTTCGCGATGGAAAGACAGCTTCATCCCAAAAATGGGAATGCTTCTGGCTGTTCTTGAATGGGGTGTTGAAGACGAGGAGTTGGCGGAACTGGCTAAGAAAGTAGCCAGAATGCTGACAAAAGAAAAAGCCCCGAAGAACGGCGAATTCTTCGAGGCCTGATGTAGAAAGACTGGATCAATCCACAGGAGTAATTATGACAAAACGTCGTAAGAAATACCAGGAAAAAGAAGAGATTCGACACCCTGATTCACCTGAGGGATTAGTGGTAGCCGCAGCAAATAACAGGGCGTTCGCAGAGCGCCTTGTTGGTGTTTACAGACTAGCCAAAGCAGGAGTGAAACATGGGCGTCGTTAAGTTAGCTGATTACAGGCATAACCCTGTACAACATCAGGAGGCATCCAGTATGGGGTATGTCTCTATACACCGCCAGTTTATGGACAGCAGGCTCTATAAGGACTCTCAGGCAGTACATCTTTGGCTTCACTTAATTCTCAAGGCTAATCACGAATCTACTGTCGTCAATACGGATATCGGGCCGATAACTGTTGATCGCGGTCAGATGATAACTGGACGCCCGTCGCTGGTCAGAGAAACATTCATCCCCGACAACAAAGTTCGGAGCTTATTACGGACTTTTGAGTCGAAAGGGATGCTTAATATTTGCTCGATGGGGAAGAAATTTAGCCTGTTTACAATCGTTAAATATGACGATTTTCAGGCAAAAAATTGTCCAACGGTTGTCCAACGGTTGTCCAACGCAAACACCAGTAATGGCGCGGCTCTCAGCGGAGATTGTCCAACGGTTGTCCAACAGTTGTCCATAAACAATAATATAAATAATATCTCTAATACTGACGTATTAGAGAGTGCCACAGCAGACAAAAAGTCTGACAAGAAAAAACCTTCCGTTAGCTGTCAGGATGTTGTCGATGCTTACCACGAAATCCTTCCTGAAGCGCCAAGAATCCGCGCACTGAATGACAAGCGTAAAAACCAGATCCGAACGTTCTGGCGCAAAGCCGGAGTGATAACCCGCCAGCTTGACGGGCATGGGTTCACGATGCAGGACTGGAGAAATTATTTGAGCTACGTAGGCGAAAATTGCCGATGGATGTTCGAAGAACGCCCAAACCATCAACGCGGAACCGTCTGGCACAAAAAGGGATTTGATTTCCTGCTTAACGACAATACCTACCTGAAAGTTCGTGAGGGTGAACACGATGACCGATAATTTTTATGCGCCGCCCCATAGCATCGAGGCAGAGCAGGCGGTGATTGGTGGATTGCTTCTGGATGATGACAGCAGTGAGCGCGTCCAGAAAGTTCTGGCGATGCTGAAGCCTGATTCATTTTACAGCCGACCACACAAAATCCTTTTCGAAGAAATAACCAGAATGCACCGGGAGCAAAAGCCAGTAGATGGCCTGACGCTTTTCGATGAACTGGAGCGTAAATCGTTAACGGCGTCTGTTGGCGGTTTTGCTTATATCGCTGAGATCGCAAAGAACACGCCAAGCGCAGCAAACATCGTTGCCTATGCAATGCAGGTTCGCGAAACCGCAATGGAACGCTATGCCATCAACCGCATGACTGAAGCGACGGAATTGCTCTATTCCCGCAACGGAATGACTGCAACGCAGAAGTACGAAGCTATTCAGGCGATTTTCACGCAACTGACAGACCATGCAAAAACCGGATCGCGTCGCGGCCTTCGCTCATTTGGTGAGGTCATGGAAGACTGGGTTAGCGACCTTGAGAAGCGATTTGACCCGTCAGGCGAACAACGAGGAATGAGCACAGGGATCCCATCTCTGGACAGGATGCTGTCACCGAAAGGTCTGGTGAAAGGCTCTCTGTTCGTCATTGGCGCTCGCCCTAAGATGGGGAAAACGACGCTATACAGCCAGATGGCAATCAACTGCGCAGTGCATGAGAAAAAGCCCGCTCTGATGTTCAGCCTTGAAATGCCAGGTGATCAGATACTTGAAAAACTGGTAGGACAGAAGTCAGGTGTTAACCCAAATATTTTTTACCTTCCGGCGACAAATGACGCCGATGACGGCTATCAGGGTGATTACGATGGTGACTTCAACAGGGCGATCGAAACAGCTAATCGCTTGAGTGAAATCGACATGCTTTACATCGACGACACGCCGGGATTATCTCTGGCTCAAATCGTCAGCGAAAGCCGTCGAATCAAGCGAGAAAAAGGATGTGTTGGCATGATTCTGGTCGATTACCTGACACTAATGACCGCTGAGAAGGCCGATCGCAACGACCTTGCTTACGGCATGATCACCAAAGGACTGAAGAACCTTGCCAAAGAGCTTGATTGCGTTGTTGCGCTTCTGACGCAGCTTAACCGCGCATTGGAAAGCCGAACCAATAAACGCCCATTACCAAGTGACTCGCGCGATACAGGACAGATTGAACAGGATTGCGATTATTGGGTGGGGATCCATCGTGAAGGTGCTTTTGATGACAGTGTTCCACCTGGTGAAACCGAACTAATCCTTCGTCTCAATCGTCATGGCAATACCGGCACGGTGTATTGCATTCAGGCAAATGGCGCTATTTATGACACAGACCAACAGTCTGCTGAAATGCGCCGCCGTGAACGCGAGGAACCGCAGTCCAAGAAGAAAGGAGGATTCTGATGACCATCTACATCACTGAGCTAATAACAGGCCTGCTGGTAATCGCAGGCCTTTTAATATGGGGGAGAGTAATTGGAGGATTTAAGAAATGAGTACGATAGCTGAGCTTGTCAGGGCTAATTTTCGTGAAGAGTTGGTGCGTTGGTATCGGTATCGTTCATCGTCAAGTTTGCCGCTTGATGAGTTGTATGAGCATTCACCTGCCGCACGACGCTATCCGCGTGACCGTGTTCTTCGACGGTTGTTCAAACTCAACAATGAGTTTCAGCGCAACAGAATAATCCGGAGTCTGGATTTAAAGTGAAGGAGTGAGCATGAGTCGACGAAGTAGCTTTTTGGGGTTTGTAATATTCCTGTTCTGCACTGGTTACATCGTAATCTGGTCAATTTCGAACATTGACCGTGGCGGGGAATATCTCATTGTAATGTTCTTTCCTTTGTTTCTTGGGTGGTACGCCGCAAGGTTGCTGGAAGAATGGGGTTACAGGCATAAAAAATAAAGGAGTGTTCAGTGACGCAAACCATTTTTTATTGGATTAAGAGCGAGTGGTAAGTACCGATGGTAAATGCATTTATTTGTAGTTTATTTCTTGTCGCGATTTTTCATGGATTCCTTTTGATGATGAGTTTTGTTCTCTGGAATAATGGATATCGCATATTGGGAGTAGGTTTTGTTTTACGGTTTTCAGTTCTCTGCGCGTTGCTACCGATAATTATGGCGACTATCAAATATTATTGGTAACCCAAAAAATCATCGATGGAGAGTGATATGGACGAATCAAGAAAGCAGTTTGAGGAATACGTTGCCAAAAAATTGAGATTACCATTCGAGATGATAACCGAGGCAAGAAATGGTGATAGGTACTTCGCATTTTCAAGCATGGATATTCGTCACTCCTTAAATGAGTGGTGGACTTTATGGCAGGCATCGCGAGCAGCTATTGAACTGGATATCGACTGGCCAGAATCGAATGACGACTTTTGGAAAGATGGTGAAGAAGGTGCTTATGCGATGGGTTATGAGGATGGGCGTGACAAAACGGTAATTGCAGTAATGAAAGCTATCAGAGCCGCTGGAATTAAAGAGAAGAATTTCGATGAAGCAAACAATCTTCCTCCGAAGTAAGCAACAACAGCAAGCCGCAATCAACGCCATCCTCGCAACACCACTCGATAAAGACAAGCCAGTTACCATCCGCATTACTGACTACAAGCGCAACCTTGACCAGAACGCAAAATTTCACGCGATGCTGGCGGATATCGCACGTCAGGTTCAATGGTGCGGAAAATGGTTAAAACCGGAACAATGGAAGGTTTTGTTGATCAGCGGTCATGCAGTGGCAACAAAACAGGAAGCTGATGTTTTGCCCGGGCTTGAAGGCGAATACGTCAACATTCGCGAAAGTAGCGCGCAGATGAGTGTGAAGCGTATGGCAAGTCTGATTGAGTACACGACAGCATGGGCTATTGGTCAGGGTGTCAGATTTACCGACAGGAGGTACGAATGAGACGACAGCGACGAAGTATCACCGACATCATCTGCGAAAACTGCAAATACCTTCCAACGAAACGCACCAGAAATAAACGCAAGCCAATCCCGAAAGAATCTGACGTAAAAACCTTCAACTACACGGCTCACCTGTGGGATATCCGGTGGCTAAGACATCGTGCGAGGAAATGACAATGGATTATTCACAGTTAAGTGATTTTGAAATTAACGTGGCGGTATTCGAAGCCATTCATAACGGATCACCGGATTACAAAGAAGGTGAGAATGGCGATATGGTGTTTGTCTCATTTGAGGGAGACATTGTAAACGGAGACGCAGTTGAAGTAGAGGTTGAGCGCGGATCCTTTAACCCATGCGCAAACCCAGCAGACGCATGGCCGATTATTGAAAAATACAGGATTAGCATTATCAATCTCGATGAAGACGAGTGGGGTGCACGCGGTGTGGCCTACTGTAAATCTAAGCGAGCTATACATGAAAATCCCCTCCGCGCCGCCATGATTGTCTTTCTCATGATGCAGAGAATCCAATAATGCTTAGCCCATCCCAATCCCTTCAATACCAGAAAGAAAGCGTCGAGCGAGCTTTAACGTGCGCTAACTGCGGTCAGAAGCTGCATGTGCTGGAAGTTCACGTGTGTGAGCGTTGTATATATGAATGCTTAAATATGGTGGAACATAATGAGAAATATAAGCAACATAGACGAATTAAGAAATAAATTATCATATGATGATGTTTTAGGTGTACTTAGATGGAAAGTGTCTCCTTCTAATAATGTTAAGGTTGGCAGTGTTGCTGGTTACATTAGGAGTGATGGTTATAGGATGTTAACTATCGATGGTGTAATTACTTATGCTCACCACGTTATATGGATGATAAATAATGGTGAGATTCCATTAGGGTATAAAATTGATCATATAAATGGAGTAAGGTCAGATAATAGGCTATCTAATCTTCGATTGGTTACACACCAACAGAATGCACAGAACCAAAAGAGAAAAATAACCAATTCGTCAGGAGTGACTGGAGTATATTTCAATAAAGAGAGATGTAAGTGGATTGCGAATATATGCGTAGATGGGCGCACCAAATATCTTGGAATATTTGCTAGCATCATTGACGCTATTGCAGAAAGGAAGAGGGCAGAAAAAGAACTGGGTTTTCATGAAAACCATGGCAGACCATAACTGCGCAGAACTGATGAGCGATCCGAATAGCTCGATGCACGAGGAAGAAGACGATGAGTGATTACCTGAAATGGTATCTCTGCCACCGCTGGTTAATTAAGTTTGCTGTAAAAGACTGGATGACAGCGGATGCCAACAAGCTTAAGCAAAGAAAGGACTATTACTACGCCAGAATGAAGGAAAACTACTGCTCAATTCGCACTCGCATATTTATTAAAAAAGACCTTCAGTCAATTCTTCAATTGCGAGGGAAGGTAAATGGCTAACCTACGCAAAGAAGCGCGCGGCAGAGAATGCCAGGTACGTATTTACGGCGTATGCAATGGTAATCCTGAAACTACAGTTCTGGCACATTACCGGATGGCTGGAATTTGCGGAACGGGAATGAAGCCTGACGACCTGATCGGCGCATGGGCTTGTAGCGCGTGTCACGATGAAATCGACCGACGCACCCATAATCTCGACAACAAAGACGCCAGACTTTACCACCTCGAAGGCGTGATCAGGACGCAGGCGATACTGCTGAAGGAGGGAAAGATTAAGCCATGAACGAATATCAGTTTGTGCTTCCATACCCGCCGTCGGTGAATACCTACTGGCGAAGACGAGGAAGCCAATACTACATCAGCGATAAAGGCCAGAAATACCGAAAAGACGTTCAGCAAATCATCCGCCAACTTAAGTTAGACATTTTCACCAAATCACGACTCCGCATCAAAGTAATCGCAGACGTTCCAGACTCCCGCCGCCGCGACCTCGATAACATCCTGAAAGGTTTACTCGACTCCCTTATCCACGCCGGATTTGCGGAAGACGACGAGCAATTCGATGACATTCGCGTAATTCGTGGTGTGAAAGTACCAGGCGGACGGCTTGGAATAAAAATCACCGAACTGGAGAACGTATGAACGCCACAATTCAAACGATACCAGAGCTTCTTATCCAGACACGAGGCAATCAGACCGAAGTGGCGAGGATGCTTTCCTGCGCAAGAGGAACAGTGCTCAAGTACAACCGAGACAGCAAAGGTGAGCGTCACGTAATAGTTAACGGCGTCCTGATGGTCAAACAAGGCAAGAGGGGAAGACGATGAGCATAAGAGAACTAAACCTCACCAAAGAGCAGCACGAGTGGCTGAATGGCTGGCTTGAACTGTGGGGCGCATGGGTTTATTCAGGTCGTCTGGAAAAGCGCATGAGCAGCGTAATAGCGAAGTTCATGGAGAGCGTAGAGCCGGGAAGAGTTATGACAAGGCCAATGTGTAATGATGATGATGGAATGTTGATTTCTCAGGTCGTCGATTCCGTCATGTGCATTGACAAGAAAGCCTTTGGAATCCTCCTCAGCTACTACGCTCATGGTTCATCTAAGCGAGCAATTGCATCCTACTATCACGCGACTGCAAAGCCACGCAAGATGTGTGGACGTGGTGGCGAGGGATGGAGAAAGCCTTCACTGGCAACCTGTAGAAACGAAATTGACGACATCCTGAAAGCGTCGTTATTTGTTTTGTACCAACCAATGCAAAATGCTTTCAAAATGCGTAAACGTGTTGAGAAAGTTAAGCATGTTGCTGTTAAAAGCCTTGACATGCAATTAGCCATTTAGCCATAATTAGAGGGTAAGCTGCCGTTAGTGACTCTTAAGTTGCAACGGTGGCTTTTTTTATTTGGGTCAGTCGTATAAAGGTCATTACGGAAGGCTGTTAACCTTCTTATCGTGGTTCGAGTCCACGCTGTCCCGCCAAATATGCTGGTTTAGCTCCAATGGTAGAGCAGTCGCCTTGTAAGCGAATGGGTAGCGGTTCAAGTCCGTTAACCAGCACCATAACTGAGCCGTAGCCACTGGCTATCCTGGATTCATCAGTGATAGTTACGCTGCGGCCTTCTACACATGACCTTCGTGAAAGCGGGTGGCAAGAGGTTGCGCTAACAACCTCCTGCCGTTTTGCCCGTGCATATCGGTCACGAACAAATCTGATTACTAAACACAGTAGCCTGGATTTGTTCTATCAGTAATCGACCTTATTCCTAATTAAATAGAGCAAATCCCCTTATTGGGGGTAAGACATGAAGATGCCAGAAAAACATGACCTGTTAGCCGCCATTCTCGCGGCAAAGGAACAAGGCATCGGGGCAATCCTTGCGTTTGCAATGGCGTACCTTCGCGGCAGATATAATGGCGGTGCGTTTACAAAAACAGTAATCGACGCAACGATGTGCGCCATTATCGCCTGGTTCATTCGTGACCTTCTCGACTTCGCCGGACTAAGTAGCAATCTCGCTTATATAACAAGCGTGTTCATCGGCTACATCGGTACTGACTCGATTGGTTCGCTTATCAAACGCTTCGCTGCTAAAAAAGCCGGAGTAGAAGATGGTGGAAATCAATAATCAACGTAAGGCGTTCCTCGATATGCTGGCGTGGTCAGAAGGAACAGATAACGGACGGCAGAAAACCAGAAATCACGGTTATGATGTTATTGTCGGTGGCGAGCTGTTCACTGATTACTCCGATCACCCCCGCAAACTTGTCACGCTAAATCCGAAACTCAAATCAACAGCCGCCGGACGTTACCAGCTTCTTTCCCGTTGGTGGGATGCCTATCGTAAGCAGCTTGGCCTGAAAGACTTCTCTCCGAAAAGCCAGGACGCTGTGGCACTGCAACAGATTAAAGAGCGTGGCGCTTTACCGATGATTGATCGCGGTGATATTCGTCAGGCTATCGACCGTTGCAGCAATATCTGGGCTTCACTGCCTGGCGCTGGTTATGGTCAGTTCGAGCATAAGGCTGACAGCCTGATTGCAAAATTCAAAGAGGCTGGCGGAACGGTCAGAGAGATTGAGGTATGAGCAGAGTCGCCGCGATTATTTATGCTCTGGTTATCTGCATCATCGTCTGCCTGTCATGGGCTGTTAATCATTACCGTGATAACGCCACCGCCTACAAAGAGCAGCGCGATAAAGCCATATCCATCATCGCTGATATGCAGAAGCGGCAACGTGATGTAGCAGAACTCGACGCCAGATACACAAAGGAGCTTGCTGATGCTAACGCGACTATCGAAAGTCTCCGTGCTGATGTTTCTGCTGGGCGTAAGCGCCTGCAAGTCGCCGCCACCTGTGCAAAGTCAACGACCGGAGCCAGCGGCATGGGCGATGGAGAAAGCCCAAGACTTACAGCAGATGCTGAACTCAATTATTACCGTCTCCGAAGTGGAATCGACAAGATAACCGCGCAGGTTAACTACCTGCAGGAGTACATCAGGACGCAATGCCTGAAATAATTTTTTTGCAAATCACAAAGTCAATTTAATGAGCCTCGCGATGCGGGGCTTTTTTATGTCCGCAGTAAACGCGCTTCACACGCGCGACTTATGAACACAGAACCTTTCAGGATGACCCTTGAGGATGCCGGTTTGGTGATCGGTGCCTTTCTGTGGGCCGGAATCCTGTGTGACAAGGTTCATCACTAAAAGGTGAACACTGATGAATTATCCAACTATCGTTAACGGCATCGATTTCCGAGATCTGATTTTTGTGGCAAACAACGATCCGGTTACAGATTCTTTTATGGTGGCAAAAGCATTTGGAAAGCTGCCGAAGAACGTGGTTCGTGACATTGAACGAACCATAGAAGCTTGCCCTCCTGAGTTTGATACAAAGCTCAACTTTGAGCTTTGCTATAAAAACAATGAGTTACAGAATGGTAAGCCGCAAAAATTCTACCGTCTCCGCAAGGATGGGTTGATGCTTTTGGTTATGTCCTACACCAAAAAAGAAGCAATGCGTATCAAAATTGCTTACATCAACGCATTCAACTGGATGTACGCCATGCTTCAGGTTGGTCATCGTCAATTTGAAGAAGAGAGAAATGCCGTAATGCTGGAGTACATGAAAGAGAAGGATGTTGCCAGCATGTCAGGCCGCCTGCTTAATCGCTGGGGAAAAATTAAGAAGCCTCAGCTACTGGCGAGAATTGAACGCCTTGAACAGCACGGGCAAACCGTAATCCCCGGACTCACCAATTAACGGCAGTACAGCGAAACAACCCAAGCCAGAAAGTGGGGAAATAACACTGGCAGCCACTGAAAGATGAACCTCCTGCCTTATGGCAAGAAAGATTCTTTGTGGTGGCGGACTGATGGAAAGACATCGGTTATTGCAGAGGTCATTCAATGAGTGGTCTCGACAATGGCTTATACCCTACACGGGATAACTTAACTGATATCCCTTTTAACGGATAAACGGAGCCAACAATGGCAGAGATTATTCCCATGACTGAAGAACAGAAATTCCAGTTAGAGATTTACAAGCTGGTCATGAACCAGAACGCAGCCGCAGAAGAAGCATTTCAATTCATTGGCACTGACGAGCTGAAGCTTGAGCTATTCAAAATTCACTTCCAGTCAGGCGGCGCTAATTCAGATATCACGACCCGCACTATCGAAGCGGTACGTAAATCGAAGGAGGCGTTAGACCTGTTCACTACCGGAGCATAAACATGGCGCGCCCAACAAAGTATCAAGAGGCGTATGCCGAACAGGCACGCAAACTGTGCTTGCTGGGCTACACCGATGCAGAGCTTGCTGATTTCTTCGAAGTCAGTGAGTCAACTATTAACAAGTGGAAGCTTGATTATCCTGAGTTTTCGGAGTCCATAAAAAAGGGTAAGGCCGTCGCTGATGCAGAAGTTAGTGATCGTCTTTATCAACGCGCTATGGGCTTCGTGGCTCCAGACATCGATATTCGTGTTATTGAAAACAGAATTGTCGAAACTCCGCTTGAGAAGTATTACCCGCCTGATACAACCGCCGCCATCTTCTGGCTTAAGAACCGACAGAAGGATAAATGGCGCGATAAGGTTGATCACGAGCTAACAGGCAAAGACGGCGGCGCAATCCAGATTGAAACATCACCGATGAGCACTCTATTCGGAAAATGACCTCGATTAATCCTATCTTTGAACCGTTCATTGAGGCGCATCGCTATAAAGTCGCCAAAGGCGGTCGAGGTAGCGGTAAGTCATGGGCAATCGCGAGGCTGCTTGTTGAAGCGGCGCGTCGGCAGCCGGTGCGTATTCTCTGCGCTCGTGAACTGCAAAACAGTATCAGCGATTCGGTAATCCGGTTGCTTGAAGACACCATAGAGCGGGAAGGGTATTCGGCTGAGTTTGAAATTCAGCGTTCAATGATTCGTCATCTCGGAACGAATGCTGAGTTCATGTTCTACGGCATCAAAAACAACCCGACGAAGATTAAATCGCTCGAAGGCATTGATATCTGCTGGGTGGAGGAAGCGGAAGCGGTAACGAAGGAATCATGGGATATCCTGATACCAACCATCCGCAAGCCATTTTCCGAAATATGGGTGAGCTTCAACCCGAAAAACATCCTCGACGATACCTATCAGCGATTCGTAGTAAACCCTCCCGATGATATTTGTCTGCTGACGGTGAACTACACCGACAACCCGCACTTTCCTGAAGTTCTCCGTCTGGAGATGGAAGAGTGCAAACGCAGAAATCCGACACTGTATCGTCACATCTGGCTTGGTGAGCCGGTAAGCGCAAGTGATATGGCAATCATCAAACGTGAATGGCTTGAAGCCGCAACCGATGCGCACAAGAAACTCGGATGGAAAGCGAAAGGTGCGGTTGTTTCTGCGCATGACCCGTCAGATACAGGGCCAGATGCTAAAGGTTACGCATCGCGTCACGGTTCGGTGGTTAAGCGCATTGCCGAAGGTCTGCTGATGGACATCAACGAGGGTGCTGACTGGGCTACTTCGCTGGCGATTGAAGACAGCGCTGACCATTACCTGTGGGATGGTGATGGCGTCGGTGCGGGGCTACGCAGACAGACAACGGAAGCATTCTCCGGTAAGAAAATCACCGCCACGATGTTCAAGGGCAGTGAATCGCCATTCGATGAAGATGCGCCGTATCAGGCCGGAGCATGGGCTGATGAAGTCGTACAGGGCGACAACGTTCGCACTATTGGTGATGTGTTCCGCAATAAGCGAGCGCAATTCTATTACGCGCTGGCTGACAGGCTGTATCTGACATATCGGGCGGTTGTCCACGGTGAGTATGCAGACCCCGACGACATGCTGAGCTTCGACAAAGAAGCGATAGGCGAGAAGATGCTGGAGAGGCTGTTTGCAGAACTGACGCAGATTCAGCGCAAATTCAATAATAACGGGAAGCTGGAGCTTATGACTAAGGTCGAAATGAAGCAGAAGCTCGGTATCCCATCTCCTAACCTGGCTGATGCGCTGATGATGTGTATGCATTGCCCGGAGTCGGCTGCGCAACCCGACTATTCCAGTTACTCAATTCCTTGTGGTGTAGGTTGATATGGCAGAAAAAAAGATGACTGACTGGCATCGCAAGGTGCTGTGCAACTTTGATAATGCCTGGTCAGCAACGCAGGATATGCGTGAGCAGATTATTGAGGCTCAACGTTTCGTCCGGGTGTCCGGCGCACAGTGGGAAGGCAGCACAAACGCTGGTTACTCATTTGATGAAGGCAGGTTTGAGCATTACCCGCGCTTTGAACTGAATAAGATTGCCCGTGAATGTGATCGCATCATTGGCGAGTATCGACAGAATCGCATCAGCGTTAAATTCAGGCCGAAGGACGATAAGGCATCGGAAGCGTTAGCCGAAAAGATGAACGGCAAATTCCGCGCTGACTATCAGGAAACATCCGGTGGCGAAGCGTGTGATAACGCATTTGATGATGCTGTAACGGGCGGATTCGGTTGTTTCCGCATGTGTGCCGATTACGAAGATGAAATGGATCCGAGTAACGAGCAGCGCCGCATCAGACTTCTTCCTGTTTACGACCCAGCGACATGCGTCTTCTTCGATCAGGACAGCAAGCAATATGACCGTTCTGATGCTATGTGGGCTATGGAAATGTTCTCCATGACGCCTAAAGCGTTCGAGACTGAATACCCTGATTCCATCGCGGCAAGCCTTTCTCGTGATGACACTGGCACTCAGTATGACTGGTCAACGCCCGATGCCATCTATGTTGGACGCTACTACGAAGTTCGCATAGAGAAGGTGAAGCTCACGGCGTGGCGCAACCCTGTTAGCGGAGAAACGGCAATCTATGATGAAGAGCAAATCAAAGATATTGTTGACGAGCTGACCGATGGCGCATTCGAACTGATTGGCGAGCGGACAGTGAAGAAACGCCGCGTTTATTGCGGCCTTCTGTCTGGCGCTGAATGGCTGGAAGAACCGAAGCGTATTCCGGGCGAACATATTCCTCTCATCCCGGTATATGGGCGTCGCTCATTTGTTGATAATCAGGAGCGAATCGAAGGCCACGCTGCAAAAGCGATGGATGCACAGCGTCTTGAGAACCTGATGGTTTCCATGATTGCAGATAACGCTACTCAGGCTGGCGGTGATGGCATTCCTATCGTGGATGTTGATTTCATTCCCGGTCCATTAATGAATCACTGGGCAGAGAGGAATAAGAAAAGACCAGCAGTTCTTCCCATGACCAGCAAGAAGGACAAAAACGGAACGGTCATTTCAGAGGCTCAGGTTGCTGGCTGGACGCCTCCGACACAAATGCCTCCAGCTCTTGCCGGGCTATTGCAGTACACCGGAACGGCTATTCAGCAAATTACAGGTGCTTCGCAGCTTGAGAACATGCCGAGCAACGTCGCCACCGATACCGTTGATAGCATTTTTAACCGGATGGACACGCAGTCCTATATCTACATGGACAACATGGCTAAATCCATGCGTCGCGCTGGCGTTGTGTGGCTTTCTATGGCGCGTGAAGTCTATGGCAGCGATACGCCGATGCGTATCGTTAATGAGGACGGCAGCGATGACGTGGCGCTGATGACTGGTGAAGTGGTTGACCGTCAGACAGGGCAGGTTATCGCGCTTAACGACCTTTCGCAGGGTAACTATGAAGTGACTGTCGATGTCGGTCAGTCGTTCGCTACTCGCCGTGATGCAACGGTTAAGTCGTTACTTTCCATGCTGGCACTTATCCCGCCAGGAACGCCGAAGCATGACCTTGTATCGTCGATGATTCTCGACAATATGGACGGCGAAGGGATGGACGACCTGAAAGAATACAACCGCAATCAGTTGCTTCTGTCTGGCGTTATCAAGCCGAGAACGCCTGAAGAACAGCAAATGGTTGAGCAGGCGAAACAACAACAGGCCAGTCAGCCAGATCCGGCTATGGTTGCTGCGCAAGGTCAGCTTCTTGCTGGTCAGGCTGAATTGCAGAAAGCGCAGAACGAACAAGCAGCCATTCAGGTTAAAGCATTCCAGGCACAGACGGATGCTCAGGTTGCTGCGGCAAATGTTGTGAAAATCCTCGCATCTGCCGATAGCCAGCAAAAATCTGATATCCGTGAGGCGCTGAAACTGCTCGGACAGTTCCAGCAACAGCAAGGAGATAATGCCCGTGCTGATGCAGAGCTTGTCCTGAAGAGTCAGGCGCAGGGCCATGCGCAGCGCATGGACATCAACAGCATCCTGCAAAAATCAACTCAGCAACAACCACAGCAGTAATTAACCCATAACGTGCAATGGCTGTCTTTATGAGGCCTGGCACCCTATTGCCTTCCGATGGGCTGAACATCGAGTAAACAGGGGTAAAAAATGGACCAGATGGCAGAAAACACACCAGAAGTTGAAATCGAAACCGACGCGTCAGAGCAGATTCCTGATGATGTCGAACTGGCTGAAGAAGTCGAAACAGCAGATGGCAGTGAGTCCTCAGGAAATGATGCAGAGGAAGCTACTGACACTGATGACGACGAATCAGAACAGGAATTCTACTTTGGTGACGAAAAGCTGGATTCGCCAACCAGCGAAGATGGAGCTGAGCATGGACTGGTAAAACACTTGCGCAAGACGATTAAAGAGAAAGACCGCGAGCTGAAAGAGCTGATGCGTCAGTCTCAGAAACCCGTCGAGCAGCAGCCGGTAATCACTCAACCACCGCGAATGCCAAAACTGGACGATGAGGACATCGGTTTCGATGAAGAAATCTACCAGCAACGCATGGCTAAGTGGGCAGAGGATAACGGCAAATACCAGGAGCAAGTACGAGAGCGGAAACGAGAGGAAGAGGCGCGTACCGCAACGCTTCAGCAGAAAGCAGCCAATTACATGCAGAGAGTAAAAGCACTGAAAGTGGCTGGCTACCAGGATGCAGAGCAGGCTGTACGCGAAGATGTTCCTGTTCATATTCAGGACATGATCCTTCTTGAGTCAGAGAAGCCGGAAATCGTTGTTCTGGCGCTCGGTCGCAACGCTGAACTGCGCAAGCAACTGGCAGAAGCTACCAACCCCGTAGCAATTGGTCGTCTGCTGGAACGTATCGAATCGAAGGCCAGAATCATGCCAAAAGCAAAAACCACGGCAGCCACAACCCCGACAGTTAAGGGGAGCAACGGCGCAGTAATCAACAACCTCGACAAATTGAAAGCCAAGGCGCTGGAAACTGGTGACTGGACGCCGTATTTCGCCGCTAAAAAGGCAAAAAAATAACCTATCGGAGCATTAAGCATGGCTAACCAATTAGCAAAAGACCTTGAAATCATGTTCGAAAACTACGTTGAAGGCTTTGAGGCCGCCTGCGTAGTTTCCCATAACGCTAAAAAATTCCGTCCCGGTGATACAGCAATGCAGCGAGCAGGTGATGTTCTGTATCGTCCGCAGCATTACCACATGAACATTGAGGAAGGCCTCGATCTCAGCAGCAAAACGCCTACAGCACTGGTTCAGCGCCTTGTTCCTTCTGTGTTCAAGGAGCCGAAAAACATTCTGTACACTCTGGATGCGCGTGAAATGCGTGACCCTGAGCATAAAACTGAAGCTGGTCGCGCCGCAGGTATGCGCCTTGCTGCACAGATTGACTCTGACCTGATTTCCATGGTTACGCAGCGTGCTACTAACGTGATCACAATGTCTGACTCAACCACAGGTACACAGGGCCGTGATTTGTGGAACTGTGCGGCAGGTACACAGGGCCGTGATTTGTGGAACTGTGCGGCAGGTATTGATGCCACCATGACGGCGATTGGTGTACCGCAGGGTATCAACCGTCGCTCTTTCTGGAACCCCTTCAACTACAAAGACCTTGCTGGCGAGCTTGGTCACCGTGCCTACGCTCAGGGCGCAACCCTGACAGCATACGAAAAAGCGCAGATCCCTCCGGTTGCTTCCTTTGATAGCTACAAGACCGATATTTCTGGTCGATTACCGAAAGGAAGCGCTGAATCCTTGACAGTATCAGACCAACCTGAACACAAGGTTGAAGCGAAAGATTCAAATGGTATGCCAGTTGATAACCGACAGGGGACTATTACGGTATCTGCATCTGGCTTGCAGGTTGGTGATGCGTTCACCATTGCCGGTGTGAATTCCGTACACCAGATCACAAAAGATACCACCGGGCAACCGCAGGTATTCCGTGTTCTGGCTGTTAGCGGAACTACCGTAACAATCTCTCCAAAGATTCTCCCTGTTGAAAATACCGATGTTGCGAGTCGTCCATATGCAAACGTCGATGCCAAACCGGCAGAATCAGCAGCAATCACCATTCTCAACAAGAACGCAGCACCTGCTAACCTGTTCTGGGCTGATGGTTCTGTTGAGCTGATGTACGGCAAACTAGCGTTCCCGACTGGTCAGGGTCCACAGGTAATGACAGCAACCACCGAGCAGGGCGCTACGCTGATCATGTCTTACGCCTTCGACCACATCAAAGGCGTAACCACTGCTCGTTTCACCACTCTGTACGGTTGCTCTGTACTTGTTCCTGAATATACGGGCATCGTTATTGCCGGGCAGTAATTTTGGTGGGGCTTCGGCCCCATTTTTATTGGGAGAAGACAATGGCACGAACAATGCTCTATAAGCCTGGCAACATGATCACCTGTGGTCAGTTTGCTGTCGATTACATCATTGTTGATGACGAAGAAGTTAAATCTCACCTGAAAAAAGGTTGGGTAAAAACTCCTGAAGAAACCGCAACGAAGCAAAAAGTGGCTAAGGCGGAAGAAGATGGCGAAAACGAAGGGTGATCTCGTTCTAAAGGCTTTACGAAAAGCCGGGCTGTATTCCAATGCCACGTTGACAGATGCCGACCCTCAGGCAATTGAAGATGCCATTAATGACCTTGAAGACATGATGGCAGCATGGCAGGCGAAAGGTATCGAGCTTGGATATCAGTTTGCGGATACAGAAAACGGCATCATGCCGTTACCTGACGATGATTCAGGTATCCCTGCATGGGCAAATGATGGCGTCGCTTTGAAGCTCGCTGTGCAAGTGTGCATGGATAACGTCATTCAGCCGTCGGATGCTCTCCTGACCGCTGCTGACAGTGCATATCAGACAATCTGTATCGCTTTAACAAAAATACCACCACTTGAGCGGCGAAATGACATGCCTCGCGGTAGTGGTAACAAAAGCGCGTTTACGTGGAATCGGTTTTACATCGAGAAAGATGATCCGAGTACGTGAGGTGAATAAATGCCGATTCAGCAACTTCCGCTCATGAAAGGTGTCGGCAAAGACTTCCGAAATGCCGACTATATCGACTATCTACCAGTGAATATGTTGGCTACACCCAAAGAAATCCTTAACAGCAGCGGATATCTTCGCTCATTCCCGGGCATTGCCAAACGCTCTGATGTAAACGGTGTATCGCGCGGAGTCGAGTACAACATGGCGCAGAATGCTGTTTATCGCGTGTGTGGTGGGAAGCTTTACAAAGGCGAAAGCGAAGTCGGTGACGTCGCCGGAAGTGGTCGCGTATCAATGGCGCATGGTCGGACATCTCAGGCTGTAGGTGTTAATGGTCAACTGGTCGAGTATCGCTATGATGGCACGGTTAAAACCGTCTCAAACTGGCCTACAGACAGCGGATTCACACAGTACGAGTTAGGTTCAGTTCGCGACATTACGCGCTTACGTGGGCGTTATGCGTGGTCAAAAGACGGAACTGATTCATGGTTTATCACTGACCCTGAAGACGAATCGCACCCTGACCGATACAGTGCACAATATCGTGCCGAGTCTCAGCCTGACGGTATTATCGGCATCGGAACATGGCGAGACTTCATCGTCTGCTTTGGTTCATCGACGATTGAATATTTCTCCCTGACTGGTGCAACCACAGTTGGTGCTGCTTTGTATGTCGCACAGCCATCGCTGATGGTGCAAAAAGGCATCGCCGGGACTTACTGCAAAACGCCGTTTGCTGATTCCTATGCGTTTATCAGCAATCCGGCAACAGGTGCGCCGTCTGTGTACATCATCGGTTCCGGGCAGGTGTCACCAATCGCCAGCGCGAGCATTGAGAAAATCCTCCGCTCCTACACTGCTGATGAACTGGCTGATGGCGTGATGGAGTCTCTGCGATTTGATGCTCATGAGTTGCTGATTATCCACCTTCCGCGTCATGTCCTCGTGTACGACGCATCTTCAAGCGCCAATGGCCCGCAATGGTGTGTGTTGAAAACTGGCTTGTATGACGATGTGTACCGCGCTATCGACTTCATTTACGAAGGCAATCAGATAACGTGCGGCGATAAGCTGGAGTCCGTGACCGGGAAATTGCAGTTCGATATCAGCAGTCAGTATGGTCTTCAACAGGAACACCTGCTGTTTACTCCGTTGTTCAAAGCGGATAACGCCAGAGTGTTCGACCTTGAGGTTGAGTCGTCAACTGGCGTTGCGCAGTATGCTGACCGCCTTTTTCTCTCTGCAACCACTGACGGCATCAATTACGGGCGTGAGCAGATGATTGAGCAGAATGAACCGTTCGTTTACGACAAACGTGTTTTGTGGAAGCGAGTAGGGCGCATCAGGAAAAATGTCGGCTTCAAATTGCGCGTTATCACGAAGTCACCTGTCACTCTGTCTGGTGCTCAGATAAGGATTGAGTAATGGCGGATTCGAATCTCAATACACCTGTTATTGTTCAGGCGACGCGGCTCGATACATCAATCCTTCCACGCAATATCTTCTCGCAGTCATATCTGCTGTACGTTATCGCACAGGGTACTGATGTTGGTAACGTGGCGAACAAGGCCAACGATGCCGGACAGGGCGCTTATGATGCACAGGTCAGGAACGATGAGCAGGATGTAATACTGGTCGATCACGAAATTCGACTGGCATCGGCCGAAGCGAAGATACAGGACCACGAAACAAGGATCACTAACGCAGAAGCGGCGATAGTCGGCCTTGATTCGCGATTAACGACAGCAGAAAACGATATTGATTATCTGACTGATGAAGTTGTCGCCATACAAAACACGCTTTCAGACCATGAAACGCGCATCGATGCTCTGGAGTATGCCACCACGCGCAAGAAATCAGAGGTTGTTTACTCAGGAGTATCGATAACCATTCCGACAGCGCCGACCAACCTTGTTAGCTTGCTGAAAACGCTCACGCCGTCATCCGGCACGTTGGCACCATTCTTCGACACCGTTAACAACAAGATGGTTGTGTTCAACGAGAACAAAACCCTGTTCTTCAAGCTGTCGATTGTCGGGACGTGGCCCAGCGGAACCGCCAACAGGTCAATGCAGCTAACTTTTTCCGGCTCTGTTCCTGACACACTGGTAAGCAGTCGCAACTCGGCGACAACAACCGACAACATCCTGTTAGCTACGTTCTTTAGCGTTGATAAAGACGGCTTTCTTGCCACAAATGGCAGCACGTTAACCATTCAGTCGAATGGTGCGTCGTTTACTGCCACAATCATCAAAATCATTGCGGAGCAGTGATGGAAATAAAGCTCATCGATAATCCGGTGAAGCTTGCAGAATTCCTCAACAACCCGGCAAACACAGGAAATATCGTAGACAGTGGAGATAAATACTACATCAAGCCTGATGCGGTATACCTCGGCATCTACGAAGGATTAGTGCTGGCTGGCGTTCATGAAGTGCGTAACTTCTGGCATAGCGTTGTTGAATGCCATGCGGTGTACGACCCCGGATTCCGTGGTGAATATGCACTGCAAGGGCATCGATTATTCTGCAAATGGCTTCTCGAAAACTCACCATTCCTTAACAGCATCACCATGGTTCCTGACACCACCAAATACGGACGGGCAATTATCCGTTTGCTTGGCGCTACCCGTGTTGGTCACCTTGATGATGCTTATACCAGCAATGGAAAGCCTGTAGGCATCACGATTTATCAGTTACCGCGCTCAAAATACGAGGAGCTAAAGAATGTTAATTTCCCAGATTGCCAATAAGCACCTCAGCAAAGCTGTTTACTGCAAAGGTGGCAGTGATGGCGGTTCAAAGGCACAGGCACGCGCAACTGAAAAGGGCATCGAATTGCAGCGCGAAATGTGGCAAACGAACATGCAAAACCTTGCACCGTTCACGCCACTTGCTCAGCAGTACGTATCACAGTTGCAGAATCTTTCCTCTCTTCAGGGGCAAGGTCAGGCGCTTAACCAGTATTACAACTCCCAGCAGTACAAAGACCTTGCTGGACAGGCGCGTTACCAGAGTCTGGCAGCAGCAGAGGCAACGGGTGGATTAGGCTCTACAGCAACAGGAAACCAGTTAGCAGCAATCGCACCTACACTCGGTCAAAACTGGCTGTCAGGTCAGATGAACAACTACAACAATCTGGCAAACATTGGCCTTGGTGCTCTTACAGGTCAGGCAAACGCCGGGCAGAACTACGCTAACAACGTCAGCCAATTGTATCAACAGCAGGCGGCGGCATCTGCGGCTAATGCTAACCGACCATCAGGACTGCAATCAGCCTTGGGAGGTGCCATGAGCGGTGCTGCATCAGGGGCGATGATTGGCTCTGTGGTGCCAGGAATAGGTACGGCTGTTGGCGCTATTGGTGGCGGCATTATCGGTGGGCTTGGATCATTGTTTTAAGGTGGGAATATGGCTACTTGGCAACAAGGAATCAACTCAGGCGGTTTTCTTGCTGGTATCGGTGGGCAAAACTCAAATGCGCCAAAGGCAAGTGATGTAAGTGAGGCGTTGGCCTATATTCGCCAGAACAACGAAATGGAGCGTTCAGGTCGCAATAACATCGGCCTTCAGGCGTTGCAGGGACTTGGTAGTGTCGCTCAAACATATCAAGCCGCAAAGCAACAGGAAGCGGATGCTGCATTCCAAAAAGAATATGCGGCAGCCATCCAGTCAGGCGATCGACAGCAGGTGCGAGATTTGATGACCAAATATCCTGGTCAATTAGAGAAGATTCAGTCTGGCATGAAGTGGGCAGACGAAGACCAGCGCAACTCTATCGGCACCTTAGCGGCTGGCGCTCGCCTTGCGGCATCGTCTCCAGAAGCAATGCAATCATGGCTACAAAACAACGCCAAGGAACTGACTCGCGTCGGTGTTGACCCTAATAACGTTGCTCAGATGTATCAGCAGAACCCTTCAGGATTTGGTGAGTTTGTTGATCACCTTGGGATGGCTGCGCTTGGTCCGATTGATTACTTCAATGTTCAGGACAAGATGGCTGGTCGTGAGATTGACCGAGGCGGGCTGGCAGAGACAATCCGCAGCAATCAGGCTGGTGAAGCACTTCAGGCGAGAGGGCAAAACCTTTCCTATCAGTCAGCAATGACTGGGCACAATATCGCAGCACAACGCTTGGCTCTGGATCAGCAAGAGTTCGGGTTTAAGATGCAGCAAGCGCAGGAAAAGGCTCAGCAGTTGATTAGCGAAGCACCTAAGCTGTCAGTAAACATGGAAAAAGGCATCGAGACGGCTGTAAACAATGCCACAGCATCATCAAACTCAGCCAATTCCATGAGTGCGCTTGCTCAACAGTTCAGAGCAGAAAAACCAACGACCGGCTTGTTCGGTAACGCACAGAACATGTTCGCAAAACTTACCGGAAGCGATACGACATTGCGTGATTTGCGCATTCGCCAAAATGCCCTTGTTAACAGTCAGGTTCTTAAATTCCTACCTCCCGGCCCAGCAACGGATAAAGACGTTGAGATCGTTCGACAGGGTGCGCCAACTGACATGGATAACCCTGAGACGGTCGCAAGATGGCTTGATGCAATGGCAAACCTTGAGCGACGAAACGCGCAGTTTAATGAGTTTAAAGCTGAGTGGATGAGCGCGAATGGCAACCCTGGACAATCGCGTAATGGCGGTCAGATATTGGGGTTGGATGTTAAAAAAGGTGAATCATTGGGGAGTGCCGTTAAGCGGTATATGTCAATGAATACTGACGCAGCGCCAGCACAAGATTCGACACCTTCAGGAGAACCACGGAATCAGGTTGGATCATATACCTCAAAATCAGGCATTCAATTTACGGTGGAATGATGAAAGTAACTGCAAACGGTAAGACATTTACCTTTCCTGATGGTACGAGCACCGAAGATATTGGCACCGCCATTGATGAGTATTTTGCTGGTCAGGCTGTTCAGCAACAAACAGTTAATCAGGCCAATAATGCACCAACACGGGAAGAACCATCATTGATGCAACAAGCTGGCGATTGGCTCACTGGTGGTCAAAGTGCAGGGCAAATTGCGGAACAGGCTGGTCGTGGTCTGGTAAACATACCATTTGACGTATTGCAGGGCGGCGCAAGTCTGATTAATGCAATCAGCCAGGGGCTTGGTGGCCCCAAGGTTTTGGACGATGTCTATCGTCCAGTCGATCGACCAACAGACCCTTATGCGCAAGCTGGAGAAACAATTGGCGGGTATTTAGTTCCAGGAGTTGGAACGGCAGGAAGCATGGCTATTGGATCACTGGCAGAGGCCGCAAATCAGAAAGGCGATTTCGCACAAAATGCAGCTAAAAATGCCGGAGTTAACCTTGCCGCTCAGGGGGTTCTTTCCGCAGCAGCAAAGGGAATAGGGCGTGGAATAACGGCTATAAAAGGTGATATTGCGCCAGAAGTGGCGAAGAAAATTGCCACATCAGAATCGATGGGCGTGACACCAATGACATCTGATGTTATCACGCCGAAAAATGCTTTCACTCGCGGCCTAACTCAGGATGCCGAGGGGGCTTTGCTCGGGACAGGCTCAAAGCGAGCGGAGCAATATGCAACGCGTAGTAAGCTGGTAAGTAATTATTTTGACCGTTTTGGTGAGTACAACCCTGATGATGTGGTGAAATCTCTTACCACCACGTTAAGGGGGCGGAAGGATGCCGCTGGCGCTGTTATCAATGACGTCACCAATAAAATGGGTAATGCCGCAGTTGATACCACAAATACCATGAATGCTCTGAATACAGCGATCGCAAGACAGGAACGGCTTGGGACGTCTGCCAATCAAAGCCTGCTTACATCCTTGCGTAACCTACGTGAAGAATTAGCAAACCCTGCAACTGATTTGGATGTTACGTTTGATCTCTTGCGTCAGCACAGAACAGCATTTAGATCTAATGTTCAGGGAGATGCTATGGTCTTCCCAAACCAGGCAAAAGCAGCTACCAATATGGTAGAGAATGCAATGTCAAAAGATCTTCGTAACGCAGTTGCAAAAAACCTCGGTGCATCAGACGCAGCAAAATACCTTAAAGCAAATTCCGATTATGCAAACGTTTATAATAAGGTGCTTAATAAAAACATTGCTAACAAGCTCAACAAGGCAAGCAGTGAAGCCAGTCCTGAACTTATAAATACCGTTGTATTAAGCAGAAAACCATCTGACGTGAAACGAATCTGGAGCGCATTGGATAATAAAGGGAAAGATGCTATGCGTGCAGCTTATGTCAGCAAAATAGCGGAAAAGGCCGGTGACTCTCCAGCCAAGTTCATCACTGAAGTTAATAAGCTGAAATCTCAGTCAGGCGGTGAAATTTACAACACTATTTTTTCTGGAAAGCACATGAAAGAGCTTGATTCTCTTCATGAAGTTCTACAGCAAACAGCAAGGTCAGACACCGCAAATGTAGTAACTCAGACGGGGCAATCGCAAGCCAACAGGATAAGGACGATTGGCGCAACTGCGACTCTTGGCGTATCAATGGGGCTTGAGGCTGGTTTCGGTGCAATGATGCGCTTGTATGAGTCAAAAGCAGCAAGGAATGCTCTCTTACGTTTGGCAAACACCAAAGCAGGAACACCAGCCTATGAAAGAGCGCTAAATAATGCTGCAAATGCGATACGCCCTATACTTTCAAGCCAAATTACAGCAGAACAGCAATAAAAATAAGATATAACTATCTGATATTACTGCTACTGTTGCATGTTACCGTGTTTCCAAATCCTGAATTGCAGTTTGTATATGTGTCAACGCGTGTTGGGTAAGGTTGAGTTATAACAGGCTGGCGCGCTTTTTGCTCGATCGCTTGCATTGTGTTTACAGCCTGATAATTCAATAAAGCCTGCTGGAATGCTTGGCTTTGTGCTATTTGTTGTGCTTGTTCTTGGCTTTGTAATTGAACATAAAGATTCTGAAGTTCAAGTCTTGCCTGTGTGTCACTTATCTTGCCTTCATCGACACCTTGCCCGAGCATCTTCGCAGCAAGGACATACAGCTTAGGTGTTGGTGCTGATGCCATGCGAGAGTCGTTCTTCAAGCTGGCATCAAGGCAATTAGCCATATCGCTAAGCTTTGGATAGCGTTGCTCGCAACTTGCCTGATAGTCGCTTACTTTTGCGCACCCAGCCAGCAGAAGCGGGATAATTAACAGTGATTTTTTCATATAATTAACTCTCCTTAGTTTTGCGCAGGATACCATGAAAAAAGTTAACATTGGAAACGTACCAAAGATGCTCGTTCCGCTCTTTGAGAGCGGTACAATTGTGTTTTGTAGAGACTTTCCAGAATGGCAACGCCTGCATCAAAAACTTGGCGTTGACGTGCATGACTCGGACGCCAACGGAGCGTCTCATACAATGAGTAGCGAGAATGGTGTTTTGCATGTGATAGGCGTGTTCAATGGCAAACTATCTACTATTGCCCATGAGTGCGCTCACATGGCATTCGATATCTGCTCAAGGGTAGGTGTTGATGTTGAACCAGGAAGAGCCAACGAGACTTACTGCTACTTAATGAGCAGGCTTGTTGAGTTCTGCGAGCGACATATCAAAAAGCCGGAGTGACCCGGCTTGATTATTACTTTTTGCTGTCTGGAGTTCGCTTATCCAATACCCAGCCATGACCTGGCTTTGTTGTTGGTGGAAGCCTTTCGTTGTCCTTGACGGTTGCAAAATTGTCTTTCTTACCGCCGCGTGGGCCAACTTCTTGGTATATTCCGCCGTTTTTTCCTGTGTTTTCACCTGGTTTTTTCGCCATGATATACCTCAACATACACCCGTTATTGGGCGATTAAATATTGATCTCATTTTATAAGTAGTCAATATGGCCCAGGTAAATGCAAAAATTAACCCACCTTCAGGTGGGTTTTTTGTACAAATCCTTCAGCGTATCAAACACCATCTTCTTAACAAGCTCTGACTGCTCATCAGCGATGCGTTCCGCATCGTCTCGATAGCCTGAAATTTTGGATGGCTTTGATACAGCATCAGTCACTATCTGAACTAATTCTGAATTAAGAGAGCGGCCATTGGATTTGGCTCGCTGTTTTAGTTTTTCCTTTAATTCGTAAGGTAGCCGCAGATTAAATTGCGGGTCATCTCTTCCCATTCTTGATGCCTCGCTTTTGTGAGTGGATCGGCATCTTATTATCTGCTGATTGCATCCTCAATAAGACCACGGTGGTCGTATTTTTTTGATTAATAATGCATCACTGCGGCAATGCTGCGGCGATTCCTTGTATCTGGAGCAAATTAAATGACAGACATTACAGCCAATGTTGTAGTGAGCATGCCTTCGCAACTCTTCACTATGGCGCGTTCTTTTAAAGCCGTAGCTAATGGCAAAATTTATATCGGTAAAATTGACACTGACCCGGTAAATCCTGATAACCAGATTCAGGTCTATGTTGAGAACGAAGATGGTTCTCACGTTCCTGTTGCACAGCCAATCGTCATCAATGCCGCTGGGTATCCAGTATATAACGGACAGATTGCCAAATTCGTAACTGTGCAAGGCCATTCTATGGCTGTTTATGATGCATGTGGTGCGCAGCAGTTCTATTTTCCAAATGTGCTGAAGTATGACCCGGATCAGTTAAGGCAGGAGTTAGCAAGTTCAGGTGATGATCTTGGAGATGCATTAATAGCAGTAAAACAACCATTCACCTTGTCAATAAGAAGGACGCAGCATCAAAAAAATGCCGAGCACATTAGTGTTAGTGATTTTGGTGCAAAAGGAGACGGCATAACAGATGATACTGTAGCAATTCAAAATGCTATTAATGCAGTACCAGAAGGGGCTATACTTGGATTTTATGGTGGTGAATTTGTTTTTGATAAGGTTGAATTGCTTAAGCCAATAACATTGGTTGGTGATGCAACGTTAATTCACAACGGATTTAGAATAAAATCTAGCAGAATACGATCACTTTTATCTGGTGTTCAGAAATGCAAGGATTACTCCGAGTCTTCAAGAGCATTTTATTGCTATGCAAATGAAGACCAAAGAGATTATGACGATATTCAGATTTTGTTTAATAGATTTGAAGGTTTCTTTTACTCTACGACATTTGTTGCAAAAAACTATTATTTGGAGAATGACCCTAATTCAAGAACTGTCAAAAATACAAAAGTAATAGGATGTACATCAGTTGCTCCTGATTCTGTAAATGCCGGTCATTTTCAACATATAGGCGTTACAAATGCTGAAACATCACATAACTCAACTTATGGCGGACAAAATGCAACATCATACAACTTCATTAACCAGAATGGATTTGTAAGGATTATAGGAAATTATGACCATAACAATAACTATGGTTCATGTGAGCTTGAGAACTCAATGGTGAGTAACTCAGTCATATCATGTAATACGTTTTCGTCATATTTATGGGTGGATGATACAAGCAATGTTACTATTTCTGGAAATACAGTTTCATCAAGGATCAAAGTAACATCGCAAACTGACGATGTTCATAATATAACCATATCAGCAAATACCACAAAACGGATTACTATAGAGCAATTTGGAGAATCTCCGACAGGTCTGGTATATGGTGCATTAATTTCCTGTAACACTATTACTGGCGACAGTGATGGAAGTTCAGACATTTTATGTACGTCACTTGTTACAGGTGAAATTTCATCAAATTATTGTCATGGATCAGAAAAAAATATATCAATTGTCCGCCTGGATTCTTCTGATATAACTGTTAGAAACAATAAAGGAAACAAAGGATTACTTACAATAAGTAACGATGGTGGGAGGATAATTGAATATGGCAATGATTCTATGGTTCTGTCTGGAAGCATAGATAGCAGACATATACATAATTTATTACAACCAGACACATCGTATTTAGATCTACCGGGGAAATATCTGCACGGAACTAAATATACTGGCAGTATCCCCCCCGGTTCCACAGGAACTGTATCACTTCAAATACCATCAGGGGCAAGCCTTGTTTTCAGGGGTGTTTCTATATGGGTTCTAATTAGAGATGTTAGCAATAACAATATATCGTCATTCAGAATTGATGGTTCATATAGAGTTGTTGGTGGAAGTGTTGGTCTTAGTTTTGCTGATGCTTATTCGAAACTCGGGGTGGATGCAAACTCTATAACAGTGTCAAACAATAACAGCACTTCTGACAATATCAGCATAGCAATTAAAAACACAGATTCATCAAAAACCCTTCAGGTTACTGTTATGCCGGAGGTTTCAAGCAGGTTAGGTATTGAGGAATAGCATCATATATAATTATTTTAATGTTAATGCCGCCTTCTTGTTGGCGGCTTATTTGTGAAAATCGAATGAGTTATTTATGATGAATATAGAAGTTGATATAACACCAATTCTTCACGCACTTTGCGCTGTTGTCGCACAAGTTCTGGTTGGTCTTTTTACCGGAAACTGGGCTTACGGTGCGATAGCCGGTTGTACGTTCTTCATTGCGCGTGAACACACCC
>UMIC01035289.1_pt1 | contig 29723 bp, 28 predicted proteins | sample 1965681 | NCBI WGS metagenome assembly UMIC01 (sample SAMEA4836114, study PRJEB28245) | human gut metagenome | biome: gut microbiome; material: fecal sample | place: Denmark | collected 2008
TCTTCTTTTATGCACCCGTTTTCCATATAAAGAAAACGGTCTGCAAGGTCAGTAAGATAATAAAGCCGGTGTTCAGCAACAATGATTGTGTGGCCTTCCGCTTTTAGTCCACCCATCAAATTTTTAAGCGCCTCAACGGAATACATATCCAAATTGGCCGAAGGTTCATCAAACACATAAATTTCCGGGTCAACAGCATTGACGGAGGCCACCGCTATTTTCTGTTTTTCTCCGCTGGACATCGGATAAATTTCTTTCCCCCGCAGCATATCTCCGTTAATACGTTTGATCGCACTTGAAACCCGTCCATCCAGTTCTTCATACGGAACGCCATAGTTTTCACACCCGAACGCAATTTCATCCTCTGTAATACTGGCAAAAAACTGGCTCTTTGGATCTTGAAAGATTGAACCTACTTTTTTCCCGATTTCATACAGAGGATATTCCGATATGCTGCGTCCCAGCAGTGTGACTCGCCCTTTCAGCGTCCCTTCGTAAAATTGTTCAGCTAACCCGTTTATCAATCGTGTTAAAGTTGTTTTTCCGCAGCCGCTCCCGCCAGTCAGAACAAGGAACTCGCCCTTTTTTATATCGAGGCTGATATGATGGATACTTTCTGTTTCGGCTCCCGGATATTCAAAAGATACATCTTCAAACTGGATAACGGATCGCCTTGCTTTATCATTTATCATTATGCTACCGTCCTTTCCAGCACAAAATAGAGTGCGGTTACGCAAACAGCAACCACGCACATAATCCAATCTCTTTTTTGAAATTCTATCTTCCTGCGGCAGGTATGTTTTCCCGGATTGGAAATCCCCCTGCTTTCAGCAGAAGCTGCGAGTTCTTCAGCTATTCTGGATGAACGGAAAATAACAGGCGTAACAATATACTCCATTGCGTCCAAAGGGTGTTTCCATGACAACAGTTTTCGCAGCCGAAGTGAGGCAAACACATCGGAAAATTCACTGCGCACAGTAGGGAAGAAACGCAACATGAAGGTTACGGGCAGGGCAATTCCATCAGGAGCGTGGATTTTCTTAAAAACTGCTACAACTTCTCCCGGCGGCATACCAATCACGGGCTGCGCAGCCATAACCATCATCAAAATACGCAGCACCATGAACAGGAACATTTCCGGCATAAGAATGGTAATGCCCTGTCCTCCTGAAAGCAGCCTCAACACGATAAAAACACCGCAGACGATTAGATATTTTATTGTCTGCCTGCCAAAGCCCTGAATAATCAGATACACGCTCAAAACACCCAAAAGTGTGTATATCAAAATGTCGCTTGTGAGCACCGCCACAAGCGACATAGTGAGAACTATGACAAGCAATTTGGTCCGAAAATCAAATTTCATGCTCATAGTTTATTTAATCGCGCCACTCTTTCTGAAGTGCTTTACAATCAGTTTGTTGCTAATCATGCAGCCAAGGATGGCCAGAATAACAGTAACAGCCAGGCTCAAAATAACATACTTCGGATCGGTGTAATACTGGGTCTGAACCTGAACCTGCTGCTCACTGACGCCAGTGGCAAGAAATGCGTCTTTGAAAAACCAGATTTCTGACATACCGTGTGCAGCGCGAACCAATGCTGTAATTACCCACGAAATAGATACACGCTTAATGTCATGGTAAGCATCCTTTCCGCACATGGAAAGCTCTGCGATGATACCGCCGCCCAAAAACCACGGGATCATAAACGGCCCCATCATCAATCCGGCGATAATCGCCCACATGATATTGTAGACAAGAGCGGGGCCATGCTTGCCGACTTTCATGCACATGTAAACATAGAACGGTGCGAGGATAAGAGCCGCACCAGCGGCGTTAAAAATCATGGAATAGAACAGAGAAGCGCCAGTCAGTGTCGAATAGACCATAAATACAACGAACATGACCGCACAGAAGATACCGATGATTGCCGCGTCTTTGACAGTGAACTTGTTACCTGTCGATTTTTCATTTTCCATTTGGAAATCCTCCTTTGTCTTGCAGAAAGTTAGCAGTACCTAACCCACTATTCAAAAAATAGGCCAGCTTCAAGCGGGCTTTCTGCTTTTATCTGACAAAGGATATTTTAATACAGCTCAGATTTCTTCGCCACTCCATACGGACCCGCTTCTATCCAAACGGACACTCTTTCTGAGCTCCGTTGGAGAGCTGCCATACGCTTCTTTGAAAGCAGAAGTGAATTTATTCGGATTTTCATATCCGATTTTGCCTGCAATCTCCGTTACTGACAACTCTGTTTCCAGCAACAATTTTTTGGCGACTTGAAGCCGATAGGTACGAAGATAAGAATAGACAGAGGTTCCATAGACACCTCGAAAGCACTTTTTCAATGCTGTTGTAGAAATCTCGAATTTCTGGGAAAGCTGTTCAATCGTATGATGTGCTGTCAAGTCCTCCGTAATATAGGATGCTACTGCTTTAATCAATGAGACCTGATTTTGATTGAAATAATCCGTCTGTAAAACCTCTTCTGCCGTATTGAGATCGCTTAAAAACAGAAGCAGCTCCAGTATTTTGACTTTCATGTATCCTGGTTTTCTTTTTTCCCGGACATGATAGAGTTCCGAAAAAATATGTTCAATAGACGGATTGGCCCGCATGATGCAGCAACGGTTTCCTTCGCAAATATATTTTTGTATGTAATGCAAATCAATATTCAACAGTTCCATGATTTGCCGTACTTCCGGCAACAATTCATCCAGATTGATGATGATGGAAATACCGTGATAGTGGTTCAGCGGAAAACACGAATTTGACTTTTTCTTCATCATGGAGCTGATCGACAAATCGCCTTCCGCCATATAGCAGCAGCTATTTTCACCAAAGCTGCACTCGAAACGTCCAATCAGGCAGTGGTTAATCTCTATCATATTTTTCGCAGTGGCCTGGTTTTGGTTACAATAGCCTATGTGCATATCGTTGTAGTAAAGTTCAATACCCGGAAAAACCTGATAAACAGTGATCAGTCCATATCCTGTTTCATTCGACAGCCGGAAAATTTTGCAATCCTGCCGCAGTTCATCTTCTTCAGGAGAGCCGTATAGCTTTGTTCCTTCAAATTCATCTGGCAATTCAGACCGTGATAATATTTCAATCGCACCAGAGAGTGCTTGTTTTTCATAGGTCAGCACTATCCATTCCTCCCTTCAGTTCGCCATAACTAACTGCTATTAAGTATATGTGATAATTTCTTCTGTGTCAAATTTTGATAAAGGCCCATGACGTTAAAGATTTTTAGATGGAAATAGCCAAAATCTCTGTTTCAAATTGTAGTATTAGTAGAGGGAGAATACGAGGGTAGGGTTACGATAGCAAGCACAGCCAGCGAGTACCCACTGGCGGATTTTCGGTTTAGGGGGACCCCTGCCCCTAAACACAAAAATTGCTTGCTGGGATAGTCCCAGACCCTTATAAGAAACGGAGGCGAAATGGCATGGCAAATCGAAAACGAAATATCCAGATGAAGTTCTGGGTGACAGAGGAGGAAAAGCGGCTCATCGACGAGAAGATGAGCCAGCTCCCCACAAAGCGATATGGCGCCTACCTGCGGAAGATGGCGATTGACGGGTATATCATCCAGGTGGACACCACCGACATCAGGGAGATGACCAAGGCCCTGGGCTCCATCGGCCGGAACATCAACCAGATTGCCAAGAGGGTGAACGCCGGCGGTCCCGCTTATCAGGCCGATATGGAGGAGATACGGGAGAGATTGGAGCAGATATGGCAGTTACAAAGACGCATCCTATTAAGTCAACGCTGAAAGCGGCCATCGACTATATCTGCAATCCAGACAAGACGGATGGGAAGCTGCTGGTGTCCTCCTTCGGCTGCACCGCGGAAACCGCCGACATTGAATTTGCATGGACCCGCCGCCATGCTATCGACAAGGGCACGAACCTGGGCCGCCACCTCATCCAGGCGTTTGAGCCTGGGGAGGTCACGCCGGAGGAAGCCCACCGGATCGGCATGGAGCTGGCGCGGGAGGTCCTGGGCGGAAAGTATGAGTTTGTCCTTACCACCCACATAGACAGGGATCATGTCCATAATCACCTGATTTTCAATGCGGTCAGTTTCCAGGACCATCGGCACTACCACTCCAATAAGCGGAGCTATCACTTCATCCGCCGTACCAGCGACCGGATCTGCAAGGAGCATGGCCTGTCTGTCATCGTCCCCGGCCGGGACAAGGGCAAGAGCTACATTGAGCACCAGGCAGAACAGAACGGCACCAGCTATAAAGCAAAGCTGCGCTCCGCCATCGACCGGCTCCTGCCCGGCTGCGCCGACCTGGAGGATCTGCTCCGCCGCCTCCAGCGGGAAGGTTACGAGCTGAAACGGGGCAAGTACATCTCCGCCAGGGCTCCGGGCCAGGAGCGGTTCACCCGTCTGAAGACCCTGGGCGCCGACTACGCCGAGGAGGCCCTGACCGCTCGGATCGCCGGAAGGCCCAGCCCCTCCCGCCAACCGAAGCAGCGCACCGGGAAGCCCAGCCTGCTCATCGACATCCAGAACAACATCAAAGCCCAGCAGAGCGCCGGCTACAAGCATTGGGCGACCATTGAGAACTTGAAGCGAGCGGCGGAAACGCTGAACTTCCTGACGGAACATGGCATAGGAAGTTTAGAGGACCTGTCCGAGCAGTGCGATGGGGCGGCAGCCGCTACCGCCAGGGTGAAGGCCGACCTCCGGGCGACGGAGAAGGAAATGGAGCGGCTGACGCTCACTATGAAGCACGCCGCCACCTACCGCCAGCTCCGACCCCTGTATGAAGAATACCGCCAGTCCAAGGACAAGGAGAAATTCCTCCGGGGGCATGAGGGCGAGATCATCCTGTTTGAGGCGGCGGCAAGAGAGCTGAAACGCCTGGATGCCGTACCCCTGCCCGCCACCAAGCGGCTCCGGGCTGAGATGGACGAGCTCACCGCCAGAAGAACCGCTCTGCAATCGGAGTATAAGAAAGCCCAGCGAGAGGAGCGGGAGTACGACACCCTCAACCAAAACGTCCGTATCTTACTGGAACGGTCAGAGGATGTTGTACTCCCGAAGGAAAGATCGAATGAACTTGAATAGACGGAATTAACCCAGCCGCCACTGAGCGTTCTCGCTCTGGAGCTCCACCATGCGGCGGTAGAGGCCGCCCTGCTCCATCAGTTCCGCCGGGGTGCCCTGCTGGGCCACATGGCCGTTTTCCAGCACCACGATGTGGTCGGCTCCTGCCACGGTGCGCATCCGGTGGGCGATGACCAGCACTGTCTTGCCCTGAAGCAGACGGGAGAGGGCGGTCTGGACGGCGCTTTCGTTCTCCACGTCCAGGCTGGCGGTGGCCTCATCCAGCAGCACCACCGGCGCGTCCTTCAACAGGGCCCGGGCGATGGAGATCCGCTGCCGCTCCCCACCGGAGAGGGTGGAACCGTTCTCCCCGATCACCGTCTGATAGCCCTGGGGCAGCTTGCGGATGAACTCGTCGCACTGGGCGGCCTTGGCGGCTTCCAGCACCTCCTCATCGGTGGCGCCCCGGCGGCCCAGGCGGATGTTCTCCATCACCGTGTCCCGAAACAGCACCACGTCCTGGAACACCATGGAGTAGGAGCGCAGGAGGGCCTCCGGGTCCACCGTGGACACGTCCGTCCCGCCCAGGGACACCTTCCCGCCGGTGACATCCCAAAACCGGGCGGCCAGCTTGCAGGCGGTAGACTTCCCGCCGCCGGAGGGTCCGATAAGGGCGGTGACTTCCCCCTGGCGGGCGGTGAAGCTCACATCCTCCAGCACCCCTGCACCCTCCCGGTAGGCAAAGGAGACATGGTCAAAGGTGATGTCGTAGCGGTTGGGGCGGAAATCCTCCGTTCCCGTCTGAACCGGCTGTTCCAGAATGGAGCGCATCCGTTCAATCTGTAGCTTGGTGTTGAAGGTAGCGGCGATATTCTGGAGCACCACCCCCAGGGGATCATACAGCCGGGTGGCAGCAAAGAGGAAACCCAGGAAATAGAGGAAGGGGAGCTCCCCGGCCAGTAGCAGCGCCCCGCCGGTGAGCACCGTGGTGGCAAGCCCCAGCCGCAGGAAGGCCTGGGCAGAGCAGACGAACACGCCGGTGGCCAGCTCGGAGCGGATGGAGCTGCCCTCCATGGCGGCCAGCTTTGCCTCCAGACCGTCAAGGTACCGCTCCTGCCGGTGGCAGGCCTTGATGTCCCGGATGGTCTCCAGCCCCTCCTGGATGCAGTCGGCCACCGCCCGCTTGTTCAGGATATTTTTCGTTCCGAAGGCGTCCTGGATCTTCTTACTTCCCGCTGTCAGCGCCACCGCCACGGGCACCACCCACAGCACAGCCAGGGCCATGCGCCAGTCACAGGCGAACATGCACACCCCGATCACCAGTGTGGAACCGACGGAGGCGAACAGCTGGGGCACATAGTGGGAGAACATTTGATCCAGGCTGGAGCAGTCGGCAATCATGGTGGAGGTCAGGTCGCTGAGATCCCGGTTGCCGAAGAAGGACAGGGGGAGTCTCCGCAGCGTCTCTGCCAGGCTCACCCGGCGGTTGGCGCTCTCCCGGTAGGTGGCGATGTAGAGGGAGGCGTACTGAAACCAGTGGAGGACGAACAGCAGGATCAGCACCACCAGGGCAAAGCCCACATAGATCCAGAACCCGTCCATGGGACTGCCGCCGCCCTCCAGGCAACCCAGAAGATGCTGAACCGTGAACAGTACCGCCCCCACGGGGAACATGAGGGCCAGATTGCACACAAAGCACCAAATCACGGCCTTCACCAGGTCTCTGGCACCCTTCTCGCTGAGGGCGAAGATATGTTGTAATTTCTTTATCATACCGCTGCCTCCTTTCCAACCTTCCACTTTGCGCTACGCTGATAGTCCGCCCACATGGCGGCGTAGACACCGTTTCTTTCCAGCAGGGCGCTGTGGCTGCCCTGCTCCGCAATCTTTCCCTCGCTGAGGACGATGATGTTGTCCGCGTTCTGCACCGTGGACAGCCGGTGGGCGATCATCAGCACTGTTTTATTCCGGGTCAGCGTCTCAAAGGCCTTTTGGATCTGATGCTCATTCTCCGGGTCGGCAAAGGCGGTGGCCTCGTCCAGTACCACGATGGGGGCGTCCTTCAAAATGGCCCGGGCCAGGGCGATGCGTTGCTGCTCCCCGCCGGAGAGATAGACGCCCTTTGCGCCCACCACCGTGTCCAGCCCCTGGGGCAGTTTTTCCAGGATGTCATCGCACTGGGCGGCATGTGCGGCGGCAAGCACCTCCTCCCGGGATGCATCCGGCCGGGCAGCCCGGATATTCTCCAGCAAGCTCTCTTTGAACAGCCGGGTATCCTGGAACACAAAGGCCACCTGCCCCATGAGAGCGGTGCTGTCCAGTTCCCGCACGTCCGCGCCACCCACGGTGACGTTGCCGCTGTCCACATCCCAGAACCGGGGAATCAGGCTGGCGGCGGTGGTCTTTCCCCCGCCGGATGGACCCACCAAAGCCACCACCTGGCCGGGCTGGACGGAAAAGCTCACATCCTCCAGCGCGGGCCGGTCGGCGCCGGGGTAGGTGAAGGTCACGTGTGCAAAGACCACGGCGTCGCCAGCCGGCTTCTTTTGTACCTTCGATTCCTCCATGGGCTTCTGGCTCAGGATCTCGTCCAGGCGTCCGATGGCCTCGTCGGCCTCCATCACCGCCTCGCTCATATACATGATGCGGTTGATCATCTGACCGCAGGCAGGGGCGAACAGGGCGTAGAAGATCAGGTTCACCAGCGCGGTACGCACATCCCCGCCGGAGGCGATGAGCAGCGCCGCCGGGATCAGCAGGGCGAAGGCCCCGTTGATGAAGGTAAGGAAACAGGTCTGGCCCGTCCGGCAGCTCATGGCGTACTGACTGGCCAAGTCGCTGTAATCCTGGATGGCGGCGTAGAAAGCCTTGAAGGAGTAGACCGTCTGCTGGAACATCTTTACCACCGGGATGCCCCGGACATACTCTACCGCCTCGCCGCTCATGCGCTCGATCTCCTGTTGATAGCGGTGGAAAAAGCCGGCGTTCTTGCCGCCCATCATCATGCACATGGAGAGCAGCGCCAGTACCATGGTGAGCAGACACAGCAGACCCATCCGCCAGTCAAAGAGGAACAGTACCACGATGGCGGCGATAGGCGTCACTGCCGTGGCGGCCAGGTCGGGGAGCTTGTGGGCAAGCAGGTCCTCGGTGAGCCCGACGTTGTCGTCAATGAGCTTGCGCAGCCGCCCCGACTGGTTCCCGGCAAAAAAGCCCAGGGGGAGTTTCAGCACATGGGTCATGGCGGCGCGCCGGATGTTCCGGGCGGTGCGGAAGGCCGCGATATGGGTGGACATGAGGGCGGCAAAGTACAGCAGGATGCTGCCAACGGCAGTCCACACTGCCATCCAGCCCCAGAGTCCCAGGTTCCCGGCCCCGTCCAGGCCGGGCCAAGTGGACAACACGCTTCTGGCCACCAGCCAGACACACAGATACGGCGCCAGCCCCAGCACCGCCGACAGGGCGGACAGGATACAGCCCAGGATCGTCAGGTTCTTGTGCCCGCCCGCATAGCCCAAGATGCGGGTCAGGCTGCTTGGTTTCTTTTGCTTCAAAGTGATCCCTCCTTGTTAAAATAGTTAGTCAAAGCTAACCTATATTCAAAAAAGATAGGGGTTAAGCCCCCATCAATTTCAGCCATCCGGCGGTATAGAAATCGCGGAGTTGATCCACGTCCCGCAGCGCCTGCTCCCGGGGCATATCGTGGATCACGATCTCAAAAATGCCACTCATCATCCCGCTGGCGATGATGTGACACAGAGACTGGCTCAGTTCCGGAATGTCCCGGCCCAGACGGCGGAGCACCTCCATGTATTGGAGGGTGTACTCTACCTCCACCTCCACCATGCTGTGGAGGAAGTGCTCATAGCTGGTACCCTCTGCGCGGGTGAGGAGCAGCTTCACCGGCTCCCGGTGCTGGCAGATGTAGTCCACCATCCAGTGGACGCAGTTGCTGGATTCCTCCCCCATGTGATCTGGCTGCTGCTCCTCAGGCAGTTCGGCAAAGGAGGTCTGGGCCTCCATGAACCGCCCCATCAAAGCGGCCGCGTGCGGCTCCACGATGGAGGCAAAGAGCGCCTCCTTGCTGGAGAAGTAGCCGTAGAAGGCCCCGGTGGTTACCCCGGCGTTCTTTACGATCTGCCGCAGAGAAGCCCCTTGAAAGCCCTTGTCCAGAAATTCGGCCATGGCTGCCTCTTGGATTTTTTTCAGCGTGACATTAGACTTTTCTTCCATAGGCGCTCTCCTTATAACAGTGTTATATAACACCGTTATAATACGACGAAAGCGGCAGTTTGTCAAGTGGAATACGAAAAAAGCCCGGCGCATACGCGCCGGACTCTGTCAGGAAACTTAATCTTGCTTTTTCTGGGGCAGGGCAGTCATACTGTGGAGGCTTACGCCAAGAGTAGACAGGTTGTGGAGCATGGCGGAGGTGGTTGGAGGCAGAATGCCCGTCACGCCAAGACCGATGAGCGCCCCGTTGAACCCGATGACAAAGCGGTAGTTATTCCGGATGCGGCGCATCAGGGCCATGGCCAGCTGCCGCAGGCGCACCAGCTCCCACAGGCTGTCGGCGGCAATGGTGATGTCGGCGATCTCCCTGGCGATGGCCGCCCCGTCGCTGATGGCGATGCCGGCATCCGCCTCGGAGAGGGCCGGAGAGTCGTTGATGCCGTCTCCCACCATAAGGACAGTATGCCCTTCCTTCCGCAAAGCGGCCACATACTCCGCCTTGTCCGCTGGCAGCACCCCGGCCCGAAAGGCATCCACCCCGAGCTGTTCCGCGATGGCAGCGGCGGTGCGGGGGCTGTCCCCGGTGAGCATGACGGCATTCCGCACACCCAAGACTCGCAGGGCGGAGAGCACCTCCCGTGCCTCCTCCCGCAGAGGATCGGAGATGCAGATCACGGCGGAGAGCACCCCATTGATGGCAAGATAGAGCTGGGAATACTCTGGGGGCAGCGCGTCGAACTTGGCCCGCTCCTCCTCCGGGATCACGCACTTCTCATCCTCGAAGATGAAGTGGGCGCTGCCGATGCGCACCTGCTCCCCATCCACTGAACTGGCAATGCCGTGGGCCACCAGGTACTCCACCTTGGCGTGGCGCTCCTCGTGGTGCAAGCCCCGGCGTTTGGCCTCCTCCACTACGGCGTTGGCCATGGAGTGGGGGAAGTGCTCCTCCAAACAGGCGGCCAGACGGAGCATTTCATTCTCTATTTTTCCGTTGAAGGTAAAAATCTTTGCCACCCGGGGGCAGGCGTGGGTGAGGGTGCCGGTCTTGTCAAAGACGATGGTATCCGCTTTCGCCACCGCCTCCAGGAATTTTCCGCCCTTGACGGTGATGTGCTCCCGTCCCGCTTCTCGCATGGCGGAGAGCACCGCCAGGGGCATGGCCAGCTTTAGGGCGCAGGAGAAGTCCACCATAAGTACCGACAAGGCCCGGGTCACGTTCCGGGTGAGGGCAAGGCTCACCAGGCTGCCGGCAAAGGTATAGGGCACCAGTTTGTCCGCCAAGTTGGACGCTTTGGCTTCGGCGGCAGACTTCATCTGCTCAGACCGCTGGATCATCTCCACAATCTGGTCATAGCGGCTCTGGCCGGTGGCCTGCTTCACCTCCAGGACACACTCTCCCTCCTCCACTACGGTGCCGGCGTACACCGCGCCGCCGGGCCGCTTGACCACGGGGACGGATTCGCCGGTGAGGGATGCCTGGTTGACGGTGATCTCCCCCTCCGCCACCACGCCGTCCAGGGGGATGACGCCCCCGGCTCGGACGAGGACCCGGTCGCCGGGCTTTACCTGGCCGATGGGGACCAGCACCTCCCCGGCCTCTGTTTTCAGCCACACCCGGTCCACGTGGAGGGACAGGCTCTCCGCCAGGTCCGCCACAGATTTCTTCCGAGTCCAATCCTCCAGCAGTTCACCGATCTCCAACAAAAACATGACAGTGCCGGCAGTACCGAAGTCCCTGCGGCAGACGGAGATCCCGATGGACAACGCATCCAGCGTCTCCACCTTGATCTGACGATGTCCCAGGCAGCGCAGACCTCTGTGCAGAAAGGGGATCATGTGCCAGACAATCCGGGCGATCCGCAGCGGGGCGGGCAAAAACAGGGTAGTGGCTGCTTTCACCGCCACCTTGCCCACCAGTTTCTCCTGGAACTCTCGGTTCAGAGTCCGGGTGCTGTGGCCGGGCAGGGTGACGGATGACTCCGCCCCGGCCCAAGTGAACGCACCGAGGGCGGAGAGGACGGCTTCCCGGTCTCCCGTATAGGTTACGATGACGCAGCAGGTGCGCTCATGGACCACGGCCTCCCGGGTCCAGGGCTGTCCCTTCAGCCAGGTTTCCAGCAGATCCGCCTGGCGAATGGATATATTTTTTTGGCGGAGCCGCAGACGCATCCGCCCCCGGCTCTCATGTACGATGGTTGCTTGCATACTAAATCTCTCCTCATGGAAAAAAGGGAGCCGTTTTCCGGCTCCCTTCCGCAATTTTCAGGCTTCCTGATCCTCCACCTGGGTCTCAGCTTCCTTGGCGGCTCGGGTCTCGTTGATGTCCTTTGCAGAGGCCAGGATGTCGGCGGCGTTCTCCTGCACACAGGTCACAGTTTCCATCACGCTATCCTTCATCCGCAGGCCGGCGGCGGTAATGTGAGTATAAGCTTTCTTGGCGTCTTTGCTGGTGAGCAGCTTCACGCCGACGGAGCCGAACAGAGTGCCGCCCACGAAGCAGGCCAGTCTGACATAGTGTTTCATCATGGAAATCTTTCCTTTCTGCTTTATTTGTGTTTGTAGCCCGTAATCATCACCATGACCATGCAAATCACGGCGCCCCAGGCCCAGAAGCGATGTTGTTTCATTGAAATCTCCTCCTGTCCGGAAACAAGCTTTTTTATGTATCTGAGTATTATAAAGGATAAACAATGCTGTGTCTCACCGAATCAGACGATGTTATGCCGGTTCAGACATTTTTCGATACATGGTTGGCGACATGCCATACTGCCGCCGGAAGGCGGCGGAAAACTGGCTGGCGCTGCTGTATCCCACTGACTGGGCTACACCCAGCACGCTAAGAGAGGAGTCCCGCAGCAACTCCGCCGCACGTTCCATCCTCCGCTGCTGCAGCCAGGTGTGGACCGGCAGTCCGTACAGGCGACGGAACCCCTCCTTGAATGTAGTTGCAGAGAGGCAGGCACGGCGGCTCAAAGTTGATATGGAGAGGGGTTCGTCCAGATTCTCCTCCATATATCGGCGGGTTTCTGCCAAGGTCCGGATCATCTCCTGATCCAGCACCGGGGCCATTTCCGCCGCTGGTTCCCCCTGGGCAGATAGCAGATACAACAGTTCCACCGACTTCCACACGCACCAGCGTGCCCGCTCGCTCTGGGGCAAACGATCCAGGTCAGCGAAGGCCGCCTGGCTCCAGCGAGAGGGCCCCTCCACAGCGCAGCCGCCCCGGCTGACCATCCACCGCCGTACTTGATCCGTGTTCAAAGTCAAACCGCCCAGCAGGTCACAAATGGCTTTTAGACTCGCCCGGGCACCCCGAGCGTCCACCGCCACCAGCACACCCTTTAAGCCGGTCTCCACTCTGGTATCGGTCAGATCAGAGATGTCGGTGAGGAGAAGCACCTGCCGGGTACCTAACCTCAGAGCCGAACCATCCCGCCGGGTCAGAGTCACCATCCCGGCCAGGCAGAACAATACCTCAAAGTGCAGAGGTTCCAACCGGAGGGGCAGAGGGAATGACCTCTCGCACAGGGAGAACAGGCAGGCTCGCGCACCAGGCATCACTTGTGTCCATTCCCCCTGTTTTGACAAAAATTCTGCCAGCATCCTCTTGCCTCCTCTCGATTGATCTGTGTCTCAGATACTTATCGGCCAAACAGCCCTTTCTTGTGCCAGGATTCCCTCCGAATCTCTCCCACATCATAGCCAGTGGCGGAAATAGCCGCCCGTAAAGTCTCTTGATCCAGTTCCATTTCCGTGATTACCACAGTCTCTTTTTTACTCCGAGATGAAGTGACCTTCTTCACCGGAAATGCTTTCCGCACCGCATCGTTCACATGGCTCTCGCACATACCGCACATCATGCCGTCTACTTGGATTGTGTATTTCCACATCTTCTGTCCCTCCATTCTTCTTAAAGTACGTTTCGCTGGTTCCAGCATATACGGTACACTTCATCAGAAGCATCCCAATAGTTGAATAGTAAGTCAAATGCTGTGCTCAGCCGCACCATTTGTCGCTTTTTATGAGATGCCACTCGGTTCTTCGTTTTCCAAAAGGCTGCTGTTTTCCCGCATCGCCAGAACGCAGAGCCAATGCTTTTTTGCATTCCGATTTATGATGATCTCAGAAAAACCTGCCTCGGTGAGAAAACGGGCAAGTTGGTCTCCATCGAAGATCCTCATCCCATCAATGACAGAAAGCCACTTGCTGGCGTGGGGATCTTCTCCGTCCGACTCATTGACGATCAGAAAGATGCCGCCCGGCCGCAGAGTGCGGTACACCTCCCGGAAGCTCTCCGTAGGACCAGGCCAGAAATATACCGTTTCAAATGCGGTCACCAAATCAAATGCACCATCCTCGAAGGGAAGGCAAGACACATCTCCCTGTATGATACGGCAGCGGCTGGCTTGCAGCCCCTTGCGGTTAACACTCTTGGCCTTTTCCACAGATATTTCTGAATAGTCTAAGGCGGTGACAGTCGCAGCAGGATATTTTCGTAAAAGGGCTCGGATATTCCGCCCACCACCGCAGCCCAACTCCGCAATCTCGGTGGGACCTGTTTCGGGCAAATGGCTAAGGCCCCAATCCGCGAGGGCAGCATGGGCATGATTCATGCTGCCCACCATGCACCTGCCCAGCAATCCTTTCGGCTTGCGGGTATTGTTGAAAAAAGCCTTTAATATTCCCATAACCGCCTCCGTGATTCGAAATTGAGGTTAGCATAAACTAACCATAATGCATTATAAATCTTTTTTTGCAGAAAAGCAATATACAAGTATGCTATCATGCTATTTTCCGCTGTGGGAAATGTGGAAAACGGCCGCTCCGCCGATGGAAAACAGATATTCACGGCCCGATGGAAAAGCCGCCGGCTTTCCCACAGCCCGCAAACACCGTTTCCCACAGCTCCGCAGACATGGCCGTTTACGCACATTCCCACAGCGCCTGCTGCTGCGAACATCCTTCCTGTCCGATCCTGATTGAAAGAGAAAAAAGAGAACAAAAAAAGAAGTGGGAGCGTTACCCTCGGTCCAAACCGAAGGCGGCGCTCCCGCTCTGTTATGGAAAAGTGTTCAAAACAGCCTCTCTGCACCCTTTAAATTGAAGGGGCAGACCCACATGGGAAATCATAAGGGCGGCTCCCGGAAAAGCCGCCACAGGCGATTTTTCAGCCCATTTTCAACCCCTATCCCCACACTTTTTCGAGCGTGCGGACTGGTAATGGGGACAGGCGATAAGAACCGCCCGGAAACTCTGCTTGCAGGGATGGATACAGCCCTTGCAGATCTTATTGTACCTGCGGCGGCCGTTCTCCCCCAGGAAGAAGGACCACTCCAGCCGCCACTTCTTGCTCCGGCTCATAGGTCATGCTCCGGGGGCTTCTTCTGCTGAACCTTGTCCGGGGGCTTGCGTTCGCCGCACTCCCGTTTGGCCTCCGCCAGCCGCTCCCGGATGGAGGGCTTCTTCTCCGGCGTGGTCCTGTGCGCCTCACCCTGAGCCTTCTCCAGCTCCTCACCCTTGCGACCGTTGTTCAGCACCCCGTCGATCATCCCATAGTCGTCCTCCAGGGTCATCTCGGCGGTGCGGAGAGGGTTCTCCGGCTCCACCGGCAGGGCGATGATCTGCCCGTTCAGGCTGATGAACTGCTCCGGCTGCTTGAAATGTTCCGTGTACTTCTGCACCTGCTCCGGGGTCAGGGAGGTGAAGGACTCCTCACCCAGCCCTACCACCAGGAAGGTGCCGGCCATGATGTCGTAAATCTCCCCATGCTCATCCCGCAGGCCCCGGTTCAGTTCCAGGCCGATCAGCTTGCCCTCATCGTTGCAGACCAGCCCCACGGGGTCGGAGAAGGGATAGGAGGCGGCAATATCGCCGCCCACCTCTGCCTGTAGCGAATGGAGACCGGGGTCGATCTCCTTCACATAGGGCTCCTTCATGGGCTCCACCACCAAAACTGTCATTTTCTCCGGGGCGGCGTGCTCCTGGGCCTCCTCGTTGCGGATGGCGAAGGCGCGGGAACCGTTGCCCATGATGAGATACTTCCCATCGTCAGACTGATGATGCAGACCGTACCCGGCCGCCTCCATCTGCTCCCGGCTCATATCCGTCACATAGAAGGTACCCCTAGGGGTCCGTACCGTTTCGCCGGTCTCCAGGTCATCCGGGGAGGGCGCCGGGGCCTGCTCGGACAGCTCCGCCTCATACTCCCGGCCCGCCTGCTCCGCAAAGGCCAGCATCTCGTCCACATGGGACTTGTCCGGGTTCTGGATAGCCTCCCGGATCACCGCAGGGTCTACATCGAGAAATTCCTCATAGCCGGTGGCGTCTTTGAACTTCTCGATCTCGGAAGGCAGATAGTCCTCCTGGGTCTGCCTCAGGGCGGCCAGCTTCTCATCCAGGGCGGAAATGTGCCCGGCCATCAGGTTTTCATAGATTTCTTCTTTTGCTGCGTGCTCCTCCGGGTGCTCGGCGGCGTACTGCGGGTCGTGCTGGCGGAAGAACTCGTCCATATCGTAGGCAATGTCCATCGCCCACTCGGATTTTTCTTCCTCGGTCAGCTCCTCCGCATCCTGGAAAGTCATCACCCGGTATTCTTCCGGGATACTGTCCCGGTCCCCATCGTACACCTCGTCAAAGTGGCTCCCGGTATCCCGCACATACCCCAGGTCAGTGAACTCGCCGCCCTCCTCCAGGGCGATGTCCCGGCCGTAGACCTCATAGTCGATGTAGTTCCGCAGATGTTCCGGCACCTGCATGGCGTCCAACTCCTCGATGTAATACCGGCCTAGGTCGTCGTAGTCATGGATGTCGGGGTAAATGTCGTAGCAGTCCAGGTTCTCGGTCAGGTTGATGATCTCCTGCAGGCTGCCCGAATGGTCGCCGATCTCCATAGCCGCCTGGAACTGTTCGTACTCGCCCTGGCTCATCTCGTCCAGCTTGGAGGCCAGGTAGTTGAGCTCGTCCAGGTTCTCATACTCGCCCAGTTTGTCATAGAGGCCGTCCACATAGCAGTCATAGTCGGTGATGAACCACTCCTCATAGGGCTGGCCGAAGTCGTCCTTCTGCCCAATGCCGATCCGTTCAAACACCTTCTGCATCTCCTCCGGCGTGGTGGGGAACTTCACCCATTCGCCCACCAGGTCGCCCTCGTTGTACTTGCCCAGGTTGGTGATGAAGGCGGCAAAGGGATAATCCTTGTCATATTCATAATGGGGCATATACGCACCTCCTCCTTACAGCTCCGGCTCAGACTTCCCCTTGTGGGGCGCCTGGGCCTTATTCTTGTTCCTGCACTCCTGTTTGCTCTGTTCCAGCCGCTCCTTGATGGAGGGCTTGCGGTCCGCCTGCTTCGCCTGGGGGCGGTCGTGCTGCCATGGGTCGTCCGTGGGGAACAGATACCCCCGGCTGGTGAAGCACCCCCGGTCCTCCTCCAGGGCGCGCCGGCCGAAGGGGGCGGGGTCAATGGCGGCCCGCAGGTCATCCGTCAGGTCGATGGTCAGTTTCTCGTCCAGATACTCCCATCCCAGATCCTCCAGGGTCTGGACATGGGGCTCCAGTACAAAGCAGTCTACATTTTTCTCAAATTCCAGGAACTGCTCCGCCGTGGTCAGCCGGAACGGGGACTCCTGCACAGCGGCCAGCAGGTCCCGGTCCTCCGGGGAGAGGGTGGCAACAGCTTTCGTCACCGCCGCCAGCTCCTCCCGGCTCATATTCTGTTCCGCGCCGCCCAGGGAAATATCCGATTTACTTTTTGCCATTCACGCCCTCCTTCCGTTTGGGGAACTCCAGCTTGAAGCGGACATACTTCTCGCCGGTATCGTCCAGCACCACCACCGCGTCATAAGCGGCACCCTTCTTTTCAGACCACATTCCCTTGACGGAGGTGCGGCCCTTTTTCAGCAGGTCGCCGGCCATCTTTTTTGTCAACTCCTTTTTACGGGAGGTCCAGAAACGGTCGTCCTTCCACAACACAAACTGGCAGGAGCGGTCGGAGCAGTAAAAATTCTTCTTTCCCTCGTAGACCGGCTTGCCGCAGCGGGGGCAGAGGCCCACGGCCTCCCGCTCCGGGGCGAACAGCTTTTGTCCCTCCTCGGAGATATGGGAATAGGTTTTCACCAGCTCCCGCGCCATGTCAGAGATCCCCGCCATGAAAGCGGCGGGGTCGCCCTTGCCCCTGGCGATGGCGGTCAGCTTCTGCTCCCACTCCGCCGTGAGCATGGGAGAGGTCAAAGTATCCGGCAGGACGGTGACCAGATTGATCCCAGCCTTGGTGGGGATGAGGCTTTTGCCTTTGCGCTCCACAAAACCGGCTGCCACCAGCTTTTCCAGGATCGCCGCCCTGGTGGCCGGGGTGCCCAGACCCTTGCGCTCGGCGTCCTCCGGCATCTCCTCTTTCCCGGCGGTCTCCATCGCCGCCAGGAGGGTGTCCTCCGTGTAGGCCTTGGGCGGGGCGGTGAAGTGTTCGGTGACAGAGGCATCCACCTGGTCAAAGGTCTGGCCTTCGGTAAAATCCGGCAGGGCGGCGGGCTCCGCCTCGTCCTCCGGCTGCTCCTTCAGGGAAGCGCGGAAAATGTGGTCGATCTCACGCCAGCCCTCGGAGAGGATGCGCCGCCCCTTGGCGGTGAAGGTCTGCCCGCCGCAGGTAAAGGTTGCCGTCACCGCCTCGTACACATAGGGCTCCGCAACCGCGCACAGCAGCTCCCGGCACACCAGCAGAAGGATATTGCGCTCGCCCACGGGCAGTTCGGATAGACTGGCCTTCTCCAGCTCCAGGGTAGGGATGATGGCGTGGTGGTCGGACACCTTCTTGTCATTCACCAGCAAAGTCACATCCGGGAAGAACTCCTTGCATCCATCAAAGGACGGCACCCTCGCCGCCAGGTGGAGGACCGCCGAAGCGGACTCCGCCATGTCGGCGGTCAGATACCGGCTGTCCGTCCGGGGATAGGTCAGTAGCTTCTTCTCATAGAGGGCTTGGGCGTAGTCCAGGGTCTGCTTGGCCGTGTAGCCGAACAGCCGGTTTGCCTCCCGCTGCAAGGAGGTCAAGTCATACAGCTTGGGCGGGTTCTCCTTCTTCTGCTCACGGGTGACGGTGGTACAGGTCACCGCCGCCCCCGTACAGGCCGCCCGCAGGGCCTCCGCCTCCTCCGGGGCGGCGATCTTCTCCGACACCGCCTCGGCCCCGTCCAGGGCCAGGCGCACATGGTGGTATTTCTCCTTCTTGAAGCTGCTGATCTTCCAGTCCCGATCCACCAGCATGGCAAGGGTGGGCGTCTGCACCCGCCCCACATTCAGGGTGCGATGGTAGAGAACGGAGAACAGCCGGGTGGCGTTGATGCCGATGAGCCAGTCCGCCTTTTGGCGGCAGAGAGCAGACTGATACAGCGGGTCATACTCCGCACCGGGGCGCAGGTTCTGGAAGCCCTCCCGGATCGCCGCGTCCTCCATCGAGGAGATCCACAGGCGGGAGAAGGGCTTCCGGCAGCCCGCCATCTCATAGACCAGCCGGAAGATGAGCTCGCCCTCCCGCCCGGCGTCGCAGGCGTTGACCAGCTCGGTGACATCCTCCCGGTCCATAAGGCGTTTCAGGTTCTGGAAGGCGTCCTCCTTGCCCTTCGCCAGCACATAGCGGAAGGGCTCCGGCAGGATGGGAAGGTCGTCATACTTCCACTTTTTGTAGCCGGGGTCGTACCCGGCCGCGTCCATCGGGGACACCAAATGCCCCACGCACCAGGAAACGATGAGCCCATTCCCTTCAAAACAGCCATCGACCCTGGATGTGACACCCAGGGCCGACGCGACGGCTTTTGCAACACTTGGTTTCTCACAGATCACCAGCTTCATTTCGTTTCCTCCGTTTCTTCTTCCTGTTCAGGCTCATCCTCGTTGATGTACTCCTCCTCATCCGCAAAATCGTAGTCATCCGGGTCTGCGCTGGCCTTGGACGCCTGCTTGGGACGGATGAACTTGATGTAGGCGAAGGCTCCGCCGCCGCCCAGCACCACCAGCGCCAGGACCAGCGCCAGGGCGCCCATGCCCCCGGACTTCTCCTCCTCCGGCTCCGGTTCGGGTTCCGGCTCCGGCTCCGCGCCGGCGCACTCGGCCATATTCACCGCGCACACCTCGCAGGAGGTGTTCACCGCCCCGGTCTGGCATTTCTCCGTACAGGTGCAGCCCGCCGGCGCCTCCTGGGCCTCGCCGTCCTCCATCAGGGAAAGAAGGTCAGCCTCGTCCACCTGGTTCAGGAAGTGGACGGTCTGCGCCCCCTCGTCGTCCCGGTCGATGATGAGATAGAACACATTTCCGCCCTTTGTCTCCACCGTGATGAACTGCTTGCCGGAGGACGCCCCGCCCAGGTCGTCAATGAGGGACAGGTTCCCGTCCGGGGTCAGGGCTGCCCCGCCGCCCCCGGAGAGGCCGGAGGCGAACAGCTCCATCAGGGCGGAGAGGTCCGTCCCGTCCATGGAGAGGGAGAAGCTGCCCGTGTCCGTGATGGTCAGGTAGTCGGAATGGACATAGCCCTCCCGCTCCGGCAGAAGCACCTTCACCCATTCGCCCTCGGTGCCGATGACCTCCACCTGCGCCCCATCGGGAAGCTGGGTGAAGGCGTTGTTGTCCAGCCCCGCGCCGGTGCGGACATTCAGGTTGCCGCCGCAGGTGGTCACGGTGCCGGTCTGCTGGGTTTCCCATTTCTCCGTGTCAGGGGTGAACAGGATACCGTCCTCGGTGACGGTCACAGTCCCCAGGCCGCCCAGCAGCTCGGTGATCTGGTCCAGGGCGTCCCCGTCATCCTCCGTGTTATTGTCCGCATTATCATCGCCGACGGGATCTTCCTCATCGGTGACCGTAACCTCCGGGGCTTCGGCGTCCTCCGCAGGGTCCGCCTCCGTCCCGGCCGTTTCGGTGTAGTAGGGTTCGCCCTCCCCGCCGCCGGCGAAGGCGGGGACAGCAAAGGCCGTGGCACAGAGCGCCACGGCCAGGGCCGCCGTAAACAGGCGGATGATCTTCTTATTCTTCATACCCGGTATCCTCCATTTCATTCTCGCCGGGGTCCGCCGCGGCCTCCGCCTCCATCATGCCCTCCGGCAGGGTGATGAGGCCGCTGGCGTAGGCCTTTAGGAAGGCCGTCAGCTCCCGGTTGTCCATCTTCACCGCCTTGACCATGCGGACGATCTCCAGGTTCTCCTCCTCGGTGAGCTGCGCCTCCAGGGTGCGGAGGCGCTTCTGCTGCTCGGAGATCTTCTCCCTGGTCTTTTCAATATCACGGCGGATCTTCTCAACAGTTGCCATGTGTGCAAAACTCCTTTCCAAATCGTTCTTTCCATGAATAGCTACGGCCCAGGCCCTGGACCGTTTTCAAATTGGGGCGGGCGTTGTCCTCCAGGGCAATGGCCCTTCGGAACAGGTCCGGGTGGTGATCCCGCAGACAGATGATCTCCTCCGCCCGCATACTGGGACAGAAGAAGCAGGAGGACTTGCCCGGCTGGGGCAGGCCCGCATCTTCAATGGCCTGCATACACGCTGCCCGGTCCCATCCCCATTCCATCAGGGGATACCACTTGCTGTATTTGGGGTCGGCCAGGTCGCCCAGCAGTACCTTGTCGCTGCGGTAGCCCTCGCCTGCGTCGTAGCCGATAAATTTCACCACCCGCTTGCCCGCCGCCCATGCCTTTTGGCAGGGCAAATAGTGATTGCAGAACTTTTCCTGTGGCCCGATCTTGTGTTTCAGGGAACACCGCTTGAAGCCGTAGGCGATGGAGGGCAGGGTGCCGCTCTGCAAACACTCCTGCTCCAGGGTCAGCCGCTTGCCGTCCCGCGTGGTCTTGTAGACTCTGGTGATGGGCGGCATCCCGTGGTCCTTCAGCCATCGGTCCATGACGTCCAGGTAGGCATAGGTGTGGGGATGCTCCGCCCCGGTATCCGCAAAGAGGATCAGGTCCACCGGGATACGGTGCTGGTGCAGGCCGATCAAAAGGGCGGTGCTGTTGACACCGCCCCCGTAGGAAACCATATTGATATGTGCTTCACCTCCCATTCCATTCTTTTTCATATCGGTATTTCATTTGTGCGGGATACAGAGGTTTGGAAGGACGGCGTTTTCCGGTCCACATCTTGCCTCCGGCCAGGCCGGCGCATTTCCAGCCTGCCGCCCGGAGACTTACGCCATTCTCCGTATCCAAAATGTAAGTGATGATTTTTCGGTATCCTATGGTCCTGGCTGCCCGCGCCGCTGCGCCGTAGAGGAAACTGCAAGCATTTTGCGTCCCATCCGTACACAGCCGGTTTACTTCGAGGGTCAGCCCGTCATCCAAATACCGGCTGACAGGCCGCCCCACGATAGCGACGCCCACAAGTTGCTCATCCACCATACAGCCCAGAGAGAACTTGTGCCCCCGCACCGGCTTATGGTGGCGGTGGTGCTCAGCGACAAAGGCATTGGCCTCGGCCAAGGATACCGGCCGTAATGTGAGCATGGCGCACCTCCCATCAGTTGTATGGAGGTCTGGCATACGCATAAAAATGAGATTGCCAGTAGCTTGTGTTCAAATTAGTGTAGGAGATCGGGTCGCCGCAGTGCAGCATCATCCCGTCCCCCACATAGATGCCCACATGGGAGATGCCGCTGGTGTCATAGGTGCCCACAAAGAACACCAAATCGCCCGGCTGGGGGGCGGATACCGGCGTGGAGATATTGTAGAGCCCCTGGGCGCCCAGCCGCCCGGTGTTGCACAGGCCGGTATTGGTCAGCACATAGCTGACGAAGCCGGAACAGTCAAAGGAGGTCTCCGGGCTGCTCCCACCCCACACATAGGGATACCCCAGATATTTCTCCGCCTCGGTGATGAGGGTAGCAAACCGTTCATCCGTCAGATACTCGGCGGGGATGTCCCAGGCCGTGGGCGGGTTCTCAATGTACTTGCCCACATACCCGGAGGACGGGAACAGGTCCGGCCGGTTGCCCAGGGTGGACATATACACGGCGTACATGGAGAGCTGGTCCTCGCCCATGATGTAGACCGGCACATGGGAGAGGTCGAAATTCTCCAGCGTGACGGTGCAGATGTACCAGGTATAGGGCACCTCCACTTCATACTCGTTGCCCTCGCTGTCCGTCCGGGTCTCGGTGCGGTAGCGGGTCTCCGTTGTGACCGTTTCCGTGATGATGTACTGCTTGTCAAAGAGCATTTCCAGGTCGCTTTGCACATCGTCCAGGGTAAACACCCCTTCATGGAGCGCCGACAGGATGGACAGCAGCACATAAGGGTCATGCTCGATCTCATCCAGGTCAAAGTGATACTCGTCGTAGTCGTGGGTGGCCTCATAGGTGTCCAGGTATTCTTGCAGCTCCGCCTCCATCCCGCAGTAGGCGGCCTCGGCCCCGGTCAGGTCCGCGTCCTCCGAAAGATAGGAGGACGCCACCAGGCCGGAAGTCCCGCCCCCGAACATGGAGGTGCAGGACTGCATCAGCCCCATGATGAGCATGAGAATCAGCCCAATCCCGCCCACGATGAGGAGGGTGTGCTTGTTTTTGGTGACGAAGCCGCCCAGCTTCTGGGCGATGGTCCCGCCGCCCTTCTTCGCTGCGGAGGCGGCGGTCTGGGACGCCTTGCCCGCTGCCTGGGCCGCGCCGGTCCCTGCCCGGTGGGCGGCATACTGCTTTTGCAGCCGTTTTTTCTGCCACAGCCGGGAGATAGGGTTGCTGGACGCAAGCTGGGGGTTCTCCATGATGGACTTCTGCCAGTAGAAATCCGCATTGGCCTTGACCGCCGCCTGCTCCGCTTTTGATACATCCCGCCAGGGTTTCAGCTTGCGGTCTGCACGCGCCTGGTGGAAGCGGCGGCCGCCATAGCCCACGGCCTTCTCGATCTGCCGCTCCCCCAGGTGGCCGGCCTGAACGCCGGAGTTGTCGCCCTCCACCTTGCTCACTTCGCCGTGAAGGGTGGACTTGACCTCCTGCACCGGCCGGGATAAAGGATTGCCATGCTCCTTGCCGGGGGGCTTTACGGGAACGGCGGCCTTCGCCGCGTCCAGCTTATCCGCCGCCTTGTCGGATTTGCGGACAGCTTTTTTCAGCTTATCCGCCGCCCGGTCTGCTTCCGAAAACTGCAAACGGGAGGAAGGGCGGTCCCTGGCCGCCTCACCCTCCCGAAAGGTGTCGCGCCGCTTGCGCCGCGCCTTTTTCGCCTGGCGCCGTTCCACATGACCCGCCGCCTCGTCCGCCGCCCGGCTCAATGCCCCCGCCGTTTCATCAGCGGAGGAATAGTCCTGCTCCGGGGGACGGTCTGAAACATGGGTGGCCTCGCCGGTCACTAGGTTCACCGAAATGGCCCCGTCACGGGTCATCTTCTGGGCCTCCTTCTCGGAGGCTTTCCATTCCTGCATTTATCCGTCACCTCCTCCATAGGGGCAAATGCTGACGCAGGCCCCGGTCTCTATCATGGAAATGTAATGAAAAATGGGATATGCCTGGGGCGGGCAGACCGCGTTGCCCAGGGTTTTCAGCCGCAGGGCCCGGTCCTTCGTGTCCTCGGTTATGCGGGGGACGCCCTCCGGCTCGCCGGCCCAGAGGATACGGCCGTCCATCCCTGGGGGAAGCCCATGAGCCATTCCACCCAATCCGGGTTCAGCGCCGCCTTCTCCGACAGGGGCTGCTCCTGGTGCATCACCTGGGCCGAAAGGTTGCTGGACGGGGACTTGCCCCGGAAGGCCGTGGGTTTCAGGGTGGAGCGGTAGCCCTCCGATGCCGCCGGCGTCAGGTAGAACACCGCCGCCGAAAGGCTCAGGCTCCAGATGGACCCGTCCTTGTTCTTCTTTCGGAAGATCCCATTGTCCGACAGGTACACATCCAGGTTTGCCGCATCCTTGCAGGTGGATTTGTCGGAGGCAAGGGGTGTGGGAAACATCAGCCGCGACGATAAAAGTTCGCTGGCGCTCATGCCACGCGCCGACGCCGCAAGCCGGAAATACGAATGGGAGAACAGCGTATCCCGCTTTTGCCAGGTCAAAAATCGTTTTGTCGAGCCCCATATTGATGAAGCCAGCAACATTTTCCCCAAGCACCCAACGGGGCCGCAGCTCGGTAATAACCCGGCACATCTCCGGCCACAGGTAGCGTTCATCCGCAAAGCCCTTCCGCTTTCCCGCGGTGGAGAAGGGCTGGCAGGGGAAGCCGCCGGAGATGATGGTGACTGTTTCAAGTCCTGTTTTCTCAAAAAACGCCTCCTTCGTAAATGTAGTGATGTCCCGGAACTTCGGCACATCCGGCCAGTGCCGCTCCAGGACGGAATAGGGGTAGTCCGCCCATTCACACTGGCAGACGGTCTCGAACCCGGCCGCCTCCGCCGCCAGGTCCAGACCGCCGATGCCGGAGAACAGGCTCACATGGGTCAGTCGCTCCATACCTCGTCCCCTTCAAGGTCTCCCTCGTCCTGGGGCTCCTCCACATCCTCCAGGCGGACCAGGTTATGGCGGCGGATGATGGACTCCTCCAGGATGTCCTGGGCGGCGTTGCTGTCCTCCGGAAGGCCCAGGCTGCGGAAGAGCTTTTTCAGCACCTTCTCATAACCGCCGGCCTTTTTCTTCAGCCGGAGGAAGTCCTTCTCCGTCTCCGCCTCGGACAGGCGGCGGGCCAGCGAATAATAGAGGACGATCAGGTGATGGATGTCGCCCACCAGCAGGCGGAAGCCGCTGCCGGGGATGATGTACTCATCCAGATACTTTTTAGGCTTCGGTTCCTCTGCGGGGATCATCTCCACTTCGTCCAGTTCCTTCTCGATAAGGTCGTTCAGGTCTTTGGGGTCGCCGAACACCAGGTAGCGGCCGGGGATGCCCCATCCCTGGAACTTCTCCTCGGCGATCTCGCCGTACCGCTTCGCCGTGTCCAGCACATGGAACACATCCTCCTCGTCCTTGATCCTGCCCGCCAGGAAGGCAAGCTGGTGGAGAAGGCCGTACAGGTGGACCTCATCGTTGATGTGGGAGAGATAGGTCTTGCCGTCGATAATGTAAATCTTATTTTTCATATTCACGCCTCCGTTTCTACTGCGTGCTCCACCTCGCTGGGCTTGGTGGTGAGCAGCTTATAAAGTTCCGTGTCCCTGGGGAAGTCGTCTGCGAAGGGTAGGATGACATTGTTGAAGAACAGCAGGCCGTGGCCCGGCTCGGAGTTGGTCACATAGGCAAGCTGTTCCGCTGAAATACCCAGCCGCTCCGCCAAAATCTTGCGGTCTCCGGCGGCCTGGTTGAGCATATAGATGAAATCACTGTTTTCCAGGATGTTCTCGATCTCCGGGGAGGAGAGGAGGTCCTTGGGGTTCTGGGTCGCCCCCGTAGGCACTCCGCCCCACTTTCTGAACCGTTTCCAAATCTCGGCGCTGTACGCCGCAGTCTGCTCCTCCTTCAGCAGGAGGTGGAACTCGTCCACGAAATACCAGGTGGAGCGCCCGATGGCCCGGTTGATGGTGACGGTGTTCCACACCGCATCTTGGACAATGAGCATCCCCGGCTTTTTCAGGTTCTTGCCCAGGCCCTTGATGTCGAAGCAGACCAGCCGGTTGCGGATGTCCACGGTCGTGCGGTGGTTGAAGAAGTTGAGGGAGCCGTTCACGTACAAATCCAATGCCTGGGCCACCCGGTCGGCCTCCGGGATATGCTGGGCTAGCAGGGCCTCCATCAGGTCGCCCAGGATCGGCATATTCTCCGGCCGTGGGTCGGCAAAGTAATTCTGATAGATTTTCTGCACCGCCCGGTCGATGACCGTTTTCTCGATGGCCTCCAGCCCGGTCTTGCTGCCCATGATGAGCTCGCAGAAGGACAGGACAAAATCACTTTTCAGCGCCAGCGGGTTCTCCTCGTCCGAGTAGTTGAGATTGATGTCCAGGGGGTTCACATAGTCGGTGCTGGATGGGGACAGCCGGATCACCTGCCCGCCCAGCCGGCGTACCAGGGGCGAATACTCATCCTCCGGGTCGCAGATGATGACGTTATCTTTGGTGGTCAGGATGATGAAGGTGATCTCCCGCTTACAGCTCATGGACTTGCCGCTGCCCGGCGTGCCGAACACCAGTCCATTAGGGCTCCTGGACTGTTTGCGGTCCAGAAGGATCATGTTGTTACTCAAAGCGTTGAGGCCGTAGTACATGGCATCGCCGCCCATGAACAGCTCTTGAGTGACGAAGGGCACGAACACCGCCAGCGCCGAAGTGGTGAGACTTCTCTCGATCCTGATACGGTTGAGCCCCAGGGGCAAAGAGGACATGAGGCCGTCCTCCTGCTGGAAGTCCAGCCGGGTGAGGAGGCAGTTGTAGGTCTGCGCCACACTGGCCGCCTGGGACACGGCGTTCTCCAGCTTCTGCCGGGTCTCAGCCATGTGCATGACCAGGAAGGTCAGGTTGAACATTCGCTCATTCCGGCTTTGCAGGTCCTGGAGGATGGTCTTTGCCGCGCCGCCGTAGGTGGCAAGGTCGCTGGGGAGGATGTCCATGTCATACCCGCTGCGCACCGCCCGCTTCTGCTCCGCAATTTTCATGGCGTCCAGGTCGGTGATCTTGCGCTTGACCATCTTGATGGCCTCGTTCTGATTGAGGCCTCGGATGTGCATGGTCACCAGGATGTTGCCCTCGGTCTCCATGAACTCCGCCAAAATGCGGTCGTGGATCTCCGGGGCGGTGATCTGCAAAAAGCTGACAGCCCCGTACATCTCGCCGATGCGGAAGGTGCGGGTCTCCCCGAAATGGAAGGAGGACGGGGCGATGAAGTCCTTGACCGACAGCCCGCTGGGCGCCAGCCAGTCCCAATCGAAGGCGAACTTTCCGCCCTCCGGGTGGAGGATGCCGTGAAGCAGCTCCAGCCGCTCCTTCCCGTCCAGCACATGGGCGGCGGCGCCCATGACCTTGAAGCGGTTGAGGGTGTCAGTCTCAATGCGGGCGAACCTCGCCCGCGCCGCCGGAAGGTTCTCCGCCTCGATGGTCAGGGTCACATACTTGGTTTTCACATAGCCGTTGCTGCCCCGCTCATACTGGAAGCGGAGTATCCCGGCCGCGTCCTCCCGGACGGGGTCCAGGTCGTCCCCCTGGGGACGGATACCGAACAGATCCTCCTCCGGTCCATGCTCCACATACCGGCTGCTGAGCGACACCTGCACCCCGATGGTGGGGTCGTAGCCGTTGTAGAAATCACAGAGGTGTTCAAAAATATCCCGCTGGTCCTCCGGCGAGGCCAGGCGGTAGTTGACGTCCTCGAAGGCGATGGTCTTGGAGAAGGCTCCGCCCTCCAGCCGGCACAGGCCGTCCGGGAACATGTTGCGGAAGGGGATGCTGTCCTGCACCGTATGGGCTTTCCCGTCCCCCTTGGCCTGGCGGACCACCGCCTCGATCTGCTTACGCTCGGCGCGGGTCAGCTTGCGCCTTGCCCCTGCCGGTTTTGCGGGTCTTGCCGTTTTTGCCTGCAATCGCTCTCACCTCCTGTTCCAATTCGTACTGCCGCACCAAGGCGGAGTACAGGTTGTTGGTCTGGTAGATCCGCATCTTTGGGCGGATAAATTTATTCTCAATGAGGTGTCCCAGGAACACCTCCAGGGGCTGCCCGTTCTTCTCGTACATGGCGAACAGGAAGAAGGGCAGCATCACCAGGATCATGCACAGGGCCGCCGTGGTGGTGCCCAAAGCCCCCTTGGTCAAAAAGAAAAGAGGCACGCCGATAATTGCTGCCGCTCCGAAACATATCACCTGCCGTTTGGTCAGCCCGAACAGGATCTTGCTCTGTACCTTGCTCAGGTCCTTCGGGATCGTTACATAGGCCAATAAAATCAACTCCTTTCCGCAAGCTGAATATCGCTTGCTACTTCATTTCCCCATACATCCCAGCCGGGGGTCGCCTGCCGGGCGAACAGCTCGATCCGGGGGACATCCCCCATCAGGGCCTCGATCCGGTGCCGCGCCTCATCCGGCTTTTTGCTGTGCTCCTCAACATGGGAGAGGATGACCTGCTTGACGTCCCTGGCCGCCCGTTTCGGGTGCCCGCGGGTCGCCAGCAGGCAGATCTCCGCATTAGCGCGGGTCCAGTATCCCATCCCGGTGAAGATGTTATCCGATTTGCGGCATTGCTTGACCCACACGAAGGCCACCGTCTTGAAGGTGAAGCCCCAAGCGTCCATAACGGCCCAGCCCTCCCGGAGCATGGGGAAGGTGATCCAGAGGAACAGGGCGCAGTCCCCGGCCGCAATCCGGGATACGGGCAGCGCCTTGATGGCCTCTATGCTCATGGTGGGATAATGGCTTTCCGCGCTCCGGCCCGCGCCCTTCTTGCTCCATACCTTGTAGGACCAGGGCGGGTCCGCATAGATGACATTGTATTTCTTCTCCATACCGGCCTCCCCCTAATGCGCCCCGAACAGGGACTTGGCGAGGCTGCCGGTCTTAAAGAGGGTGAAGCACAGGAGCACCGTGTACCCCATGCACCCCCAGATGGCGCCGGAAATGTTGTCGCCGCTCAGGGAAATATTCCCCACCAGCACCGCGTAGATCCCTACACAGATCATAATGAGGAACGCCTGGAAGCCCAGGGCCAGCAGGGAGCGGAGATAATTCTGCCCCGTGTTGCCCCATTCCCGGTTTGCCATCGTGGCAAAGGGGATGGGACCTATCGAGGTCACCAAATACACCTCAATCATCCTCCCGTAGATCACCAAGAAAATACAGATAGAGAGGATCTGCGTACACAATCCCACGAAGATGCTCTGGAACCAAAGCCCCAGCAGGGCGCCGATGCTCCAGTCCGCAAGCTGGGTCTCCAAGTCGGAGGTCACGCCGGATATGTCGATGCCCGCGTCCGAAATGATGACGCCGGCACTCTGGCTGACCACATTCTGCGCCACATCGAACACCGCCATGACGATGTTCCAGGTGTTGGTGACGATGAGCACCGCGCAGAAGGTCTTGAAGATCCACTTGAAGAAGATCCAGGTGTCGAAGTCGTGGAGATTGTTCTTTTCTACGATGAGCTGGATGAGCTCATAGCACATGACAAAGGTGAGGACGATGCCGGCGATGGGGACGATTACGGTCTCCGAGAGATTGCGGACCATGTTGAAAATGCCGCTGTTCCACGCGGAGGGCGTCATACCCACCTCACCGGCGATCTCTCCCACCTTGGTATTCAGGGTATCAAACATCCCGGTCAGGTTGGATATGATACCGTCGATGAGCAGTTCCTGGAACCACTCCTGTATCGCGTCAAAGATCAACGGGGATCACCTCCTTTCCGGAAGGCCCCGTGTGCCGGGGCCTCCCGTGGGGTCTGCTGGCGGACATCAGGCGGAGAGCAGGCCGGACAGCAGGGGGATCAGGGTCAGGCCGATGAGAGCGACACCGCCGCCGGCCATGAGCTGTTTCATCCCCAATTAGGTGTAAAAACTCTGCT
>UMIC01008375.1_pt1 | contig 29389 bp, 21 predicted proteins | sample 1965681 | NCBI WGS metagenome assembly UMIC01 (sample SAMEA4836114, study PRJEB28245) | human gut metagenome | biome: gut microbiome; material: fecal sample | place: Denmark | collected 2008
CACCGCGCTGCTGTGGGTGCTGGCCATCGTGGGCTCCCCGGTGTGGGTGCCGCTGCTCGCCGCCTTCGCCGCCGTGGCCGTCACGGTCTATATCTGCATCTGGGTGCTGGCGCTCTGCGTGTGGATCGTCGCGGCGGCACTCGGGGGCGTGGGCGTAGTTGGGCTCCTGCTTGCCGTAAGCGGCGTCACCATCGGCCACTTCCCGTACGCCCTCGCCTCGGCGGGCGTGGGGCTCGGCCTCGTCGGCGTGGCGCTCTTCGTTGGTGCTGGCGCTTGGGCCGCCTCAAAACAAATTGCGCGCCTCTCGGCGCTCTGGGCGAGGAAGGCCGCCTCGCCCTTCTGGAAGGGTAAGGGCGAGAAGGGCGGTGCTGCCGCGCATCTCGCGGCGTAGAAAGGAGTGAGTACCATGATCAGCGCGAAGAAGATCTACCTCGCCGTGGCGGGCGGGCTCGTTGCCGCGGGCGTCGTCCTCGCGGGCATTGGCTTTATCGCCTCGGACTTCGACCCGGCCGTGTTCACGACCCAGATAGACATGCGCGACGACACCATCGTCCTCGGCGGCGTCGAGGTGGACGACCCGACGGGCCTCCCCCTCATCGAGCAGCTCGCCGGAATCGGCGAGGTCGACACCTCCGGCATCACCGCGTCCGAGGCCCCTGCTGCCCCGGAGGCGCCCACCGCTCCCTAAGCATAGCGCGCTCGGACGCCCCGTCCGTCGGGCTGTGCAAGCCTGTGGAACCCGAGCCTCAACCCCAACCCAACCGGCCTCGAGCCTGCGTCGATTCGTTCCCCGCCCCGCGCGGGGGCCCATGACGCATACCCAAAATCCATCCGAGGAGAAAGGAACGCGATGACGACAGCCACGCCCCTCCGCCTTCACGGGGTCACGAAGGCGTACCGCGGGAGGACTGTCCTCGGCCCCATCGACCTCGCCCTCGAAGCGGGGCGCGTCTACGGGCTCATCTGCGAGAACGGCGCCGGGAAGTCCACGCTCATCCGTATCGTCACTGGCACCGCCAGCCCCAGCTCGGGCTCGGTCGAGCTGTTCGGCGAGCGCGGCGAGCGCGGGCTTGCCGCCGCCCGGAGGCGCATGGGCTACATGCCCGACGCGAGCTCGGCCTACCCGGAGCTCTCCGCGCGGGAGAATGGATTTGCAACGGTTGCTTAAACATTTTTTACAGGGACAGCCCTGCGTTCCTGAACTCAACTGGGCTCATGTAGCCCAGTGTCGAAGGGGCAGTCGCCCCAGTCCGTGTATCAGACCTGCGTGCTGTGCCGCCGAGGGAGTTCTTCCTCCAGTAGGGCCAGTGCGGGACGTCCATCCTCTTCTCCTCCTTTCGGGGCGTCAGGCGCCGGGCCTAAGGCCGCACCTACGCTCGAGCTCTGCCACGAGGGCGTCGTTGTCGGTCACCGAGACGATGGCGTCGCCGTCGTAGGGCGCCTCGATGTAGACGCGGTCGAGCGAGTTGGCCGTCCCCGCCCAGAGCGTCCTGGTGCGCCGGACGTCCCGTACGTGGGCGTAGGGTATCACCGAACGCGTCCCAGCGTACACGACGACGAGGCGGTCGCCGTAGAGCTCGAGGCGGTTGCTGCGGACGGGAAGGGCAGCCAGGGCCACGAGGGCCGGGACGGGCAGCAGCGCGAGCCAGCCCCATAGGAGCGCGGGACTCGAGCTCAGGAAACACGCGATACACGCCGCTGATAAACCGCCCACCACAATCACCATGGCCGCCATGAACCACGGGTCTGTCCTGCCGGGGAACACCCGCTCCGGCCGCTCACCCTTCTCACCCATTACGGCCTCCCTCCCGACGCCCCCCCCCTGGCAGCGCGTGGGGCCGGAGAGTGCCTTGAACCCGTCGCCGACCATCTCGCCCCCCGTTCCGTGGGCCTTCTGTAGTGGTGTGTACCCCCGACTGTTCGAGGGATGTCGTACGATTAAACGTTTTCGAACTTCTTTAAGACGGGTACGGCAGGATCGAGCAGATTGTTCGCGCGAGAGGCTCCCCGCCGCTGCGCCCGGTCTCGGGTTCGATGCGTCGACATCCGTCTCAGGTGGTGTCTCCGCTGCGCGACATTGCAGGAGGCAAAGCCGAGATGCCATGGGGCGCGCCGAAGCTTTGCCCGGGGGCGAAGATTCTAGGGGTCTGACGTGGCCCGGAGGGGAGACGGACATGTAAGCGCTTATGACCGAGGAGCTGGCCGAGGGCCCGCTGCCGCTGTACGCGACCGAGGGAGGGGCTCTCGCCCTCGACCGCGCAAGCCCGGAAGGCGAGGACTACCTTGACCTCTGGTGCTCGCTTACCATCAACCTTTCGGGTGGCCCCTTCGCTTCCACGTGGCGCATTCACGCTTGTGCCCGGCATCATGGACACGGGCGTCGCCAAGTTGGCCGACGGGGCGCAAGCCCCTGTTGACTCAACGTTCGACGAGATAAACCGCATGTTCTCAAAACTCGGCTTTATCGATTACAATTCACGCCTCGCGCAAGGGCCGTTCTACTCCCCAAACCTAATCTGCCTGTCGCACGCCTCGAGGCGACGGGGCGGCGCCTTCTCGCGTGAGTCAATTCCCGTTTTACTGGTGCGGATCCCAACATGCCCTTATGCATGTTGCTCCGCCGCTTTCGAAACTTCAAAACCATTCGATTTTCAAAACTGAGTGGGAATAAGTTATCGGTACGCTTTTTTATAAAATGTAAAAAATCACCCCCATAACCGATAAAATGGACGCTGAGGAAAGGGGTGCATCTTGCGTATATACCGACGTGAAAAGTATCTGAAGCGAATGCGTGGTTTCTACCACGATGACGGGATGATCAAGGTGATCACCGGTGTTCGCAGGTGCGGCAAATCCTGTCTCATGCAATCGATCGCGGACGAGCTCGTGGAATCCGGTGTGGCGGAGGATCACATTATCTATATCGACCTCGACTCACGGGAGAACAGGAAGGTCAAGACGACCGATGAGCTCGAAAACCTTATTGACATGTCGACCCCCGCAGACACTGAGGGGACGAAGTACCTTTTCATCGATGAGATTCAGAACGTAGAGGAATTCGAGCTGCTCATCAACGGCTACCGGACAGATGGCGGTTGGTCCATCTTCATTACCGGTTCGAATTCATATCTGCTTTCTGGGCAGCTTGTTACAAAGCTGACGGGTCGCTATATCGAGTTCGAGGTGTTCCCACTCGATTTTGCGGAATATATCGATATGAAGCGTTTTCTCGGCAAGCCCGTCAATGACCTTCTCGTGGGAGAGTTTACCGAGTACCTGACCCTTGGAGGCTTTCCCAAAGCGCTGGAGTATGAGGGCGAGGATGAAAAGCGCACCTATATCAAAAGTGTTATTCATGAGATCTTTGAAAAGGACGTCAAACATTCGAACAAGATCAAGAATGTCTCGGTTTTCGATGCCGTCCAGACGTATCTCATCAACAACTTTGGTGCGCCGACGAACCTGAAGAACCTCCTTGCGTACTTCAATGATGTCGAGAAGATTCCCATCAAGCGCGAAACGCTCAATCGGTATATCCAGATTCTTGTTGACGCGAAGATCCTTTATCGCTGCTCGAGGTTCGATCTCAAGTCTCGGCGATCGCTTATCCGCGAAGAGAAGTACTACCTGGCTGATCCCGGCTTCTATTTCGCCATGAACACGGATGCGAGGATTAACTACGGACCGGCGTTGGAGAACGTGCTCTACCTCTATCTTGCATCGCGCGGGTACGAGCTTTCTGTGGGCCGTATTGGGAAGCTCGAGTGTGACTTCATCGCTCGTAGGCGCAATGCTTACGCCTACATCCAGGTCTCTATGTCGATTGCCGACAGAGGCGTCGAGGAGCGCGAGTACAGGCCGTTCGGCCACATCAGGGATGGGTATCCGCGCTACTTGTTCACGCTTGATCCTCTATTGCAGGAGAGGGATGGCGTCAGGCACCTTAACATGGCGTCGTTTATGCAAGATGGCGGTGATCTTATTTGAGCGGCGGCCAGATCCCTTTGGCGGCGTTATCGAACGTGCGCGTTCTCGTAGGCGTCATTAATCTCTTCCGACAAATCGTCGGGAATCAGCGCCTTCACCCTATTCTCACTGCCATCCTGAATCGCCTGTTCGTAGTATCAGCATTTGAACCTCAGCATATCCAGCGCACGGTTCATGTCCGCGCCGCCGAGAGCAGTGCGCCCAAATCGGCCTGGATCGCCTCTGCCTTGCTTCCAAGCTGCAGCGGCGCCGAGTCGCCCGATATGTTTACGCTCAGCAGGTGCGCATCCGGCAGCTTTGCGGTCATGCTCCAGAACGGGAGCGTGATGATGCCGGGGGTCATCTCGCCCACGCCGAGCTCCAGCAACAGCACGCGGCTACTACCGCGCTCGCGCACGAAGTGCTCATATCGTTCGAGGCCCTCGCGCCATGCCGTGCCCTGCAAAAACGTGTCGTCGCGCACCCACGGCACAAGCTGCCAACCGCAGTGCGGGCATCGGGGGACATCCTCGCTGCGGATCTCGAACCCCGCCATGCCTGCGAGCATGCGCTCGACGTAGGGGCCCGCGTCGAAGAGCTCGTCGCAGCATGGCTGCTTGCATTGAAGGTGCGCGAAGCTTCCCTGATAGTTACAGGTCCTCTCGGCGGGAAACATCTTCTCGACCTGGGTGTCCACATTGGTGCTCAGGATGAAGTAATCCTTATGGCCGATGAGGGCCCGCAAGTCGAGATAGGGCTGTGAGGCGGGCTCGCGCAGCATGAAATCGATGTATCGCGCATAGTATGCCCATTGCTGTTCGAGGCTGGGGTAGAGGTGGTAGAAGCCGTCGAAAAGGCTCTTGAAGCCAAAGGCTTGCTGCCAGTCCGCCATTCCGGCACGCGTCATGCCCGCGTGGTTGTAATGGTTGAACCCGGCGGCGCTCGACATGCCCGAGCCGATGCCGACGATGATGGCGTCGGCATCGTCGATAAGGCTTCGAAGCCTCATTGCTTCTCTTTCTAGAGGCGGCATCGGGCAATCTCCTCAAAAGCCGGGGCCATATCGCCGTCAACGAGAATTGTCTCGCACGATGCATCGGGCGCCAAGGCCTGACTGTAGTTGAACACAATGTAGGTGGCGTGTTCGCAGACGTTCGCGACCTGAGCGAGCATGCGCTTTATGACGCCGTTGCGCAGTCCCACACCAAGTTCGAGGATGGCAACCTTGTGGTTGCGATGGGCTTGCACAAGGTGTGCGAGCTCTTCGAGCTGTGCCATGGCGAGGGCATCTGGATGGGCGAGACGCCGCTCGTCAATCGACGTGCGTATGCTCCCCTCCGTTTCGAGCACGCTGTTCTCGTTGAACCCTGCACGTGCGAAGTGTCCGTCGATATTGCACGTGATCACGAAGGTGTCAGCGTGCTCCGTAAGATGCCGCAGCCTGTTCATGAGTGGGCTGGGCTCATACTCGACATACTCCTTTTGATGGAACCGCTCGGCCCATCGGCGTCGTACGTTTGCATCTAGAGAGGCGAGCCCCTGCAGTATGCAGCCGATGCCGTCGGCCTGGGCGAGGTCCCCGTACGCCTCTCGGAAATGGGCGTCGGCGCAGAAGAGATTGAGCCCCTCCGCTATGTCGAGCCCGTTGCTGGCGCCGATGATGACAAGATCCGCCTCGGCAAGTGCCTGGCCGATACGAACCGCTTTTACCGTTTCCATGCGCTACCTACCCAGCGTCTTGCGCACGTCGGCGAGCACGTCGGCGATATCGGCACGAACGGCGAGCCCCCGGTCCTCGATCGCGCGGGGGAGAAACTGCGTCTTGTTGTTTACGGCGATGTAGCTGGCCTGCGGCAACTGCGCCGTGAGGGCCCAGAACGGCTCCTGGATAAACGCAGGCGTCATGCGGCCCACGCCCAGCTCGAGGAAGAGGATCCTCTGCCGCGCGTGCGCGTCGAGCCAGTCGGACACCTTGCGGTACTGCTCCTCGTAGAGCTCGCCCTGCAGGAAGTTGCCGTAGCCGCGAACCCAAGGGAACGCCTCTGCCCCGCAGTGCGGGCAGCGTGGCACGAGCTCTGTCGGAACCTCTAGGCCGTCTCCCATGGCCTCTACCATACGAGAGACCGGCTCGATGGCGTCCCATACCTCGTTCGTACAGCAACGGGAGCACTGGAAGAAGCGGTGGTCGCCTTGGATTTCTGCCACCTTCTCCCAAGGGTAGATTTTCATGAACTGCGTGTCCTGGTTGGTGGTGAGAACGAAGAAGTCTTTCTCGGTAAGAATGGCGTCGAGATTTTTTGAAGGGCTCGCGCAGCGGGGCGTTGAGCGTGGTGTCGAGGAAGGTGGCAAGGTAGCCCCAGCGCGACTCGGCGGTGGGCCAGCGGTAGGACGACCCTTCAAAAGCGCCCCTGAAACCGTAGCGCTCGGCGAATTTGCCGAAATGCCTGCGATAGGTCGCGTTGTCCTCGTAGTAGAAGTCGCCGCCGCCCGCCGCGGAGAGCCCGGAGGCCCCGCCTACAAGCACGCAATCGGCTTCATCGATCATGCGGGCAAACGTTTCGATTTGCTGGTCGTAGGGCTCGGGCTCGCGGGCACTCAGCTCATAGGGCGTGCCGCCGGTGCGGTAGGCGGTCTGATGGGAAAACGATTGGTTGGTGAGTTCGATAACGAGCCGCTCGTATAGAGTCACTTGATACTCTCTTTCAACTACAATGAACAGGTGTCTATAAAAAGTATCAATGTTGATTTGCGTCAGAGCAATGAACAGCTTCGAGCTGCTGTCGATAAACGAGCGGCTTCTGGATATTGTTGAGCGCTGCAATTGGAGGGGCCATGGAATCGGGGAAGATCGATCGTCGCCGACGCTATACGCTCTCGGTCATACGGGAGGCGTTCTTTGCGCTGCTGGCCGAGGTCGGCTTCGCGAAGATGACGGTGGCGGATATCTGCCGCCGCGCCGATATCAACCGCGGCACGTTCTATTTGCACTACGAGGACAAGTTCGCGCTGCTCGACGAACTTATCGACGAGGCCCTGGCGGCGGCGCCGCCGCTCGAGGGAACGGAGGCGGGCGCCCTCTGCCAGCGCCCGCCGGCAAACGATGACTATTATCTGCTTTACTCGGATGACGACGCATACGCCCGGGTGGCTCAGCGCGTCGTCGACCGCGGCGCTGAGCAGATGGTCCCCTCGATCATGGAGGAGACCGGGCTTTCGCGCGAGGACGCCTATCTGCTCTTCGTCCACAACGTCCAGGGAAATCTCGCGGTCAACCGCCTGCTCGGTTGGAGGCGAGGGTCCGAGTTCGCTCACGCCCAGGAGCTGCTCAGCGCCTATTCCGAAGGGGGCATGCGGGCGGTATCGGCCCCTTGCACACCGATCGCGAATTAGAGCATGATAGCGTCGTCGGCCGTGAAGGCATCAAGGGATCCCTGCTTGACCTGGATGCAGACGTATGTGATGCCCGAGTCGGATGCGGCGCGGAACTGACGGTGTGCGGCGGGGGAAATGCGCAGCCAGTCGCCGGCTGCAAGCTCGATTTCCTCACCGTCGATCGTGACCGAGCCAGCGCCTTCGATCACGCCATAGATTTCCTCGTTTTCCTTGTGTGCATGGACGAACGGAACGCCAGCGCCGGCGGGAAGATTGTTGACACTCACCTCTGCCCCGGTAAGCCCGAGCACTTCGTGCAGCTCGACACGGCTCTCATTACCGATGTGGGTCTTTGCATAATTAGCCATAATGGTTCCTCTCTTGGGGTTGATTTACCTTGCAGGCATCTCCTGCGTGAGATATATTCAACGCGAAGGCGCATGCAAATACGAGTACGCACATATTTGTAACTGCGTACTTTTTTGTGAAACCGGTATGGTCAAGGAGGTTGAGTCTCCCGTGATGGCGAAAGAGGAGCTTCCGGAGTGTCCGGTCGCAACGGCGGTAGCGCTCATTGGCGGCAAGTGGAAGCTGCTCATTATCCGTAACTTGCGCGTACGCCCCTGGCGTTTCAACGAGTTGCGCCGCGACCTTGAGGGAATCTCTCAGAAGGTGCTTACCGACAGCCTGCGGCAGATGGAGGATGATGGGCTGGTCTTTCGCCACGACTATGGCGAGAATCCTCCCCGCGTTGAGTATGGCCTTACCGAGCTCGGCCGCCAGATGATGCCCGTCGTGGACTCGCTGGCAGACTTCGGCGCTTATTACAAGACGGTCGTTTCGTAGCGGACACGCTGCTTAGGGGGCGGAGAACCGCTATGAGGGTGCTAACGAAAACCTGTCCCGAATCATCGTGCGCCTGCGGCATGAAGAAGGGAGATTCTTATGAATATCGTTGTATTGAGCGGCAGCCCGCGTAAGGGCGCCAATACCGACACTATGGTCGAGGCGTTTGCCGAGACCGCGCGCGAGGGCGGCCATACGGTCGAGGTCGTCCGCGTTGCCGGCAAAAAGATCGCTGGTTGTCTGGGATGTCAGTACTGCTTTACCCATGAGGGCACTTGCGTGCAGAAGGATGACATGGCCGACGTGATCGAGTCGCTGAAAGGCGCCGACATGGTCGTCTTCGCCTCGCCTATCTACTGGTTTGATATCACCGCGCAGGAGAAGGCCGCCATCGACCGCCTGTACGCCTTCGGTGCCACGGGATTCCCGTTTACCAAGACGGCCCTTTTGCTCGATAGCCACAGCGAGGGCGTCTACGATGCGGCAATCGCTATGTACAAGTCGACCTGCGCGTACTGCAAGTGGGAGGACCAGGGCATTGTCACCATCAGCGGTATGACCGAGCGCGACAGCATGGCATCGTCGCCCAAGTTGGAAGAGGTGCGAGAGCTCGCTCGCAAGCTCGCCTAAGGACAAGGAGAGCGCATGGCACTCAGCGTTGGCGGAAAGCCTGCTTCCCTTACCAAGAGGATTGCTGATTGCCATGCGTTGATGCTCCCGCGGACAATTCCGGCGTGCTAAAACGCCTTCTCGTTCAAGAATTCCCTGAACGCGGGGATGTCGAAGCCGACGAGGCCACGTCCACGTTCCCCGATAACGCCGTCTTCGAGGAGGCGGCGTTTATATTGACTTGCATAGTTGCTGGCGACGCCCATACGCTTGGCAATTTCTGAGACCCTGCTGGGGCCAGAATCGGGCAGCATTGCCAACAAAAATTCGATGTCTTTATCGGAAAGCTCTCGATAGGTCGTTTCGAGAATACGATCGCGCAGCTCCATGCGTGCGAGCAGGGAACCCTGCTGAACATCGGACGTACTGATTTGGGGCGAGTTCTTCGAAACATCCCAAGTGCGATATCCGACGAGCTGCATCATGTAGGGGAATCCGTCGACCGCCTTCACAGCATCCTCGAGCGCCTCTGGCGTAATCGACCGTTCTCCGGCCTCAACGGTTTTGCGGAAGGCATTTGCAATTTCAACGTCAGTGATTCGTCCTAACTGATGATATTGAGAGCGCCTGAGGAACGAGACGGAATCGTTGCGTAGCAGTGCCGATACTTTGTAAGGCAGTCCTGCCATGAGTAGGGCGACTTTTTTACCTTCGCGCACAAAGTGCTGGTAAACAGAGGCAAATTGGAGCATTTCATCAAGATCTACTGTGACTTCATCGATGGTGATGAGAAGTCCGATGTCATGTTTTTCGAGTTGCTTAAAGATGCCATTCATGCGTGTGCGCCAGTTGCCCTGGGCCTCTTGAGCATATGTCCAATCGATGCCCACTGGGCCAATTTGAACACCGTTTATGCGCGCGTGAGGCTGTGAGAGGTAGCTATCTGCGGCTTCTTTGGTTCGCTCGATAATATCTTCGAGCATGCCTGGCATGGCGGAGACATTTGCTGCGATCCAGTCGTGTCCAAGCGCCGTTTCTGAAAGGAGCGAGAGAAGCGCCGTCTTGCCCGTTCCCCTTGCGCCCGTAAAAATAGTCGACAGGTTGGGATCTCCCGGGCCATTGATAAAGCCACGGTTGATGTCACGCAGAATATGCTCGCGGCCCGCTAGAAAGGGAGGGACGCTTCCAAATGTTGGGGTAAAGGGGTTCTTGCTGTACTCCATGGTAGCTCCTTTGCAAGTTTTGCTAATTTTTGCAACTTTTGCTAACTTTTGCAAGTTTTGCTAACGGCTGACCAAAGGACATCGAAGCAGTGACGCTGACATTTTTTACGCAGAAAAATAAGCAGAAATCAATTTATCTGCGTTAAAAAAAGTTGAGAAGAAAAACGACGAGTCCCGGGCGCAATGCCGTTGCGTTCCGGGCCTCGCCGCTTTGAGAAGTATCTAACGGTCTCGTTGCCGTGGCGCCTAGTCAAACAAACTCGGCATGTCGTTTTCCTTCATGAGGGCACCGGCAGAAGGCAGGCTCTGCGCGGTGAACTTTTCGGCCGAGACGCCGGCGCCAAGGATCTCTTCGGTTGTGCCGACGGTGGTGACCGAGCGGCCCTTCTTGGCCGTAAAGGCCTGGACGCCCTGCGTGTTGGTGGTCGTCTTGGTCTTGAGCAGCGACGTGTTGAAGTTCATCAGGCGATAGTCGCTCGAGACCAGCGCGATGTCGCGATCTTCCTTGAGCACCTGGGCATACAGCAGTTTGCTGCCGCCGTAGATGGCGTTCTTAAGGCGCTTGCGGTTGGTCTTGGTGACGTATCCGGAAAGCGCGACGCGCACCACGCGGCCGTTCTCAAAGACAAACAGCACGTCGGCCTTGTAGTCCTCGGGGTCGATGACCCAGATGACGCTCTCGTCGGGTTCCATCTCAAGATCGGTGGGCAGGTACGAGCCCAGCTGGGCCGACTTGGTGTCCTCAAACGCCGCAACCTTGCACTTGTACACCTGGCTCTTGTTGGTAAAGACCAGCAACTCGTGGGTGTTGGAGGACGGAAACTCGATAAAGGGCTTGTCACCGTCTTTGTACTTGAGCGAGGTGGCCTTCTTGAGCACTCGGTCGGTCATCTTCTTAAGGTAGCCATCGCGCGAGAGCATGATGGTGACCGGGTACTCCTCGACCTCGGGCTCCAGGCTCACCTCGATGACCTCATGGGGCTCGATCCTGCCCGTGCGGCGCGGCATCACGTACTTCTTGTTGACTGCGGCCAGCTCGTCGCTGATGACCTTCTTGATGTTCTCCTCGCTGGAGAGGATCTCCTCAAGCTCGGCAATCTCACCCTCGAGCTTGGCGATGTCCTTGGTGCGGTTGAGGATGTACTCCTCGTTGATGTTGCGGAGCTTAAGCTCGGCAACAAACTCGGCCTGGGTCTCGTCGATGTCGAAACCCTTCATAAGGTTGGGCACGACCTCGGCTTCGAGCTTGGTGCCACGGATGATGGCAATCGCCTTGTCGATGTCGAGCAAGATCGCCTCAAGGCCGTGCAGCAGGTGCAGACGCTCGGACTTTTTGCCCAGGTCAAAGTTGATGCGGCGACGCGTTGACTCAATACGCCACTTGACCCATTCGTGCAGAATCTGGCGCACGCCCATAACGCGGGGATAGCCGTCGACGAGCACGTTGAAGTTGCACGAGAACGAATCCTGCAGCGTGGTCGAGCGATAGAGTTTGGCCATGAGCTTGTCGGGGTCGACACCGCGCTTAAGGTCGATGGCGATGCGCAGACCCGAAAGGTCTGTCTCGTCGCGGATGTCGGCGATCTCCTTGACCTTGCCCTCCTTGGAGAGCTTGACGATGCGCTCGATGATGACATCGGTCTTGGTGGTGTAGGGAATCTCGTACACCTCGATGATGCGCTCTTCGGGGATCCAGCGCCAGCGGGAGCGAATCTGGAAGCTGCCAAGGCCGGTCTCGACGATCTTCTCCATCTCCTCGCGGCGGTAGATAATTTCGCCGCCGGTCGAGAAGTCGGGCATGGGCATGTACTCGAGCAGGTCGCAGTCGGGGTCCTGCAGGTAGTGCATTGTGGCAGTGCAGACCTCGTTGAGGTTGAAGCCGCAGATGTCGGACGCCATGGCGACGCCGATGCCTTTGTTGGCCGAGACGAGGATGTTGGGGAACGTGGTGGGCAGCAGGCGCGGCTCCTTCATGGCGCCGTCGTAGCTGTCGACGAAGTCGACCGGGTCCTTGTCGATGTCCTTGAAGATCTCGGCGCTGATGGGGGAGAGCTTGGCCTCGGTATAACGCGAGGCGGCGTAGCTCAGGTCGCCCGAATAGTACTTGCCAAAGTTGCCCTTCGACTCTACGAAGGGGGCGAGCAGCGCCTCGTTGCCGGTGGCCAGACGCACCATCGTCTCGTAGATCGCGGCATCGCCGTGCGGGTTGAGCTTCATGGTCTGACCCACGATGTTGGCGCTCTTTTGGCGCTCGCCCTTGAGCAGACCCATCTTGTACATGGTGTAGAGCAGCTTGCGATGCGAGGGCTTAAAGCCGTCGATCTCGGGGAATGCACGCGAGACGTTGACGCTCATAGCGTAGGGCATGTAGTTGACCTCGAGCGTCTGCGTGATCGGCTGATCGGTGACCTCGGAGTGCAGGCCGATGACGTTTTCGGCGTTGACCTGCTTTTTCTTGGGCTGGTTCTTCGTCTTCTTCTTTGCCACGATTTCCTCTTGAACTTCTTATGGGCCGTCGTTATCGATTTGCTGCTATTGCAGGTCCAGCTGGTCCAGGTATTCCTTGCCGTGCTCCGAGATATGGCGCTTGCGGCCCGCCTCGTCGTTGCCCAGCAACAGGTTGAACATGGTTTCCATCTTGGTGACGTCCTCGGGCTCCACCTTGATCAGACGACGCGTCTCGGGGTTCATGGTGGTGAGCCACATCATGTCCGGGTCGTTCTCACCAAGACCCTTGGAGCGGTTGATGGAACACTTCTGGTCGCCGATCTCTTTGAGGATGCCGTTCTTCTCGAGCTCGGTGTAGGCAAAGTAGGTCTTCTCTTTGCAGTTGATCTCGTAGAGCGGCGACTCGGCGATATAGACGTAGCCCTCGTCGATAAGCGTGGGTACCAGGCGATAGAGCATGGTGAGCACGAGCGTGCGGATGTGATAACCGTCGACGTCGGCGTCCGTACAGATGATGACCTTGTTCCAGTTGAGGTTGTCCAGGTCAAAGGCGCCAAGGTTCTTGATGCGCTTGTCCTTGATCTCCACACCGCAGCCCAGCACGCGCATGAGGTCCATGATGATGTCGGACTTAAAGATGCGCGGGTAGTCCTCCTTTAGGCAGTTGAGGATCTTACCGCGGACGGGCATAACGCCCTGGAACTCGGCATCGCGCGAGGTGCGAATGGCGCCTGCTGCCGAGTCGCCCTCTACGATGTAGATCTCGCGACGGCTCTTGTCCTTGGAGCGGCAGTCGATGAATTTCTGCACGCGGTTGGCCATGTCGGTCTTCTGCTGCAGGTTGGTCTTGATGCTCTGGCGCGTCTTCTCGGCATTCTCGCGCGAGCGCTTGTTGATGAGCACCTGCTCCATGATCTTATTGGCGGCGTCCTTGTTCTCGATCAAGTAAGTCGAGAGGCGCTCCTTAAAGAAGGCCGTCATAGCCTGCTGGATAAAGCGGTTGTTGATGGCCTTCTTAGTCTGGTTCTCGTAGGACGTCTGGGTTGAGAAGCAGTTGGTCACCAGCACCAGACAGTCCTGGACGTCCTGCCATTTGATGCCGCTCTCGTTTTTGTTGTACTTGCCCTGTTGCTTGATGTAGGCATCGATGGCGCTGGTCAGAGCGCTGCGGGCAGCCTTCTCGGGCGAGCCGCCGTTCTCGAGCCACGATGAGTTGTGGTAGTACTCCTGCATCATGAAAGTGCGCGAGAAGCACATGCAAGCAGTGATTTTTACGTTGTAGTCGGGCAGGTCCTCGCGATCGCGACCGCGACGGTCGGCCTCGATAAAGAAGGGCTCGGTAAGGTAGTCGGTACCGACCTTCTCGAGCACGTAGTCCTCGATGCCCTTGGGATAGCAAAAATCCTCTTCGGAAAACTCGCCATCGTCGCCCTCGATGCGCAGGCGGAAGGTCACGTTGGCGTTGACCACGGCCTGGCGGCGCATGGTCTCGCGATACCACTCGTGGGGAATGCTAATCGAGGTAAAGACCTCAAGATCGGGGCGCCACTTGATAGTGGTGCCGGTGCGGTTCTCGTCGCTGGGCTCAATCTCGAGTGCCTTCTTCTTGGCGCCGACGACCTTGCCCTTTTTAAAGTGCAGAGAGTACTTGTTGCCGTCGCGCCAAACCGTGACGTCCATGTACTCGGAGGCGTACTGAGTCGCGCAGGAGCCCAGGCCGTTGGTGCCGAGCGAGAAGTCGTAGTCGCCGCCTTGGTTGTTGTTATATTTGCCGCCGGCGTAGAGCTCGCAAAAGACGAGCTCCCAGTTAAAGCGCTTCTCGGAAGGGTTCCAGTCGAGCGGGCAGCCACGGCCATTGTCCTCTACCTGGATAGAGCCATCGCGAAAGGCGGTAAGGGTGATGAGCTTGCCGTAACCCTGGCGCGCCTCGTCAACGGCGTTGGACAGGATCTCGAAGGCGGCATGCGCGCAACCGTCGAGTCCGTCCGAGCCAAAGATAACGGCGGGGCGCAGGCGTACGCGTTCCTCGTCCTTGAGCTGGCGGATACTGTCGTTACCATAGTTTGCGGTGTTTTTTGCCATACTCGCTCTCTCGGTGCTCCTTTGCTGCGTTTAAGTCATATAGATAGTCAAGGTAGCATAGCCGAGCCCGCAGACGATTCCACCCAACACGAAATCCATCGAACAATCGTTCGGATTAAAGGGGATAGTGTTTAGTGGTAGCGCGGCATTGTTAAACAAATTTGGATACAGATGAATTTTATTTAATAGGGACCTAGTTTTACTAAACAAAATCGAATGATGCTGATTGTGCGAGCGGGCACATCGATCGACTATCAATCACGTTTACTCGGAAAAAACCGAGTCGGTTTTGTCCGAGTAAGATTGAAGGCGATCGAATGCGTTCTGCTGCGTTTGCGGTTGGATGCGTTTATCAAAAACGTGCCATGCGGATTGTTGGCGAAAAAGCGCCGTGCCAAGCTCGAGGCAGAACTCAACTCCTCTGACGACATCTAATGCGTAATGGGCTGGCTCTGGGTATCCAGAACCAGCCCATTTTGATGGTCGATGAGCCGAGTCGGCGTCTCTCGCAAAGGTAACTGAGAGCTAGTGAGGCTTATCAGAATTGACCTCATCGGCGGCGTCGTTTTCGAGCGCCGTGCGGCGGGCGCTGTAGGCGACAAGGCCGGCACCAGCTGCGGCGAGTGCTGCTGCGGCTGCCGTAAGGGGAGCGTTGACATCGCCCGTGCCCGCAAGCGCGCCCGATTTTCCGGAGCGCTTGTTAGTGCCGTGGTCCTTGCCACTGCTGGAGCTGCTTCCGCCGGAGCCGCCGCCCTTGTCAGTACCGCCGCCACTCGAGTCGCCACCGCCGTCCGCCGTCATCGGTGCATCGTGAAGCCCCGTCGTATCCGCGCTGTCGCATACGCCGACCTGAACTTCTGAGCGTTCGCATGCCGCGTCGGGCACATGAAGCTCGTGCAGTACGGCGCCCAGCGCCGAGTTTGCGCCCGGTCGAATTTCCTCGAGCGTTACGGGATCGAGCGCCACCAGATTACGCGCTTTCGCATATAGCGTTACACGTTTGCCCACCTCGTCGCTCCAGCTCTCCGGGATAGCAAAGCTCATGCGGAACTGTGCCGTGCAACCCGGTGCCAGCACGGCGTTGCCGTTGTCGGCTACCAGCGGGTGCGTTGCAAAACATGTGCCCAGCGTCTCGAGCGCGTACTTCACGTGTGCCATGTCGTTGGCCGAAGCGCTCTCGGCAAGCTCTGGATCGTAGATCGATGCCATGCGTGCGTTCGCTCCGAACCCGATGGATGCGCTGGAGAACGGCTGGCTGGAGCTCTCTCGGTACAGATCGATCGTGCCGGCGGTCAGCAAGGTGTTGCCGTCGTTTCGCACCGTGACCATGAAGGATTCGCCTGCTGCTCCGGGCACCACAGCGCCCGAGGTGGCGACCGCGCCCGTCGGAGTGGCACACGCCACCAAGGGCACTTCGATGCCGTGCAGCTCTGCCTCGCTCTTCTCCGCGCTCGCAATGTGCGTGGCGAGCGCGGAGAGCATGCCTCCCGACGTCAAAAATGTCGTTATCTGATCGACGGGATGGTCCAGCTCGCACATCACGAACGGCTCCGTGAACAGATCGCCTGCCAAGGTGCTGGCGAAGATGCGGAAGTGCTTGCCCATCACTGCTACCGGGTTGCCTTCTTCGTCGTAGGTTTGCCCCACCTTGCCATCGGTGTTCTCTACATAGACCACGCACCTGCCGTTGTTGCTTACGCTAAACGATGCCGGGCCACAGCCTGCGGCACCCACGGGCTGCGTTGCAAATGCCGATGCGCCTCGCGTCCAAGTAATATGCTGCAGTTGCTCGTTGACGGTTGCCAAAAAGCCCGAATGTTGTGGCCACGGCACCGCGTGGGGTACTGTGGCATCTGGTGGCATAACGCCCCAACCCGCGATGGACTGGCCGATCACGGCATACGATGCGCAGCCACTACCGTTTGCAGTTTCGTATGCAACGGACACCACCATTTTGCCGTTGATATTCTCGGGTACGCCCAGCTCGATGCTCGATGGCGCTTGCGGAAAGCGGAGGGCCTGACGGAACGTGAGGCTGTCGCCCGAAACGTCCGACCACAGGGTGAAGCACTCCAGCGCAACCTCTGCCTCATTGCCCAGCGCCTTTTCTGCGGTGGTTCCGCGGCGGTGGAGGTAAGCGCCCGACAGGCGCCCGTCGACCAGCGTCTTGCCCACCGTGATGCGTGGACACTGCAGACAATGGTGGCCATCCTCCTGAAGGCGGCCGCGCGAGATGCTGCGCCACGACGTATGAGACATCACGCGAACTTCGTCGTTGCTTATGCGCAGGCGCACAACGGACAGTATGCCGGCTGTGCTTGCCGTATCGAAAAGGGTGTTGTCGCCGTCGGGGCGCTCGCCCGAGACCAGCAGCACGTAAGCGTCCTGGTTTTCTCTTCCGTCCGTATATTCCACTACGTCGAAGTCGTAATCGAATATGCCGTCGCGCTCCACGTCGCCCTCGCCAAAGCCAAGGGGGAAGTCCACGGGCATGGGGGCAGACCACGTGCCGTTTGCCTTTGTGTGCACCACTAGGCGCGAGCGGCCATTGTCGCCGTAGCGCACCGAGGCGATACGGAACAGGCATTCTACGCCGGCGATCATTGCCAGCTTCATGTGAGCTTCGCTGAGCACGCCAGTAAACAGCACGTTGTCGCTCGAGGGCTTGATGCCGCCACGCTCGTCCTCCGATACACCAGCAGAATTGGCGTTGGGGTCCGCAACGGCGTCCTTCGCCTGCCCGATATGGGTGTACGCATACATCGGCGCGGCGTTTTCGTCGTTCTCTATCAGTGCATGGACGAAATGCTCGATCTGTCCCGTGTCGTCGCTTTCTGCATCCGCCTCGAGCTCAATGCGCGTGACCGCTTGATCCCAATCGCGCACGACAGGCGCGACGTTTACGGCGGTGGCCTTAACCTCGGCGCGTGCGAGTAGCTCGGCGTTGGTGACGATGGTGGCCGATGCGATAAATTGCGGCACGCCGCCCGCCTCGATGTTGCCGGGCGTGCCTAAGCGGGCATCCAGCGTGTAAGGCGTATCCCCACCCAATGCAAGCTCAGAGCGTTGGAGCACATACTGGTTGCCATTGTTCACCGACATATTCCACGAATCGAGGAGTGTGGGCCACGACCCCGACCAAGCCTTGGTGGTCCACTTGAACATTACGAACTGGAGTATCACATCGACATCGACGTCCGCACCCACGCGCAGTCGCGGAAGCTGGTGTCCATCTGCCTTCTCGTACCCAATGAACAGCGTGAGGGATGCGGCGCCGCGCACGGCAGACGAAGCGACGCCTGCAACGCCGGCGCCAAAGGTGACGGCAAGCCCGATTTGGATGGTGAATGAGCCTGAGGTGTTTGAATAGTCGAGCGAAATGTTTTTAAAAAACGCCGCGCCGCTACCGTGCGTGTGGGCGCCCACGGCGAGTGCCAGTTTTGCCAGCACCCAGGGGTTGACGTTTAGGAAAAATGGCACCGGTCCTAGGGTAAACTGCTCTGTCCAATTGAGATCGGTTCTTACCTGAAAGAGGGCCTTGATATTGCCGTATGCGGGGTCGTTGTTGTTGCCCCAGGTTTTGCCCACCCAATCGTAGGCGAGCGAGCCATACAGCTGTGTGGCGATATCCATCGTGAACAGCAGCGTGCAATGGTGGCGAAGGAGCTTGGTGTTTCTTGGATCGGTACCCGAACCGGCACTCATACTCTTATATTGATTCCACTTCCCCTCCATCTCGTCGAGGTAACGGTTTGCCTGCTTGGCACCCGACTCGCGCGGTGACTTCTTCCAGTACTCTGGATCAGGGTTACCCGAATCGTTCATGTAGCCGACCGGCTTGTATCCTCCGCCAAACAGTACGTACCCGGCAAACGAGAAATCGAACAGAATGGGGAACGAGGGCATCCAGCAGGTGAACTTGTTGCCGCCGATGCCGGGAAACGCCGCCGGAAAAACAAACGGAGTAATCTCTTGGTCCATGGTAGTGGGGACGATAGTGGTCGATCCGGATTCCGCCTTTGCGGCCGGCGCGGTGACAACGGCCATGGGGGATGAGAGCGTGTAGGTTTTGCCCTGATAGTCGAGGCCAAAGCGCAGCTTGCATCCTTCTTCCAGAAGGCTCGATGCCGCGTCGAGGAACTTGTCTTCGAGCGTGAACGTCGCCAGATTATCCGCGCCCGATGCACTGGCCTTGACTTGGCCAATCTGCGTGACGGTTTCGGATGAGCTGCCCGCAGCGGGCATCACTTTATTGATATGCAACGTTGCCTGCCCGCCCTGCGGCAGATGGGCCTGCACGGTAAAAGCGTGCGTGTCGGGCTGATCGTTTGCTGCTTCGTCCGCTGGCATTGCCATAAACGTGGCGTCGGCGTACTGGATGTCCCATTCGTCGAATGTGAGCTGGCGAAAGTACGGCTCGCCATCGGAGAGCGGACGTGTGGGTGCGGTAATGGCGGTGCCGCCTTGGACACGCGCGAGGGGAATCTCGACATCGCGGTAGCCCGCCATGCTAATGGAGATGCCGCCGTTAAAGTCATACGCGTCGAGAAGCGTCGCCTCGTCCACGTAGCCTTCTGAAAGCGGCGCGACCTCAAAGATGGCCGTGCCTTCGTCATCGGTAGCGGCGGTGAGCTGCTTGCCTGCGGCATAGCGCGATGTGAGTGTGACCTGGGCACCCGTGATGGGCGTATTCTTGTTGGCGACGTCGACCACGACCACACCAAACATGGTGCGCGAGAGAACGAGCACCCTGAAAGGGTCTTTTTCGTCGGCATAGGCTTCGGTGGGCGCGAACGGCAATATGAAGGCGTTTGCGCTTCCCGGCACGCGCGGCAACATAATGCTCGCCAGCGAGGACGCTCCGGCAACAAGTAACGAACGGCGATCAAGCATCTTTGGCTCCCATCCCGCAGGTATCGGTGGAAATAATCCAATTTTGCGAGAAGGCATCCTGTCACGGTAGTGCCGTCCGAGGGCCAAAATGTCCAATTTGAGCGAGTGAAGCGCCGGGGCTCCGGGGCGCACGTGCCGCGCTAGGCAGTCTGGCTGCTAACGCAGCATATGCGCGACCAGCTCAGTGCGCGTGCCGATGCCAAGCTTTGCATACACGTTGGACAGTCGATTTTTAACGGTACCTGGCGACACACCCATATGACGAGCGATTTCGGCGTTGGTCCATCCGCGGCAGGCGAGCATGGCCATGGTGAACTCTGTGGTCGTCAGGTCGTCAGCCACGTCCTCGCCCGAATCGGGGTTGTGGATGCGCCGCCAGCCGTAGCTGAATCGATACGTAATCTCGATGATGCGTGCGAAATCGTCAGGGTATTGCGATTTTAGGCATGCCTCGATGAGCCCCTGCAAAAGGCCGTGGTGCTCGCCAATGAGCTCGATAAGGCCGTCGGGGCGCGCAATGTTCCAAGCGGCTCCGAAGTGCGTTTTTGCGGCGTCGATGTCCTTGAGGCTCATGCATGCCATGGAAGCTGCCAGGTGCAGGAACAGTTCCGAGATCGGATAGCTCCCCTGTTTCATGATCAGGGCGTTTTCCGCCATGCCCAGACTGCGGCCATATTCGCCGCGCAGGTACAGGGCATGCGCCATCACGTAGCTGGCGAACAGGCGCAGGCCTTCGGGCAGATGCGCCGCAAGCGGATAAAACTCTTCGGCAGAATACGGGGAAGACAAGTGCAGCAGGACGCTTGCGGCCGAGGCGAACAGGATATGCGTGGCGTGGACGGCGGGTGATTCCTCGTCAGTTGGCGTATCGAGGATGCCCGCAAGACAACGGCGGGCGTCGGCGATACGGTTGAGCGACAGGCTGGCGTATCCGCAGATAAAGCATGCGGAATAGCGCAGTGCGGAATCGGTGGCGTCAAGATAGGGGCGCGCCGTCTTGGCAGCGAGGGCGGCCTGTCCGCGAAAGTACAGCGCTTCTGCCGTGGCGATGGTGCGTGAATCGGGGTCGGAAATGCCTGCAACCGCAGCGTCAATCTGCCCCGGCACAAAGGCAGTGCACATCAACGGCATGGGAACGCATGGGTAGCCATCGCAGTCCATCTTCCATCTCCCAACAGCTGGCAACAATAGCAGCAATTGTACTCCTGTTGCTCGGGACCCCTTTCGTTTTACTGCTCGGTTGACGCTGCGGATCGTTTTGGAAGGCTTACGAGCATGGTGGTCCCGTTCTCGGAACTTGTTTCGACCTCTACTGTGCCACCGTGAAGAGCTGCAATCTCCCAAACGAGCGCTAGTCCGAGTCCTGCGCCGCCGTATGCCCTGCTGCGGGATTTGTCTAGACGAATGAACGGCTGGAAGATGCTCTCTCGGTACTTCTTGGGTATCCCCGGGCCCTGGTCCTCGACTCGCAGGAACACGTGGCTGTCGTTGTCGCAGATGGAGACGGTAACGCTCGAGTCGGTGCGGCTATAGCGGATAGCGTTTTCGGCCAGGTTAAACACCAGCCGATAGAGGAGTGTGTCGCTCCCGATTACTAAAGCGTCTCCAGCACAATTGAGGGCTATGCCCCTTTTTTCGGCAAGTGGCGCAAGGTCGGTGAGGACCTCTTCGGACAAGGGGCCAAGCTCCACATCGTCCTCGCAAGGAACGCTGCGGAGCTCACTCATCTCGAGCAATACCTTGGCCATTCGAGACATGCGCTCGGTTTGTTCTTGTAGCAGGCCGAGTAGCTCGGCAGTTTCGGGTTGCAAACCGGAGTGCTCGGAGATGAATAGTTCAATCTGTGCTTGCATAAGGGCGAGCGGGGTGCGCAGCTCGTGTGCGGCGTTGCCGGTAAACTGACGCTGTGCAGAGAACCCTTCGCCAAGACGGGCGATCATGTCGTTGAAAGAGGCGCTGCATCGTTGTAGCTCGATGGGCACATCTTCACTGAGCCTGATTTCGCTTAGGTTGTCAGGCTGCACACGCTCGACCTGGGCCGCAAAAGCCCGTAGCGGTTTGAGTGCACGGCCGCTCACAAAGTATGCCAGCGCGCCGCCAAGGAGTGTGACTCCAGCCGTGATGTACCAGGCTGTCGTGCCAAAAGACTCCTGTGCGTCGTTTACGACGATCGTGACCTCGTCATCGAGGCTCTCCTTCGTTGGGTCAAACGCCTGAGGTGCATCTACGCCGGCTGCGCTAAGGGCCGAGATGTCGCTGCCGATAGCATCCATGTAGCGCATGCCCGTATAGCCGACCAGACAGTTCGTCAGCACGCATGCCGCACACGTCAGCAGTGCCGTCATAATCGTTATGCGCCATTGCAGCGAAAGCCTTTTCATTCGCTATCCTCCATAACGTAGCCCTCTCCAATCCGATTGCGAATCGGGTCGTATCCCAAAGCGCTGCGTAGCTTTTTGCGGAGTGACGAGATGTGAACGCGGGTTGCGTTGCTAAAGCTGTTCACGCTGCTATCCCAAACGTGCTCGATAAGCTCCTCTTGGCTTACCGGTCGCCCCTGATTAAGCATCAGGTATTCCAAGATTCCCGTTTCCTTGCGTGTAAGAGATAGAGCCTCACTGTCCACGGAAGCGATGCGCGCCTTGGTGTCAAAGCTGAGCTTTCCGCAGGCTAATACTATGTCGCTTTGTGCGAAGCGCCTGAGGGTAAGGCTGCGGATCCTTGCCGCAAGTTCGTCCAGATGAAACGGCTTGGTAAGGTAATCGTTGGCGCCGGCATCGAGTCCGGCGACTTTATCGGATACTTCGCCACGCGCGGACAGAATCAGTACCTTAGTCTCGCAATCGGTTTTCCTAAGTTCCCTGAGCACGGTCATGCCATCGATACGGGGAAGGTTGAGGTCGAGTACCACGAGGTCAAAGACTTCGACGCCCAGCAGGTCGAGCGCCTCCTGTCCGTCGTGGCAGCAGTCGACGCTGTACGCCAAGTTTCGCAAGCTGCGCGCGATTGCATCGCACAGTGCTCGCTCGTCTTCGACGATCAAAATACGCATAACAGTCTCCTTGCACATTCCAAATCGCGCTTAACACGGATTTTATAGTCGATATGGTCCAATGGTCGCGTAACGAAAGGAGTGGTTGGGTTGTTCAAAGCGGTAAAACCCGTGGTACAGGTCGCTTTGTTGATCGTCGGAATTGCCATGGTGTGCTTTGGTGTTATGCGTGGCGAGGCGGATGCCGTGCTGGCCAAAGCGATTAGGCTGTGCTTGGAGTGTATCGGAATTGGATAAAAGAGAAAACACTGCGTCGCATGTTTTGGCCCGATTTCGCGGATTCATTCAGGCGGCGGCGACGCTGGTCACCAATATTCACCTGCCAAACTTTGCCAAAGGAAGCATCTATCAGGGCGCGGGAAAAACAGTCTGCGTACCTGGACTTAACTGCTATTCGTGCCCCGCGGCATCGGGTGCGTGCCCCATCGGGTCGTTCCAGTCGGTGGTAGGTTCATCCAAGTTCAACTTTTCTTATTATGTTACCGGTACGCTCATTTTGCTCGGCGTGCTGCTGGGGCGCTTTGTATGCGGCTTTCTGTGCCCGTTTGGCTGGCTGCAGGAGCTGCTTCATAAGATTCCCGGCAAAAAGTTCTCCACGAAAAAGCTCAAGCCGCTCACATACATCAAGTACGTTGTGCTGCTGTTTGCCGTGGTGCTGCTGCCCGTCTTGGTGGTTAACGACGTGGGCATGGGCGACCCGTTCTTTTGTAAGTACATCTGTCCACAGGGTGTGCTCGAGGGCGCCATTCCACTGGCCATCGCCAATGCCGGCATTCGATCTGCGTTGGGACATCTCTTTACTTGGAAACTTGCCGTTCTCATTGCCGTGGTAGTGCTGAGCGTTTTGTTCTACCGCCCCTTCTGCAAATGGATTTGTCCACTCGGCGCATTCTATGCGCTCATGAATAGGGTGTCCCTACTGGGGATCCGGGTCGATACATGCAAATGTGTCTCGTGCGGCAAGTGCTCAAAGGTTTGTCAGATGGACGTTGATGTGGTCCGCGCGCCCAATCATGCCGAATGTATCCGGTGCGGAAAGTGCATCGGGGCCTGTCCCGTCGATGCCATCAGCTATCGCTATGGCCTGGATGTGTCGGCGGAAAAGCTCCCCTTGACCGCCGATAAAAAGTAAACAAGCTTCGACAAAACGGAGGAATGACCATGAAGCTTTCTAAGATTGCGGCCCTGTTTATGGTGCCGGTATTGGCCTTGTGCCTTGTGGCGTGCTCGGCACCCGGTGGCAATGCGAGTGAATCTGCGGGCTCCGATCCTAAGATCGCAGAACTCACTGCGCAGAAGCCGACCAATGCCGAGGAGGCCGCCGAGTTGTATGCAAAACTCATGCAGAAGGAGAACGAGATCTTTTCGAGTGATAACGCGCTGTGGGAAAAGGTATTCAACGCGGCAAATAAAGACTCGACAATGATTGAGGACGGCAGCAATTACGGCGATTTCCTGCTCAAGACCATCGACGGCGCCAAGGATGAGTTCACGGCGGATGAGCTTAAGACGCTCAAGGCCGGTGCGCAGCAGATCAAGGAGATCGAGGACAAGCTCGAGAGCCTGGAGAAGGAGTTCCCCGGCTGTGGAAGCACGCCGAGCTCAGGCGAGAGCGTCGACGCTTCGACCGCTGGCATGACGGCTGGTGCCAATGCTTCGAGCGAGGCGACGAAGTTCCCCAGCTTTACGGGCAAGGACCTGGATGGCAACGACGTGAGCAGCGACGAGCTATTCGCTAAGAACAAGGTCACCGTCATGAACTTCTGGTTCACCACTTGCAAGCCGTGCGTGGGCGAGCTGGGCGATCTTGAGAAACTGAATACGGAGCTTGCCGAGAAGGGCGGCCAGGTCGTGGGCGTCAATTCCTTTACGCTCGATGGCAACAAGGGTGAGATTGCAGATGCCAAGGACGTGCTGAGCAAGAAGGGCGTGACATATAAGAACATCTGGTTCAAGTCGGATAGCGAGGCCGGTAAGTTTACGTCAAATTTATTCTCGTTCCCGACAACGTATGTCATCGATCAGAATGGCAACATCGTAGGGGAGCCCATCGTGGGAGCCATCAGCTCCGCCGAGCAGCGCGCAGCACTCAACAAACTTATCGACCAGGCGATTGCGAATAGCGAGCAGTAAAAAACACGTAAAGCATCGCGATGATCGTGCGCCGCTGTGCGAAGTAGTCCGCTACCTTTCAAGATAAGCTCCACCATATAGAGGTCCCACTCGGGGCCTCTTCTTTTGGGCGCCGTCCCGTTCGTTTTTTGATGCGGTTCCCTACATTCCTCACTGGCGTCGGTGAAAAATGGGGATAGAGTAGGACAAACGCGTCGAATACGAACGGCGGGGGAGAGCGGGCGAGTGCGCCCGCGTGGGAGAGGTTGCCGTCCATGTTGGAGCTCAAAGGTATTTGCAAAAGGTACGTTACCCAGTCGTTTACGCAGGTGGCGCTGGACAGCGTGAGCCTGTCTTTTCGCGATAACGAGTTCGTGGCCATTCTGGGTCCCTCGGGCTCGGGTAAGACCACGATGCTCAATGTTATCGGCGGACTCGATCACTTCGACTCGGGTGACCTGCTGATCGACGGTATTTCGACCAAGGACTTTCGCGATCGCGATTGGGATGCCTATCGCAACAACCGCATCGGCTTTGTGTTCCAGAGCTATAACCTCATTCCGCATCAGACCATTTTGGAAAACGTGGAGCTGGCGCTCACGCTCACGGGCGTGGGGCATGCCGAGCGCCGCCAGCGTGCGCGCGAGGCGTTGGAGAAAGTCGGCTTGGGCGAGCACGTTAACAAGCGCCCGAGCCAGCTTTCGGGCGGGCAGATGCAGCGCGTGGCCATCGCCCGTGCCCTGATCAACGATCCCGAGATTGTGCTGGCCGACGAGCCGACCGGCGCCTTGGATTCCATAACGTCCGTGCAGGTCATGGACTTGCTCAAGGAAGTTGCACGCGACCGTCTGGTTATTATGGTCACGCACAATCCCGAGCTGGCGTACCAGTACGCCACGCGCATCGTCAACCTGGCGGACGGCAAGATCACCGACGATTCCGATCCTTTCGATGTCGCTGACGCCACGCGCCGCGAGGCCAAGCCTACGCGCAAAACCTCGATGAGCTTTGTGACGGCGCTGGGGCTTTCTGCCCGAAACCTTATGACCAAAAAAGGCCGTACGGCCATGACGGCCTTTGCGGGGTCGATTGGCATTATCGGTATCGCGGCGATCTTGGCGCTCTCCAATGGCGTGAACAACTACATCAAAAAGGTCGAGGAGGATACGCTCTCGAGTTACCCGCTTACGATCTCCAAGCAGGACTACGACCTGTCGTCCATGATGGGCGGACAGGGGGCTGTGGATGATGAGGCGTCCAACGGCGAGGATTTATCCGACGACGGCACCGACGGCAAGGCTCCGGGAACCGATAAGATTCCCGTGGTCACGGCCGTAAAGGATATGTTTGCGAGTGTTAAGTCCAACGACATGACGAGCTTTAAGGCATGGCTCGATGCCGGCGGCGACGGCATCGATAAAGAGGTCAACGCCATTCAGTACGGCTACGGCGTGACGCCGGTTGTCTATCGTGCGGGTAAGGGCGACGAGAAGCCCGTCCGGCTGGTGCCCAACGCCATGACCGAGGCCATGAGCGGAGGTGCGAGCTCGGCGGCAACGGTGAGCATGGAATCCATGGGAACCTCGGTCTTTAACGAGATGATTGACGACCAGAGCCTGCTCGACAGCCAGTACGATGTCGTCGCCGGTCATTGGCCTGCGTCTGCTAACGAAGCCGTAATGGTGCTTTCGAGCCGCGGCACGGTGGGTGACTACACGCTCTACAACATCGGTGCGCTGGATATCAATGAGCTCAACGATCTGGTAAACAGCGCTATGACGGCTGACGGTGGGGTCGAAACGCCCGAGACCGGTGCCGACTTTACCTACGACGATGCGCTGTCTACCACGTTTAAGGTGCTGTCGCCGGCCGATGCCTATCGCAAAAACGAAGAGACCGGCATGTGGACCGACATGTCTGGTGACGCCGACTTTATGGCCACCAAGGTTGCCGATGGCATCGACGTACGCATCGTGGGCGTGGTGCGACCTAACGAGACGGCCAATGCGAGTGCGTTGTCCCCGGGCATTGCCTACACGCATGCGCTGACTCGCCAGCTTATGGAGCGCGCCGCCGATTCGCAGATTGTGCAGGAGCAGCTTGCTCACCCCGAGACGGATGTTTTTACGGGCAAAACCTTCGACGAACTGCAAGGCGAGGCCAAGCAAGGCGTGGATCTGGGCAGCATGTTTAGTGTGGACGAGGCGGCGCTCAAGGGCGCGTTCTCGTTCGATACCTCCGCGCTCTCGGGTGTTGTCGGCGGTATGGACCTGTCGGGTCTTGACTTGTCCGGGCTGGACATTGACCTTTCGGGCGTTGGCAAGGATATCGACTTCAGTGACATCATGGCCAAAGCGCCGGCTCCAGATTTCTCGGGCATCTTTGACGGTCTGGAACTCACGCCCGAGCAAATGCAGCAGGTGGGAACACTAGCCAACCAGCTGTTTGAGGGCTTTTTGCGGTCTGATCAGTTTAGGGCGCTGGCACCCGAAGACCTTAAAGATGCGTCAAAGCTCGCTGCTGCATTCTCGGCGTATCTTGAGAGTGATGCTACGGCGCGGCAATACCTGACTCAGCTCAAGGCGCTCGGCGGCGATGCCCTGGCCGAGCGCCTGCAGCAGGCGATGACCGACTATGTGCAAAAGCAGCTGGCTCCGTATCTGCAGCAGGCTATGGATCAGGTGATAAAGGCAATCAACGATCAGATTGCGGCGACGGTGTCAGCTCAGCTCAAGGCGGGTGCGGCAGGGCTTATGGACCAGATGGCGACGCAGATGTCTTCGAGTTTTGCCAACCTAGCGAGCGCTATGCGTGTGGATGCGAGCGCCTTTGCTCGTGCCATCCATTTCAACATGGACGCCGAGGACCTGAGTTCGCTCATGATGAGTTATGCCAAGGCGTTGCAGCTCACCTACGACAACAATCTGACCACGCTGGGCTATGCGGATGAGGCGGACCCCATCTCGGTCAAGATTTTCCCGCGCGACTTTGAGGCCAAGGAGCGCGTGCTCGATCACATCGACGCGTACAACAAGCAGGTCAAAGCCGCCGGCCACGACGAGCAGGCAATCTCGTACACCGACTACATGGGCATCATCATGGGCTCGGTGACTGATATCGTGAATACCATCAGCTTGGTGCTCATCGCATTCGTGAGTATCAGCCTGGTGGTGAGCTCCATCATGATCGGCATCATCACGTACATCAGCGTGCTGGAGCGCAAAAAGGAGATTGGCATCCTGCGCGCGATTGGCGCGTCGAAGCGTAACGTGGCAAACGTGTTCAACGCCGAGACCTTTATCGAGGGCCTCATTGCCGGCGTCTTTGCCATTGTCGTCGTGGTGCTCGTGAGTTTCCCGGTCAATGCCTGGGCGCTTGCGGCCAAAAAGGTCCCCAACCTGATGAGTCTGCCCGTGCAGGATGCGCTGGTGCTCATTGCAATTTCGGTGCTGCTGACGGTTGTTGCCGGCCTGCTGCCGGCCCGTAGCGCATCCAAGAAGGACCCCGTCGAAGCCCTGCGCTCCGAATAATGTGACAAAGGGACAGTCCCTTTGTCACGTTCGTTGATATGAGAGAAGAGTAGATGATTCTATCGTTGGCCCCTATGGAGGGGATTACCGGGCATGTGTTCCGTCGCGTGCATGCGGAGTGCTTCGGTGCGCTCGATTGCTATTACACGCCGTTTTTGCCGCCGCCGCGGGTGGGAAACCGCTTTGGCGGCAAGGCGTTTAAGGAGATCGATCCTGCCAATAACCAGGGGCTCAACGTAGTGCCTCAGCTGATGTCCAAGAACGCGGACGAGTTTGTGTGGGCGGCACAGGTGCTCGCCGATATGGGCTACCGCGAGGTCAATCTCAACTTGGGTTGCCCTTCGGGAACGGTTGTCGCCAAGGGCAAGGGCTCGGGTTTCTTGCGCAATCTCGACGAGCTCGAGACGTTCTTAAGCGATGTGTGCGAGCGGTCGCCGTTGCCGGTATCGGTAAAGACCAGGCTGGGGTTGGAACGCGATGACGAGTATGAACGTGTGCTCGATCTGTATTGCCGCATGCCGTTGGCAGAGCTCATTGTGCATCCGCGCGTGCAAAAGGACCGCTATACGGGTTCGCCGCGCAAAGAGTTTTATGGCGAGACGCTGGAGCGTGTGCCGTTCCCCGTGGCCTATAACGGTGACATTTTTGATCTTGAGGATATGGACGCGCTGGTGGAGGCCTATCCCGGCACGCGCCATGTGATGTTGGGGCGTGGCCTGCTCGCGAACCCCGCTCTGGCTCGCATGGTCAAGGGCGGCCCTGCTGCAACGGCTGCTGAGCTGCAGCGCTTCCACGACACGCTGTTTGCGGCATATGCAGAAGAGATTGGCGGCAATGCGGTCTTCCGCATGAAGGAGTGGTGGTTCTACGCCAAGTGCGCTTTCGCTGATCCCGCTACCGTCCACAAGATCGTACGCAAGACCAAAAAGGTCGACGAATACCGCGCTGCCGTCGAGCGCGTCTTTCGCGAACAGCCGCTTGCACCCACAGCTCGCTTCAACGACTAGTTAGTCGTTGGGGACGTTCTTTAACGACTAGTCATTTAAGAACGTCCCCGATGACTACCCGCAAAAACTGTACACCAGCATCCAAAGATGTCGAAAAATGTCGACTTTGGATGCTGGTGTACATGTTTGGGCCGTATGGGCTGGGTCCCTGGACGGACAGAGTGTGCGCACTAGAGCAGATTCTCCTGCACCCATGCGATGATGTCGGGCTTATAGGACAAAATGTGTGTCCCGATAGAACACCCGTTT
>UMIC01017923.1_pt1 | contig 28860 bp, 26 predicted proteins | sample 1965681 | NCBI WGS metagenome assembly UMIC01 (sample SAMEA4836114, study PRJEB28245) | human gut metagenome | biome: gut microbiome; material: fecal sample | place: Denmark | collected 2008
CGCGCCGCGGCGAAGGGCGTGAGCGTGGCGCATTACGACCTGCGCTTCGCCAAACCGCTCGACGAGGCCCTGCTGGCCGGGGTCGGTGCCGAGTTCCGCCATGTGGTCACGGTCGAGGACGGTTCCCTGCGCGGGGGCGTCGGCGAGGCCGTCACGGCATTTTTCAATGCCCGCGGCTGCGAGGTGGCCGTACACTCGCTGGGCATCGGCGACGAGTGGGTCGAGCACGGAACCCCGGCTCAGCTCTACGCCCTCTGCGGTTACGACGAGGAGGGTATCCTGCGGGCGCTGCTCGCCGCGGGGAAATAAAACCGTCCAGCCCTGTTTGCCGTGCTGCGGCATAAAATCTGTCACATGCTCCCTGAAAACCGTTCGGGAAGTGAAAATCGCGATCGTATTATTGGCCTCCGCGCTGCTTGTCATCGGCGTGGCATACGGCCGTGCCGCCGACCGTACCGACCGCACTCCGGTGCCGTCGTTCGATCAGGCGTGCTACATGGGCTCTTGGCAGGAGGTCGCCCGCTACGACCATCCGTTCGAACGGGGGCTGGCCGAACGACGCGGTTACCGGACGGACAGGCTCCTGTTCGTCGACCAGGGGCAATGAAACTGAGCCGGAGGGTTCTTCTTCGGTTTCCTGCGGCCGTGTTACATCGTGAACGTCCAGTCGTCGCCCCGGCTGAGCGCGGCGTCGAACCGGAACCCTTCCCATTCGAATTCTTTGAGCATTTCCGGATCCGCAATCCGGTTTCTGATGAGGTGGCGCGTCATCTCTCCGCGGCACATTTTCGTGTAGACCACGATGGTTTTCAGACGGTCGCCTTCACGGATGCGGAATTCGGGCGTGATGATACGCGCTTCGCGGCGGATGCGTTTCCAGTCGAACAGGCGCTTCATCTCGCTGCTGGCGAGGTTGACCAGGATGCCGTCGTCGGCATGGATTTTTTCGAGGAAGGCCTCCGTCAGCCGTCCCTGCCAGTACCCGAACATCGTTTGGTCGTCGTGCCCCGGCAATACGGCGTCCCCTTCCAGCCGGTAGCGGCGGATTGCGTCCAGCGGCCGGAGCAGCCCGTAGAGGAACGACGTGATGTTGAGGTGCTGCTGTGCGTATTCGAAATCCCCGGGGGTGAATCGCTCCGGGGCGATATGCCTGAATACGACGCCCGTGTAGGCCAGCAGCGCGGGAGGGCCTCTTCGCCGTGGAACTGCCGGTAACGCCGGCGGTTGGTCGCGGCGATCTGCCGGTTGGTGCGCAGCATGCGTTCCAGCTCTTCGGTGGTGAGCGTCGCCAGCTGCAGTGCCAGCTCCGCGGCCTCGCGGGCGTAACGCGGCAGGGTCGTTCGGGGGATTTCGGCCGGATTGTTTTCGGCCATCGTTTTGGCGCAGGAAAGGAGTATTTGCATGGCTGTGGATCAAAATTGGATGTCCTGCCCCTGCGCCGGTTCCGCAAAGCGGGTGAACGGGACGAACGGCGTCACCGTGAACTCGGCCGTGAGCAGGTAGGAACGGTATGGACAGGTCTTGTACACCTGTTTGCAGATACGGTAACGCGCATACCGGGCCGGGTAGATGCGGGGTGCGAGCCGGGCTGTGAACCCGTAGGTGTATTCGGCGGTCGGTGCCGGATGCGGTACTTCGGTGCGGGACAGGTTGTTTGGCCCGATGCCGGTCAGCAGTGAGTTCCACGCATTGACGACGGGCAGCGTTTCCCACCGTCCGTGCTGGAAGCGGCAGACGGTGTAGTCGCTCCCGAAATATACCGTCGAATCGCCTTTGTGGCGGATCGTGAGCCGGATATGTTCGGTGCCGGCGGGATAAAATGCGTATTTGGCCTCCATCGTGAGCCCATCCGGCGGGGCAGCCCCTTCGGGTGCGGGCGGATAGGGTGTCGTGTCGGGGTCGAACCCGTGGAGCCGGATCAGGGGGCTGTCGTGCACGCAGCGGCGGAAGCGGGCTTTCATCGCCGTGTCGGCACGGATCATGTGTACGTCTATGACCCCGTCCGGTTCGTTGACCGCCGATGCGTAGATGGCGTTTGTGACCGGATCGGTAGCCTTGTTGTCTGCCGCCCACTGCCAGATGCTGTCCTGTAAAGCGGACAGTCCGCCCGTTGCGGGGCGCTTCTGTGCGGCAGCCGTACAGCCGGCCGCAAGCGACAGGAGCAGCAGGAGGCGTTTCATGGTGTGGTGCGGTTTATGCTACGGAACAGGGGATGCCGAGCGCCTCGACGCGGGTGGCGATGGCCCGCAACTCCTCGCGCGGCACCTTTTCGAGCGTCCGGCACGGGGTGTCGCGGTCGAGCGAGTAGACCATGACCTGCCGCGGGCGGATTTCGCTGATCAGGCGCAGCCATGCCGCGACCTCCTCTTCGGTGGTGTTGTCGACCCGCTGCCCGTCGAACTCCCCGCGCAGGAACATCGTCTGCACGGTCAGGTGCCCGTCGAAGCCTTTCATCTGATCGACGACCCTCCGTATGGAATAGGCCGGGCTCTGGGGATTGTTTATCAGGCGTGCCGTGGCGTCGAAGGCCGAATCGAGCTTGAGGATGTTGTTGTCCACGCTGCGAAGGGCCCGGCGCACGCCATCGCGGTGGAGCTGCGTGGCGTTCGAGAGCACGGAAACCCTGGCCGAGGGGCACAGCTCGTCGCGCAGGGCGATCGTGTCGCCGATCACGGCTTCGAATTCGGGGTGCATCGTCGGCTCGCCGTTGCCGGCGAAGGTGATGACGTCGGGCGGGGTGCCGTCGGCCACCATGCGCCGCAGCGACGCTGCGAGCTGCGTGCGGACGTCTTCGCGGGTGTTGAAGCGTCGCGCGCCGGGATGCTCGGCATTCCAGCCGCATTCGCAGTAGATGCAGTCGAACGAGCAGAGTTTCGACTCGGTGGGCAGGAGGTTGACCCCCAGGGAGAGTCCCAGCCGCCGCGAATGTACCGGGCCGAAGATGATGTCATGGAATAATGAAGTCATAGTACAAAGATAGTGCAAGCCGGGGGCAAAAGCAAGTTTACTTGCATTTTGCCGGGGCGCCGCCTGTCTGAGGCAAAGCCGAAGATAGCTAAAACGGAAATATTTTTCTACCTTTACAAAAACCATTCCTTATGAAATTCAGGTTCGGACTGTTGCCGCGCGTCGTGCTGGCCATCGGCCTCGGGGTCGGCTGCGGCTTTTTCTTCCCTGCTTGGGCGACGCGCATCGCCCTTACGTTCAACGATATTTTCGGCCAGTTTCTTTCGTTCGTTATCCCGTTGCTCATCCTCGGGCTGGTGGCGCCGGGCATCGCCGACCTGGGACGCAACGCCGGGCGCCTGCTGGCTCTCACGGCGGCGTTGGCCTATGCCTTCACCCTTTTCTCGGGCTTCGGCACCTACCTCACGGGGCAGGCGCTGTTCCCCGCGCTGCTCGAAGGCGCCGCAGCCGTGCTGCCCGACGCGGCCGCAACGGCCCTCGTGCCTTATTTCACGGTCGGGATGCCGCCCCTGTTCGGTGTCATGTCGGCACTGGTACTGGCCTTCGTACTCGGGTTGGGCATGGCCTATACGCATAGCGTGAAACTCAAAGGGGTGATGGACGATTTCAAGTCGATCATCGACCGCGTGATCGCGGGCATCATCATCCCGCTGCTGCCCTTCTATATCTTCGGCATCTTCCTCTCGATGACCCAGTCCGGGCAGGTGGCCGGGGTGCTGGGCGTCTTCGTGAAGCTGATCGTGGTGATCTTCTTCATGACCGTCGTGCTGCTGCTCGCACAGTTCTCCGTTGCCGGCCTCGTAGCGCGCAAAAACCCGCTGCGGATGCTCCGTACGATGCTTACGGCCTATGTCACGGCGCTCGGCACGCAATCGTCGGCCGCCACCATCCCCGTGACGCTGGCGCAGACCCTCCGGCTGGGCGTGCGTCCCGAATTGGCGTCGTTCGTCATACCGCTCTGTGCCACGATCCACCTCTCGGGGTCGATGATGAAGATCGTGGCCTGTGCATTGGCCGTTTCGATGCTGGGCGGGCTGGATATTCCGGCAGGGACTTTCGCGGGGTTCATTCTGCTGCTGGGGGTGACGATGATCGCCGCACCGGGGGTGCCGGGCGGTGCGATCATGGCGGCGCTGGGATTGCTCGAGTCGATGCTCGGGTTCGACGAGACGCTTGCGGGGCTGATGATCGCCACCTACATCGCCATGGACAGCTTCGGCACGGCGACCAACGTGACGGGCGACGGTGCCGTCGCGGTGATCGTCGATGCGATAGACCGCCGTTCGAAAAAATAAAAAATAAACAAAATTCTTCTCCGGGCCGCCGAAAGCGGCCTTTTTCCATATTAAATATCCGGAAATAAGTATAAATGCGTACCCTTGCCGAATAAAAAACGGCTAATTTTGATGGCTAAAAGGTTTTTTTGTACTTTTGCGCGTCCGAAACGGAAACTTAAACATTAAATTACAATATTTTATGGTTGATATTTTTGCACGCCTGGAGAAAAATGCAGGTGGCCCCATCGGTCAGTACATGTCGTACGCCCACGGTTATTACGCGTTCCCCAAACTGGAAGGCGATATCGGCCCCCACATGACTTTCCGGGGCAAGAAGATGCTCAACTGGAGTCTGAACAACTACCTCGGGCTGGCCAACCACCCCGAAGTCCGCAAGGCCGACGCCGAGGGTGCCGCACAGTTCGGCATGGCGGCCCCGATGGGCGCCCGCATGATGAGTGGCCAGACCGTCTACCACGAGCGTCTCGAGCGCGAACTGGCCGAGTTCGTCGGCAAGGAGGATGCCTTCCTGCTGAACTTCGGTTATCAGGGCATGATTTCGATCATCGACTGCCTGCTGACGCCGCGCGACGTGGTGGTCTACGATGCCGAGGCACACGCCTGCATCATCGACGGCCTGCGCCTGCACAAGGGCAAGCGTTTCGTATACGGACACAACGACATGGAGTCGCTGCGCCTGCAATTGCAGCATGCCACCGACCTGGCCGAAGAGCAGAACGGCGGCGTGCTCGTGATCACCGAGGGTGTCTTCGGCATGAAGGGCGACCTGGGCAAGCTCGACGAGATCGTGGCCCTGAAAAAGGATTTCCAGTTCCGCCTTCTGGTCGACGATGCCCACGGCTTCGGTACGATGGGTAAGGGCGGCCGCGGTACGGCGTCGCATTTCGGCGTAGTGGACGGCGTAGACGTGCTGTTCAACACCTTTGCCAAGTCGATGGCCGGTATCGGTGCATTCGTCTGCGGCCCCCGCTGGCTGATCAACCTGCTGCGTTACAACATGCGTTCGCAGCTTTACGCCAAGTCGCTCCCGATGCCGATGGTTATCGGTGCCCTGAAACGCCTGGAGCTGATCCGCAACCACCCCGAATACCAGCAGAAACTCTGGGAGATCGTACGCGTGTTGCAAAGCAGCCTCAAAGAGAACGGCTTCGAGATCGGCGTGACCAATTCGCCCGTGACGCCCGTTTTCCTGAAGGGCGGCATCCCCGAGGCTACGAATCTGGTCGTCGACCTGCGTGAGAACCACGGCATCTTCTGTTCGATGGTCGTTTACCCCGTAATCCCGAAAGGCGAGATCATCCTGCGCATCATCCCGACCGCAGTCCATACCCTCGAGGACGTGAATGTCACCATCGAGGCGTTCAAGGCCGTACGCAGCAAGCTCCAGGACGGTATTTATGCCAAACTGCCCATCCCGGAGCGTGCCGACGAAGGTTTTCTTGTTCGTTAATTCCCCGCTTCCCGGCAGGACGGTTCATTCCGCCGCCCGGATATAAGGGTTTCCCATACGGTGTCCCCGGCTTTTCCGGAGGCCGGGGACATCGTTTTGCGACAAAATTTGCCGGAAAATTTTGCAGAATAAATTTTTCAGTTTATATTTGCAATCCCGAAACGCGAGTTTCGGATGCCGGAAGGAGGGGTGAAAGCCTTTTCGCAGGCCGAAAAACATATTGCGGAAATAGCTCAGTTGGTAGAGCACAACCTTGCCAAGGTTGGGGTCGCGAGTTCGAGTCTCGTTTTCCGCTCCGGGAGCCTTGAGAAAGAGGCGGCAATAAAGAGCAAAAACCTTATGTATCAATGATATGTAAGGTTTTTTCGTTTTCAGGCCGAAGTTGTAAAAAAAAGCCTGCCTGCTAAAGAGCGATGGGGTGGATACCGCAAATAGGGTGGAACTGTTTGCCGATCCCGGTTCGGGGTGGAATCAAAGCCCGGACAGAAAGATATGCTGACCGAGAGCGTATTATCCGTGCAACAGCCGCAAGAGGTGAAGCCCGACACAAAGCCGCAGGTGAAACCGGAACAGCAGCACAAAGAAAGGCCGCAGGTGAAACAGCCTGAAAACATTCAACTACACCGGAAAAAAGGACGAGGAATAAAATTCAAGTAAAAATCTGCAAGGTTGTAATATTGTGCAACCACGCAGATTTATATTTGATCTTTAGATCAAAAAATTGTATTTAGAATGGAATTAATGAATCATATACATATTTTTCTAAATTATTTCGATTTTTACAAAGCATACATATTTCAGAATCCCTCTCAATGTAATCATATAATTTCATTGTCAAGTCTTTATTGCTTAAAATTTGAGGTTCCTCAACTCTATATTCATCGCAAAATCGATCAATCATTATTCTGATTAAATCTTTAGCGGCCTTTTCTTCTTCCAGCGATGGGCCTATTCTTCGTGAGTTTGTTTGATTCCGTCTAAGTAATGCTATTTGAGATGAGAGATTGTCTATTTTTTCCAAAAAAAGTTGGCTGCTTGTACCTTCATACATCGGTAATTTAGCCACATCTACAATGGCAAAATGTTTTAAAAATGTTGAATAAGAAGGGTTTTTTGCCGCCTCAATAGTTTCTCTAATTTTTTTAGACAACTCTTTCTTAAATTCCTCAATTTTAGGATACCTTAATTCCTTTGGATAATTTATATGTTCTATCGGGGATGTGTCAAATGAATATGCAGTCGCATCATCCTTTACAATTACTACTGGTTTGTCAAATGCTAATCTCATGCCTAATTCAAACATTACATTTGAATTTTTAGAGCTAACATCACATACAATAATCTCATTTTGATAAAGATTTTGCACGATTGTTTTATGGATAATCTGAGTTTCATTAGTCTCGCTAACTAAACAAGGAGATAAACCAATAGAAACTATTGAATCCGATATAATTTGGCGAACATCGGCCCAATGGCCAGGAGGATAACCAGGCGTATCCGATATTGGCATTATAATACCACATTTTGTAGTCCCCGCTATTAGGGTAGTATCAATATTCTTTTGTACGCTTGCCATGATATTTAGGGTTAGTATTTATGGATTTTAGTTTGGTAAACTCGAATAATAAACAATTTGCAGTCTACATACCTTTTCCACGATGTTGCGTAGTAGTTCGATCTTGGGGACGAGGGCGTCGATGTCGGCTTTGGTGACGATGAAGTTCTTTTTGTTGTAGCGGGCTTCCAGATAGGCGCGGCGCAGCAGGTCGAACAGGCGTTTTTCTTCGTCCGTGTCGCAGGGGAATACTTTTGCCAGTTCCAGCGTATAGGGCTTGCATTTCCCGATCAGAAATTCAAGGTCGTGTTCTTTATAGCCGTATAAGGTATACACTAACGGAATGGCCTTTAACAGATTTTCAACAACTTGATGAAGATCAAAGGAACAAAAGAGATAATCCGGATGCGTATAGTCTAATTGAAAATGCTGATAATGCCTTTTTGCGTGGAGAATTTTATCATCATAATATTCCTCTGCCATGTTCTTAATCTCGGCATAATCCAGTTCTCCGGGCGTTGCTAACAGACATTCGCCCGAATCGTAGAGCATGATTCCCTTTGCGACGATCTCGACGTAGAAATAACGTCCCATCGTCAGGGCGTCGTTCAGTTTGGAGATGCTTTCGTTGATAATCTGGGGTCGGGGCAGGTTCTCGTCATTCTTCCCGGCTGCAAACCGCTCCCTAACGCGGGCCTCTACCGTGCTTTCCCGTTCTCCCAGCCGACGCTTGGTAACGACCAGCAGATCGTAGTCGCTCATGTAGATTGTCCGCACGCCGTAGTCGCGCCGTTCGTCGCGTTCGACATAGGTATTCGCCGCATAACTCCCGTATAGGATAATCATAACGACATCTTTCACCTCGTCGCGGATCAGTGCGGCCAATTCGTGTAAATCCCGCTGTTTGCGTTCGGGCAGAAAGTCGATGGAGTTCTTCATACCCACAAAATTAGCAAGATTTTTCCAAAAACACACGGCCCGTTGGTATTAGATTCGAAATTGTTCGTATATTTGTTTCACGATTCCTTGAAGCAGTTTCGTTGTATAGGGGCGGCAGAGGCCGTCCGGGAACAAACTGGCAAGCAACTACTATGCAAACTTCAAGGAATTATCTCGACTCGGCATAGCCGACGGACATAACCTATAAAGGGTAAACAACTCTTTATACCGTTAAGCAAACGTGGAAACCTCTTTTGGGAGGGTTTGAATCAGGTATAATAGTTGTCAGTCCTTGTTGTGTCCTGCCCTTTACGGGCGGGGCAGACAAGGGCGCAGGACAGCTTACTGATTCGGGTTTTCCACGACCTGCTTAACGGGGCTGCAAATGCGCCCCTTTTTTATTTCCATCCGGGGCGCACTCACACAACTCAACCCCGGTATTATGTCACGGCAAATCAATCGAAAAGAGGCGTTTTTGGCATCCGTCGGCCCTTGGTCGGCGGGCATTGCCGTGTCTGCCCGGGGCTTCACAAGGACGGCGGACATGGCCCTGAAATCTGGTAGTAACAAGCAAGTAATCCCATGCCCGGCCGTCCTTTTTATTTTGCGGATGCGGGCGGCCGAAACGAATTCTTCAATCTGTGAAGTTGCGTCACTTGATTGTTTCGGCCCCGCATCCGCTTTTTAATCCGACAACCACAAACTATGGAACCAGCCTTTACCCTCGGCATCCTGTACGGCTGCGGCCGCGGTTTCCGCACGGCGCAGTATTTCGAACAACTCGCCGCATACTATCTGAAATCCATGTCGCGCGTCCGGGTGCTGATCGCCCTGACGAGCAAAGCCGAGCGGTCGGTTGCGGCCTGCCTTTTGGAACAACGGGCGAAGCACTCCGGGCTGGAGGTCGCCGTCGTGCTGACGGCCCGGCAATGGCGGGAATATCTGCAAAACGTTTCGCACGGCAAAGCCGCCGAATGCAACCCGATTATCGACGCTGCGGATCGTCGGGAGGTGATGAAACGGTGCGCGGTGCGTTTTTCGCCTCCGGAGCTGTTCCGGCTGTTTATCGAGCGTTGCGACCTGCTCGTTTTCCAAGAACACCATGCCGGGGTGCAGATGGTCGGACTGCTGCGCGAACTGCTGACGGATATGGCCGTGCCGCTGCCCGTGCAATACGAACTGCTCCATCCCGGCTATGCGAGCCTGCATTATCCGGCTGACCGGAAGCAGTACCGAATATACGGAGGCCCTTATTACGATCCCTATCAGGAGATTCGGCAGAGCGTCGCCTACCTGTGGCGCAATAATTTCGTGATCCGGGCGGAACACCTTCCGATGATCTTCGTGCGCAAATGGCAGTCCGCGCCGCCGGGGTGGTATCATTACCTGACGACCCCGGACGATACGGACATGATATTCCGCCTGCGGGAAACGCCGTGCCACGATTACCTTTCGCTCAAGGTATTCGCATACGCCTATGCCGTAAGGCATGATATGTGGGCGGGAGGTCGGGAAAACCCGTCGGGAGCCGATGCGATAAGGCGGTTCCGGCAATTCCGGCAACTGTTGGAGATGATAGCCGCACGGCGGGAAGCGGGGGAGCGGGTGGAATCGTTCGACCTGATGGATTTCGACGAATATGATAAAATACACCGCCAAAATAGATAGAATAAAAGATTTGCTTTTGTCTAAAAAATTGTGTATCTTTGTATTGACGCATAGAAATGCAGCAAGGTGCAAAAGGTGAGCTGCTTATCGGTGACCTAAAAAACCAAAGAACGCTGTAACATATTGATACATAACGGAAAGAAACCCAAGGTTCGGTTTTCGTTTTCCGCTCCGAGTCCAAAGTCAACAACGGACAAAATCATGCCAAACCCTTTGAAACGATGTTTCAGTGGGTTTTTTCATGCCTTCTCCCAAGACATCGACGGACATCGAAAAGCCATTTCCGGACACTTTGGCGTCCCAGAAGTGTCCCACCGGTTCGACATGAACCTAAAAGTGGGACACTTTGAGAAAAAAGGTGGGACACTTTCGCTTTTTTCAAACTGTTTTCCAACGGTTTACCTAATCTTAATGACAGGTAAACAGTTATGAAAAGTACGTTCAGAATCCTCTTTCTCGCGAGGTGGGAATTAGAGAAAAATGGCAAGGTGCCGCTCTGCGCACGAATCACTATCGACGGCGAGAAAGTAAAGTTCAGCCTCAAGTCTGAGGTGTCTTCAGCCATTTGGGACCCGAAATCTGGCCGGGGCAAGGGCCAGACCAAAGAAGCGCTCCAGCTCAACCGCTACCTCGACAGCATCAAGGGGCAGATGATCATGCATTATCACAGCCTTTCGGAGGCTAACGAGGTAGTGACGGCTTCAATGGTGCGAGATGCGTTCCTGGGCACGAATATCAAGAGTAATACGCTGCTGGCAGTCTTCGAGGAGTTCAACGACAGACAGGAGAAACTGATCGGCATCGACCTCGCTCAATCCACCTTTAATAAGTACGATCTGACCTATCGCCGGCTCAAGGAATTCCTGAAAGTCAAGATGCGTAAGAACGACAGCCTGCTCTGCCAGGTGGACCGCAATTTCGTGATGGACTTCGAGGCTTATCTGAAGATCGAGTATAGTCTCGACACCAACTCGTCCGAGAAACTGATGCGGATTTTCAAGCGTATCACGACCATGTGTTTCAAGAACGGCCAGATGCCCAAAGATCCATTCTGCGACCATAAACTCAAAAAGGTGAAGAAAGACCGCGGCTACCTAACGAAATCAGAACTGGAAAGCATCATCGACTATAAACCGGATAACAAGCGGCTCGAAAAAGTCCGAGACATTTTTCTGTTCTGCTGCTTCACCGGCTATGACTATTCCACGACTGCCGCCCTCACTGACAAAAATATCGTCACCGATGACGACGGTTCTATCTGGATTGAAACTCATCGTATCAAAACAGGCACTCTGTCGAAAGTAAAACTTCTTGACATCCCACTATCCATACTGAAAAAGTACGAACTGAAACGGGACGGTGACTTTCTTCTGCCTGTTATGAGTAACGCCAAATATAATCTCTATTTGAAGGAGATTGCCTCAATCTGCGGAATCGAGAAGAACGTAACCTCGCACTTGGCGCGGCACACGTTCGCAACGACGGTTACTTATGCCAACGGAGTCTCCATCGAATCCATCAGCAAAATGCTCGGACACACCAAGATCAGCACCACCCAAATATACGCCCGGATCGTCGATAAGACTGTAAGTAATGAGATGGATAAACTGGCCCAAACGCTGAGTAATACCCGGTTCAGCATAGAGACATAATCAGACCCGATATTTTTTTGTTTTTTTCTCGATTTTTCAAACATCCTTATTTGGGACGCCCTATTCTTCATCAGACACAACTAAACACCATTAAAAACCAGTTATGATGAAAAATGTCCTTACCGTCTCACAAGTCATCGATGCGTTTATCGAACAACACGAAAATCACGAAATCAACAAGAATGGCGCTAAACGATCCGGCTCCGAATCAGCCAAGCCTTATCGCCAGTTGCATAATAGTCTGGATAAATTCACGAAGGCCAGGTACAAACGACTGTTCGACACCTATTCGTTTAGCGAGCTCGGAGAGAAGTTTCTATTGGCATATGTCGCGTTCCTCAAGCAACAGGAAGGAGGAGTGTCCACTCATCTCCGCAAACTTCGTAGCGTGTTCTACTTGGCTGCTGACAGAATCGGCGTGCCGAGCATCAATACGAGCGTCTTCGATTGCGTCCGCGATGAACTTAGGCAGCCCGAATTTGCGGCCAAAGTGATTCCATCGGAGGTGATGCGCCAGATCGAGAACATTGACCGCAGCCAGTTCGACAGGAAAGAACGGCTACACATTGACCTGCTACTATTTTGCTATTATACCGGAGGTATGAGCTGCATAGATATAGCTTATCTGACTCATGATTGTGTGAAAGGAGACGCGCTCTGTTACACGAGGGAGAAGGCTCCGAAAAATGCTATTATTCCATTTATTCCAAGAGCGAAGGCCATCGTTGAAAAATACAAGGGGATGACCGTCGGAAATTATCTCTTGCCCATATTCACTCATAAGCATAACACCGAGGCCAAGCAGACCGACAGGGTGAAGCGCATCTACGAAAGAGCATCCGATACTTTCCGAAAAGTACAGAAACTTATCGGCTGCGATGAGCAACCAATATGGGCCGGAGCACGCGGAACATTCATCGTTGAAATGCTTAAAGCGGACTATACCGAGATGGCCTTGGCGGAGATTGTCGGCCTCCATCCGGCACGCATTTGTGGATACTATTCCATACCAATTATGCACGGTGAAATGTAACGAGATTTTTGAGCGGTTTTGGGGCGAGACTACATATTGGCCTACATGAAATCAGGAGGTTATTAAATAAAAAAGGCGGTTCCCGTTGGACCGCCTCTTTTTATTCAAATCGAGTCGTTTTTACAATGTACTCATAATGAATGCTTTGTCAATTATCGAGAATTTCACATAAAACAAAGATGTAGGACTCCCGGAGGCACCCTTTTTGTTTTCTTCTAACCTAAATATACCGAGATTTTTCCGCCCAAAACATAACGAATTTTGAGTTGCAAATTCTAAAACTCAATCGCTATGTTTACCATTCGCATCAAGGGTCGTCGCAATCCGAAAGACCTCGATTTAGTCAAACTCACTTTGATCTTCCACAAGACAGGTTTCGCCAGAGTCTCGAAAGAATTTTACATTTCCGGACTGTATAAAGACTGGAGCCCGAAGGCCCAATCATTCCGTGGTGACAGTCCGCAGATCAAACACAAAAATCAACTGCTCCGAAATCTCAAACTCAAATATCTGGAGATCGCTGAGCGATGGGAGGCCGAGAAGAAGGATTGGACGCCGGTCGAGTTGTCCCACTACTTCAACAAAGAGAAAATAATTCGCGATCGGTATATTACTGTGCCGAAAATGCTCGATCTGATGGTCGAGAAATTTCTCGAACGGGAGCGATTCAAAAATGGCTGGATCATAACCAGCCAGAGGAACGCAGAGAAGTATCGCCGCTTGAAAAAGCAACTCACTGAATTTACCCATAACAAATACCGCCGGGAGTTCTCCAAATACCTCTTCCGAGATATAACTGAGAAGTTTCTTCTTGAGTTCGCTATGTACGAACAGCAACGTGGCGCCCGCAATGGCAATCTTGGCGGAGTGCAGCAAAAGCTAAAGATTCTCCATGCAACTTTTGTCGAGGCCAAACATCGGGGCGTCTATAATGTCCGGCTGTCCGTCTTTAAGACTGTCCGTGGTAAAGTAAAGGGGCCGGTCCATTGTCCGAAATCCGTTTCCCAAGCCACGATCAGTGCCATCGAACAATTCGACCGGCAGAGGTTGAAAGAGAAAGAACAACTGTATCTCGACATGTTTCTGTTCAGCTATTATGCCGGCGGGATGTCGGCTATTGACACCTGCTTCCTTACGGCCGATCTGATCAAGGACGATATGATTCTTTATGAGCGAATGAAATGCGACAAGCGGGCGCAGCTCATATTAGTTGATAAAGCCAAAGTGATTATCGACCGGTATAGAACAACGTACAGACGTTCTCTCGACTATATTTTCCCGGTATTTACGAGAAAGCATAATACGGAACTCAAGATGTATGAGCGTGTAAAGCGCTTATCGAGTTTGGTTTGCCAGCTTCTTCGAAAAATCTGCGACGAGGCTGGAATCACCGAAACGGTGGTTTGGAGTTCCGCCCGCGGCAGCTTCATTTCCCGCCTGATCGATGAGGGCTACCATCCACTCCAGATTGCCGAACAGACCGGTAATTCTCCGCATACGATTTATAAATACTATTATTCAAACACCAATAAAGAGGCGATGCGGGAGGAGATGAATAGGATATTGTAAGTCAAAATACCTATCCATTATGTCTAGATAAATACAGTTAGATATTAACATATAAATACTAAATATGAGATATTCAGACTAAACAGCTAATTTATTTTATATCTTTGGCATTAAATCTTCATAAATAGACATTACAAGTGAGTCCCAAAGTTGAAAAGAAATGTAGTTTGAGATTTGAGCCAATAAAATTGGATTCAATATTTCATGTTTTGGACGGAGTTTCTTGGTTAGATAAGCCCGATAACTCAGAAATTTCTCAATTTTCCGGGCTGGATCCGCGTACTGTCGGCAAGGCAATTAAAAACTGTCTAAATATGGGGATAGTAACCGAATCTTCCAGAGGTGCTTATGTATTGACTATTCCATACCCATTTAAAGGTAGTGAATCACAAAAGAAAACAGTCCTTAAAGAAGCTATTTTCAAAATGCCTCTGATAGCTAGCGTTAGACAATTTCTAAAATTAGGAGACACAATAGACAATGCCACGAGGAAAGCCGCCACTGTTCAGAAGATTACTAATTATGAGAAACTAGCCATTGAGCCATTGATCAAATGGGCAGATCAATTAGGTGCTCTTTCTCTAGATACGATGTATGAGGATTTTGCTGAAGAGGGAGTACAAATAAAAGAAGAACGGCATCAATCCGCATCTAATGCTCCGGTCATTTTCCTATCACATAGCTCCCAGGATAAACCATTCATTCGACAACTCGCTGCTGATCTTTCAAAAGAAGGAATAATCGTATGGTTGGATGAGCAGCAGATTAAAGTTGGAGATTCAATAAACGACAAGATAAGCCAAGGCTTAGCAGAATCAGATTATTTTGTGATAGCTCTCAGCCAGCATTCAATTAATTCTGAATGGGTTAAGAGAGAGTTAAATTCAGCGATGATAACTGAGATTGAGTCCAAGAAAGTACATGTGCTCCCAGTTAAAATATCAGACTGTCAAATCCCAGTACTTCTTAGAGACAAAAAACACGCTGACTTTACGTCTTCATATAAGAGTGGTTTAAATGAATTGATAAAAACATTAAAAGAATAAATATATGGCTAAGAAGAACGCAAGCACAGATGAGAGCAAACTTACAAGAAAAGGTGGAACCAAATTCCCTCGTTACAGTTTAGAGCACCTGGAGCCTCTATTAAAAGACTTAGTGAGTAAGACTCATACCAACTCTATTACTATTGCTCAATTGAATGCAGGAGTATTCAAGGTTGGGTCTAATTCAGATAAAGGGAAGATTAAAAGTTCTGCCTTAAAGCAATTTAAACTCTTATCGGGTGATTATAAGGCTTTTAATGCGACTGAATTGGCTTCCCAAATAGTGTTGTCTGAGGGCACTCAAAAAACAGCAGCATTGCAAACGGCATTCTTTAATGTTAGTGTCTTTAAAAATACTTATGAGACATACAAAGGAGGATCAACTACCGACAAGCAGAAAATTGGTAATTACGCGTCTCAGACGCTCAAAATCCATCCTGATTTAAGGGACGAATTTGTGAAAATTTTTAGCGAATCAGCTAAGGAGGCAAAACTGTGTACCGATAATGGAACCACTTTAGATTTTAATCTGCCCGTGAGTGCCAATACGGATCTGCCCTCAATAGAAGAGGAGGAAAGCACAACCCATGCGGAGGAACATGATGCCAGCAATGGGGCATCGGTAAATGATGAATCACCTCAGCCAACCCATATTAGTAGAAAATCAGGTCCAATTTCTAATGTCAGTATAAACATTGATATTGATCCATCAATGGATCCAGAGAAATTAGAGAAACAGTTGAAATTACTTAAAGCATACGGGGTTATATAGGGTTCTCCATACTTCAATTTAGATAGAAGTAGGCTTCATGAAGATGTAGGGCTCAAACTTAAACTCGGACTGACAACTATAATTAATCACTCTTGGAGGTGGGATGCCGATTTTCCTCCGGCAATTAAGTATAAGGACAAAGACTAATAACATCTTTCCTAACCTGCTCGGGGTATTAACCACTATTCTTGTGTAGTTAAAGCAGGTTAATTATGGAGGTCATAACGATAGAGTCGAGAGCTTTTAAGCAGCTTGTCGAAAAATTGGATGCATTGTCGGAGTACGTGTGCTCGATGGAGCGACCAGTGATAGGGAATGACGATGAAACTTGGGTAGATAGTCAGAAAGTCTGTCGATTTTTGGAGATAATCGAACGGATGTTGCAACGGCTTCGGACAAACGGAAAGATCACCCACTCCTGCATGGGTGGGAAGTATTACTACCAGATCGGCGAGATCAAAAAACTACTCAAAGCGAACGTAATCAAGAGTTCCGATGAGTGTTTGCAGGACTTGATAGCACATCACAAAAAATAACACTATATTTGCATCAGTAAACCGAGAAAAACAGTTTCCAGAAGGGTGAAAACACCACAGGAAATGGGTTTCGAAAAATGTCCTCGCCGGTGTCCCACTTTGGGAAAACAACCCGGCAAAACAAAGGGAAGTGCTTGATGAACAAAGCATAAGGAAGGCGTAGGTCAGACTCTCGTTTTCCGCTCCAAACAGACAATTAAATCCTTGCGACAAGCGAATCAGCGAGTTGTGAGGATTTTTCTTTTATACCCGTCGGCGGATCTTTTGCTTCCGCAGGGGGAATTACTTTTCCGGGATGAACAGTCCGGACATGTTCGCCTGTTCGAGGGTGAGGAGCCCGACTTTTTTAGGAATGCCGCCGGCGTATCCCGTCAGGCTGCCGTCGCTGCCCACGACCCGGTGGCAGGGGATGATAATGCTGATCGGATTGTGCCCTACGGCACCGCCTATGGCCTGCGCCGACATGGTTTGTTTTCCCTGCTGCCGTGCGATTTCTTCCGCAATATCCTTATAGGTGATTGTTTCCCCGTACGGTATTTGCAGCAATATTTCCCATACGGCCTGCCGGAAGGGCGACCCTTTGGGGCGCAGCGGGGGTGTAAATCCCGGGTTTTTCCCGCTGAAGTAGCAGTCCAGCCACCGCTGTGTCTGGTCGAATACGGGGAGCTGCTTCTCTTCGTGTGCTGCCGGCAGTGTGGCGGCAAAGTATTTTTGCCCGTCGAACCAAAGCCCGGTCAGGCTGTTGCCGTCGGCGGAGACCGTTATCCCGCCGAGGGGCGACTGGTATTTACAAATGTACTGCATGGTGTTATCGGTTAAAGTAAAGGTTGGAATCTTCCGGGGCTTCTTCTCTCGAAGCTATCGTGCAACAGCCCGGGGGCGTAGTACGATTACATTTGGCATGCTTTCATCGGTTATGTGTTTGTCGTTTTGCCTTCGATATTCGGCAGGAAACCCGTGATTATCCCCAACAGGGGCAGCAGGGTGCTGATCCGAAAGATGAATTCGATGCTGGTCTTGTCGGCCAGCCAGCCGAAGAAGGCCGAGCCGAGGCCGCCGAGGCCGAACATCAGCCCGAAAAAGATCCCGGCGACCATCCCGACCTTGCCGGGCATCAGGTCGGTGGCGTAGACCAGGATGGCGGAGAATGCCGAGGAGATGACGAGTCCGATGATGACGGCGAGCGCGATCGTGCAGGCCAGGTTCGCATAGGGCAGCAGCAGGGTGAAGGGCGCTGCTCCGAGGATGGAGCCCCAGATCACGTATTTACGCCCGAAACGGTCGCCCAGCGGCCCGCCGGCGACCGTGCCGACAGCCGATGCCCCGAGGAATGCGAAGAGGCAGTACTGCGACCCCTGCACCGAGATCCCGAATTTATCCATCAGGAAGAATGTGAAGTAGTTGGTCATGCTGGCGATGTAAAAGTATTTCGAGAATACCAGCACGCCCAGGATGCCCAGGGCGAGGCGGATTTTGCGTTTTCCAAAGTGGTGTGCCGGGGCCGCTGCGGCTGCTGCGGGGTGGTTTGCGGTGACGGTGAGGCGAAGTTTATACCAGTTCCCGATTCTCGTGAGGATGAGGATGGCGAGGATCGCGGCCAAAGCGAACCAGCCGATCGAGGCCTGCCCGAAGGGAATGACGACCAGCGCGGCCAGCAGCGGCCCCATGGCGCCCCCGGCGTTGCCGCCGACCTGGAATATCGACTGTGCCAGTCCTTTCCGGCCTCCCGAAGCGAGTTGCGCCACCCGGGAGGATTCGGGGTGGAAGACCGAAGAGCCGCAGCCGATCAGCCCTACCGCCAGCAGGATGGGTACGAAGCCCGGGGCGACGGAGAGGGTGAACAGCCCGAGCAGCGTGAAGCACATCCCCGCGGCGAGCGAGTAGGGGCGCGGATGGCGGTCTGCGTAGAGTCCGATGAAGGGTTGCAGCAGCGACGAGGTCATCTGGAAAACCAGCGTGATGATTCCGATCTGGGCGAACGTGAAGCCGAATTTCTCCTTCAGGAGCGGGTAGACGGCCGGGATCACCGACTGCATCATGTCGTTCAGCAGGTGGGTGATGCTGATCATGAACAGTATCGGGTAGACTGTTCCGGTCTCCGTGAAGCGCCGCAAGCGTGTGTCCGTGGGTTTTGTAAGCGTCTCCATTGCTGCGGGCTATGATCCTTCGAGTATCCGCGTGATCGCCTCCCGGGCATTCCGCACGTCCCCGGCAAGGATGTATCCGAGTAACTGCCCGTGCGTGGGCTGGGTGGCGAGCAGGCACTCCGTGTCCCTGTATATATTGCTGAACCTCTTTTTCAGATGGGCGGCCGTCGAGCGGTACAGCTCGCACAGGATTTCGTTGTGCGTGGCCTCGGCCAGGGCGATGTGGAAGTTGACGTCGGCTTCGATACAGGCCTGCAATGCCCCGGCAGCTGCGGTCGCTCCCCGCTCCGCGAGGTGCTTTTCGAGGACTGCGGCGTCGTGTGCCGTTCGCCGTTCGGCGGCTTTTTCGGCGATCGCGGCTTCCAGTATTTTCCGCACTTCGTCCAGGTCGTGCAGGTCGGCGCGCCCGAGGCGCCGCTCCATCGGTTCGTCCGGGGGCGTGAGGCGTTCGACAAATGTCCCGGCACCTTGCCGTACCTTCAGGAACCCCATGTTGGACAGGATTCTGACCGCTTCGCGCACGGTCGAGCGGCCGACCCCGAAAATCTGCATCAACTCCGGTTCGGGCGGTAGTTTTTCGCCCACCTCGAATTTTCCGGACATGAATTGCCCCTGCAACCGGCCGGCCAGCTCTTCGGCCAGCGATTTCTTGCTGAGTTGCATGTTCGAACCGGGTTTCATCATATCATCTGATGTTTTGCACGAAGGTAGGCATTAATTCCGAACCGGCAAAGTTTTCCGGGATCTTTTGCGTGCGGAAAAAGGTTCGGGCAAGGAAGCTTCACCCGCTGTGATCCGAGAAATGCGGATGAAAGTACGAATTTTCATGTGCGGCAATTTTTGCATGTTATTGGTGAAAAGCGAGGTGCTTTCAGAACGGACAAATATCTAAATTTGTAACAATGAATATAGATGAAGACGATACGAAACTTTTCAGGTTGCTCGAGCCCGGGGAGTTCGGTATCTACACACAGTCTGACGAATTACCGGTATCCGATTGTCCGGTATACCTTATGGAAGGGGTCGGAGGCATCTGCCTGTCGGGTACGGCTACGGTACAGGTTTTCAGCCATCGCTTCCGGATCGTGCGCGGGATGGTGCTTGCCCTGTTTCCCTGGCAGTTGATTTCCATCAAGGAGGTAAGCGACGATTTCGGGATCAGGTTTTTCCGCATATCGCACGATATGTTTACCGATACCCTCAGTTCCCTGTGGAGGGCCAGGCCCGGTTTCTTTTTTTACATGCGCACGCATATCGCCTCGGAGCCGCGGGAAGAGTATGTCGGGCGGTTCCTGAATTTCTGCGACTTGCTGGCTTACCGTGCCGAAAATGCTCCCGTCATCTGTCGCCGTGAGTCGGTAATGCAACTTTTGCGGGTGTTCTATTGGGACGTCTACACCATCTATCTCAATGATCCGCAGGCTGAAAAGACTGCTTATACCCATAAGGAAGAACTGGCATTCCGGTTCATGCGGACGGTCGTCGAGGAACATTCTCCCAACAGGGACGTGGCGTATTTCGCCGAGAGGCTCGGGATCACTCCGAAGTACCTGACCAACCTGATGAACGAGATCAGCGGGCAGTCGGCACGGGACTGGATCGTCTACTATACGATCTTCGAGATCAAGGCGCTGCTTCGGGAGTCGGCGATGGACTTGAAGACGATCGTGGCGCGTGTCAATTTTCCCGACCAGTCTACCCTGAGCCGCTTTTTCCGCAGGTACACGGGCATGTTCCCGTCCCGGTATCGGAAGAATATTCATTTCTGAGCTTTAAGCCGGGCGGAAGCCCGGCTTCTTTTTTTGTAGAATGTAGGGCTGAAATGTTTTAAATGATAGCTGTATTTGTTGTGCTTTTGGTGTGTATTTCACTAATAACATGCGATTTTCGCCCAAAGTTTGGCGAAATTGGGTTTATTTTTTTACATTTGTCAAGATAGAAATGCGGGCTTCTGCGGAATTTGCTTTCGCAGGGCAGAACGGTAGGTGCGGATGGCTGTCGGAAAAGGATGTGATAAACCAATTTTTTCTCATATGAAAAATTTACGATACCTGTGCCTGCTGTGTGCCCTCGCAGTATGCACCATGTTACCGACCGGCTGTATCGAACGGCCGGATGAAGTTCCCGGCCCGGATGACACGGCCCAAGGCGGAAATAAATACGATTACGCCACGACGCGGGATATTCCTCTTAATCTGGACTATGCCCGCAGGGGCAGCAAGGCGCTGTTTGAAATTTATGCCCAGAACCCTGTGAATGCCGTGGACGGTGCGTTTACCCTGAAACCCGGCGTAAAAGCCCTGCTCAGGGCCTATACCGATAACGACGGTAAATATTCGGGAATGGTCAACCTCCCGACTGCCGTAGGCAAGGTGTACGTGTATAGCGAATCCTACGGTTTCCCCGCCTGTATCGAGGCCGACGTGACTGCCGGCGGTATTTCGTGCGATGTGCGGCAGCTCTACGAAAAGGCGGCCGGGAAGGTCTCCGGCGCCGCGGTTGCCGACCGGGTAGCGGCGACCCGTGCCGATGCGGCCAATCCTTATAACGTGCAGCAGCTCGGCGACTGGACTTGGGAAGGCAAACCGCTCTACATCCTCGGTACAGTGTATGGTCAGAAACCCTACCTGAATATCGCACCTGATTACGCACAGACACCTGCGGGGATGATGAACCGCATTCAGAACGTACTGATGCCGGGCGTCGACAATTCGAAATACGCCATGCCGACCGGGGTGGTCAACCTCAATGTGACGAAGGATGCCCATCTGACGCTGGTGTTCGCCGCAGAACTGGCAGCATGGCGCAATGCCATCGGTTATTATTATTATGATACGCAGAACCCTCCCCGGACGCAAGCCGAGTTCGATGCGCTGCCCAAGTACGTGGCCTTCCCCAACTGCTCTTCTTTTACGACCAATTTCGACGACCCGGACGATTTGGGGTCGGGTGGCGGCGATTGGACGGCACCCCTGTTTTTCGGCGAACAGCTGCGGCTGACCTGTTTCAGGGGAGGCAAGGCTACCGACATTTTCCCAGCCGGTACGACTGTGGGCTGGTTCATGCTGCCCGATGCGTATGAAATTTCGGCTTATGACTATACCGGAAAACTCGATATCACCGGTTCGAAACACCCGGCGCGCTATTCGAACAATGAGTTCAATGCGGGGAACGGCCGCTATATGGTCAGCCTTTACGACAAAGTGAGCGGCAAAACCGTGCTCGGCTTCGAGGATGGCGGCGACAACGACTATAAGGACGTGCTTTTCTATGTGGACTCCGATCCTGCCGATGCCATTTACGACCCCGACCGCCCGACGACCGACCCCGGTGACGAGAAGTATCCCGACGTGGCGGGCGACCCTGTGGTCGGCACGCTGGCTTTCGAGGATCTGTGGCCGAGCCAGGGCGATTACGACATGAACGACGTGGTGGTCGGGTACAGCACGACCTTCACGGTCGACAAAGACAACCGGATCGTGGCGATCCGGGATGTCGTCACTCCGTTGCACAGCGGCGGTAAACTCCGGAGCGCCTTCGGTTACCAGCTCGACATTCCCGTAACCGCCGTCAAAGGCGTGAAGATCGAAAACGGGTCTTCGACGGCCGGACTCGAAAAGAACCAGGATAAAGCCGTGGTGATACTCTTCGACGACATCGAGCAGGCCGTGGCCCGGGGGCCCGTTAGCGTCGAGATCAAACTGGACGGGAGCCTGTCGATGGACAAGGTGACCCGCAAGTCGCTCTACAACCCGTTCATCTGCGTGAGCGACAAAGGGTTTGTTCCCGGGGCCGTCCGCAAGGAAATACACCTGACCAACTATCCGCCCACGTCGCTGGCCGACCCCTATCCTTTCGGCCGCAACGATGACAAGAGCTCGCTGGACAAGGCGGGGAACCCCATCGGGCCCTATTATTATGCGACTTCCGAGTTGTATCCTTTTGCCATCGACCTGCCCGTTACCGATTACCGGATCCCGGACGAGATGGTGAAAATCGACGTCTTCTATCCCTATTTCGCCGACTGGGTGAAGAGCCGTGGCGAAAAACACAAGGAGTGGTATAAGAACTCCGTGAAATAGACCCGGTATTGCCGGTTCGCACGGAGCCCCTGCATCGCGGGGGCTCCGTGTTGTATGGGGCTGCCGGAACGATATGTGGAATTATTGTGTTACCTTTGCCGAAAAGAATGAACGAACCGAATGGCAAAGATTCTTATTATCGACGACGAGGAACAGTTGCGCAAGCTGCTGGCCCGCATCATCGCTCTGGAAGGTTACGAGGTGGCCGAGGCCGCCGATTGTGCCGGGGGGCTCAGGATGCTCCGCCGCTATGAACCCGATGTCGTGCTGTGCGACGTCAAGCTGCCCGACGGCAACGGTGTCGAGATGGTTGGACGGATCAAGCAGGCCATGCCTTCGGCCGAGGTCATCCTGCTGACGGCCTACGGCAATATCCCCGACGGCGTGCAGGCCATCAAGAACGGGGCATTCGATTACATAACCAAGGGCGACGACAACAACAAGATACTGCCGCTGCTGAGCCGTGCCACCGAGAAAGCGCAGATGCAGCGCCGGCTGGCTCGCCTCGAGGACAAACTCTCCGAAGAGCATTCGTTCGACCGCATCATCGGTTCGTCGGAAGCCCTCCGCAGTGCGGTCGCGCTGGCGCGCAAGGTCGCCGTCACGGATACCTCGGTGCTGCTCACGGGTGAAACCGGAACCGGCAAGGAGGTTTTTGCGCAGGCCATCCACCACGCCAGCCCGCGCGCGAAGGGGGCGTTCGTCGCCGTCAACTGTTCGGCTTTCTCCAAGGAACTGCTCGAAAGCGAATTGTTCGGCCACCGTGCCGGCAGCTTCACGGGTGCCACCAAGGATAAGAAAGGGTTGTTCGAGGAGGCCGACAAGGGGACGCTTTTCCTCGACGAGATCGGCGAGATGCCCGTCGAGCTGCAGGCCAAGCTGCTGCGCGTGCTCGAATGTGGCGAGTTCATCAAAATCGGCGAGACCCGCCCGACCAAGGTCGACCTGCGGATCATCGCCGCCACGAACCGCGACCTCGAAAAGGAGATCGTTTCCGGGAATTTCCGCGAAGACCTCTTCTTCCGACTTTCTGTTTTCCGCATCCACCTGCCGTCGCTGCGCGAACGGCCGGGCGATATCGCCGAATATGCCCGGTTCTTTGCGGCGCAGTTCGCCGACAGGATGGGGCGCCGGATCGACACGATCGACAAGGGATATATCGCCGCACTGGAACGCCATGCCTGGCACGGCAACGTCCGCGAACTGCGCAACGTCGTGGAGCGCAGCCTGATCATGGCCGAAGGCAACGCCCTCACCGTCGGCTGCCTCTCCCCCGAATTCCATGCCGCGTCGTGCGACGGCTCCGTGCCCGACTCGATGGCGCTCGACGTCCTCGAACGGCACCACATCCTCAGGGTACTCGAATACACGAAAGGCAACAAGGCCGAGGCCGCCCGCCTGCTGGGCATCGGCATCGCCACGCTTTACCGCAAGCTGGAAAGTTACGGCATGAAGCCCTGACGCCGGCGCCAGGCGTATCATTCTGAGACGGCCGCCTTATCATTTTGATAGGACGGCCGTTCTTTTTGGCAGGTATGCCAAAGTCGCATCTGTTTGACAATTAGTCGCATAGTGCCGAAATTCCTGTTTTGGCACTCCCTTCGTATTCCTTTGGACACAAACCGAAAGAAGAAATCGACATGGTAATCGTGATCCTGATCCTGATATTCTGCGGCGCAATGCTGCTGCTGTGCCGGATGCTTTGCGGTTTTACAAAATTGTTGTCTAACTCAAAAAAAGAACGAAGATGAATGGAACTGTGTTGTTCCTGTTGCTGTGCGCCCTCGGGTCGCTGTGTTACTGGTTTTATTTGAAATGTGTGGATTGGTTTGAAAAAATCTGATGAAAAATGTTTACAGGACTGCTTATTCTGAGCATCGTCGGATTCGTCTATCTGATGTACGTGCTCGTAAAACCCGAAAGATTCTGATTGTCTGACCCCGAAAAAACGCAAATAAATGAATACCGAAATTTTAGGCGTTATCCTGCAATGGGTGGCTCTGGTGGTGCTTTGCTATCCGCTGGGACGCTACATTGCCAAAGTATACCGAGGTGAGCGCACGTGGCTCGACTTCATGGCTCCTGTCGAACGGTTCGTCTACCGCGTGTGCGGTATCGACCCCGCGCAGGAGATGGACTGGAAACAGTTTCTCAAGGCGCTGCTGATGGTCAACCTCTTCTGGTTCTTCTGGGGCATGCTGCTGCTGGTTTTCCAGGGCTGGCTGCCGCTCAACCCCGACGGCAACCCCGGGCAGTCGCCCGATCTGGCGTTCAACACCTGTATCTCGTTCATGGTCAACTGCAACCTGCAACATTACAGCGGCGAGACGGGGTTGAGCTATTTCACCCAGCTGTTCGTCATCATGCTCTTCCAGTTCGTCACCGCAGCCTGCGGCATGGCGGCCATGGCAGGTGTCATGAAGGCGCTGGCTGCCAAGACCACGAAGACCATCGGCAACTTCTGGGTGTTCCTTACCAAGAGCGTAACCCGTATTCTGATGCCGTTGTCGCTCGTCGTGGGTATCCTGCTCGTCATCAACGGAACCCCGATGTCGTTCGACGGCAAACAGACCATCACTACGCTCGAAGGCCAGGAGCAGGTCATCTCGCAGGGCCCCACAGCGGCCATCGTGCCTATCAAACAACTGGGCACCAACGGTGGCGGCTATTTCGGCACCAACTCGGCACACCCGCTCGAAAACCCCAATGCCTTTACCAACATCCTCGAGTGCTGGTCGATCCTGATCCTTCCGATGGCGATGGCCTTCGCGTTCGGCTTCTATACGCGCCGCCGTAGGCTCGCCGCATGGATTTTCGCCGTGATGCTCTTCGCTTATACCGCGGGCGTCGTCTTTTCGGTATGGCAGGAGACGGGCGGCAGCCGGCAGATCGACCGGATGGGTATCGCGCAGGAGCTCGGTTCGATGGAGGGCAAGGAGATCCGCATCGGTTCGGCGGCTTCGGCCATGTGGGGCATGACGACGACCGTCACCTCGAACGGGTCGGTCGACTCGATGCACGATTCGCAGACCCCGCTGAGCGGTATGCTGCAAATGCTCAACATGCAGATCAACTGCTGGTTCGGCGGTGTCGGCGTGGGATGGATGAACTACTTCGCATTTCTTATTATCGCGGTCTTCATCAGCGGCCTGATGGTGGGCCGTACCCCCGAGTTCCTTGGCAAGAAGGTCGAGGCGCGAGAGATGAAGATCGCCACGCTGGTCGTGCTGATGCACCCCTTCCTGATCCTCGTCGGCACGGGAATTTCAGCCGCCGTAGCCGCTGCCGACCCGGAGATCGGCTGGCTCAACAACCCCTCGTTCCACGGCCTGAGCGAAATGCTCTACGAGTACACCTCCTCGGCCGCCAACAACGGTTCGGGTTTCGAGGGGCTGGCCGACAATACGCCGTTCTGGAATATTTCGACCGGCATTGCGCTGATCATGGGGCGTTATTTCCCGATCGTGGGGCAGGTCGCCATCGCCGGGCTGCTCGCTTCGAAGAAATATATCCCCGAAAGTGCCGGTACGCTCAAGACCGATACGGGAACCTTCTCGCTGATGACTTTCGCCGTCATCATCATCGTCGCTGCGCTCTCGTTCTTCCCTGCGCTGGCACTGGGCCCGATCGCCGATTACCTGACTTTCTAAAATGTTACGACTATGAAACGAAACAGAAATAATTCCTTGTTCGACCGTACCCTGCTGCGCCAGAGCCTGCGCGCCTCGTTCCAGAAGCTCGACCCGCGCAAGATGGTCAAGAACCCCATCATGTTCACCGTCGAAGCCGTCACCTTCGTCATGTTGCTGCTGATCGTGTGGATTGCCGTGACGGGCAATACCTCGCAGGGGTCGCTGCTCTATAACGTCGTGGTCTTCCTGGTGCTTTTCGCCACGGTGCTCTTCGCCAACTTCGCCGAGGCCATTGCCGAGGCGCGCGGCAAGGCGCAGGCCGACTCGCTGCGCAAGACCCGTGAGGAAACCCCTGCCAAGCGGATCGACCCCGACGGACAGTCGCATATCGTGAGCAGTTCCGACCTCAGGCAGGGTGACCTCTTCGAATGCGTCGCCGGTGACACGGTCGCCGCCGACGGCGAGATCGTCGAGGGGCTCGCTTCGATCGACGAGAGCGCCATCACGGGCGAGTCCGCCCCTGTGATCCGCGAGGCGGGCGGTGACAAAAGTTCCGTCACGGGCGGTACCAAAGTGCTTTCCGACCGCATCCTGGTGAAGGTCACGGCGCGTCCGGGCGAAAGTTTCCTCGACAAGATGATCGCCCTCGTGGAAGGCTCCTCGCGCCAGAAGACGCCCAATGAAATCGCCCTGACCATCCTGCTGGCAGGCTTTACGATCGTGTTCGTCATCGTCTGCGCGACGCTCAAGCCCTTTGCCGATTACGTCGGCGCCAACATCACCGTCGCGGCGTTCATCTCGCTGTTCGTCTGCCTGATCCCGACCACCATCGGCGGCCTGCTTTCGGCCATCGGCATCGCCGGTATGGATCGTGCGCTCCGCGCCAACGTCATCACCAAGTCGGGCAAGGCCGTCGAGACTGCCGGCGACATCGACACACTGCTGCTCGACAAGACCGGTACGATCACCATCGGTAACCGCAAGGCCACGGGCTTCTATCCGGTCGACGGGTTCGGTGCCCGGGAGTTTGTCCGGCTGTGCGTCCTCTCGTCGGTGTCCGATCCGACGCCCGAAGGCAAGTCCATCGTCGAACTGGGTGCCGAGCAGGGCATCAAGACCGATCCCCTGCAACTGGTCGGCGTGCACATGGTGAAGTTCACCGCCGAGACCAAGTGCTCGGGTGTGGACATGCCCGACGGCCGCCGTATCCGCAAGGGCGCTTCGGAAGCGATCCTGCGCATGTGTGCCGAGGCGGGGCACGAATGCCCCGCAGGTATCGAAGCCACCGTGCGCCGTATCTCCGAGAACGGCGGAACGCCGCTCATCGTCTGCGAGGACGAGCGGATCAGGGGGGTGGTCGAATTGCAGGACATCATCAAGACGGGTATCCGCGAGCGTTTCGAGCGTCTGCGCAAGATGGGCGTGAAAACCGTGATGGTGACGGGCGACAACCCGCTGACGGCAAAATACATTGCCGAACAGGCAGGCGTCGACGACTTCATCGCCGAAGCCCGCCCCGAGGATAAACTCGAATACATCCGCCGCGAGCAGCGGGCCGGTAAACTGGTCGCCATGATGGGCGACGGCACGAACGATGCCCCGGCGCTGGCGCAGGCCGACGTGGGCGTGGCGATGAACAGCGGTACGCAGGCCGCCAAGGAGGCCGGCAACATGGTCGACCTGGACAATGACCCCACGAAACTGATCGAGATCGTCGAGATCGGCAAGCAGCTCCTGATGACGCGCGGCACGCTGACCACCTTCTCGATCGCCAACGACGTGGCCAAGTATTTCGCCATCGTCCCGGCGCTGTTCATCGCCTCCATCCCTTCGTTGCAGGCTCTGAACATCATGCACCTCGATTCGCCCGAAAGCGCTATCCTGTCGGCCGTGATTTTCAACGCGGTCATCATCCCGTTGCTGATCCCGCTGGCGCTGCGCGGCGTGACGTACAAGCCGATCGGGGCTTCGGCCCTGCTGCGCCGCAACCTCTTCATCTACGGGCTCGGAGGTGTCATCGTGCCGTTCGTGGGCATCAAACTGATAGATATGTTGGTAAGTGTATTCTTTTAACGTGTTGCAATTATGAAAAACCTTTGGATTTCAGTGAAGATAACGCTGGCAATGTGCCTGTTGCTCGGCGTGGGATATGTACTCGTGCTGCGCGGGGTTTCGGCCCTTGCGGGCCCCAACGGCGGGCAGGCCGAAACACTTACGCTCGATGGCCGGGTCGTCGGCGCCGCGAACGTAGGCCAGCAGTTCACCGGCGGGCGCTATTTCTGGGGGCGTCCCTCGGCCGTGGATTACAACGGCGGCGGCTCGGGCGGCAGCAACAAGGCTACGACCAATCCCGAATACCTGGCCGATGTGGAGCAGCGCGTGCAGGATTTCCTCGCGGCGCATCCTTACCTCTCCCGCGGAGAGGTGCCTTCGGAAATGGTGACAGCCAGCGGTTCGGGCCTCGATCCCGACATCTCGCCCCGCGGGGCGCAGGTGCAGGTGCGCCGCGTCGCC